>Ga0182024_10013037_pt1 | contig 16318 bp, 14 predicted proteins | sample P32metaG_FD_120480 | JGI IMG/M metagenome (GOLD analysis project Ga0182024, IMG submission 120480) | Permafrost microbial communities from Stordalen Mire, Sweden - P3-2 metaG (Illumina Assembly) | ecosystem: Environmental > Terrestrial > Soil > Wetlands > Permafrost | place: Sweden: Stordalen... | reverse complement strand
TGGACAAGATCCGGCTGGCGGCGATCCGGGCGACGCTCGAACTCTATCGCGACCCAGACCGTTTGGCTGAGCGCCTGCCGACCTTGAGGCTGCTGGCCCGGCCGCAGGCGGAGATCGCCGCCCAGGCGCGGCGCCTCGCCCCGAGGGTGGCCGAGGCGGTGGCGAAGGGGGTCGGGGCGGGCTTCACCGTGGAGCCCTGCGCCTGTCTCAGCCAGATCGGCTCGGGCGCCCTGCCGCTCGAGACCATCGCCAGCGCCGGGCTGGTCATCCGGGCCGAACGGGGCGGGCGGGCCCTGGCGCGGCTGGCGGCGGCGCTGCGCGGTCTCGACCGGCCGGTAGTCGGGCGGATCGAGGGCGGCGGCCTGATGCTCGACCTGCGCTGCCTGAGCGACGAAGCCGCGTTCCTTGCGTCCCTGTCGGGCCTCGCGTCAGCCGGAAGGCAAGAGGCGGCGCCATGATCGTCGGCACGGCGGGTCACGTCGATCACGGCAAGACCGCCCTGGTCAAGGCGCTGACCGGGGTCGACTGCGACCGGCTCGAGGAAGAGAAGGCGCGGGGTATCACCATCGACCTGGGCTTCGCCTACCTGCCGATCGCCGACGGCCAGGTGCTCGGCTTCGTCGACGTGCCGGGGCACGAGCGCTTCGTGCGCACCATGGTGGCCGGGGCGACCGGGATCGACTTCGCCCTGCTGGTCGTCGCCGCCGACGAGGGCGTCAAGCCCCAGACACGGGAGCATCTGGCGATCATCGACCTTCTGGGCGTACGCCAGGGGCTGGCGGTGCTGAGCAAGGCCGACCTGGCGGCCCCCGAACGGCTCGAGGAAGCGGCCACCGAGTTGAGAAGTCTCCTGGCCGGAACCGTGCTGGATGTGGCTCCCCCCCTGCCGGTGTCGGCGACGACGGGGCTGGGACTGGACGCCTTGCGCGACCACCTGGCCGCCGCGGCGGCCGCAACGGCGGCGCGGTCCGCCGAGCGCCGGTTCCGGCTGGCCGTGGACCGGGCCTTCACCCTGCAGGGCTTGGGCGTGGTGGTCACCGGCGCCGTGTTGTCGGGGACCGTCCAGGTCGGCGATCAGCTGCTGCTCAGCCCTTCGGGCCTGCCGGTGCGGGTGCGGTCGCTGCACGCCCAGAACCGACGGGCCGAGATCGGCCGGGCGGGCGACCGCTGCGCGCTCAACCTGGCGGGGCCGGGCGTCGCCAGGGCGGCGGTGAGCCGCGGCGACATGGTGCTCGATCCCGCCCTGCACGCCCCGACCGACCGGATCGACGCCCGGCTTCGAGTCCTGCCCGGGGAGCCCAAGCCGGTGGGCCAGTGGTTTCCGGTCCGGCTGCATCACGCCGCGACCGAGGTCGGCGCCCGCATCGTGCTCCTGGGCGATCGGCCGGTCGAGCCGGGAGGTGAGGCGGATGTCCAGCTGGTGCTCGACCGGCCGATCGCCGCGGCGGCGCAGGATCGCTATGTGCTGCGCGACGTCTCGGCCCGGCGCACGATCGGCGGCGGCCGTTTCATCGACCTGCGCGGGCCGCAGCGGCGGCGGCGGACGCCCGAGCGGCGCCAGCAGCTCGCCGCGCTCGCACTCGGCGATCCGACCGAGTCCTTCGCGGCCTTGCTGGAGGCGGCGCCCTTCGCCTTCGACCTGGGCGCGTTCGCCCGCGACCATGCGCTCCCCGCCGCGCAGGCTGAGCAGCTGGCTTCGCGGACCGGCGTCGTGCGGCTCCAGTCGGGCCCCGCCGGCGTCGCCCTGTCGGCCGGACGCTGGGGCGCGTTTACGCAGAGCCTGCTCGCCCATCTCGCCGCCCACCACGCCGAGAATCCCGACCTGCAGGGTGTGGGCCGCGAGCGACTGCGCCTTCTGTTGCAGCCGCGGCTGCCGGGGTCGGTGTTCATCGCCGCCTTGCAGCGGCTTGCCGGCGGCGGCCAGCTGGCGCTCGACGGCGGCTTCGTCCGCCTCGCCAGCCATACCGCGCGCCTCGCGCCCGGCGACGAAGCGGCCTGGAGCGGGATAGCGCCGCGCCTGGGCGGAGCGGAGCGGTTCCGGCCGCCGCGGGTGCGTGACCTGGCCGAGGCGACCGGGCGGCCGGAGCGCGAGGTGCGCCGGCTGCTCAAGCTGGCCGGCCGCTTGGGCTGGGCCGACGAGATCGCGCAGGACCATTTCTTCCTGAGGCCCACTGTGCGGGAGATGATCGCCCATTGCATGGTGGCGTCCACCCAGGCCGAGGCCAGAGGGGAGGGAGACGCGTTCACCGCCGCCCAGTTCCGCGACCGGGTCGCCAACGGTCGCAAGGTCGCCATTCAAGTCCTGGAGTTTTTCGACCGGCACGGCGTGACCTTGCGCAAGGGCGATCTGCGTCGGATCAACCCCCACCGGCTGGACCTGTTCGGGCCGGTTGTAACCGTAGCGGCCGCGGAGCAGTTAAAGGAGAACGGAAGAGAGTCGTCCCTGGTGGGGCGTTCGGACTTCAAATCCGAGTGGGGCAGCGAGCCTGTCCCAGGTGGGTTCGACTCCCATTCTCTTCCGCCACCCCCTTTTCGAAGCCCATCCTGATGGCGGACCCGGGCAAGGACGACTGGGCCACGGACTTCGACGAATGGCTGGTGGAGACCTTCGCCCGCACCGGCGGCTTCACGGTGCTGGTCGTGCTGGTGGAGATCGGCGAGACCACGGCCAGCCTGCTGACTTCGTCCTATCTGCACGTCATCGGCGACGAGATCCGCTGGCCCGACATGGCGCGGCTGTTCGAGGACGCCGGGGCGGCCTGGAACGGCGCGGCCTTCTTCCAGGCCGATCGCGCCGGCCTGGTCACGGACGCCGTCGCCCGCCAGCGGCTCCAGGCGCTGATGCGCCACCTCGAGGGCGACCGCTCCCTGCTGAAGCACGCCGATTTCTTCGATACGCGCGGCCTGCGGCTGAAGATCGAGGAGGTCACTTCCTGAGATTTTCTTAATCGAAGCGAGAGCTTGTTGGCGCTCGCGGCCAAGCATAATATTCTGGCGGGGGCGAACTCGCCGGGGCGTGGAGCCCGGAGGGCATGGCAATGACTCTCAGTCGTCGCGGCTTCATCCAGCTCATTGGCGCCGGCCTGGCGGCGTCCAGCCTTGGCGCTCTCGGCTTCGCCGCCGCGGGCCCGGCGCTGGCCGACGCGGTCAGGCCGTTCAAGCTGACCCACGCCACCGAGACCCGGAACACCTGCACCTATTGCTCGGTCGCCTGCGGCATCCTGATCTACAGCCTCGGCGACAAGGCCAAGAACGCCACGTCCGACATCATCCACATCGAGGGCGATCCGGATCACCCGGTGAACCGCGGCACCCTCTGCCCCAAGGGCGCGGCCCTGCTCGACATCGTCCACGCGCCGACGCGGCTGAAGGTCCCCAGGTATCGCGCGCCCGGCGCGACCGAATTCAAGGACGTCTCCTGGGACTTCGCGCTCGATCGCATCGCCCGGCTGATGAAGCAGGATCGCGACGCCAACTTCATCGCCAAGAATGCTGCCGGGACCACGGTCAACCGCTGGGTCAGCACCGGCATGCTGGCGGCCTCGGCCTCATCCAGCGAGACCTCCTACCTGACCTGGAAGGTGGCCCGCTCGTTCGGGATGCTGGTCTTCGTCAATCAGGCGCGTGTCTGACACGGACCGACGGTGGCCAGTCTGGCCCCAACATTCGGTCGAGGCGCAATGACCAACACATGGCAGGACATCAAGAACGCCAATGTGGTGCTGGTCATGGGCGGCAACGCCGCCGAAGCCCATCCGTGCGGCTTCAAGTGGGTGATCGAAGCCAAGATCGAGAACCACGCCAAGCTGGTGGTGGTCGATCCACGCTTCACCCGCACCGCCTCGGTGGCCGACGTCTACGCCCCGATCCGTCCGGGTACGGACATCGCCTTCCTGAGCGGAGTGATGCGCTACCTGCTGGAGAAGGACTTCATCCAGCACGAGTATGTGAAGGCCTACACCAACGCCAGCCTGATCGTGAAGGACGGCTTCGATTTCCAGGACGGTCTGTTCAGCGGCTACAACGAAGGCGCCCACAGCTACGACAAGACCAGCTGGGACTATGAGCTCGACGGCGGCTACGCCAAGGTCGACGACACCTGGCAGAACCCGCGGTGCGTAATCAACCTGCTGAAGAAGCACGTCGACCGCTATACGCCCGAGACGGTATCGCGCATCTGCGGCACGCCGCAGGACAAGTTCCTTCAGATCTGCGCCCTCTTCGCCACCACCGCCGCGCCTGACAAGGCCCTGACCAGCCTCTTCGCGCTCGGCTGGACGCAGCACTCGGTCGGCTCCCAGAACATCCGGGCCATGGCCATGGTCCAGCTGCTGCTCGGCAACATCGGCGTGGCCGGTGGCGGCATGAACGCCCTGCGCGGCCATTCCAACATCCAGGGCCTGACCGACGTCGGCCTGCTCACGACCTCGATGCCGGGCTACCTGACGCTGCCCAAGGAAACTGAGGCGACCTACCAGCAGTACATGTCGACTCGGCAGTACAAGCCGCTGCGGCCCAACGAGGTCAGCTACTGGCAGAACTACGGCAAGTTCTTCGTCAGCTTCCAGAAGGCCATCTACGGCGACGCCGCCAAGGCCGAGAACGACTGGGCGTATGACTGGCTGCCGAAATTCGACGGCGGCGGCTACGACATCATCCGGGCGTTCGAGATGATGAACAACGGCCAGATGAACGGCTACATCTGCCAGGGCTTCAACCCGCTGCAGGCCTTCCCGGACAAAGGCAAGATCCGCCGCAGCCTCGGCAAGCTGAAATACCTGGTAGTTATGGATCCGCTGGACACCGAGACTTCGCGGTTCTGGGAGAATTTCGGCCCGCAGAACCCGTCCGACCCGGCCAGCATCCACACCGAGGTCTTCCAGCTGCCCACCACCTGCTTCGCCGAGGAAAACGGCTCGCTGGTCAACTCGGCCCGCTGGCTGCAGTGGCACTGGAAGGCGGCCGATCCCCCGGGCGTGGCGCAGACCGACATCTGGATCATGTCCGGCATCTTCCACCGCGTGCGGGAGATGTACCGCAAGGAGGGCGGCGCCTTCCCCGACCCGATCCTGAACCTCACCTGGAATTACACCAACCCCATCGACCCGGATCCGGAGGAGCTGGCCAAGGACATGAACGGCCGGGCCCTTGCCGACATCAAGGATCCCACCGGGGCGGTCACCGCCAAGGCCGGCCAGCTGCTGGACGGCTTCGCCCAGTTGCAGGCCGACGGGACGACGAGCTCGGGCTGCTGGATCTTCTCGGGGAGCTATACCGAGAAGGGCAACCAGATGGCCCGGCGCGACGCCACCGACCCGCGCGAGCAGGGCATCGCCCCCAACTGGGCCTGGTCCTGGCCGGCCAACCGGCGGATCCTCTACAACCGCGCCGGCGCCGACCTGGCCGGCAAGGCGTGGAACCCGCAGAAGCCGATCATCGAATGGAACGGGAGCAAGTGGACCGGCATCGACGTGCCTGACTATGTGCCGACCATCGCGCCCTCCGAGGGGGTCGGCCCGTTCATCATGAACGCCGAGGGCATGGGGCGCCTCTTCGCCCGGGACCAGATGGCCGAAGGCCCGTTCCCCGAGCACTACGAACCATTCGAGTCCCCCAGCCCGAACATCCTGCACCCGGGCGTGAGGAACAATCCCGCCGCCCGGGTCTATGCCGACGACCGGGCCAACTTCGGCTCCAGCGACCACTTCCCTTACGTGGCCACCACCTACCGCCTGACCGAGCAGTTCCACTTCTGGACAAAGCACGCCCTCATCAACGCGATCCTCCAGCCGGAGGAGTTCATCGAGATCGGCGAGGTGCTGGCGAAGGAAAAGGGTATCGCCCAGGGCGGGTGGGTGAAGCTGTCCTCGAAGCGGGGGACCGTCGTCTGCAAGGCCTATGTGACCAAGCGCATCAGGCCGATGCAGGTCGATGGCAGGGCGACCCACGTGATCGGCGTGCCGATCCACTGGGGTTTCACCGGCCAGGCCCGCAAGGGCTACGGCGCCAACACCCTGACCCCGTCGGTTGGCGACGCCAACACCCAGACGCCGGAGTTCAAGGCCTTCCTGGTCAACATCGAGAGAACGGACCCCCCCGATGCCTGATCTGCAGTCACAGGACTACATCCGGCGCTCGGCCTCGACGCTCACGCCGCCCAAAGTACGCAATCACGAGGCGGAGGTGGCCAAGCTGATCGACGTCAGCCGGTGTATCGGCTGCAAAGCCTGCCAGGCCGCCTGCATGGAGTGGAACGACCTGCGCGGCGAGGTCGGCCACTTCGAAGGGTCCTACGACAATCCCAGGGACCTGGACCCCAACACCTGGACCCTGATGCGCTTCACCGAATACGAGAACGACAAGGGCGACCTGGAGTGGCTGATCCGCAAGGACGGCTGCATGCATTGCGAGGACCCCGGCTGCCTCAAGGCCTGCCCGGCGCCGGGCGCGATCGTGCAACTGGCCAACGGTATCGTCGATTTCGACAGCGAGGCCTGCATCGGCTGCGGCTATTGCATCAAGGGCTGCCCGTTCGACATCCCCCGCGTCTCCAAGACCGACCACAAGTCCTACAAGTGCACGCTGTGCTCGGACCGGGTCTCGGTCGGGCTGGAGCCGGCCTGCGTCAAGGCCTGTCCCACCGGCGCCATCATGTTCGGCTCGAAGACGGACATGACCGCCTGGGCGGGCGAGCGGGTCGAGGACCTGAAGTCCCGCGGCTTCGAACACGCCGGCCTCTACGACCCGCAGGGCGTCGGCGGCACCCACGTGATGTACGTGCTGCACCACGCCGACAAGCCGTCGATCTATGCCGGCCTGCCCGACAACCCGCGCATCAGCTTCATGGTCGAACTGTGGAAAGGCGCGCTGAAGCCCCTGGCCGTGGCCGGCCTCGCCTTCGCGGCGCTCGCCGGCTTCGCCCATTCGCTGGTGGTGGGGCCAGACGAGGTGCAGCCAGAGGAGGAGGCGCACGGGCGGCGGCTGTTCGGTCGGAAGGACCCCGACCCTCAGCCCGAGCCCAAGGACGGCGGGTCATGACCGCGCCCGAAGGAACCGTGACCCGCTACACGACGGTCACGCGGCTCAACCACTGGCTGACGGCCATCTGCTTCGTACTGCTGATGCTGTCGGGTTTGGCGATGTACCACCCGATATTCTTCTGGCTGTCGAACCTGTTCGGCGGCGGCCAATGGACCAGGGCGGTGCATCCGTGGATCGGGCTCGTCCTCGTGGCCAGCTACGCCGGCCTTGTCGTGCAGTTCTGGCGCGATAACTTCTGGACCCCCGACGACGAGGCCTGGGTGCGCAAGTTCGACCGCGTCCTGGTCAACGACGAGGAGCACGTGCCGGAGGTCGGGCGGTTCAACGCGGGGCAGAAGTTCGTTTTCTGGGGCATGGCCCTGCTGATCCCGGTGCTGCTGTTCACCGGCCTGGTCATCTGGGAGGTCTATTTCGGCGGCCTGACGCCGATCTGGTTCCAGCGATTCGCTGTCCTGATCCACTCGCTGGCGGCGATCGCGGCGATCATCATCTGGATCGTCCACGTCTATGCCGGGATCTGGGTGCGCGGGTCGTTGCGGGCGATGACGCAGGGCTGGGTGACGCCGGGCTGGGCCTGGCGCCATCACCGCAAATGGCTGCGCCAACTGGCGGGCGGGCCCCGGTGAGAGCGCTTTCGTGAGCGCGCTCCGGTGAGACAGGGCGAGGTCACGGGGACCGGAAAGTGGATGGGCGATCCCCAGGGCGGGGTGAAGGCGCCGGAGCCGCTGCTCACACCCGACCCGCGGACCCGCTTCGCCGCCACGTGGGCTCGGTTGCGGGCCGTTTCCGAGGGCCACCCGATGGAGGGCTGGCTGCGCTTCATGGCGGCCGTGGCCCAGGCCCAGCACGACGCGGTCGCGACGCTCGCACCGCTCGGCCACCCCGACCCCGCCGCGGTGCGGCAGGCGGTCGAGGCGCGGATGCCGCCGCTCGCCGCCGATGGCCATCGCCGCGATCCCTTGTGGCGCAAGGCGCTCGCCGTCCTTCTCGATCGGTGCGGCGACGAAACGATCCCTGCCGAGGCTCGCGGGGTGATCGCGAGCCTGCGCGGGCGCGAGGCCGAGGCGGTTGAAAGACTGGCCGACAACTTCCTGAGCGGCGGCGTGGAGGCGGCCGACGCCGGCGCGGTGCTCTACGTAGCGGCGGCCCTGCAGGTCTATTTCACAGTCCTGGCTGCGACGCTGCCGGCCGCCGAACTGCGGCTGCTGCCGGAGCGCGGCCTCTGCCCCTGCTGCGGCTCGACCCCCGTCACCGGGCTGGTGACCGCGTCCGGCCCCACACCTGGCACGCGCTACCTGCATTGCTCGCTCTGTTCCACGGCCTGGAACCACGTGCGGGCGGTGTGCGTCACCTGCGGCAAGTCGGGCCGGGTGGAGCTGATCGGCATCGAGGGTGATACCGAGGCCGTCAAGGCCGAGGCCTGCGGCGACTGCCGCACCTACGCGAAGATGCTGTACCAGGCGAAGGACACGAACGTGGACCCCGTGGCCGACGACCTCGCCTCCCTGGGGCTGGATGTGCTGGTCGCCGAAGCGGGCTGGCGGCGCCACGCGCCCAATCCGCTGCTGCTGGTGGGGTAGGGGAGGCGGGCCGCGACAATACTCGCCGCGACCCGCCGTCAGCCTGGGCGGGGGGGGCCGGCTAGGCTGACTTGCTGACTGTATTGGGAATTGATGTCCAAAGCATGGGCGGTTTGTCTCGGGTTGGCTTCCAAACGGTGTCTGCAACAATACCCTATAGCTCTGACGCTATCCTGGCGCCCAGCACTTGTCCCGGGCTCAGCCGAGGAACCGCGTCGGCGGGCGGCGGCGAACATGGCGTCAGCTCCCGCCCAGCAGCGCCTCGAAGGTCGCGGTGACGTGCTTCATGAACACCTCCCGCTCCCGCCCCGCCAAAGCCTCGCCGCGGATCAGGCGTTCGACCAGGAAGCCGATGAAGACCGCCACCAGGACGCGGGCGCGGGCCTGGGCGTTCTCGCCCCCCAGCCAGTCGCGAATCGGCAGCAGGAAACGCTCCTGGACGGCGAGGTTCAGCAGCGGCGCGGTGGTCGGCGAGGTCGCGGCGCGAAGCAGGAACTGGAACCTGTGCGTGCGCGCGTCGTCCGCCGGGGCGTCGGCCATCATCGTCGCGACGTCACGAGGGAAGGTCGCCCGCTCCCAGTCCCTCAGGCGGTCGGCATTGAACGAGGCTTTCAGCGCCTCGGTGAACAGAGCCTCCTTGCCGCCAAAGTAGCGCTTGATCAGAGAGACGTCCGCGCCGGCCTCGGCGGCGATGTCGCGCAGGGCTGCCCGGTCGTAGCCGAGGCGCGCGAACTGCGCCTTGGCCGCCTCGAGGATGGCGGCGCGCGTCGCCTGGGCGTCACGCCGGCGCGGCGTGACGGGCGCGCGCTTCAGGGCGTGGACGTCGGACACGCGGGCGATCAGGCCCGGGCGGGAATGACCACGGTCATGCTCTCGTAGCCGTGGACGAACGAGGAATAGGTGCGCACGGGTTCGCCTACCAGCTCGATCACCGGGAAGCGCTTGAGGATCTCCTCCCAGATGATGGTCAGCTGCATCTCGGCGACGCGGTTGCCGACGCAGCGGTGGACGCCGAAGCCGAACGACAGGTGATGGCGCGGCCGCTCGCGGTCGATAATGAAATCGTTCGGGTCGGCGATCACCGTCTCGTCGCGATTGCCCGACACATACCACATCACGACGCGCTCGCCCTTGCGGATGGTCTTGCCGCCGATCTCGACGTCGCGCGTCGCCACCCGGCTCATGTGGGCGAGGGGCGTCTGCCAGCGGATGGTCTCCGAAACCATCGAGGTGATCAGCTCCGGATTGGCGCGCAGCTTGTCGTACTGGCCCGGGTTCTTGTTCAGGGCGTAGACGCTGCCCGAGATGGTGTTCCGCGTGGTGTCGTTGCCGCCGATGATCAGCAGCACCACCGTGCCCTGATACTGATCCTGGGACATCTCCCGCGTGGCGGGGTTGTGGGTCAGCATCGAGATCAGGTCGATGCCGGGCTCGGCGTCGATCCGCTGGTTCCAGAGTTCCTGGAAGGCGCCGAAGCATTCGATGGCGGCCTCTGCCTTGTGCTGCCAGCTCTTCGCCGGACCATGGCCAGGCAGGTTGGTGAACATGTCCGACCAGTAGGTGAGCCTGCGCCGGTCCTCGAACGGAAAGTCGAAGAGGGTGGCCAGCGTCATCGCCGTCAGCTCCTTCGACACCAGGTCGACCCAGTCGAACGGCTGGCCGATCGGCAGGGCGTCGAGGATCTGGCCGGCGCGCTCGCGCACCACCGGGGCCATGCTCGCGATGTTGGCGGGGGCGACCGTCGGGCTGACCGCCCGGCGATGAACGGTGTGTTCGGGCTCGTCCATGGTGATGAAGCCGGCGCCCGCGCGGCGGCGCGGGCGGCCCATCTGGGCGAGAACCTTTTCCTGCTCCTCGAGGGCCTGGAGGTTCGGGAGCCCGATCCCTTCGGCCGAGGAGAAGGCCTCGTGGTTGGTGTCAACGGCCATGATGTCGTCCCACCGGGTGATCGACCAGTAGGGGCCGAACTCGCTCTCGGCGGTGAAGTGGACCGGATCCTCGCGCCGCAGCCGCGCGAAGTAGGGCCAGATCGTATCGGCCTTGAATCGCTCCGGCTTGGCCGGATTGATGTCGGCGAGCGGCGTGGCGTCCGCCTCGCTCGCTTCCGCGTTGGGATCGATCCTGACGGCGATGTTCATGGCGTCTTCCCTGGTGTCGACGGCCCCGGCCTTCCGTGCGCCGGAGGCCAGCCTCGGCGCAAATCGAGTCTATGTCAATTCCCGTTGACTTATCCCCGGCGTACCTGCCGATTAATGTTGCGGCTCAGATCGTCTCAAGAGAACTCAGTTGCGGCCCAAGGACCTGGACGCATGGCGCCAATAAACCTGCCACACGATGCACATGCGCCTAGCATCCACCCAATCTCATACGTCGTGAAATCACAAAATGGAGCAAGCACAATGCAGCAGACCCGGAAAAAAAATCGGGCGATGACTCGCCTGGGCCCGGTAGCGGCGATCTCCGCCCTCGCGGTGCTGATCGCGGGCTGCGAAACGACCAAGGAGGCGGTCGCCCACAAGGAGGACAGTCTCACGGCGGCGGGATTCACCGCGCACCCGGCCAACACCCCGGCGCGGGTCGCCATGCTGAAGCGACTGCCCCCGCACCGTTTCGTGCAGAAGCCCAGCGGTGACACCATGCACTACGTCTATGCCGACCCGGTGGTGTGCGGCTGCCTGTATGTCGGCACGGAGCAGGCCTACGGCCAGTACGTCAAGAACGAGCGGCAGCAGGACCTCGCCAACGAGCAACTGCTGGCCGCGCAGATGTATTCCGACCCCGCCTGGGATTGGGGCCCCTGGGGCGGCGGCTTCGGGCGCGGCTTCAGGGGCGGCCGCGGCTGGTGACCTCCGGCGCGCTGGCTCCCTCCCACCGGGGTCTCAGGCCCCGGGGCCGGCGCATGCCGTGTTCGATCCCCCGGCCATCAAGACGCTCAGCCGGCGGCCCATCGCGCTTCAGGGCGCGCCGCGAATTCTCTCGACCCGATTGAGATCGACCAGATCCGTGCTGCGGCGGGAATAGAGATCCCACAGCCGAAGACCGCCCGGCGAGACTCCGCCCTGGGGTCTCGCGCCGGGGAGAAATACGATGGGGCTGGCGCTGGCGGCGTGGTCGTTCGGCGTCCTCAGGAAGCCGGCCCGGACGGCGGCCTCGCCCACGCTCCGACGGGACGTGAGCACCGCCAGGGGCGTCGACAGCAGCAGCGGCAGGACGATGGGGGCGAAGCACATCGCCAGGTCGGGCCGCAGGCAGAGGCCGGCGGTGAAGCCGAGGCCGGCGACCAGCTGCCAGCTCATGGCCTCCAGGGCGTCGCGCCAGCCGATCCCGTCGCTTTTCCGTTGCTGGGGCCGCCAGCCCACGTCGCCGCCGCGCAGGGTCCGCAGCACCGAGACGGTGTTGGCCATCATCAGGATGGGCGCCAGCGCCGTGGACAGCGCGATCTCCATCGCCATTCCCTTGAGCACGCCCGCGGTCCCGCCGAAGGCGCGCCGCTCGCCGGGCCGGCTCAACACCAGGGCGCAGCCCAGAATTTTTGGCCCGAACAGCAGCAGGCCGGACAACAGCCCGGTCAGCATGAAGGGGGAGAAGCGAGGATTGAGGAAATACCAGAAGGAGTCCCAGTCCACCGGATTGCCCAGTTGCAGGGCGAGGCCGAGGACAAGGCCGACGAACCACAGCGGCGAGGTCAGGTAGGTCATCAGCCCCAGGCCCAGCTGCACGCGGCTGATCGGGCGCAGTCCCCGCGCCGCCAGCAGCCGCGTGTGCTGCAGGTTGCCCTGGCACCAGCGCTGGTCGCGCTGGATGAAGTCGAGCAGCGTCGGCGGGGTTTCCTCGCAACTGCCGTCCAATGCCGCGGTGAGATGGACGGCCCACCCCGCGCGTCGCAGGAGTCCCGCCTCGACGACGTCGTGGCTCAGGACATGGCCGCCGAACGGCTCGGCGCCCGGCAGGATTGGCAGTCCCGCGCTCTCCGCGAAAGCGCGGGTGCGCACGATGGCGTTGTGGCCCCAGTAGGTCGCTTCCGAGCCCGCCCACCAGGCTAGGCCGGCGGCCGCGATCCGGCCATACATCCGCACGCCGAACTGCGATGTCCGCGCGAACAGGGTCGCCGCGCCGGTGATGATCGGCGCGGTCTGGATCAGCCCGACGCCGGGATGGCGTTCCATGGCGTCCACGAGCCTGAGCACGGTCTCGCCGGCCATGGTGCTGTCGGCGTCGAGCACCACCATGAAGTCATAGGCGCCGCCGAACCGGCGGACCCAGTCGGCGATGTTGCCGGCCTTGCGCTCCAGGTTTTCGAGCCGCCGGCGCAGAAACACCCGGCTGCGCGCCTGGTGGCGCAGCGAGCGGAAGGCGGCCCGTTCGGCGCGGGCGATTTCCTCGCTTCGGGAGTCGCTGAGCACGAAGATATCGAAGGCCGCGGAGGCGCCCAGCCGGCCCAGGGACGCGTCCAGCGCGGCCAGGCGGCCGAAGGCGGCGTCGGCGTCCTCGTGGTACAGCGGCATCAGCAGCGCCGTGCGCGTGCTCGGCCTCGGCGGATGCTGGCGGAATTCCAGATCCTCCTGCTCCCGCCCCGTCGCCAGCACGCGGAAACCGGCCACGGCGTTGCAGAACCAGCAGGCGATGGCGCCGGCCAGCATCAGGAAGACGGCGAAACCGGCCGCTTCCCAGCCGCCGAAGCCCCGCCGGGCGCAGAGCACATAGGGTCCGATCGCCAGCGCCAGGGTCAGGATCAGGGCGCCGCCGAACACGGCCAGCCGCCGCCGGGCGATATCGGCCGGCGAGGTCGCCGGCGCGGGTCCGGCATGGGCCATCGCGTCCTCGAGCGCCTGGCGCGGCATCGCCAGGGGAGCCTCGGGCGGCAGCCAGGGAAGCGGCGGCGCCGCCATCTCGCGCCAAGCCTGTTCTCGCTCGCGGCGATTCGCCGAGTTGATCATGTGGTCCCCACTTCCAGCCTTGGCGATCGAGGCGTCCGTCGGCCATGCCGCAACGCAGCATTCGCGCAGTTGGCGCGGTTTCAATCACGAAATCGTGAAAATAGCCAAACACGCAGCGGTTGCGCGCGCTCTAGGCTGTTTTTGTCGCACCCGCCTCGCGTCGCAGGCAGCGGTCCAGGGCCAGGGCCGCCACGCCCACCCAACCGACGAGGATGATCGCATAGGCCCGCTCCCACCAGCCGACGTTGGCCTCGTTCACCAGGCCGGGGAGAATCAGGTGCCGGGTGAGCACCGTCAGGCCCGCCATCACCGCGAAGATGATCGCCAGGAACTGCTTCAGCCGGCGAACGTCCTGGCGCGGCCACAGGCCCCACAGCAGGAAGAGCGGCGCCAACTGGATGCCCAGCGCCAGGTTGATCGCCAGGTGCCTCGGGTCGGGCCATGGAAAGAGCGCCGATTGCGTCAGGCCGGCGCCGGAGAGGATGAACACCGCCGCCGTCAGTGCGCCGATTATCCTGGCCCGGGTCAGGGCGGTGATCGCCAGGCCGAACCCGACGCCGGCCAGTGCGGCCATCAGCCCGGCCGCGAACACCCCGCTGTTGAAGATCAGCGGCGCGCGCGACGACGCCCCACCCAGTTCGCTGATGTATCGCCGCGCGAGGTCGAAGCCCGGATCGGCGGCCATCGCCAGCAGTGTCGTGCCTATGGCCAGGATCGGCGCCGCCACCCCGAAGGCCAGCAGCCGGCGCGGCCAGGCCGGAGCGCCCGGAGACCCCGGGCCGGCGAGGGACCGCGCTGACGGATGGCGACGCACGGGCCTATTGATCGGCGGACTTGCCGCGAAAGTCACGAGGGCGACGCTTCGGCGCCAGGCGCGGACTCGCCCGGACCCGATCGGAGCTGTACAGTCCGGGCATGAACGCGCTCGAACCCGTTCTCCGGCCGGTGGCCCTCGCCCATCTGCGGCCGACCCAGATCACCGTCGGCTTCCGGGAGGTCGCCGACAAGCGCAGGCGCTTCGACAAGATCAAGGACAAGGCGGGCGCCTTCCTCGGCCGCCACATGCTGCCCACCGTCCTTGGCCCCAAGGAAATCCACTACCTGATCGACAACCACCACCTGGCCCGCGCCTTGCAGGAGGAGAAGGTCGAGGCGGTGCTGGTGAGCGTCGTCGCCGACCTGTCGGCCCTGTCGAAGGTGTCGTTCTGGCGGTTCCTCGACAATCGCGACTGGTGTCACACCTATGACGAGAACGGCGACCGCACGGGATTCGACGCCATTCCAACCAGCCTCGCGAAGCTCAGGGACGACCCCTATCGCAGCTTGGCCGGGGAGCTGCGCCACGCCGGCGGATACGCCAAGGACCTCACCCCGTTCAGCGAGTTCCTATGGGCGGACTTCCTGCGCACGCGCATCAAGCCCAAGGCCATCGCCAAGGACTTCGACACGGCCCTCAGCCGCGCCGTGAAGCTGGCCAAGTCGAAGCAGGCCGGTTTCCTGCCGGGCTGGTGCGGACCCGATCCCATCGCCTAACATGGGACGATGTGGAGCCTTCTGGGCGTCCTGGTCCTGCTGGCGGGCCTGGTGGCGCGGCGCAATCCCCTGCTGGTGGTCACCGCCGCCGCCCTCGTCGCCGGTCTCGCCGGCGGCGTCGGCCCGCTGCGCCTCCTGGCCGCCTTCGGCAAGGCCTTCAACGACGCCCGCTACATCAGCATCGCCTTCCTGATCCTGCCGGTGATCGGCCTGCTCGAGCGGTCCGGGCTGCAGGTCGAGGCGCGCGCTGCGGTGGCGCGGCTGCGGGCCCTGACCGTCGGGCGCCTGCTGCTCGTCTACTTCGCCCTGCGCCAGCTCACCACGGCCCTGGGGCTGCTCTCGCTCGGCGGCCAGGCGACGATGGTGCGCCCCCTGATCGCGCCGATGGCCGAGGGCGTCGCCGACACCCACCTGGGCCCGGGCGATCCGGAGCGGGCCGCGCTGATCCGCGCCCACGCGGCGGCCGTCGACAACATCGGCGCGTTCTTCGGTGAGGACATCTTCGTTGCCCTGGGCTCGGTGCTGCTGATCCAGGCGGTGCTGCAGCAGAACCACATCGTCGTGGCGCCGCTGCGCATCGCCTTCTGGGCCATTCCGACCGCGCTGGTCGCCTTCGCCGTCCACGCCGTGCGCCTGCTCCTGCTGGACCGGCGTCTCGGGCGAGAGGCGCGTCGCGGATGATCGGCGTCGGCGTCGCCTACGCCCTGGCCGGGGTGCTGTTCGCGGCCATCGCCACCTTCACCGCCGCCGACCGCGCTCATCCCAAGCGGTGGCGCAACACCGGCTTCTGGGGCCTCCTGGCGATCAGCTTCCTATTCGGCGACAAGCTCGGCGACCTCGGAAACGGGGCGCTGGTGCTGGCCCTGGTGCTGATCGGCGGCGTTGGCGGCCTGGGCCTCAGCCAGCCCCCCACCACCTCGGAGGCCGAGCGCGAGGCCCTGGCGGCCCGTTTCGGCGCCAGGCTCTTCCTGCCCGTTCTCCTCGTACCGCTGACCACCCTGGCCGGATCGTTCGCGTTCAAGGCGATCAAGGTCGGCGGCCATCCGGCGGTGGATCCGGCCCAGGTGACGGTGATCTCTCTGGCGCTCGGCGTCGTGCTCGCCCTGATCGCCGCCATGGCCATGCTCCGGCCGCCGGCCGCGGCCCCGATCCACGAGGCGCGCCGGCTGCTGGATTCGGTGGGCTGGGCGGCGATCCTGCCGCAGCTGCTGGCGGCGCTCGGCGCCG
>Ga0182024_10013036_pt1 | contig 16319 bp, 16 predicted proteins | sample P32metaG_FD_120480 | JGI IMG/M metagenome (GOLD analysis project Ga0182024, IMG submission 120480) | Permafrost microbial communities from Stordalen Mire, Sweden - P3-2 metaG (Illumina Assembly) | ecosystem: Environmental > Terrestrial > Soil > Wetlands > Permafrost | place: Sweden: Stordalen... | reverse complement strand
CATGTTGCCGTCACCACCGTTGCTCGTGATGATGTTGCCGTTCGGTGCGAGCACCATGCCGAGCGGTTCCTTGAGGTGGCCGCCTTCGGTGAGGACGGTGCCGCCTTTCGCGGCGGGCGTCGTGCGCGTCATGGCTTCGGAGATCGCGAGGATCTTGTTGTCTTCGGTCGAGGCCACATACAGCGTCCCGTTGGAGGCGAGTGCGAGTCCGGTCGGGCCGAGCACGAGGGCTTCCGCTGAATCAATCCAGGGGATGCCATTGGCGATCACCGTTTCGCTGCGCACCTTCGGCGTCTGGTTTTCGCCGGATTCCAGTTCGATCCGCAGCACGGTCGAGTTGTTGATCGTGTGAATGCCCTTCGCGGCACCGCCATTGAGCGCGTTGCTGACGAACAGCGTTGTCTTGGAGCCTTCGCTCTCAGCGGTCGAGTCCCAGGGACCCTGGATGTTCTTACTGGCGATCGTCTCAACCGCCTTACCTTCGCTGTCGAGCACAATCAGGCAGCCGTACTTCGCGGTCGCTGACTTGCCGTTGGTCGTCGGCAGGCTGCCGACGACGACGTAACCGCCCGGCAGGATGTTCAGTGCCGTCGTCAGCCCGACGCCGCCTGGGCATGGGCCGGGGAGCGTCTTGGCATCGATCGTCGCGAACGGCGAGACCTTCCCGGTCCTCGAGACCTGCACGATCGTCGTGCCGGTGCCCTGACCGTTCTCCTTCGCGCTTTCCTTGGCGTTGAAGTTGCTGATCAGCAACTGGCCCGCCTGGAGCTTGCCCACGCTGGTGGGAACGAGCACGATGCCGTACGGATTCACATCGCCGTTGGCGGGGACCGTCGAGGCGAGGTTGCTGACGCTGGTGAACTTGGCCAGGAACGGGCCAGCGCTCGGTGGCGACTGCGCAGGCGTGGTGGCGCTCGCCGCGGAGTTGGTGCTGGACGAGCTGCTGGTGCTGCTGGAGCTGCCGCATCCGGCGAGTGCCAACGCGGCAATCGGGACTGCCAGAATCAGACGTCTGTTCACTTGAATCCTCCGTGGTTTTTCGCGGTGCTACCAGCGCAGAGCGCGGTATACCCGCCCGGGCTTCTGCCTGGGCTGCAAGAGAAGACTCCGCCCCCAGCGTGATCCTTCCCAGGTGGGCGGGAGCTTCCCCAGATAGGCGCTTGCAGATGTTTAGCGCTTGCAGAGGCGGGGTAGAAAGAGCGCGACACAGGGTTTCCGTGGAAGCTGATCGCGGGCTCTGGGCACGAACAACGCGGCTACGGCGCGCTCGAACCCCCCTTCCGAGCGCGCCGTGGTTGCCTCTAAGCTTGCGCGCCCTCCGGCGCGGGGGCTCCGACCGTCGCCTCGCCCTGAGAAGCCTGGGTCGCTGGTTCGGTCCCCGTCTTGGGTACGAGCACGCCGGCGAGTAGGCAGACGAGCAGGAAGCCGGTCGCCATCCAGAAAGTCTCGGTGAAGCCGGTGACGGCCGGCTCGCCGCGGATCGTGTGCGCCGCGATGAACGTCGCTGAGAGCTGGCCGCCGAGCGCCCCACCGAGCGTGCGCATGACGGTGTTCATGCCGCTCGCCACACCGGTCTGATGGGGCGAGACAGCCTGCACGATCAGGTTGCCGAGCGCCGCGAAGGCGAGGCCGACGCCGATGCCGAGCAGCCCGGCGGCGATCAGCAGATCGTAGGGATGGCTGTGAGCGACGGCGAGCAGGGCAAAGGAGGCGGTGCTGAACGCGGTCCCCGCCAGCAGCGCGCTGCGCGAGCCGAAGCGGGCGGAGATGCGGCCCGCGTAGAGGCCGAGGATCGTCATCCCGATCGTCGAGGGCAGCAGGTACAGGCCCGATGTGACGACAGAGGCGCCAAAGCCAAAGCCGGTGCTCTTCGGGAGCTGCGCGATCTGGGGAATGACGATGAACGACGCGTACATGCCGGCACCGAGCAGGAACGCGGACGCGTTGGTCGTCCATACGCCCCGGATACGCATCATCGTCATGTCGACCAGCGGATTGCGACTGCGGACCTCCACCGCGATCCAGACCACCGAGACGGCGACGCCAACGGCGATCAGACCGAGCGTCTTGGCGGATCCCCAGCCCCACGTCGTCGTCTCTGAGATCGCAATCAGCACGATCGACATGCCGGCGGTCATCAGCGCCGCGGCGAGCCAGTTGACGCGCCCGGGCAGCTTCACCGGAGACTCCGGGATGAAGCGCCAGGTCGCGAGCGCGGCGAAGACCGTCGGGATCAGCGGCAACCAGAACAGCCAGTGGTAGTCGAGGTGCTCGATGATCAAGCCCGCGAGCACGATCCCGGCGCCGGCCCCAGCGCCGAGGATCGCGGAGAGCAGGCCGATGCTGCCGGCCACCTTCTCTTTGGGGAACTCGTCGCGGACGATCCCGAACGCGAGCGGGAAGATCCCGCCGGCGGCGCCCTGGATGAAGCGGCCGACGACGATCACCGCCAGCGAGCTCGACAGGGCGGAGATGAGCGTGCCCACCGCGAGGATCACGAGCGTCCAGAGGAGGATCTTCTCCTTGCCGTACATGTCGCCGAGGCGGCCGAGGATCGCGGTGCCGACCGAGGCGGCGAGCAGGTAGGCGGTGAGCAGCCAGGTGACCCCGGTGACGCTCGAGTGCAGGGCGTGCTGGAAGGTCGGCAGCGCCGGCAGGACCGCCGAGCTGAGCATCGCGTAGGCCAGCCCACCGAGCGCGAGCACGGCGAGGATCAGGTTCGGATGGGTGCGGTCGGGGTCGGTGGTCGTCGAGGTCATGCTACGTCAGGGGTCGGTAACTACAGTAGAAGCAAGGAGGTCGTGGGCGGCGGCGCGGACCAGCTCGGCGAGTTCGTTCGCCGGCACGTTTCCGAACATCTCGCCGCCGCCCAGCAGCGTCACGATGACCGCGCCGGCTGAGCAGGCCATCCGCACCCGCTGGGCGAGCGGGATCTCAGGGCTCGAGAGCAGGGCGCGCATCTGCTGCTCGAGGTCCTCATTTTCAGCCTGGTGGCGCTCGTCGTCCTGGATCTGCTCGAGCGCTCGATGGTTTCGCTGGTGGAAGAGGAACAGCTCGGGGTTGTCGATGACCTGATCGATGAAGTGGTCGAGGAGCTCTGGCCAGGCGGCCGCGAGCTCCTCTCCTTTCTCCAGACCCCCCAGTCGATCGAAGGTCTCTCGACCCAGTGCATGGAGTCGTAAATGGAGCTCGAGGAGGATGTCCTGCTTGCGCGCGAAGTAGTAGTAGAGGGCTGCCTTTGTGGTACCCAACCGCTCGGCGATCTCGCGAATCGAGGTGTTCTCGTAGCCCTTCTCGTTGAACAGCTCGAGCGCGATGTCGAGAATGCGCTCGCGGGTCGCGGAGCCGCGTTGCTTGGGTTGATCGGGTTGTTTTGGTTGTTTGGCTGCGCGTGCCACAGCCTTAGCTTACTTGACGACCGGTAAGTGATGTGTATATGCTCTCCTTACTTACCGACCGGTAAGTAGATCTTTTGGTACGCAGATCCTTTTAGGAGTCCTATGACACACGATTTGATGATTGAGGCCCATGGCCTACGTAAGCGGTTTGGCCAGACCGTCGCCCTGGACGGGATCGACCTCGAGGTGCCGGCGGGCGCGATTCTCGGCGTGCTCGGGCCCAACGGCGCGGGCAAGACCACCGCGGTGCGGATCCTGACGACGCTGTCCATTCCAGATGGGGGCTCGGCACGGGTCGCCCGCCACGACGTGCTCAGCGAAGCGGCCGCCGTGCAGCGCAAGATCGGCGTCACGGCCCAAGACGCCACGCTGGACGAGGTCCTGACCGGCCGCGAGAACCTCGTTATGGTCGGACGCCTGAGCGGCCTGCGGCGTGCTGAGGCAAAGGCCAGAGCGACCACGCTGCTCGAGCAGTTCGACCTCACCGACGCCGCCGAGCGGATCCTCAAGGAGTACTCGGGCGGGATGCGCCGGCGCCTGGACCTCGCCGCCGGCCTCCTGACGCGCCCGCCCGTGCTGTTCCTCGACGAGCCGACGACGGGCCTGGACCCGACGAGCAGGGTGCGGATGTGGGAGGTGATCCGCGAGCTCGTCGCCGACGGCGTGACGCTGCTGCTGACGACCCAGTACCTCGACGAGGCCGACGAGCTCGCCGACCGGATCGTGGTGATCGACCACGGCCGGGTGATCGCCGGTGGCACCGCGGCCGAGCTGAAGCGGAAGGTCGGCGGGGCACGCCTGGAGCTCACGCTGAGCGAGGCCCATCCCGCGGCCGCCAGCGCGCTCGAGCCGTTCATCGCCGGTCCCGTACACGTCAGCCACGACGGGCGCCGCCTGCGCGCGCCGGTGCGCAGCGCCGCCGGGTTGGCGAGCACGGTCGTGCGCGCGCTCGACGCGGCGGGAATCAGCGTCGATGACGTGGAGGTCCATCAGCCCTCGCTCGACGACGTGTTCTTCGCCCTGACCGGCCATCCCACAGACACGGCCGCACAACCAACGGAGGTGGCGGCATGAGCAAGCTCCGCGACGTCGCCGTGCTCACCGGGCGCAACCTCCTGCACATCAAACGCGAGCCGCTGCAGCTCTCGGACGTCACGGTCCAGCCGGTGCTGTTCACGTTGCTGTTCGTCTACGTGTTCGGCGCCGGGGTCGTGCTGCCCGGCGGCGGCAGCTACAAGGACTTCGCGATCGCCGGCCTGCTCGGGATGAACCTCACGACCTCGGCGATGGGGACCGCGGTCGGGCTGAGCAGCGACCTGGGCAGCGGCGTGATCGACCGTTTCAGAACGCTGCCGATGTGGCGGCCGGCCGTGCTCGTCGGGCGCTCGCTCGCCGACGTGATGACCGCCGCGATCTGCGCCGCCTTCGTCGCCGCGACCGGCCTGCTGATCGGCTGGCGACCCGACGCCGGGGTAGCGTCGATCGCCGCCGGCTTCGGCATCTTCCTGCTGTTCAGCTATGCACTGTCGTGGGGCTGTGCGTGCCTCGGCATGGTGAGCAAGAGCCCCGAGTCGGCGCAGGGGGTCGGCCTCGTCGTGCTGTTCCCGCTGGCGATCGTCTCCAACGCCCTGGTCCCCACCGAGCGGATGCCGGTGGTGCTGCAGGACATCGCCAACTGGAACCCGGTGAGCGCGGTCACCGCCGCTTGCCGTCAGTTTCTCGGCAACCCCAATCCGTCGGCGAGCATCCAGGCCTGGCCGATGCAGCACCCGGTGCTCGCCTCGCTGCTGTGGTCAGCGGTGCTGATCGCGGTCTTTGCCCCGCTGGCGAGCATTCTCTATCGGAGGCGGACGACTGATTGAGGGGGCGAGATGGCGAGAGGCGGACTCGAACCGCCGACACCACGATTTTCAGTCGATTCTGCGGACATCTGGCGGGGTGCCGATTTGGAGGATCTTTACTGGTAGCCGAGGAGTCGGCAGCTTGCTGCCGACCTGATTTGCATCATCAGCGTTCGCGCTCCAGGACGGCCGGCCGATCGCCGCCAGCGGCGATCGGGTTATCGTGGAATGGCGCGTGTCGCGCGTGTCGCACCAATCGTTGGCCAACCTTCATCGCCGCAACAGGCGGGCTTTTGGTCGCGAGCCCGGCCGGCACCCGAGATAGCCAGATCTTCTGAGAGTCGCTTGTAGAACTGTGGGCCGTCGTGCTGGCCAACGGCAATGATCCACACAGATCCTGGCTCGAATGTGCTGATCACTCGCCACTGGCCATGCAGGTGCTTGCAGCAATACGGCGACCAGTTGCCATCGCCGCCGAGCAAACGGTAGCCACCGGCACGACAACCCTGTGCCTTTAGTTCGGATTCCAGGCGATTCCATTCCACCGCTGGCCTGCCACGGAGTTCTCTGGTCGCTGCATCTACGGAGGGTGTCAGTCGCAGCTGGTGCCGAGCCACGGGCTGGACTCAGCGCTCGACGAACTCGCCGCGCTCGAACTCGTGGCGGCCTTTGATGAGCCAGGCTTGGCTTTGCAGATCGCTGTCGTGTAGATAGGCAGCCAGCGCCTTGCTCCACTGGCGCGCGGGAAAGTTGGCCTTGACCGTGCTTAGAACGCGCTGTAGTTCGATCAGGCTGCGCGGATCGACCTCGACTGGCTTGCGATCCTCAATCCGTCGCAGTAGACCTTCCTTCAGCCACTTACGAACGGTTGGCGTGGTCACGTCGAGCCGCTCAGCGGCTTGCTCGACAGTGACGCCGATAGGAACATCGAGCGTCTGCAGGAGCCGTCCAGTCAGTCGCGCCAAGCTGTCGAGTAGCGCCCTGAGCTCCGCTAGCCTGAGCGTTGGCGAGTCAGACGAAGCGTTGATCGTGGCTTGCTCGTTCTCGATCTCGATCCGCAGCTCTTCGGCGTCGAGATGAGCCAGCGCGGTGATCCGCGCAAGCTGGCGGGGCTTTGGAAGAGTCGTGGACATCGCAAGAGCAGTCTAGCGGATGATTTCGTTTTTGTATAGGATTTTGGAAACGGTCAATGGAGGCTGCCTACTCGCTGCTTTCGGCCTGGGGCCAGCACCGCTAGTCGGATATGCCCTCGCGCATGGGGAAGGCTGAGACAAGGGCCTCGAACTCGCGTAGTGCCTCCCGTATGAACGTTTGGTCTGTACGAACCTCGCTGAAGCGCAACTCAGTACCCCACTCACGGACGATGCCGTCGAGCGTTCCCTTGCCAGCGGCCAGCCGAACGTGTGCTTGAAAGTCTGAGTCGAGATTGCTGAGAGTCACCTCGCCGTCTAGGTCTCGGTCGAGCGCCTTGAGCTGGTCCCTGAAGTCCATCAACTCCTCGACGCGCAGGACGACGCGAGATCTTACTTGGAAGGAGGCCCTTGATCCGACATTGAGCTCGACCTCTCCGGTCAAGAAGTTGGCGTCGGTCCCTGCGCTCAGCTGCGGCGAGCTGTAGCACTCAATCCGCACCACAAATCTGCACCCATCTCCCCGCAGTGCTGCCTCAGTCGCCATGCGCCGGAACGGTAGCTGCCGTTATAGATTGACGCTGAGCGCCCGTCGGTGGTCCCCGAGTCGAACCTCCTCTAGGAGGTCCGCGAAACGTCTAGCGAAACTCGGTGTCCCTTAGCCGGAGGCCCCTCCGACCGAGAGGATCACGCCCCAGATCGTGATCCCGATCATCGCGGCGGCGATGATCCACGCGAGACGAACCCACATCCCCGTGACGCCCCTACGGTCTAGAACGACCATCGCCGTGCGGGCGGTCGCTATGAGGGACAGCATAATCAGCGACAGGAACGCGGTGCCGCTGTGAGTCATGAACCCGAGCCAGACGAGGGCTGGCACTAGCGAGCCAATGGCGGGAACGGCGGTTAGAAGCAGGAACGAATTCAGTAGTCGCCGCACACACGCTGTATCGGCTTACGCGACATGAGACACAACTCCAGAGCGTGACCGTTGTTCTCGCGTTCGTGCTGATCCTTTGGCTTGCCGGTGTGCGCTGAGCGCCGCCTAACTCCCGCGGTCAAGTGGGTCATGAGCCAGGTCGGGCACGCAGACTCGAAGATGACGATGGATGTCTACGCCCATCTCGAGCAGCGGGTCAAGCGCGACCACGGAGACAAGTTCGACGAGCTGGTGCGCACCGCCCGCAAGCACCTCAACGAGTCCTCCGAGGCGCCTTCTGAGCAGTTGATTGGGACGTCGATTGGGACGGAGGGGCAAAAAACGGGCCCAGTTCGAGAGACAAATCCGACGATTTCCAAGCCGAAAAAGTGCCTCTAAACAGGCTAAAGAGCGATGGCGAGAGGCGGACTCGAACCGCCGACACCACGATTTTCAGTCGTGTGCTCTACCAGCTGAGCTATCTCGCCGCAGGCCGATCTTCGGTCGCTGCGATGCTAGCGGCTCCCCCGTGGCCCAGGCGGCCTCCCGTCGCTCACGCGGCCGGGGTGGCTTCAGGCAGCTTCCCACGCCTGCAGGTACGGGAGCGGGTCGATCGGCTCCCCACCCGGGGCCTGCCAGCCGCCGACCCACATCTCGAAGTGCAGGTGTGGAGCGGTGGCGTCGCCGGTCTGCCCCGCCTTGCACAGCGCCTGCCCGGCCGCGACGGCCTGGTCCGCGCTCACCGCCAGCGAGCTCGCCTCGCAGTGGGCGAACATGAAGTCGAAGCCGATGCCGGTGTGCTCGACCGCGTAGTAGCCAGCGCCGCCCGCCTGGTAGCTCGTGGAGGTGATCGTGCCGGCCAGCGGGACCACGACCGGAGTGCCTTCCGCGGTGAGCACGTCCTGGCCCTGATGGGTGTAGCCGTCGCGGGGCGCCCCAAAGCGATTTTCCGGACCGCCGAAGTTGTGCGCGCCAGCCACTGGGAACACCGCCCCATCGGCCACCGTCTGCGCGGGCGTCGGCACGCCGGGGAGAACCGGGGTTGGGGCTGGAAGCGCCGGTTTGGGGGTCGGGGGCGCAGTCACCGTCAGGCTCGCCTCGCCGGAGCTGTGCGCCTTGCGCAGCAACGTCCGCCCGTGATGGTCGTGGACGCTCACGCTGAGCACATAGCTGCCCACCGCCAACTGCGCGCCCACCGGCCAGGCGACCGTCAGCGTGCGCCCGGTGTGCGACCAGCCCATCGTGGCCACCAGCGATGAGTGGTGGGTGGCGAGGTTGATGACTTTCACCTGCAGGTAGACGGTGCCCACGCCCTGCTCCGTCAGCCGCAGGGTGACCTTCGGTGCAGGCCCCGCGATCGCGCTGGTGGGAACGCGCAGGTCGCTGATCACCGGCCGCGGACCCTGAGCGACGCGCCCCAGCACGCCGTACTCGCTACCTCCCGTCTGCGACTCCGATGGCGCCTGCGCCCCACCGATCCCGTCCGCGCCAGCCGCCGCCGAGCCTAGGACGGCGCAGAGCGCAATCGCAACCAGGACGCCTAGCGCCGAATCGCGGGCATGCCTCATAGCTCTACATGCCTCATACCTCTACTGTCGGCCCGCCCCCGGCATCCCGCAACGGCTGCGCGTCGAATTGCAGTCAGCTCGTGGCGAACTCCTGCACGAGCGCCTCGTAGGTTTTGCGCAGGCCCTCCGCGATCGTAACCTCTGCTCGCCACCCCAGCACGCGCTCGGCCAAGCTTACGTCCAGGCGACTGTGCTGCAGCTCACCCGGGCGCAGGTCGGCGAGCTCGGGCTCGAGGTCCGAGCCGGCGACCTGCTTCAGCTCGCTCCAGATCGTGCTCACGTCCGTTTCCACGCCTGTGGCGATGTTGAAGGTGCCCGCCTTGCCGGCCGCGGCCAGCAGCGCCCGCACGACATCGCCGACGTACACATAGTCGCGCGTCGGCTGGCCGTGACCGAACAGCTTCGGCGCCTGGCCGGTGTGTAGGCGGTGCGTGAAGATCGAGACGACTCCAGCCTCCCCATGTGGGCTCTGCCTTGGCCCGTACACATTCCCCAGCCGGCAGACCGCGTTTGCCACGCCCTCCGCACGGCTCCAGGTCCCGACGTAGGACTCGCCCGCCAGCTTCGAAGCGCCGTAGGGCGAGAGCGGCTTCGGGATCTGCTCCTCGCCGGTCGGCCGCGGCGCCTCGTCGCCGTACAACGCGCCCCCGGTCGAGGTGAACACGACGGGAACCCCGCGCTTGTTCGCCGCGTCAACGACGTTCAGCGTGCCCTGAACGTTCACCTCGCAGTCGCGCCCCGGGTTCTCGACGGAGACCACCACGCTCGACTGCGCCGCGAGATGGAAGACCGTCTCGGGCCCCACCTCCGCCAGGACCGCCGCCACCCCCTCGCGGTCGACGATGTCGAGCTCGATCAGTCGCGCCGCCTGGGCCACGCGGCGGCGATCGCCGGAGGAGAGGTCGTCGATCACCGTCACCTCGTAGCCCTGCGCGAGCAGCGCGTCGACGAGGTGCGAACCGATGAAGCCGGCCCCGCCGGTCACGATCGCCTGAGCGCTCATGCGCGGCAATGTATCGAGGTGTTCAGCCGACAGCGTGCTCGCGCTCGGTCAACAGGCCGTTGACCATGCTCACCGACTGGTCGATCCGCTCCAGCACATCGTCCGGCGCCTCGCTGCTGAGCATGTATCTGCGCAGCGTCGCCAACACCCGCTTGGCGATCCCCATCGCGAGCCGCTCGCCGCTCGCGTCGATCTGCCCCTCATCCTTCAACACGATGACCCGCCGCAGCGCCGGTTCGATCACCTCGTCGTGCACCATCGCCGCCGGCACGCCATCCTCGATCGCCTGCGCGATCGCGCCCTCGGCGGTCTCGCCGTCGCCGCGCTGCAGCGCCGTCGCAAAGGTTTCGAGGATGCCCTCGGTCAACTCCCCGGGGTCGGCTCGAACCTGCTCGCGTGCATCGGGGCCAGAGCGGCCGAGCACTTCCATGAACGCATCCAGCAACACCGGATCGAAGTGCTGCCCGCGCTGCTCGAGCATCATCTCGACGGCTTCCTCGACGGTGAATGCCTTGCGGTAGACACGATCGCTCGTCAGGGCGTCGAACACGTCCGCCACCGCCACGATCCGCCCCTCGATCGGAATCGCCTCGCCCGTCACCCCGCGCGGGTAGCCGCTTCCGTCCCACTTCTCGTGGTGGCTGAGAGCGATCGTCGCGGCCAGGTCGAGGATCGACGAGGACGAGCCGCGCAGGAGGCGGTGACCCTCCTCGGCGTGGGTCTCCACGATCGCTCGCTCCTCCGCCGTCAGCTTGCCCGGCTTCAGCAGGATCGCGTCAGGAATCGCGACCTTGCCGACGTCGTGCAGCGGCGCCGCGTGCGTGAGCGTCGCGCAGAAGTCCGTGTCCATGCCGACATGCTCAGCCAGCAACGTCGAGAAGCGCCCGATCCGCTCGATGTGGGCGCCCGTGTCCTCGTCACGGAACTCGACCGCCATCGAGAGCCGGCGCACCGTCTCCGCCTGGGCGATCTCGAGCTCTGAGAGCGCCCGCTTCAGCTCGCTGGAGCGGCTGTCGATCTCGTGCTCGAGTGCCACCTGGCGGCGTCCGCCAAGACGCCAGCCAAAGGCCGTTGCCGCGCACGCCAGCACCACCACGCAGAGCACCACGAGAACAGAGCCGCCTGCGATTACGGCGCCCACAGCCGCGAGCAGGCCCAGCGCCAGCCACGGCACCCACCCCAGCGGCGAGCGCGGAGGAGGGGAATCGCGCCGCGGTGGCTCGCTGCGGGCTGAGGACTGCTCCCGGGATTCACTCCCCATGCTCACGAGCTTACCCGCACCGGCCTCTCCCTCAAACGCATGGGCGCCAACGGTCGTTCGCGCGTCATCGCTCACGGTCGTTCGCGCTCGGTTGCTTGTTTGGTTGCTTACGGTCTTGCGCATGTGGTCGTACGCGCGCGTACGGCGCGTACCCAGCTCGAGCCATAGCTGTCCCACCCCGCGCCGGGCGGGCAGGCGAAAGCCGGCTTGATTTACTCCGCTCACTGGCACATCTCACATTTCTTGCTGCTCAGTTCTCCGGTTCGGCATTTGGCGAGGCTCTCTTGAATGTGCTCCGGCGCGATAAGCGCATAGTCGAATGGGACGCGGCCAGTCGAAGGAGACGTCGGCTAGTCGATAGGACGTCGGCTAGGATCTGCGCCACCTTGCGTCTCTCACCTGTGCTTCCGGCCGCGCTGGCGCTCCTGCTCGTCGCGGCCGTGCTCGCCGGCTGCGGCTCTTCGTCCTCGAGCAATGGCATCGCCTCCAAGACGCCCGCTGAGATCGCGGCGGCCGCGAAGGTCGCTGCGGCCGGCGCGAGCACAGTTCACGTCTCGGGCTCGATCGTCTCGAGCAACTCCCCGATCGCGCTCGATATGGAACTGGTTGCAGGCAAGGGCGGTCGCGGGCAGATCTCCGAGAACGGACTGAGCTTCGACGTGATCCAGGTCGCTGGAACCACCTACATCAGCGGCAGCCCCGCCTTCTACAGCCGCTTCGGCGGCTCCGCGGCGGCGCAGCTGCTGCAAGGAAAGTGGCTGAAGGCGCCGGCGAGGAGTGGGAGCTTCTCCACGCTCGGCTCGCTGACCAACCTCAGCCAGCTACTGGGCACCGTGCTGGCTGAACCCGGGACGCTGGCGAAGGGCACCACCAGCACAGTCGACGGACAGTCGGTGCTGTCGATCACCGACGTATCGCACGGCCGCACCCTGTATGTCGCCACGACGGGCAAGCCCTACCCGATCGAGATCACCAAGAGCGGCGGCACCGGCGGCAAGATCTCCTTCACGGACTGGAACGCGTCCGTCGCGCTCGCGGCGCCGAAGGACGCGATCGACCTGGCACAGCTACAGGCCGACCACTGATGGGCGCCCGGCCCAGGTCATTTACGCGGTTCTCGCCAGAGCGGGACCTGCGCTCGCTGTACTACAAGCACTTTTCCGATCGACGCAAGGAGCGCCAGCTGTTCTCGACGGGCGCCTTCTTCACGACCTTCGCCGGCGTGCGGGGCATCACCCACGCGATCCGCGCCGAACGCGGCCCGTTCAGGAACATCACCCCGGGTGGCCGCCACATCCACCACATGACCTTCGGGATCACCGGCCTGCTCGCGGTCGGTTACTTGTGGCTGCTCGAGATCGGCACGAACGAGCAACGGAGCGCGTCGCGGGCGACCTCGATCGCTTACGGCAGCGGCGCCGCGCTGACGCTCGACGAGTTCGCCCTGTGGCTCAACCTCGAAGACGACTACTGGACCAAGCAGGGCCGCGAGTCGATCGACGCGGTGGTCATCTTCGGATCGCTACTGACCCTCAGCGTACTCGGCAAGAGCTTCTTCGCCGACCTCCTGCAGACCGAGAGCGCCCCACCCGCGAAGAAGGCCTTCTCGCGGGCCAAGCGCTTCCTGCTCCACCATCCGGACAGCTTGCTCAGCCCACGCCGGTAGGCGGGCGGAGGCCGGGCAGGCAGATCAGGGCTCGCGGCGCGCGCGCAGGCGATTGCCGGCCCGCCGCGTGGCCGCGCCGACCGCGATCATCGCGATCAGGATGCCGACGCCGTCCGCCAGCACCCGTGCATAGCCTTTGCTGGTGACGTCCAGGAACGGGTAGGGATACCAGCCGACGATCGCTCCGCGGATCAGCGTGTAGCTGAAATACACGACCGGGAAGATCAGCCAGCGCCACGTCCTGCGCCACACGATCCGCGCGCGCGGCGGATCGATCAACCAGTCGAGCACGATCACGATCGGCATCACGTAGTGGACGACCGCGTTGGCCCACGGCACCGACGGCTTGGAGCCCGACAGCAGCAGCACGAACACCGCGCCCGTGATCACCATGTAGATGACGGCAGCGCCGCGCAACAGGTCATACGCCTGCGCGCCGTCTGCCTTGGTGCGGTATGCCTCGGTGCTGGACCAGCCGCCGGGGCGCAGGCCGCGGTAGGCCCCATACAAGAGCAGCGCCGTCGCGAAGAGGTTGCTCTCGTTCGTGAAGTAGCTGAAGAAGTTTGTCGTATAGAACGCCGACGGATTCGCGCGATGGGAGTACTGGGCCACGATCGCCACGATCGTCAGCAGCGCGAAGGCCAGGCGTAGGAGCGCGAGCGTACGCCGTTTGGTCACTGTCCGCGCGAGCCGTTGGGCGCCAGCTTGAACTCGCCGAGACCGTAGTCCTGGTTGCAGGTCATCGTCGTCTTCGTGTCATGGCAGGAGAGGCTCTGGGGGAACACGATCTGTTGACTGGTCGGCAGCGTCTGACCACGGCGCGCGAGCCTCAGTTTGATGGCTTTCGCGTGGCCGGTCGGGCGCAGGCTGTAGGCGCGCTTGGAGGCCAGCAGCACACAGGCGACGTTGTTTGGCTTCGGCGTCCACAGGCAGCGGATGTTGCCGCTGGGCGTAGAGAAGTGGCAAGGCAGCTTCGCGCTGTTTGGCGTGCTGCAGGCATAGTGGGCCGCGGCGGTGGCTCGCGGCGATGGGGAAGCGAAGGTCGCGGCGGCGGACAGGCCGGTGGACGGGCTGACCATGCAGACCACAGCGCTGATGGCGACGGCAAGCGTGATAGCCAAGCGGGCGCGTGCGGTCTTGGGGGTTGGGGCGCCCTCGGTCGTCACGTGGGCGTCCTCGGTCCTTATGCGAGCGCCCTCGATTCTCATCACAGGCTCATCGCGATGTACTTGGTCTCCAGGTACTCGCCGATCCCCTCGAAGCCACCCTCACGACCGAAGCCCGACTGCTTGACCCCGCCAAACGGAGCCGCGGCGTTTGAGACGACACCCTGGTTGAGGCCGACCATCCCGGTCTCGATCCCCTCCGCCACGCGGAAGGCCCGTTCCAAGTCGCGCGTGTAGACGTAGGCGACGAGGCCGTACTCGGTGCGGTTGGCGGCGGCGAGCGCCTCGGCCTCCGTGGAGAACGTCGCGATCGGGGCGACGGGGCCGAAGATCTCCTCGCTGAGCAGTCGCGCGTCGTCGGGGACGTCGGTGAGCACGGTCGGCGCGAAGAAGTAGCCGGGTCCGGGCGCGTGCTCCCCGCCGATCAGCACGCGGGCGCCGCGTTCGACGGCGTCGCCGACGAGCTCGGTGACCTTGCCGCGCTGGCTCTCGTCGATCAGCGGGCCGACATCGGTGTCGGGCTCGGTGCCGCGGCCGACCTTCAGCGCGCCCATCCTCTCGGCGAGGCGCCGGGCAAAGTCAGCGGCGACTGACTCATGGACATGGAAGCGGTTGGCCGCCGTGCAGGCCTCGCCGACGTTGCGCATCTTCGCGAGCATCGCCCCCTCCACGGCGGCGTCGAGGTCGGCGTCCGCGAACACCAGGAACGGCGCGTTGCCGCCGAGCTCCATCGACACCCGCAGCACCTGCCGCGCGGACTGTTCGATCAGCGTGCGTCCCACCTCCGTCGAGCCCGTGAAGGAGAGCTTACGCGTGCGCGCGTCCTTCAGCAGCGGCTCGATCACCGCGCCGGAGTGCTTCGCGGTGATCACGTTGAGCACGCCGCCGGGCAGCCCGGCCTCCTGCAAGATCTTGGCGAGCGCGAGCATCGACAGCGGCGTCTGCTGCGCCGGCTTAACCACGATCGTGCAGCCCGCCGCGAGCGCCGGAGCGATCTTCCTGGTGCCCATCGCCATCGGAAAGTTCCACGGCGTGACAAACACGCACGGCCCCACCGGCTGGCGCATCGTCAGGATGCGGCCCTTGCCCGTCGTGTTGACCATGTAGCGCCCGTGGATCCTCACCGCCTCCTCGGCAAACCAGCGGAAGAACTCAGCCGCATAGGCGATCTCCGCCCGCGACTCGGCGAGCGCCTTGCCCATCTCCAGCGTCATCAGCAGCGCCAGCCGATCGCTCTGCGCGACGATTGCGTCGTAGGCGCGGCGTAAGATCTCGCCTCGCTCCCGCGGAGGATGGACGGCCCATGCGGCTTGGGCATCGGCGGCGGCGGCAAGGGCGGCAAGGGCGTCATCGACATGGCCATCGGCGACCGCCACCAACGTCTCGCCCGTCGAGGGATCCTCGACGGCCAGGGTTCCGCCGGCAGACGCGGGGCGCCAGTCACCGCCGATGAACAGGTCCTTCGGAGCCCACGCGAGAACCGCCTGCTCGGTGTCTTGCCCGTTGTCCTGTTCGTCGTCCTTATCGGTCATCTCGATCGGGCATCCCAGTTAGGTATCTCGGCTCTCATTGCTCTTTATTTTTTCCCTCTCCCCTGCCAAACCCTGCCAAACATCCTGCAACGCTAACCCACTTCCCCCATCTACCCGACCCATACCCCATGCAATCCCACCTCCTCGAGCGCGTCGCCAACTGATCGACTGTGTTCTTCAGAGCACGGATGCTCGCCCGTATATCTGCTCTTTTTGCTTCATTGCTCGGCGCCCTTTTGCTGAGTGTTGCTGGTGCGCGTGCCTCCACGCTCGTGATCGTGGGCGCGGGTGACGGTCACGGTGTCGGCATGAGCCAGGACGGCGCCTTGGGTTATGCCGAGCACGGTTGGTCCTATAGCTCAATTCTTGCTCATTACTACACGGGCACCGCGTTGGGAACGGCGCCGGCGGGAGCAAAGGTGCGCGTGCTGATCGGCAACACGGTCCATGTGCTTCCTCTGGAAACGTATGTGCGCGGCGTAATCTCCGCCGAGATGCCCGCCTCGTGGCCGGCGGCGGCGCTCGAGGCCCAGGCAGTCGCGGTGCGCACGTATGCGCTCACCGCCCACGCCGGCGGCTCCAGGTTCGATGTCTACTCGGACACGCGCTCACAGGTCTATCGCGGCCCGGCCGCCGAAACGGCGAGCACGAACGCCGCGACGATCGCCACCGCCGGGCAGATCGTCACTTACGACGGCGCACCCGCAATCACTTATTTCTTCGCCTCCTCCGGCGGCCACACCGAAGACGTCCAGAACGCCTTTGGCGGTGCCGCGGAGCCCTGGCTGGTTGGCGTGTCCGATCCTTACGAAACCAAGGCCTCGAGTTGGACGCT
>Ga0182024_10013035_pt1 | contig 16320 bp, 18 predicted proteins | sample P32metaG_FD_120480 | JGI IMG/M metagenome (GOLD analysis project Ga0182024, IMG submission 120480) | Permafrost microbial communities from Stordalen Mire, Sweden - P3-2 metaG (Illumina Assembly) | ecosystem: Environmental > Terrestrial > Soil > Wetlands > Permafrost | place: Sweden: Stordalen... | reverse complement strand
GAGACTGAAGAACCCCAGCGCTAAGACTATCGCAACAAATTTCATCCCCTTTGGTACGATCACCATCCCCGCAAATCATGTCTACCGGCCGCATGCCGCGTTTTTTATCGCTCAAGGCTGGGCAGAGCGAAAGATCGACGGCTTAACACAAACTTAAACCATGATTTTAACATATAAAAGATATTTTCAACATGAAATACAGAGAATGAATCGTACGTTCTTATAAAAGGACGGCATCTATGGGAACCGTGACGACTCGCCTTTTAACAACGGCGCTTTTCGCTTCAGCGTTGCTCGGTTGCTGGAACGGCAGCGGGAAATCGGCTCACCAAGGCTATTTACCGTCATTCGGCGCTCTCCCCGGCCAGATCGCGGGCGCGGGCGCGGGCGCCGGCGGCTACGCGCAATGCGGCATCACGCAGATAGTAGCGGTGAGCGGCGCAAATTGCTCGGCCGTCACCGGCAATGCCCTTCCGGAACCTTCCATGCAGCCAGGCTCCTCTTCCGGCGGTTCTACCACCGCGCCGCCGGCTTCCTCTTCAGGCGGTTCTTCCTCCGGCGGTTCTTCCTCCGGATCGCCTCCGTTTTCGACGGCGGGCGCGGGGAGCGGAAAAGCGGGCGCTCAAGGTTCTTGCGGATCGGTACAGGGCGGGACATACGACTTAGTGTACACCTCGTCGTTGAGCCGCTGGTGCGTGTTGGATTCGGCATGGCAGGCGAGCGGCGTCTCGGCTTACACGCCGTTTTTCGCGTTCGGCGACGCGGTCGTCACGGCGCTGAACTCTGAATTCGCATACACCCCGCAAGGCCTTCCGTTCACGTTTGAAGCGGGACCGAACAACGGCAGCGCCCATACGCCCGGCGATTTTGGTCTGAGCGATGAATTTCCCGATCCGTCCGCCGCCGGCGCCGACAACGGAGTTGCTCATTTTTACGGCTACCTCTTGCCGCTGCATGAAGCTATCAATACATGGGCGGGAAGGGTCTTCGGATCATGGCCGACTGATTGGTGGGCCGATCATCGCAGCCCGTTTCCCAATTCAATGGATGCGTTTTTCCTACAAGCGATCGGCGTCGCCATGAATAATGCGAATTTGCAACAAGCGGCGACCGTCCAAACACAACGCTTCGATTGCGTCGGCGCAGACGGATGCGACCGAGAAGTAGCAATGTTCAATACCTTTTTCACGACGTACGGCGGGTTCCCAGCCATCGCGAAGCTGTTCAAACTCCTGCAAGAAGACGGCATGAACGGGTCAAGCATCGCTCCCAATCCCTCTCCTCTCCTCACCGAATACGTCATTGCGTATTTGCAACTTGCGTTTGGAACGACTACCGATCTCACGCCGACATTTGTGAAGGACGGCGTCGGAACGCTGGATACGACGATACCCGCGTATACCGTCGATCCGACCGTCGTGCTTGCCGTTGCGAATGCTCATTGTGCGATCAAAGCGGGAGGCGCCAACGCAGCCCTTGCGCTACAAGCCTTGCAGCACGGCAACTACCAAAGCGCGATCGCGACGGGCGGAACGCAAGCCGCATGCCCCGCCGAATGCTTGTGGAGCGTGCCGAAGAACCAGTGTTCCGCGAAATGGTGAGCAAGCGACATATTTTGCTCTCACGGCTTTGCGCGGCAAGTTTGGCCCTGACCCTCATTCTCGCGACAGGCGCCGACCAAACGAAAGTCGCCGCCTACTTTTTTCCATGCGGGCCGTCGGAACCGTGCGATGCAGCGATAAGCTATTGTGAAACCGTTCAGACGGACGTCGAGGCCTTACCAAGTTATCACGCATGCAAGCCGCTTCCGGCCGCTTGCCGTATCCGACCGTCATGCGATTGCTTCCCGCCGGGAACGCGATGCGGTTTCTGCGCCGCGCCGCTACGCGATGCTATCCGCGTAACTTATCGCACCTGCATCGGCGGATCATAGAGCGCTACGATACCGCTTTGAACGCCTCCAGCACCAACGTTACGCCCCCGATGCCCAAACAATACCAGCCGAACGGCCGTAGGTCGTGCGTTTGAAAATAGCGCGTGAGAAACGCTACCGAGAAATATGCCGTGACCCCCGCGACCGCTCCGCCCGCCAACGATAGCACGAGAACGGCGTGCGCCGCCGGTTCGAATAAACGCGGCAACTCCAACAACGAGGCGGCTCCGATAACCGGCGTCGCCAATAAGAACGAATAGCGCGCGGCGTCCTCGTGCGTGAGATCCAGCAGCAAACCCGCGACCATCGAGGCACCCGAGCGCGAGATTCCCGGCAAGAGCGCGAATCCTTGCGCGATACCGACAATCACGCCGTCCTGCCATGAAAGAGCGGGCAAGGAGCGAGGCGGGACGCTCCCCTCGGGACGTTCGATCCGTTTGAGATGCTCTCCTAAAAACATAAGCAACCCATTGAGCATCAAGAAGATCGCGACGATCGCCGTCGAGCCGAAAAGCGCACGCACCGGACCTTGCAAGAACACGCCGAGCAACCCCACCGGGATCGTCCCCGCAAGCAACAACCATGCCGTTTTTTCGGCGGGATCATCGGATACGTTTCCGCGCGCGATGCTCGCGGCGAAAGCGCGAACAATCGCAATCCAATCGCTCCGATAGTACACCGCGAGCGCCGCGGCCGTTCCCAGATGCAGGACCACAATAAACGCCAAGAACGTCGGATCTCTTCGATCGATATTCCAATGGAGCAACGCCGGAATGATAACGGTATGCCCTAAGCTGCTCACCGGAAAAAGTTCGCTTGCGCCTTGGAGCACGGCCAAGAGCATCGCTTGGACAAAATTCATTGAATTCATTGAGAGTCAAACACCGCCCTAAAAAGGTACACGCCGCCGATCGGCTTACAATCGACGATCTCCGGAGAATACGAGCTAGCTTTCGCAGCCTTGATCGCTTCTTGATCGAGCGCGGCATTGCCCGCCGATTGCGCAATCGCGGCGGAAAGTACCGTCCCGTGCTCGTCAAGGGTCACGGCGACTTTGACGGTGCCGAAAGCGCCCTGCTCGCGCGCGACCTCCGGGTATTCCGGCTGCACCGCATTTTTCGTGCTCGGATCGACGTGCGGCTGCGCGCAATTCGCAGCCGGCGTTCCGGGCGTGCCCGCCCCTGCCGACTGCGCCGTGCCCGCGCCCGCGGCGCCCTGCCCCGCGGGCGCTCCGTTCTCAGTTCCGGGCTTGGAGACGTATGGGTTTTCCGCGGGTTGATTGCGCGCCGTGCTCGTCGTCTTGGGAACATTCACCTTGAGATGAGGCGGGGCGGGCGCAGCCTTATGCGGAGGCTGCGTTTGCTTTGGCGCCGGGGGAGGAGGCGTCGGCGGCGGAGTGGGCTTGGGAGTAGGCGGCGGGGGAGTGGGCGTGGGGGTAGGTTTCGGACGCGGCGTGGGAGTCGCCGTAGGTTTCGGCGTTGCGATGCGCATCGTTTTTTTCGTCACCGAAACGATCGTCGGCTCCGACTTTTCCGCCTCGCTATAATGAATGCGTCCGAGAAACGGCCCGAGGATCAAATGCGCGACCAAAGAGAGCCCAAATCCCCACAACAGATACCGACGCAATTGCTTGCGCTCCGTACTGCGCATTATTATGTTTTGGCGCCTTCTATGTGGTTCGCGAGCCCGAAACTCGTGAGGCCTTCCTCCTTGGCTTGATCCATCACTTGCAGGATCGTGCCGTAACTTGAGCGCGGATCGGCCTTGATGATCACGCTGCTAAAAGCATGATGCGTTTGCGCGGTAAGACGCTTGAACTCATCGTGCGCGTGCGCGAGATCAACGGTTTGAGAACCGATCTGAACATCGTTCTTCTCGTTGATCAAGACGACGATCTGCGATTCCTTGACCTTCGCCGTGTTTTTGGCGTCAGGCAACTTCGCCTCTTTGGTCACCGAGGCCAGGATGATGAAAATGATCAGCAACACGAGCAACACGTCCGTGAAGGGCGTGATGTTGATGGCGGACATCCCCTCGTCGTCGTTGCCGGTCGTGAGCGCCATGCTAGGAAGTCACAAATCCGACATCCTCGAGATTCGCCAGTTTGGCGGCATCGAGGATACGCATGATGACCTGATACCGCGCTTTCGTATCCGCCGTGATTGAAACGTGCAAAAGGCCGCGCTTCTCGGCGACCCGCGCCAACGTCTGATATATGCCCTGCTGATCGGTCCTCGCGCCGTCGACGAAGATGACGCCGTTGTCGTTCACGTCCACGTCGATGGTCTTTTTCGGATCATCGTTGTTCACGCTCGGCGCCGCTTTGTTCGGCAGATCTTTTTGGAAACCCGGCGGCGTGATGAGCGCCGCGAGGATCATGAAAATGATTAAGAGGACGAGCAAAACGTCGGTGAAGGGAGTTATGTTGATCTCCGCCATCACATGATCGTCTTGTTGCGCCGAGACGAGCCCCACGAAGCGCTTACCCCTTGGCCGCGCCGGCGCGAACGGGGCCGTTGAGCGGTTGATAAAGATCCGTGGGAATCGGCTCGCCGCTATTGTGAAAGTGAAGCATCTCGGCCAATTGATTGGCCGCGACGATCATTTCTTGATTGTACGCTCGAATGCGCGCCTTGAAATAATTGAAGAACACGACCGCGACGATCGCCGTGATCAAGCCGGCGGCCGTGGTGATCAACGCTTCCGAAACGCCGCGCGCGACGACGGCAGGCGTGGAATTCCCCTTCAAGGCGATATCCTGGAACGCGGTAATGATGCCGAGCACCGTGCCGAACAACCCCACGAACGGCGCGATCACGGCGATGGTACCGATGATGCCGAGGTTGCGCTCCAAGGCGTTGAGATGTTCCATGAGGGCGATCTGCAAGGCGTCGGTGATATCGGAGCGACTCTTGCCGCCGCGCGCAAGACCGAACTCCAATATGCGCGGAAGCATGCCTTTCTCTTGCTTGCAGACGGCGATCGCGCCGGAAATATCATCGCGCGCGATGCACGTACCTATAGCGCGCAGCAACGCTCTGCCGTCGCCGTGCTGAGCGGCGAAAAAGAGCAGACGCTCGATGACGATAGCAACCGCGACGATCGAACAGAGCAGGAGCAGAACCATCGCGAACCCGCCCTGTTTGATGAATTCCAAAGCCCCCGTGAAAGCCTCCACGTCACTTCCTCTTCTTTCGCGGACCGTTCACCTGCTGTATCGCCTTCTCAATGCTGTCGGTCAATACAACGTCCGAGCCCGCCTTCGCCGTAGCGTCCGCGGCGTTGAGATACGCCAAGGCTTCGCGACGCTTTCCTTGATTTGCCGCCGCGACGCCCGCGACATAGTTCGCTTGGGCGCTATGCGGGTCGATCGCCAACGCCTTATCCGCTTCGGCTTTCGCCTTATCATTGGCGGGTTTTGGTTTCTCTCGCAGATACGCAGCGGCGGCATTGGAATAGAGCATCGCCTTATCGCTGAGCGAAATCGCGGCGGCCTGCTCGTACAATAAGGCCGCGTCGGCATTCCGATTGTCTTTCAACGCGGAGGCGGCTTGATCGGAATAGGCGTTTTCCACCGCCATATACCCTCGCGTCTCGGACGGATCGAGGCGTTGCGCCTCGGCGGCATAGGCTTTCGCCTGCCCGAGGTCGCCCCGAACGACGTACGCGGCGGTAAGCTTGGCGGCAATGGACGCGCGGCGACGCCCGGAAGCTATTTCAGTAATAGCCATGGCGCGCGCCTTTTCAAGATCGGCGGCGGCGGAAGCCGCGTCGCCCGCCTTGAGTTCCACGGTTCCGAGATTATCGTACGCCTGATATCCCGGCTGCAACAGCGCCGCCTTCTTCGCGAAGACGAGCGCGTCGGGGAATTTTTGATCGTTCATGAGAGCAATCGCACGCGTGCCGTACGCCTTGCCGGCGACGGTTCGAAATTTCTCCGGAATCGATCCCGCTTTCTCGAACGCGGCGACCGCTCCGGCGCTGTCGCCGATGAACGACTCCGCGAGTCCTAAATCAAGTTGCGCTCGCTCGTCGTTGGGATGCTTGACGAGATAGACTTGCAGCTCGCCCTTGGCACGCTCGTAGGCGCCCGTGCCGATGATCGTCTCGTACCGGCTCAACCCGTTCCCCTTGAAATTCAACGTCACTTCAAAAAGGGACACGACGGGAACGCCTCCTTTGGTTCCCGCAACGTACCGCGAATGCCGGGCGATATCCAACGCCGTACGATTGAGATCGGGATTGGTACTGCTGACCACTCCCTTGACCTCGGAGAGTCCGTCGGCTTTCACAAGCACCTTGACGACCACGGTTCCCGATCCCGAGTTCAGCGCGCTCGTATCGGAAAGCTTGACTCGGGGAGGCACGTACGCGCCCGAATCGGTACCGACTTGCGCGAACGCCGCGAGCGGAACGAGCGCCGTCAGGGCGACTAGGATGATCGGTCGTTTCATGAACACCTCTACAAAACGCATGCGGAATTGGAATCGGTTGCATCGAGACGACGAACGGCGTCGGCAGCTGCGGCGAAGCGAGCGGCAAGGCAAGACGCGTCTCCCCGCTCCGCCTCTTCTGCAATCGAAGAGAGAATCGCTGCCAACGCGCGCGCTTCTTGCGCCGCGTGCGCCCCGTTGTTCGCCAAGATGCCGCGCCACATGCTCCACGACGAGGCGCCTAAGCGAATCATCGACCGCAATCCCGATCCGCTCAGCGCGCGCGTCGTCGGATCCTCCAAGGCTTCGCGTAGATGCGATGCCAGAGCGACGGAGAGCAGCTGCGGCAGATGCGAGGTCGCGGCGACGATACGATCGTGTTCCGCCGCGTCGACTGCAACCGCGTGAGCGCCGGTCATCTCGATAAACGCGCGAGCGCGCGCATCGGCCGCAGGCGAGGAGCTAGGCACATATGCCCATGTGCGTCCGGTAAAGAGATCGGCTCGCGCCGCCTGCGGACCGCCGCGTTCGGATCCCGCGATCGGATGCGTCGCGACGAACCCCGCCAAACCGCGCGCGGCTTGCACGACGCAGCTCTTCACCGACGCGACGTCCAGCACGAGCGACGCGCGCGGAGGCGCAAGCGCGAACGCGCGCAGCAATCTCACCGTCTCGTCGAGAGGCGTCGCGATCGCCAACGTTTCGCACCCGTCGGCGACGGCGCGCTCGTCCGCATACGCTTCATCCAGCGCTCCGCATGCGAGCGCGTCCTGCAAATGCAGCGCGGATACGTCGAAACCGACGACCCGTAAGCCCGCCGCGCGCGCCCGCTTGCCCACGGAGGCGCCGATCAATCCGACGCCGATAATCCCGACCTGCGCCGTCACGACGCGGGGTCTACGGCCAAATCCGGACGTAACGCGCGCGCGGCGTTCAAATAGACATGCGCGATCTCATGCTGCGCACGCGTCGTGTTCACATGCACCATTACGCGGATGCAACGCGGAAGGCCCGCCGGCACGTCGATCTCGGTGAAATTAAGCATCGGCACTAACGTCCACCCCATGCGCCTGGCCGCCGCGGCCGGAAATTCCGCTGTAAGATCGGGGGTAACGGTGAAGAGCGCCGAGGCGATGTCTTCCGGAGCGATATGATTGCGCCGCACGATCTCGCGCAGCAGCTCCTCGGTGGCATCCAAAATCCGCGCGGGTTCGTCCTGTTCCACGCTAGTCGCGCCCCGAATCCCTCGCACGACGCTCATTGAGCCTTGTCGTCCTTCCGCGCGGCCTGCGCGATCATTCGCAACGCGCCGATTTCCCTGGGCGCGGCGTCGCGATGATGACCCGCGGGCAAATCGCCCAGGGAAATCGGCCCGAAACGCAAGCGCGTGAGCGCGACGACCTCATGCCCCATCGTTTCGAACATACGACGTACTTGCCGAGTACGGCCTTCATGAATCGTGAGATCGATCGTCGATGACCGCCCGCTCGCGCTCACCACGCGCACTTTGGCCGGCCGCGCCTCTCCGTCCTCAAGCCGCACGCCCTCTAAAAAGATGCTTACCTCGCGCGCCTCAAGCCGCCCGGTCACGACGGCGCGGTACGTCTTTTCAACCCCGTAGCGCGGATGCAAGAGCAGGTTGGCCAGATCGCCGTCGTTGGTAAGAAGCAACACCCCCGAGGTGTCGTAATCCAGGCGCCCGACCGGAACCAGGCGGCCCGCGTCCGCCGGCATAAGCGCAGCGACGGTGCGCCGCCCCTGGGGATCGCGCATCGTGGTCATCACGAGCCGAGGCTTGTGGAGAACCGCGTAGCGCGGCGGCGCGAGCGTCGCGAGGCCGACGCCCGCGACTTCAACCCGATCCGCCTCCGTCACGACGGTTCCAAGCTCGCGCACCGTGCGACCGTTGACCCGCACGCGCCCTTGGAGGATCAGCTCTTCCGCCTTTCGACGCGCCGCTACCCCCGCATGCGCCAAATATTTCTGTAATCTCACTGAAAGCAAGCACATTAGCCATACGACGCTAAAAGCCCTATTGTACCGTTTCCGCACTTTGAGGAACGCTCGCGGTCGTTTGAGGTAAAAGCGCTAATGCGCCGATAAGAATTATCGAGGCGAACGTCCAATAAACAAACGGCGTATATCGCGATAGTAACAGCACCGTCGCCAAACATCCTGAGCCGCGCATTACCGCTGCGCCTAACGATAGGCTCGGGCGCCGTAAGAGCAGCAGGCAAACGCCGCCGACGACGATGAAATCCGTTATCATGGGAACGATGCCGCCGGGTCTTATGCCGACGCCCGCGGTATGCATACCGTTCCAAAGGTTGATTCCCCAGAAGACGCGATGATGATATACGAATCCTTCGAACACATTGAAGAGAAATCCGCCGGCTCCGGAAAACAAGAACGGCAGAACGGTTAGCTGGCATATGCCGAGTATAATGCTAAGATAGTTCTTCGCCGTCCGTTGGTCCCTGCGCCAAAGATAGACGGCAATGAAAGGAAAGACAGGCCAAAAGAGGGCTTTGAAGAGTAAGGCCCACGCGAAGAAAACCGCGCTTGCGTAGAAACAAATAGAGATCGCGCGTCGGCTAGCTCCTCGCTCTGAAAGAGTTTCGCTCCAAGCGAGCAAAAGAATCGCGCAAATCGCCGTAAACGCTAGGCCGACGTCATTGGTTAAGGTTACGTTGCTGCCGCTGCATAGCGCGTACAGCGCCGTACAAATCGATGCGCGAGCGGCGCCGACGATCGGAGCCGAGGCCGCAATGAGGAATAGGATGCCGATGCCGGCGCACCACTCGGTCATACCGACGGAAACATGAAACAAGTACGGAACCCCGTAAAAGAATATCTCGCCGGGTAAATAAGGGAACGGAGCATGCGCCGGACGAGTCGTCATGAAAGCGTGTAGGTAAGGATTGCGTCCTGAAAGGACGACTTGAATCGCTTCTCGGGTCGCGTCCAAGACGTCGGCTCCCGTATTGGCCGTATGCATAAAGCCGAACAAGAGACGATCCGTAACCCCGACGCAAACGATATACGCCAACGTGAAATAGCCTGCTCCGGGAACCGATCGTAGAACCATAAAAAAGCCGAGCGCGCCGACGATCATGAGTAGCGGAATACAAAGTTGGAGCGCATAGTAGTCCCCGGACGTAACGCCCCATCTTTCCGCCAAAAAAATCGTTGCGAGGAGTGAGAATTTCTCGAAGTCGCCTAGCGCGGGAGAGGACGAGATACGTAAAGACGCCGATCTAAGCAAGCGCATTACCGCAATCATAGCAGGTAAAGGGGTTAGCCGTTCAGGCGCTTCGGACCGCTTACAAATGGATTACCGCGCTCGTAAAAGCGTAGAACCCGCTCCGTTTCCCGCGTGATTCCGATACGCACGCTCTCGCCGATCGCGGCCGCCCGCTCGCCCGAATCGGCTAACCGCAACGGAGCGTCGCCGCACAAATCCAACCCGTCGTGCTCGGGCCCGATCCCCAAGGCCTGCGCGAGGCGACCGGGCCCTCGCATGAGATCGCGCGAACGCCGCGTCGCGCGCCGCTGCTCCATCAACGGGATTCCCTCAAGCGGTTCCAAAGCCCGAAGCAGCACCGCCGCTCCCACGCCCGCCTCCTCGCTGCTGACGTTGCAACAATACGAGACTCCATAAATAAAATACACGTACGCGTGACCGCGCTTGAGGAACATCGACGCATTGCGCGCCGTTGCGCCGCGATACGCATGAGAACTCGGATCGTCGCGCACATACGCTTCCGTCTCCACAATACGCCCGCTCACGCGCCCCTCAAGCGAGTTGTGAATAAGTACGCGTCCAATTAAAAAACGCGCAAGGGCTACCGTGTCGATCGGCAACTCGCTACGACGTAAACGTCGCACCGTGCCGCCTCGCGACCGAGTCGTAAACCTCGAGCACCCGCGAGGTAAGCACGGACGCGTCGTACCCTCGCGCGACGGCTAAGCGTTCGTCGCGTCGCGCGTTTCCCTCCGCCAACGTCGCAAGGATGCCTTGCGCGAGCGCTTGCGGATCGGCGTCGCAAAAACGCGCGGCCCCTTTCAAAACGTCCCGACTCTGCGGCGCGTCGACTGCGACGATCGCCGGCCCTGCGGCCAGAGCTTCCGCTAGGACGAGCCCTTGCGTTTCGCTAGCGCTGGTGAAAAGAAAAACGTCGGCGCAGGCATAGATGTCCGGCAACGCCGCGCGCGGCTGCTCTCCGATGAAACGCACGCGCCCCGGCGCGATGCGACGCGCCTTTCGTTCAAGCGCCGCGCGTTGCGACCCCTCGCCCGCCGCAACCATGCGCGCATAGCTTGGAAGACGCGCGAACGCATCCAGCGCTAGCTCCGGATTTTTCTCCTTCCCTAAACGCCCCACCCACAACACCAACGCCTCATCCTCCGCCGCGCCGAGCCGCGCGCGAAGATCGGCGCGACGCTTTCCCGCTCCGAAACGCGCGAGATCGATACCGCCGGGCACGACTTCAATACGTTTGCGCACGCCGAGCGCGCGCAAATGCCGCTCCGTCGACGCCGTGGGAACGATCACGACGTCGGCGCAATTCCCATACGCGCGCGTCAAGTTCGCGGCCGCGTAGCGCGTCGCGTGCGCCTCGAACGGAATATAATGCGCGTATCGATCAAGTCGCGTGTGATACGTGAAAATCAACGGAACGCGCAACCGCCGCGCGATGTGCAGCCCCATCCAGCCGGTAACGAACGGCGAGTGCGCATGCACGATCGAGAGATCGGCGACGCGCTCCGGTTTCAAGATCGGTAGGGTGAGGCGATACCCCGTCCGCGTGGGTAACGGCAAGGAAGGCAAGCGAACGACATCCTCTTCGTCAAGGGGGCCGCCGCTCATCGCCGGAGCGACGCAAAGAACCCGATGCCCGCGCTCGCGCAGCATGGCCGCCAGCATCTCAACGCAAGCGACGACGCCGTTTTGCACCGGCCGATAAACTTCCGTGAAGAGGCCGACGCGAAGGGGCTGCACAAAGGAGACGGGTTGAACAAGCGTTATGGGAAGCCTCTGCCGATTACGACATTTATCGCTATATGCGGCGCGCTTCTTTGCTGCGTCGCCTCGCCCGCCTTCGCACGCCGCAAGCATGCCCCGCCGAGCGCCGCGCCGGCTCCCATGCTTGAGGCGCGCTCGGCGAGCACGACGGTAATGCGCATGCTCGCAACCGCCTACACCGCCTACTGCGGCGGGCGCTGCTCCGGGCGCACCGCCTTGGGGTGGGCGGCCGGGTACGGCATCGTGGCGGTCGATCCGCGCGTCATCCCGTTACGGAGCCGCTTATATATTCCAGGATACGGATACGCCGTCGCGGGCGATACCGGCGGCTCCATCAGGGGGAGTCGCATCGACCTTGGGTTCAATACGTACCGTGATGCCCGAGAGTTCGGACGACGCGACGTCACCGTCTACATCCTTCAATAATTCCGCTCGCGCCCTTTTAGCGGCGCACGATTTACGACCAAAGAAAAGGTTCGGACAAAACTTTCTGATGGACGGCGGCGCGGCGCGCCGCATCGCGGAGCTTTGCATTCTCAACGAAGGCGATCTCGTCGTAGAGGTCGGCCCCGGCACGGGAACGCTCACCAAAGCGCTCATCGAAGCGCGCGCGCGCGTGCTCGCGGTGGAGATCGACTCGGATCTGGTAGCGGTGCTGCGCGGGCGAACGGACTTGCGGGAGGCGAGCATCGTGCAAGCCGACGCGCTCGCGTTTGATTTCCAAACGGCGGCAAACGGGGCGCCGTGGTGCGCCGGCGGCAATCTTCCATACAATATCGCCACGCCGCTCATCCTGCGCTGGATAGAATCCCCCTCGCCGCCGCAACGCATTGTCGCGACCGTACAGCGCGAAGTGGCAGACCGGCTTCTCGCCGCCCCCGGTACGCCGGCGTACGGAAGCCTCACGGTAGCGGTGCGCTTCATGATGCGTGCGCGACGCGCATTCGCGTTGGGGCCGCAAGCATTTCATCCCAGGCCCAAGATCGACAGCACCGTGGTCGTGATGGATCGCCGCGAGCAACCCGCCGTAGCCGTGCGCGATCGCGCGTTCTTTTTGAAGGTCGTTCGCGCCGCATTCGCGTACCGCCGCAAGACCTTGGCAAATAGCTTGACGCTCGCGCTGGGCATTGAACGCGCACGCACGCAGCTCATTCTTTCGCGCCTTGGATATGATTCGGAGATACGTGGAGAAAAATTGGACTTGGACGCCTTCGGCGCCCTCGCCGACGCCTTGGCCTAGCAACGCCTTTCCGCTAGGAGCCACTATCGTCGCGACGATAGGCGCATTGGGCGTCGCTATTCTTCCCGGAGCGGCCTACACGGGGTATGCCGTCGCCGCCAAAATTATACCGCCGCATGCGACTCTCGAGCAAATCCCGGTACGCGTGCTCCTCATCTCGCAGCTTATCAGCTACGGGCCTCTGATTGCGTATTTGCTTGTCGTGGTTCCTCGTTTGGCGTGCCGTTCGCTCGCAGAGCTGGGCTTACGCCGTCCGACCGCGCGTGACATTGGAACCGGCATCCTCGGAACGTTCGTCATGTGGTCGGTTGTCGCCGTAGCGTCCTCGTGCATCACGGCGATCACGCACGAGCATGCGAACGAAACCGCCGTGCAACTCCTGCGCTCTGTGCGAACGCAGGCCGACGCGGTTTCCTTCGTCGCGATCGCCGTCCTCTTCGCCCCGATGGTTGAAGAGTTCGCTTTCCGCGTCTTTCTTTTGAACGCGATCAGCCGTCATACGTCGCTTACGACCGGCGTGATAGCGTGCAGCATCCTGTTCGGCGTGGTGCACGGCACGAGCGTTAGCGTGGCGATTCCATTAACGCTGGGCGGTATCGTGTTGGCCTTGATATACGTGCGAACGGGGTGCTATTGGTCGAATGTCCTCACGCACGCGTTGTTCAATGCGGTGAGCGTCGTCGCGGTCCTCGTGTTTCACGTTACAAGTTAGGAGAGACTCATGATTCGTCTCGGCGTCGATGCGGCGAATTTCGTACAGGATCGCCGCGGGATGGGGCGATTCGCTCGCCCTATCGTGCACGCTGCCCTCAATGATCCGCGTTTCACGGTTACGCTCTTGGCGCGCAAACGCGATGCGCGCGCGTTGCGCTCTACGTTCGGCGATCGCGTTGCGGTGCAGAATCCGAGCTCCGCGGCGCGGCGCAACGCTTACGATATCGTTTGGTTCCCATTCAACGCCGCGCGTTGGGCTTGCGCCTCCCGGACGCTCGTTACGATTTACGATGTTTTCGCCTTCTCCGATCCGGCCAAAGGCTTTGTCGCGCGTTGGCGCGAGCAGGCGCCGATTCGTCGCGCCGCCGCGCGCGCGACGCGCATCGTCACGATTTCGCAGTGGAGCGCGCATCAAATCGCGACGATCCTGCGCGTGAACCCCAGCCGCATCGTCGTCGTACATCCCGCGCCGGACCCGTTCTTCTTTCCGGCGCCGGGCGACGCGTTGCCGCCGAACCTCCAAGGCAAACAATTCGTCCTCTTCGTAGCCGGCCCGGAACGACGCAAGAACGCGTCGCTCATCATCGAAGCTTGCGCGAAAGCGCTTCGCGCTCCCGGCGAAATCCTCGCCGTCGTCGGCAATCTTAGCGAACGCGACGAGGAATTTCTACGCGCCTATGCACCCCCGCACGTGCGTTTGCGCGCCGACGACGACCTCTTGCGCACGCTGTACCGCACGGCGGCGCTCGTAGCCGTCCCCTCGCGCGGCGAGGGATTCGGCCTGGTCGCGGTCGAGGCGATGGCCTGCGGCGCGCCCGTCATCGCGAGCAACGCCTCCGCTCTTCCTGAGGCAACCGGAGGCGACGCGTTGCTGGTTGATCCCCGCGACCTCGCGGCATGGGCGCAAGCGATACGATCGCTCATGGACGATTCCGCGCAACGCAGCGCGCTGGCCGCACGCGCGGCCTCGCGCTACGCTTTCGCCGATCGCGAAAAGCCGATCCGCTCCATGCTCGCACTCTTCCAAAAAACCGCCGAGGAGTAAACTCAGGCCGCCTCTTAGGCAGGCGCGACCGGCGAGCCGCGGCAGAGAACCGGCGGCCAAAAGTCCCAAGCCGAAATGCGGGATCACGTTACTTCGACGAGAATACGCTCCTCATCGCGACATATCTCAAAGAGGTAGTGCCGCGTATCTCATAAGAGATGACTTTTACTAATGCTGCTTTGCTCTGCCGGCGGAGGGTTTTTTCTTGAAAAGCAGATTGACGCAAATGCAATATAAGCTTGATCATAATCGCATATGGAATAAAAATATATTGCGCGTAGATGACGATGGACATAAATCGGCGTATAACGGGAGCGAGACCATTGTCGGTCCCAGTAATGTGGACGAGAATCGAAATTACATCGCCGTTGCGGACAAAATGCTTGGGAAATTTTTGTTTCCTCGCTCAGACATTCCTAAGGAGCATAGGCATCAGCCGGATATTCGTGTCGACACCGATAATGGCCGTATTACGAATACGGCATTACCAGATATAGATGGGCAAAGAATTGACCAGAAAGATATAAATTCATATTCGTTTTTAGGATTTTATTCAGATACTCAGCGATTAAGCAAACAATTAAAATCATCTGATGAAAGCGGGATTCTGTTACAAGTAACGATTGATCCTTCATCTCGTTATATGGGTATTAAAGACGGCCACGGAAATACGGCGAAAGTTGGTTTGGATTATCATAGCAATGAGATTCGAGAAGTTACAGAAGAATTTGTCGCAACTCGAGTAAAAGGAGTTCAAGACGAATTTTTTGCAGCGAGAGTTCAGGCATTACCAGACGAGGATTTACTCCGTTTGCTTAAAGACGGTGAGATTGACATCGCTTCTAGCGAAGCACAGCCTGTCGATTGGCCGCAGCTCAAATTACCGCTTCGCATTCTAGATACGGGACAGCTTAAACTTGGATCAGGTTATGAAGCTCATGCAGTCAAGTTGCATGCGCATATCGCAAAGGCATACGATGAGCACTTTGTTAAAAAGCTCTTCGACGCAACTTCGCCGCTACGGGGAAGTGCCGAACACGATGAGCGTATCCTTGAACTTGCCGAAATATACAGGCACTTACCCAAGAAGGACGACGTTCGAAGCGACAAACGTTTTGAGGAATTTCAGGACCTCAGTTCAACAATGAGTAAGAAAAATTTTCATGCGATGGAAAAACTCTTAAGCGAGGAGGCGATAGCGCGAAAGAAACCCCTGGTCTACAATCCAAAGCCGACTCTTGCAGCTTCCAAAACTCAAGGGATGGGATCTGGTAGCCGCTCTGTAACCTCAGCAGGTATAGCGACATCTCTTCTTACGAAAGAGCAAGATAGAGGAAGCCGCAAATAAAACACGTCGCGAAACCTGATGCAAAACAACGCTCAACACGATTGCGAAGCCTTAACCTCGTCTACCATCTCCCGCAAACGCTCGATAAAGCGATCCGGAGCGAATGTTTGCGCGTGCGCGCGCAATCGGCGCCGATCGAAACGCCTGCGATCGAAACGCGCGAGCGCCTCGGCCAACGACTCAGGGCTCGGATCGCCGAAGAACGATCCCGTCTCGCCGTCGATCACCGTTTCAAGCGCGCCGCCGCGACCGTATGCGATCGTCGGCGTTCCGGTCGCCGCCGCCTCAAGCGGAACCAGGCCGAAATCTTCTTCGCCCGGCAGAATCGCGACGCGCGCGTTGCCGAGCACGCGATTGACGCCCGCATCATCAATGCGCCCCAAAAACTCGACGGCGCCGCCGGCCGCGCGCCGGCGCAAGGCTTTCTCAGCCGGGCCGCCGCCGATGATTTTCAACGGAACGCCCGCGAGCTTGCACGCGTCGATCGCCAGATCGACGCGCTTGTACGACAACAAACGGGAGACGACCGCCGCGTAATCGCCGAGCCCCGCGCCCACGGTGAAACGATCCACATCCGCCGG
>Ga0182024_10013034_pt1 | contig 16321 bp, 12 predicted proteins | sample P32metaG_FD_120480 | JGI IMG/M metagenome (GOLD analysis project Ga0182024, IMG submission 120480) | Permafrost microbial communities from Stordalen Mire, Sweden - P3-2 metaG (Illumina Assembly) | ecosystem: Environmental > Terrestrial > Soil > Wetlands > Permafrost | place: Sweden: Stordalen... | reverse complement strand
CGCCCCCCGGCTATCAGCGCCCAATTCACCTCACTGGTACGCGCTTTACACCATGCCTCGGCATGAAAAGCGTGTAGCCCTGCAGCTCGGGCGTCACTCAATCGATTATTTCCTTCCACTTTATCAGACGGTACACCGCTGGAAGAACAAGCGTGCGCGGCTCGAACTGCCGCTGTTTCCCAGCTATCTATTCGTGCGCATTCCGCGGACAGAGCGTGTACAAGTTTTGCAGCTTCCCGGAGTCCATTATTTGGTGAATGTCGCCGGTGAACCTGTTGCGATCTCCGACAGAGAAATCCAGGTCTTGCATAGTGTTTTGTTCAGCCGCTTGCGAGTCGAGCCGCAACCATACCTCTCCGTAGGCCGCCGAGTCCGTGTTAAAGTTGGCCCGTTGCAAGGAAGCGAGGGAATACTCGTGCGCCACAAGAACAATTTCCGGGTTGTTCTCTCGATGGATCTGATCATGCGATCTGTAGCCGTGGACGTCGATGTGGCTGACCTCGAGATCGTCGCTGCCTAGGAAGCTCATTGAGCCGTACATCTCTCTCCAGACAACTATTTGTGGATCCGCCGGGTGTGTTACCGCTCGACGCTACAGGTGTCGAAACTCGCCCTGAAGAGCGTCAGCTGTCTTCATCGACGAGGGTATTGATTCTTGCAAAAGAGAAGTCTATCCAACATTCTTGCTGCCAGGCAGCTCAGGTGGCGGGGCTCCAATTTGTCGCTCTCAGAAACACCTCTGCCGCCTATAGCGCCCTAGGGTCGGGTCAGTTTGGCGTTGTTGTGCTTTATTTGCGGTGGCCTGCTGATCAGGGGATGGACATTGTTGAGCGTATCAAGCGTCTGCAACCCAAAATTGCGGTCATTGTGCTCGCCGGCTACGGTACCGTCCAATCCGCAGTATACGCAATGAAGTTGGGAGCCTATGATTACCTAATCACACCCCTGAAGCCGGAGGAGTTGACGCTGACGTTGGCGGGCGCAGTGCGTAATAGTCGTTTGACCAAGGGACAAAGTGACGATGTGGCGCTTTCTGCTTTAACTCTGCAACGAAGCCGAGCTGATGCAGAAAAAGCCGTTATTTTTACTGCCTTAAATGCCGTCCAAGGCAACAAAGATCGTGCGGCGCGCCTCCTCGGTATCGGAAGAACGACTCTCTACCAAAAACTTAAAAAGATCGCGAACTCTAATCAGGAAGAAGAACTACCCGATTCAAGAGGGCCAGATCATGTGTAGAATCGCAAAATCAGCGCTCCGCTTTTTGACCTTTTTTTTCGGGCACAACACGGTTCTCCAAGCCGCGGCCTTCTCTACTGCGTTGGTTTTAGTCGGCTTAAGTGTCGCGCAGACCGCAGATCCAGTTAGTACGGCCAGAGTAGGTGAGCACCCACCGCAAACGGTCGCCGTATCGAATTCCGGCCAGCAGGAGTACTTGATAAATCCGGACGATTTGTTGGATCTTTACATCATGGACGTTCCCGAGCTTTCTCGAACTTACCGTGTCAGCCCTACAGGTCAGGTCACCTTGCCTTTGCTTTCGCAACCTCTTAATGTGGCAGGGCTAACCCTGAATGAGTTTGCCGACTTGATCACCCAAGAATTGAAGACGCGAGGATTAGTCAGCGATCCTCGAGTAACCGTAAACGTCAAGGAATCGCGCACGCATTCAGTGACCATCGCTGGGGCGGTCAAGAAACCTCAGATTTACTTCGTGTTCGCTCGAACCACTTTGTTGGATGTAATTTCCCAAGCAGAGGGATTAGCAGAGGATGCGAGCAGCGTTGCAAACATTAGTCGCGGCGAGATCGCTAAGCGCATGCTCGCAACAAACGGTCAGCCGGGTCCCGAGATTATCACGGTAGATCTCGAGAAGTTGCTATACACAGGTGATCCAAGTCTCAATATCGATATCTACCCAGGCGATCGCGTAACGGTCGCACCGGCTGGCATAGTCTACGTAGTGGGTGCGGTGAATAAGCCGGGAGGATTCGCCCTCACAGCCAACCGTAAGCGCTTAACTGTTTTGGAGGCAGTCGCCTTGGCCGAGGATATGAAATCGACTGCGGTGGCGAACAAAGCAATGATTGTCCGTCGTGGTCCACAATATCCTGATGGTAGAGAAGAAATTCCCGTGAAATTAAAGGCGGTTTTGGCAGGCAAAGCCGCCGACGTCCCGCTTCAGGCGGAGGACATCCTCTTTGTGCCCGATAGCCCTGGAAAAAAAGCCGCACTCAGGGGAGTAGAGGCTGCGATTCAGGTGGCAACGGGTGTGGCTATTTATCGCCCCTAAGTGGAACAGGCACCTCCGAAAACGATAAGGTTGGTTTTATTGTATGCATGAAAAACGCGTGACAGAAGACCCGAAGATCATTCCTTACGAACGACGTAGGTTGCAGACAAGCGAGGCGCAGTTCGATCCTCCTGTGTCTTTTCAAGGACTGACGATCGAGCAACAACCTTCGATTGCTTACTGGCACACATTGCTCCGGCGTCGGTGGACAATCGTAACTGTAGTTGCAGTTTTGACCACGCTTGCCGCGATCGCGTCTTTCAAGATGAAGCCGGTCTATGAGTCTACCGCGTTGGTGGAAGTGGATTCTGAGACTCCCCAGGTCCAATCTCTGAGCGATGCTTACCAGCAGTTTCCAATGGATCAGGACTTTTTGCGCACTCAGATCGAAGTTCTCAAAACCGACAATCTCGCTTGGCGCACAATCGAGCAACTCAGGTTACGAGATAATCCCGAATTTGCTTCATGGGATAGCAGGGAAAACAACGAGTCAAATTATAGCGAACGCCACAAGATACAATTGATCCGTATATTCAAGAAGCATTTAACCGTCGACCTTTTACCCGGAAGCCGTATTGTGCAGGTCTCATTCGAGAGCACTGATCCCGCGCTCGCCGCCAAGGTTGCGAACTCTCTGGTCGATAACTACCTTGATTACAACTTTCGCGAAAAATACGATGCAACGCGGGTGGCCGGTGGCAGGATGGAGGAACAACTGGATGAGCTGAAGGCTAAAGTAGAACAGTCGCAAAGGGAGTTAGTCGACTATCAGAGACAACACGCAATCGTTGATGTCAACGACAAGCAGAGTGTGGTTGAACAGAGATTAGGGGAATTGAGCAGCCAGCTGACTACAGCTCAAAGCGAACGTATTCAGAAGGAGTCTCTCTACACTCAGAGTCGAACCAATCCGGAGAAAATAGCTTCCTTGGCGCAAAATGAACTGTTGCAAAAACTTGAAGAGAAACAATCGGACGTCAGGAAGGAATATGTTGAAGCTCTAAGCCAATACGGGCCTGCATTTCCTAAGGCCGTGCGATTGCAGAAACAGGTGGATGAGTTAGAATCGCAGATTGCCAAAGAGAGAAGTCGAGTTGTGGAGCGTATCGGCCGCGACTATACGGCCGCTACGGTGCGCGAATCCTTGCTGGCCGATGCCGTTAGCAGACAAAAGGGCGAGTTGGGGGAATTTAATAAGCTTCTGGTCCAGCAAAACATTCTCAAGGGGGAGTTCGACACAAACCAAAAGTTGTATGAACGCCTTCTTGAACATCTAAAAGACGCCACTGTGTCGGCCGGTCTGAAGTCCACGAACATCCATCCCGTCGATGCAGCTCTTGCGCCTACAGATCCGGTGCGTCCAAAAAAGCTGTCTAACGTCGGGCTCGCGCTGGTGGTGAGCTTGCTGATTGGAATCTCTTTGGCATTTGTCCAGGAGAGATTGGATCATTCGGTCAAGAGCATGGAAGATGTGGAAGGTCTGATTTCAGTTCCGGTGCTAGCGGTAGTCCCGGCGTCGCAGTCGCTTCCGCGCCCTCGTTCGCAGATAGGGAATGGAAATGGAAAAGCATCGAACACCAACGGCCATTTAGGACTTGAAGTGCTGAATCAGAAAAACTCCGCTCTAACAGAGTCCTTCAAGGCCTTACGCACGGCCACTCTTCTCTCGATGGCCGCTCGCCCGCCACAAATCATGCTAGTGACCAGCGCCAACGCTGGGGAGGGAAAAACCACGACTGCATTAAACCTTGCCTTATCGCTAGCTCAACAACAAGGCGAGGTTTTACTTGTCGATTGCGATCTACGAAAGCCTGGGATCGCCACCAGCCTTGGATTGTCGGGTGAAACTGGTGTGACTACGGTACTTACAGGACGGGAGGCTCTCAACAACACTTTACATAGCTACGGTCCCCTACCCAATCTTTGGACACTGACCAGTGGGCCAAAACCACCTAATCCCGCGGAACTGCTGTCATCGTCGAGCATGGCCGAGATGCTGAACGAATTACGCGGACGCTTTCGTCACATCGTCTTGGATTCGCCTCCCGTGCTTATGGTGACCGACGCGGCGGTTCTATCACCGCTAGTCGATGGGGTCATTTTGGTAATAGAAAGTGGGGTCACACCCCGCAATGCAGTCGTGCGTTCCTGCAAGATCCTTCAAGGTGCAGGAGCAAATATCTTAGGTGTCGCATTGAACAAAGTTAACTTGCGCTTAGACGGCAATTACGGGTCTTATGGCTATCACAGTTATTACTACCATGACGACTCTTCGCAAGTGAAACCCTAAGCCCCTATTCCATTCATCTTACTCTTTCGTGTTCTCCTCACGGTTAGTCACATACTCGTTGAATTCACGATGGCAAGCCTCCCTGTTTCTTGCAATCATAGCCGTAGCCGGATTTCTTTTCATTGGTGACACCGTGCGGATTGTCGTCGCCGACCGCTGGTCACAATCGGCCTCCATTGCAGACGTGAGCCGGGCGACCAGATTGGATCCCAATAATCCGGAGTTCCAACGTAGGCTGGGTCTTCTGTACGAATACGACTGGCAACAGATCAACGCAGAAGAAGCTGTTTTCCACCTTAAAGCGGCGACAGCGCGACAACCCAATCGAGCAAGCTATTGGGTTGAACTTGGCCGTGCTTGCTACATGTTGAGCGACGACACATGTGCCGATTGGGCCTTCGAGAATGCGGTCCGGCTTGCTCCGACAGTTCCGCGTTACCAGTGGGAAATCGCTAATCACTACCTGGTCACGGGACGGCGAAATCAATCGTTGACTCGTTTCAGCCGTTTTTTGGAATTGAATCCGAATGATCCAATCCCCACATTTCGACTGTGCCTGCGGGCTTTTCAAGATCCTAAAATGATTTGGGCAAAGCTGTTGCCGAATACCCCCGACACCAAATTGCGATTGGCCTTCATTGCCTTCTTGAACGAGAACGATCTTGTTGGGTGGGCTGACCGCTTTTGGGATGAAATTGCCGCTAGCGGTTCCCAGGTCTCCTTTGCAGCAGTAAAGCCTTATTTGGAAAGGCTAATTGCAGCCAATCGTATTGTGCAGGCATCGAGAGTCTGGCAAGATCTCGCAAGGCTTGGTGTCATCCACAAATCCTCAGATTCTGGCAACTCCATCTTTAACGGCGATTTTGAGCAACCGCCTCTCAATGCAGGATTCGACTGGCACTACCAATTTCAGGAATATGTTGCTTACAACTTTGGCGACTCGGACTGTCGCGGGAACGATCGTTGTTTACACATCGATTTTACCGTCGCGCGCAATGCCGACTATGAACCCATCTACCAAATCGTTCCGGTCACCCCCAACCAGCAATACCTCCTTACCTGTTTCGCGCGCTCGGAAGAACTTACTTCCGACAGCGGTCCGCGTCTTAGGGTTCTCGATCCTGAATGTCCCGATTGTCTATCCAAGGAAACCCAGAGCACTGTCGGAACGACTTCTTGGCACAAATTGTCTTTAACCTTCACCACTCCGGAGCGAACCCTGGCGGTTCGCATTTCGGTGTGGCGGCCACGCGCACGAGCATTCCCTACAGAAATCCAAGGCCAGTTCTGGTTGGATTCCGTCTCATTAAAGGCGGTCAGCCAGGCTCCGAATAGCGAATGAATCCAATGAAGGTCTCGCTGGCGCAAACCATTAAGCCCGAGCTCTTGCTGAAACAGAGAACAACCAAGAATGTCGCGACACGTTGGTTTTCGATCGTTCAATTTTCACTCGTCGCCGTGCTGATGGCTGCACCGCTCGCCTTTGGTGCCGTACAAGTCTGGGCCTGGGCAACTCTAGCTGTTGCTTCGACCGGGATGCTTCTCTGTTGGGCGATAGGTTGCGTGCGGCAGCATGCAATCAAGATCAGCTGGTGTCCCCTCTACCTTCTCGGGGGGCTATTTATTCTGCTGGGATTGCTGCAGTTGTTGACCGACAGCACTGAGGATCGGATTGGAACGCGCGAAGCGCTGATAAAGCTGACGACAGATCTCCTTCTTCTCTTCCTTGGTGGGCAGATCTTTACCAGTGCGTCAAAGAATGTTTGGTATCGAAGTGCCCTGGGAATCACTTTGTATACTTTTGCTTTTTCATTATTCGCTATGATTCAGTTTTTTTCCCGGCCGGACCTCATTTATTGGACCGTGGCCCCGCGTTGGGGGGGGTATATCTTTGGTCCCTACGTGAACCACAACCACTATGCCGGATTGATGGAGATGTTGATTCCGATTGTTGCAGCGTTTTTATTGTCCCAGCCAAAGTCTCAACCACTGCGCTGGCTTATAGGCTTCGCTATAGCGCTCTCTTTTGCCTCCGTCGTCCTATCCGGATCGCGCGGTGGGTTGGTCTCGCTACTGGTCGAGAGTGTTTTATTTGGAGCCATTCTGCTAGCCCGATTGCACAGCTCTAAAGAACGACAATCAGCCATTTTAGCTTCATTGGCACTGGCTTCGGGGATGGCACTTTTCCTATGGGTCGCGCCTGCGGATGTATTTGCTAGGTTGGGGACTCTCCTACATTCTCCGGAGTTAAGTTACGCAGATCGGAAGCAAATCTCGTTCGACTCTCTGAAAGTGTTCGAAAAGCATCCTTTGCTAGGCACAGGTATAGGCAGTTTCGAGACTGTTTACCCTCAATATCAGAGCCTAGCAACCGACCAAATTGTCGATCACGCACACAACGACTTTGCTGAGGCTTTGGCGGAAACCGGGCTTACAGGTGGCCTGTTGATCCTCGCAAGTCTTGTCGTGTTCTTCAATAGTTTATTCAATAGTGTCAGTAGTCGGTTGCAAGATATTCGAGGTTGGGTCCGCCTCGGCGCCGGCGTCGGATGTTGCGGCATCCTGATTCACAGCTTTGTGGATTTCAACCTGAAGATCCCCGCAAATGCGGCTTGGTTCGCATTTACACTCGCAATAGCGACTGGCACCTTGATCGTACAATCCCATGGCGAAACTTCGGAACTCGAAACCGATGAAGCCGCTGCGTATCGCCCTCGCCCAAATTAACGCCACCGTAAGCGACGTAAGCGGGAATACCTTCAAAATTTGCGATTGGATATCGAAGGCCGATGCCTCTGGAGCGCAGGTGTCGCCTTTCCGGAGCTGGCCATCTGCAGACACCCGCCTGAGGATCTATTGCTGAAGCCCTCGTTTATCACCACCTGTCGTCGGGCTCTGGATGTAGTGGCGGAAGCATGCCGCGATATCATAGCCATCGTGGGTTTTCCGGAAAGAGACGATGACCTTTTCAATTCTGCTGCGTTAATCGGGGATGGCGCGATCCAAGCTATTTGCCGCAAACATTACCTGCCGAATTATGGTGTGTTCGACGAAGATCGCTATTTTGCCGCCCAGTATGCGGCCGTCTGATTCGCCCCTTTATGTATACTTACGATCTGATTGATATCACGGGGCGGAACAGGCCGCCGGGGATCAGCCCTTGTAGTCGCCGGATACCAGTTCAAAAACAAAGAGGAAAACAGAATGCCGGAAAGAAAAGTGCTTGTAAGCGGTGCCGGGGGGTTCATTGGGCACCATTTGGTGAACTACCTCAAACGTAAGGGTTATTGGGTCCGTGGTGTGGACATTAAGAAGCCGGAATATGGCGCGACCGCAGCGGACGAATTTCAGTTGCTCGATCTGCGGAGGTGGCCGGAATGCCTTGAAGCCACGAGGAGCGTTGAGCAAGTATACGCTCTCGCTGCTGACATGGGTGGAATGGGCTTCATCTCGTGCCATCACGCCGAGATACTGCACAACAACGCTTTGATCAACATTCACACGATCGAAGCGGCCCGCGCCAACGGTGTTCGGCGATATCTGTACAGTTCTTCAGCCTGCATCTACCCAGAATTCAAGCAGACCGACCCAAACGTGGTTCCGTTGAAAGAGGAAGACGCGTATCCTGCCCTGCCGCAGGATGCGTATGGTTGGGAGAAGCTGTTTACGGAACGCCTGTGCACACATTATGGCGAGGAATACGGGATGGAGACGCGCATCGTACGTTTCCACAATATTTTCGGGCCCAAGGGATCGTGGGAAGGCGGCCGCGAAAAAGCGCCTGCGGCACTCTGCCGTAAGGTGGCAATCGCCAAGCGTACTGGCAAACCGGAAGTGGAGATATGGGGTGATGGCGAGCAGACGCGCTCTTTTTGCTATATCGATGACTGCGTCGAAGGAATTTATCGTCTAATGGGGTCTGATCATGGGCAGCCCATCAATCTTGGGCAAGATCGCATGGTGACAATCAACCAACTTGCCGATATGGTCGCGTTCATCGCAGGCTTCAAGATCGTTCAAAAACATATTCCCGGGCCGCAGGGGGTTCGGGGCCGCAATTCGGACAACTCACGTCTGCGACAGGTGCTCAGCTGGGAGCCGGAAATTACTCTCGAGGATGGACTGCAAAGAACGTATGCGTGGATTGAAGAGCAGGTGAGTTTAAAACAGGCTCCGGTGGCGTCGGGTGCCTAAGAAATCACAATCGACGAAGGATCGAGCGATGAAAAACAGTTATTCCATTGTCGGGCTCGGCAAATTGGGTGCCAGCATGGCAGCAGCTATCGCCAGCCGTGGGTTCAACGTGATCGGAGTGGATGTGAACCGCGCCAGCGTAGATCTGATAAACGCTGGCCGCGCTCCGGTCCAGGAAACCGATTTGGACAAAACGATTCGGGACAATCGACCTCGAATTCGCGCGACGACGGACATGCGTGAGGCGATCTTAGGGTCGGAAATTACCTTTGTCATCGTCCCGACCCCAAGCGAGCCGAATGGATCTTTCTCGCTGAGATATGTCGCTCAGGCCTTTCGCGAGATCGGTCAGGTGCTGGCCGAAAAGCAGGGCTATCACATCATCGCATTGACGAGCACGGTCCTGCCCGGCGCGACTCGCTGGGGCCTTCTGCCGTTGCTAGAAGCAGAGTCCGGCAAAGTTTGTGGACAAGATTTCGGGCTCTGTTATAGTCCTGAGTTTATCGCTCTAGGCAGCGTCATCCATGATTTTCTCCATCCTGATTTCACATTAGTCGGAGAATTCGATACGAGATCCGGGGATGTACTGGAGAACTCTTACGCAAAAATCATGCCGGACCAGCCGGATTGCCGACGGATGACTTTGGAGAACGCAGAGTTGACCAAGATCGCCATCAACGCCTATGTGACCATGAAGATCACGTTCGCTAACACCCTAGCCAACTTGTGTGAGCGGATTCCCGGCGGCAACGTGGATGTGGTAACGCAGGCGATGGGCCGGGATCGACGGATCGGCGGGAAATACCTAACGGGAGCCCTAGGCTATGGCGGACCGTGCTTTCCGCGGGACAACGTGGCATTGAGTTTTCTTGCCCGCGCTCTGGGAACCCGTGCAGAACTGGCTGAGACGACCGATGCGGTGAACCGCTCGGTAGCGGAAAGAGTGGTCGAGAACCTTCGAAAAGAATTTCGCGAGGACAGCACCGTGGCAGTGCTCGGTCTGGCTTACAAGCCGCACTCGCACATCCTCGAGGAGTCGCAAGGCGTAATGTTGGCGCATGCCGTGGCAAAAGCCGGTGCCCGAGTTATCGCGTATGATCCTCTGGCGCACGCTATGACGGCGGAGATGACCCGCAATTCCAGTATGAATGGTTGGTCGATGCGGGAATCATTACAGCAATGCTTGGATGAAGCCGACGTCGTTCTGATTACCACACCGGATCCTATGTTCATGACGCTGGACGCGGCAAACTTCGCACGTATCAAGCCAGCCGTTACGGTGGTGGACTTCTGGCGTATTCTTCAGGGGCATCTCGAGGATCAGCCCGGTATCCGCTATGTTCCGATCGGTCGGAGTGTAGCCGACGACCAGCAACAAGCACGGCTCGCCGAATTGTGGGAACACGCGGACGGAGGCCCCAATTTTCATGATCCTGCGATTGGCGCTTGCGCAGATTAACACCGCCGTCGGCGACTTGCCGGGTAACCGAGACAAGATTTTGGCTTTTGTCGGCGAGGCGAGGCGATGCCAGGTGGACGTTGTGGTTTTTCCGGAGATGGCGATTACCGGTTACCCCCCGGAGGATTTACTGCTGAAGCCGGACTTTATCGAAGCCGCGAATGTAAGCCTGGGCGAAGTAGCGAAAGCTAGCGAAGGGCTGACTGCTATCGTGGGTACCGTACAAGCGGAAGGCCACCTGTATAACTCCGCCGCGGTGCTACACGATGGTCGGATCGCCGCGTTTTATCGGAAACAGCGGCTTCCCAATTATGGCGTCTTTGATGAGAACCGTTACTTTCAGCCCGGATGCCAGCACTTAGTTTTTCAGACCGGCGATTGCTCGTTCGGCGTGAATATTTGCGAGGATATTTGGTACCCGGATGGTCCCCCAGCGGAGCAGTCTTTTGATGGAGGGGCGGAATTGCTGATCAATATTTCGGCCTCCCCGTATCACAGAGGAAAGGGTCATGCCCGTGAGCAGATGCTCGCCACCCGAGCGGCGGATATGGGGTCAATGGTCGCCTACTGCAACCTCGTAGGAGGCCAGGACGAGCTCGCGTTTGACGGGCAGAGCATGATCTTCGGGCCACAGGGCGAATTAATTGCCAGAGGCAAGCAGTTTGAGGAAGAGTTACTTGTGGCCGATTTGGATCTCCGCGAGGTCTTCCGACGCCGGTTATTCGACTCCCGCCATAGAAATTCCAGGAATGGACGCGGAATAGATTTCGAGCGGGTGTATCTCCCACGCACGATTCCGCTTCGACGGCAACAATTGGCCGCCTCTATTGCGCGGCCGCTGGACGAGGTCACGGAAGTCTACCAGGCGCTGGTCATTTCTGTTCGGGACTACGCCTGCAAGAACGGGTTTCGAGAGGTGGTGCTGGGGTTGTCTGGCGGCGTGGATAGCGCCCTTACTGCCGTTATTGCAGCCGATGCTTTGGGTCCCGAAAACGTGGCGGCTGTGGCCATGCCTACGCGCTTTTCATCCAGCCAAAGTCTGGAAGACGCCGAAAGTTTGGCAAGGAACCTCGGGATTCGGTGTTTGGTGATACCCATTGATGCCACATTCCAATCCTTCCTTGACATGCTGGCACCGTCGTTTGAAGGAAAGCCTGTCGACCTGGCTGAGGAGAACCTGCAGCCCCGTATTCGAGGCACGCTGCTCATGGCGCTGTCGAACAAGTTTGGTTATTTGGTGCTGACCACCGGCAACAAGAGCGAGGTTGGAGTAGGATACTCCACTTTGTATGGCGATACGGCGGGTGGCTATGCCGTTCTTAAGGACGTGCCAAAGACACTTGTTTACCAACTGTGTCTTTGCCGGAATGACCACGCAGGGCACGCTCTTATACCAGAACGTATTCTCGCTAAGCCGCCGTCGGCTGAGCTACGCGCGAATCAAAAAGATAGCGACTCGCTGCCAGAGTACTCAGTTCTAGATCCCATTCTGCAAGCTTACGTGGAGAACAACAATTCTCCAGCCGAAATGGCTTTGAAAGGGTTTGACCGCGAAGCGGTGGATCGTATTGTGACTCTGGTAGACCGCAATGAGTACAAGAGGCGGCAAAGTCCACCCGGAGTCAAGATCACTCCGCGTGCCTTCGGCAAGGATTGGCGGCTTCCAATCACCAACCGCTATTGTAGCCCGAGGGCTGCCGCTGAGGCGGAAGGCGCGGCTGTCCAAGGATCGCTTTTATGAGTTCCCGGATTTCACATTTTCGACCGGTGCCGATCGACAATGTGCGGCAATACTGGAATTCCCGCCCCTGCAACCTTCGCCATTCGCCCAAGGCTGTCGGCACCAAGGATTACTTCGATGAAGTAGAGGTGCGGAAGTACTTCGTGGAACCGCATATTCCGCGCTTTGCTCAGCCCGAGCGGTGGCACGGCAAGAAAGTGCTCGAAATAGGATGCGGCATAGGCACCGAGACCATCAATTTCGCCCGCAACGGCGCGTCGGTAACCGCGGTGGATCTTTCCGATAAATCCCTTGAGTTGGCGCGTCGTCGCGCGGAAGTCTACCAGCTTCAAGATCGAATCCGGTTTTACCATGGAGATTCGGAAAGATTGACAGAATTCTTACCAATCGAACCTTACGATTTAATTTATTCGTTTGGCGTCATCCACCACTCACCCCGACCGGAGGCAATTCTTGCGCAGTTAAGGAACTACGTGCATCCGGAGACCGAGATCAAGATCATGGTGTACTACCGATATTCCTGGAAGGCGCTCTGGATCGTTCTCACTTACGGAAAAGGAAAATTTTGGCGCATGCGGGAGCTAGTGGCGAAACATTCGGAAGCCCAGACTGGATGCCCGGTTACTTATACCTACTCTCGAAAAGAGGCGGAGCGTCTTCTTGAAAGCGGCGGTTTTCGGACTACATCCGCCTGGGTTGATCATATCTTCCCGTATCGGATTCGAGATTACATCCAGTACCGGTATGTTAGAAACTGGTATTTTCGCTGGATGCCACCAGGTTTATTTCGCTGGTTTGAGCAGCAGTTCGGGTGGCATTTGTGTGTTTCCGGCATCCCGGTGAGCGGTTCGCCGCGCTAGAAAGGAACTGTTGAATCCCTCTCGCAGTTTCGTGCTTCAAAGATACTCTTACAAACGTCATTGGACAGGCGGCCCACTCGCCCGTTGCAATCGCGATATTCCGAACGAGGCATGGGGTGTCCGGGTTCAGGAGTTTAGTTTTGCGTGGGCGATGCTTGTTGCTTCCATGGATACCCCATCAATTCCTGCACTGCGCGCGAGACGAAGACGTCGGACCCTTAGTAAGGTGTGTGTCCAAGCATATATCCTCCCTGTTTATACCCGCGAATTCAACTGATTGCTGCCCGATGCGCACTACCGGGATGCCGCCATTATCAATCCTGTTCGTTTGCCGCAAGCGCGTGCCAGAAATGTTGGACGTCGATCGGCCAAACGTCCTGGGCATTGTTCAGGTCGAAACATGATGGCTAATTGTCTGCGAGTTCCGGCGCCCACCACAGACGTAGGAGCGCTACAAAACTTATGAATATCAAAGGGGATTTGTTAGTTAAGAACACAGGTCTGACTTTTATAGCTCGACTTGTACCCATGCTGGTGGCGCTAGTGACCATCCCGTATGTAATTCATGGATTGGGAACGGAGCGATTTGGAGTGTTGTCGTTGGCGTGGCTCATAGTTGGCTCTGCCAGCATATTCGATTTTGGAATTGGCCGAGCTACAACAAAGTTTGTGGCCGAGGCGTTAGGCAAGAACCAGACAGATCGCGTCTCGACTATTGTTTGGACCTCGATTGCCTCTCAAGTAACACTGGGGATTGTAGCTGGCATATTTCTGTACATTTTCACTCCCCTCTTGACTTCCAGGATTCTTAAGATTTCACCTTCCATTGAAAAGGAGTCCGCTTTAACGTTTGCCCTCCTCAGCTTAGCAATTCCCGTGGTTCTTTGCACAAAGAATCTATCTGGCGTCTTGGAGGCGATGCAACGCTTTGATTTAATCACCTGTATTCAGATTCCGTCCAGCTCATTCACTGCTCTTTTGCCAGCCATCGGCGTCTTTTTTGGGCTGAAATTGCCCGCAATCATGCTATTGATCGTCGGTGGTTGGATGGCGAGCGTTGGAGCTTATCTCTACGTTTGTCTCAAGGTTCTTCCGTCTCTTCGGACGAATATCTCTGCTGACCGTAAATTAATGCGTTCATTGCTCAGTTTCGGTGGATGGGTTACCGTTTGCAACATTCTAGTGCCAATCCTCGTCTCATCTGATCGATTCCTCATTGGTGCATTGTTATCAGTTCGCGAGCTAGCCTATTACATACCTCCTTACGAGATGGCCTTCAGACTTCTCATTATCCCAGGTGTTCTCGGGACCATCGTATTTCCCGCTTTCAGCACTTTGGCCGCTATAAACGAAAGCCGGCTCGGGAAGCTATACTTTAGGACGCTTCTTTATGTCTTAGTGCTCATGGGGCCAATGGTGGTTACGATGATTCTTTTTGCCGGGACCATTCTTGAACATTGGCTGGGGAAAGGCTTCGCTGCAGAAAGTACGACACTGTTTCAAATTCTTCTTCTCGGCATGCTATTTAATGGGCTAGCTCAAATTCCCGCGACCCTGCTAGATGGCATTGGGCGGCCGGACGTGCGAGCCAAGATCTTTCTGTGCTACCTTTTGCCATACGTTGTACTTGCCTACATCCTCATTATGAAGATGGGAATTCTGGGTGCTGCCGTTGCGTGGACGATTCGGGCCGGAATCGAGTGCGGACTTTTCTTTGTGGCGTCGTGGAAACTTAAGAGATTTAAGCTGGCCAGCGTTACGCAAAGTGGGTTTTTCAAGGGCGTAGTCGCCTTAGGGTGTTTGGTTGTGACGGCGACTGCTATTAGGGGCATAAGTAATGTCGGACTTTTGGTTGAGTCTTCTGCAGGCTTGATTATGTTAGGCTTATTCGCCACGGGAATATGGCGGTTCGTGCTGGACGAAACTGACAAACGCAGTCTGTTAAAGTTTGCGGTTCTACCCTCCCTCAGCTCTCGACAATAGCAGACCAAGGGCTTGAAGCGATGTGCTGCCATCTCTGAATTGCATGCGTGTCTGAAGGGGAAAACCGCCCCATAAGCCTGCAAGGAAGCCGAGATCACGGAGCAAACGTTCTACCGTTGAGGGAAGGAATCCGGCAGTTTGAAAATGGAGCAGGCGAAGCGACTGGAGGAACTGGAGTAAGGAAGACGAAATGTTGAAACGGCTGGCAGCGGAGTTTGCGGCGATGGGCTACAAGGCCGCCGCACGGCAAGGGATCTTGTCAAAGTAACAGGAGCATGGAATAACGGAAAACGCTCGGCGTTTCCAAAATCCCCACACATCCCCGGCGACAACTACAGACAAATGTTCAGTGAGGCTGTACACTAACACTCCACTTGGAACAAGATCGGTCAGGTCTGTCTCCAGTAAGAGACCAGCGTGTTCAGAAAACTTTTGTGGAAAACAGAAACGGCATTAGCACCTACTCTTGTTCGCCTACATCGCAGGTTTATAGAGCCTCCGGCTCCGAACCGCAGGGGCGAGAGGGACATAGAGTATTCTTGGATTGCGGCCAACATACCCGAAGGCAATACTGAGGCATTGGATTTTGCGAGCGGTCCTGGATGGATGGGACTTCTAGCTGCGAGGAAGGGATTTAAGGTTACTGCTCTGGATATTCAGTCCTTCTCCTGGTACTACGTGCACCCGAGGCTCAGTTTTCAGCAAGGCGATATTCTTGACTGCGGCTTTTCGCCCGGGCAGTTTGACCTTATTTTGAACATCTCTGCAATCGAGCATGTGGGATTAGTGGGAAGATATGGGGTAAGTAAGGAACGACCCGATGGTGACCTCGAAGCGATGGCCAGGTTCAAGACAATTTTGAAGCCAGGTAAGCTAATGCTGCTGACCATCCCAATTGGTTGCGACCGCGTCTTTAGTCCGTTGCATCGAATTTACGGCCCTGAACGTTTACCGCGCCTCCTTGACGGCTGGAAGATACTCAGCAGTGAATATTGGACCAAGCGCGAAATGAATCAGTGGGTGCAAGTGGAGGCGTCGATAGCCTTGGGAAAGGAACCCCTTGCCCACTCATATGGGTTAGGGCTTTTTGCTCTGACTGTTTCAGAAAATGCGCGATAAGCAATCGGCTAGGAGTCGTCATGCTGACAGACCCTTCTAGGTTTCTTCAGAATCGCGTCGGACAATGCAATTTGCAGTTGGGGCGACTGCTGCCTACCATAAGAGGCCCGCGAAGATGAATTCTTCAAGTGTTTCAGCAGCTCCCCGAGTGGACCGCGAAAGAAATGGTGGATTGAGTCTGGGCCGTCTCTTCAAGCGATTGTGCCGCTCGGCGTGGTGTCTTCGGAGCCGGATTCCCTTTCTAGATGTGGGAATTCCGTGTCGTCTCGTAGACGGCAGCCGAGTTTGGGCATATGGCGACGTTATGGGCTGGACCCTGCTAAATGGCAGCCTTCGCAAAGCGTGTAATCAGATAACGGATTGGCAGTTCATTTCCGGCTATCTT
>Ga0182024_10013033_pt1 | contig 16321 bp, 16 predicted proteins | sample P32metaG_FD_120480 | JGI IMG/M metagenome (GOLD analysis project Ga0182024, IMG submission 120480) | Permafrost microbial communities from Stordalen Mire, Sweden - P3-2 metaG (Illumina Assembly) | ecosystem: Environmental > Terrestrial > Soil > Wetlands > Permafrost | place: Sweden: Stordalen... | reverse complement strand
GCGCGCCCAGCGCTTCTACGAAGCGATCCTGGAAACACCGTTGCGAGCCGAGTGCTTCGAGGGCGAAAACATCGCCATCTTCCCGTGCGGGGAAGGCGGCGTCGCGGGCTGTCTGCTCGAGACTGCGCACCCCTCGCCGCACGGCACGCTCGTGTACGTGAACGTGACCGGACGACTGGACCGCACGCTCGAACTCGTCACTGCCAGCGGCGGCCGCGTCGAGCTGCCGAAACGGGAACTCCCCGGCATCGGCTGGGTCGCCCGGATCGCCGATTCGGAAGGGAATCGCGTCGGACTCCACGCGATGAACTAGGGGTGCGCCGTGCCGACCGCCTCTTCACGATCGTGCAGCTCCTGCGGGGTGGCCGGCACGTCACCGCACGCTCCCTCGCCGACCGGCTCGAAGTCTCGGAGCGCACGATCTATCGGGACGTCGTGGAGCTGGGGCTGTGCGGCGTCCCGATCGAAGGCGAACCCGGTCACGGCTATCGTCTGCCGAAAACGTTCGAGATTCCGCCGCTGATGTTCGAGCGGCACGAAGTCGAAGCGCTGGTCGTCGGCGCGCGCTTCGTCGAAGCGTGGTGCGGACCGGGGCTGGCCGCTTCGGCGCGCTCCGCGCTGGCGCGTATCCGCGGCGTCGTGCCGACGCATCTGCTCGGCCACGTCGACGACGCGCGGATCTACACGCTGCGGTTCGGCCGCGACGCGGCCTCGGAGCACTTCGATGTCCTGCACGAAGCGATCGGCAGCCGGCGCCGGATCTTGATGGACTACGCCGGCGAGGACGGCCACGCCACGCCGGGTCGCACGATCCAGCCGCTGGGCCTCTATTTCTGGGGCAAGGTGTGGACGCTCGCCGCCTGGTGCGAGCTGCGCGACGATTTCCGCAGCTTCCGTATCGACCGCATCCGGGTGCCGCGTCTGGGCGACGCGTTTCCGGACGACCCCACCAAAGGGCTCGACGCCTATTTGGCACGGATCCAGGCGACGGAACGCGCATCGTCCCACCTTTAGCCCTCCGGCGGTTGTCGTAACCCCACGGTCGCGCCGTTGGGATCTTTGACGCTGGCGACCAGCATTCCGTAGCCGACGTTGGTAATGTCTTGCACGACTGTGCCGCCCGCGGCTACGAGTGCTTTCACGCTCGCCGCGATGTCGCTCACCGTCCAGTAGGCTAGCGCGCCAGGTTCGCGTTTATCTCCGTTCGGAACGAGCCCGATTTCCATATCGCCGCTCTTGTAGCCGACGTACTGGGCTGAATCGACGTAGGGGTCAGTGCCGGTGAGCTCACCAAAGAATCGCTTGGCCGTGGTGAGATCTGCTGCCGGATAGACGATCAGGGAGACGTCCTTCAAGATTCCATACTCCTTCTATCTCTATGACGGATCGAGCGCGGCGAAACGTGACGGCCGCCGCAGGGGGGATCCACACCGCGATCGTTCTCATCGCCGATCGCGCTGCGATCGCGCAATCGGCCATCGAGCGTTAGCGAGAAGTTCCGCGCAGCCTGCTGTTTGGAGCGCATCGCCCGATCACGGTCAATTGCGTGCATGCGATTAGTTTGATTTGACAAAGCAAATAAACGACGGTATACTGGGCCGGCGTGAAGCCCTCGGCAGTCGATGCGGTCCTGGCGCACTATCCGCGCATCTATTTCGCCTGCCACACCCGGCACGCGTGCGACCCGCGGACCGGCGAGACGCTGAGTTCCCACCAGGTGAGCATCTTGGACCATCTCAGCCGCACCGACCCCACTTCATTGGCCGAGCTCGCAACCCACATGGGCGTCACGGCCTCGACGATGTCGCTGGCCGTCGACCGCTTGGAGGTGCAGGGCTACGTGCGGCGGCGACGCGACGGCACCGATAAGCGGCGCCTGCAGTTGACGCTGACCCCCAAAGGACAGCGGATCCGCGAGAGTCACTCGGTGCTCGACCGCCAAAAAGTCGGCGCGATGCTGGCGCGGCTCTCGGAGACGGAGCGCGCGAGCGCGGTGCGCGGCTTGCAACTGCTGGCACTTGCGGCGACCCGGCACATCGAGGCGCACGCGGCGCGCGAGGCGTCGGCATGAGGCTGCTCGTGCTGTTCGGCGCCGGCGTGCTCGCGCTCGTCGTGTGCGCGGTTGCCGTCGTCGTGCTCGTGGGCGCGCGGCTGCCGGTGGCGCACGTTGCAAGCCGCTCCGGAACCTTTACCGTGCCGAAGGCCAAGCTGTGGGAGCTCAGCCTGGCAGGGTTCCATCGCATCAACGACGGCTCGTACGCGATCGTCGAACAGGATGCGCCGAACCGCTTGGTCACCGAGATCACGAACAAGAGCCTGCCCTATGGCGGATCCTGGACCTACGAGCTGACGGACGACGGCGGCGGCTCTCGCTTGACGATCGTCGAGCACGGCTACGTGTATAATCCGGTCTTCCGATTCATCTCACGCTACGTTATCGGACACACGCGCTCGCTCGACGCGTATTTTGCGGACCTTCAGCGCTCGGCCGGCGATCTCGCGGCACCCAAGGCATAGAATCGGTGGGTAAGGAGTTCAGCTGCACCGTGCGCCTCGACGGCGTCGCCGCGGCCGGAAAACTGCACCTCGATTCCAGTGCGCTGCGCATCAGCGGCGCGCGGCGGCTGACCGTTTCGCTCGCCGACGTCACCAATGCCGTCGTCGCCGGCGGCACCCTGCGCTTGAAAGCGAACGGCAAGCTGCTCGAGCTCGACCTCGGCGCCCAACGCGCGCGAACCTGGAAGGACGCGATCCTTTCACCCAAGACGCTGCTCGAAAAAATCGGCCTGCGGCCGGCCGAGCGCGTCTACGTGAAGAACCTGCCGGACGCGGAGTTCGTCGACGATCTCACGCGCACGCTCACCGATCCGCCCGCGCGCGTGCTGCGCGGGACGTTCGACGCCGTCTTCCTCGGTGTCGCCGATCCGACCGCGTTGACGGAGCTCGGTCGCGTCGTCGCGCATCTGAATCCGGCCGGCGCGCTGTGGATCGTGCATCCGAAGGGGAAAGGTTCACCCGTCGCCGAGGCCGCCGTACGCGCGGCTGCGCGCGCGCACGGGCTCTATGATGCCAAGGTGGTCGCGTTTTCCGCCACCCACACCGCCGCGAAGTGGATGATTCCGCTTGCCGCGCGCGCGGATCACCTCACCAGAAGCGCTCGCCCTTCACGACGATCAGCACGATAAAGACGCCCAGCCGCCCGAATGCCCAGACCATCAAGACTCGTCGTCCCCTGGCACCGGGACATCGGCGCCGACGGCACCCTCACCGGCTACGGCGGCGGCCTCGAGCGCAAGCGTTGGCTCCTGGCCCACGCGCTGGAGAACACCGGCGGCGCGGTCCAGACGACACTCGACGACGGCCTCACGGCCGGCGGGCGGACCACGGGCACGAGTACTGTATTTGGACGAGCTAGCTGAATTCTCGCGCGCCGCGCTGGAGGTGCTGCGTCAACCGCTCGAAGAGGGGACGGTCACGATGGGATAGGCGATAAGGCTCCGCAAAACGAGGCCCCCCGGCGGCGGGGCGGCTAGGCGTTCTGCGTCGCGATCGAAGGCGTCGGGCTTCGCCGCCGGCGCCCGTGCGCTGACCTCGCGCCTCTACTTGCTAGGCTCGGTGACGCCCGTCCCGGCCGACCAGGCCGTGCTTCGCGCCCGCCGGGCTGATCGGCACTGCCAAACAGCCTGTAGCATCGAAATCGTGGTGTGGACTCTACCGTTTGCGCGGCTCTCCAGACGGCGCAATGATGGAGCGTGGCTCATTTATCTTGAATTTGAAGCGTAATCGGCGGCGCGGTTAAAGTTATGCCTTTGTCGTTCGCTAGTGAAATCGTCGCCATGACCGTGTATGTGCCGGGCAAGCCTAATTTACAGAAATCATTTAGATCGACGTCCGTCGCCTCGCCATTTATGATTTCTACGCCGGGGTCGGACACCCATCGGTCCTCACGCATGTACTGTGGCTGAGTTACTTTCAGGGCAACGCCATGCGGATCCAAAACGGTTAGTTTCAAATCGCTGCGCGCTCGGAAATAATTAACGGGGGAGGGGTCGTTAGTACGAAACCAAAGCGAGACCACAGCTTGATGGTTTGTGTAATACGGCTCCGTATGTGCGACCAGAGCGAATGAATCCCCGTTTTTCGTGTCGCCGAAGGCTGTTGGAGGCGGAAACGTTGGATTCTTTGGCTCCGCGCCCGTAGAGGCGCCGCGGGGCTGCATCTGCCCTAAGATGTACACCTTGTTCTGAAGTAGCCAGAGTCGAAGGCGGCTTGAGTTGAATTGATTAGATATATGACTCTCAATTGTATCGATTGGGCGCCCGTCGACAACATCAAGCGCGAACTCATCTTGGTTAGCCCGATTTTCGCTTAACACGTAAAGCATCGTTTCGTCGGCGAACTGGAAAGTGCACCGTTTATGCGAACCTAGTTTATAACGGATCGGCGTCGACGAGGTCAGTAGGTTTAAGAATGTTGTAATGTTGCTGGCATCGCGGATAACGTGTTGCGTCCCGCGACACGCGAACGTTAGAGCATGCGGCGGAAACAGGGCTTTGCGATGCAAGTCGTAATAAAATATCAGTTCCGGCGGGGCTTGCTCAGAGCTTAGTTCCATATCATGTTTGAGGAGCCAGGGGCGAAGCTGGCTCGATCGAAACTGGGAGATTATGGAGTCGTTGAAAGGGTCTTGAGGTGAACGTTTGTCGCTGATCGTTTCCAACCAAAACTCATCTTGAATATATGAGTCTTTGCTTAACATGTAAATTTGCGGATCGTCGGCGAACTGGAAAGTGCAAGGTTTGAGCGGATGTGAATGATGACGGTCGACCGACGTCGCCGAGTTTATTAAGTTGAGGAATTCAGCCATGCTCTTGGCGTCGCGAAGAACGTGGCGCGTTCCGAGACACTCGAACGTTAGAGCCCGTGGCGGAGCTAGAGCTAGGCCATGCAATTTATCAAGATAATAGTCGCTGAAAGGGGCTCCGGGATAGAACAACATCTCACGGAGGTACTTGCCGTAGTCGCCTTGAGACCACAAGACCGCCGCAAAGACCGTTCCAGCCAATATCGTCATCGCGCCTACGAATTTGACCAAATCGGTGTCGAGTTTACTAAAACCCAAGCGCATTTGTAAGACATCCCACTGGACCGGCCTCGTTGTGAGCGGTGCCCTAGGCTATCCAGAATCGCTCTGCAACCCCCTGCACCCCGCCGCAGCCGGGGGCACCGCACTAAGCCGCCCCCCGGCAGCGGGGGCGGCAAAGCGGCGGTGATTCTGCGCGGCTACGTGACGGAGCTCAGCGTAGGTGGCCCGGGAAGCCGCGCACTTAGTTTTGAACTGAAATGCTGATGGGCGGCGCAGTCAACTTCACGCCATTCTGAAAGAGCACTATTGTCGCGGTAACCGTATATTTCCCAGGGACACTGAGCATATACAAGTCAGTCAGATCAACATCAAACGCGTCCCCGTTCATGATCGCCACTGTCCGATTCTGGACCCATATCTCTGACCGTTCGGACATCGGCTGGGATACCTGCAACGCGACTCCATGCGGATCCAAAACGCTAAGAATGAGACCGGTACGCGCAGCGAAGCCTCGCACTTCCGGCTTAGACATCCGAAACCACAAGGCCACGACAGCTTGCCGGTTGATATGGTACGCTTCCATATGCGGCACCAGAGCAAAGGAAATCCCGTCGTTCGTTTCACTGAAAACCGTCGGCGGTAGGTACGTCGGGTTTGTTGGCCTGGGCGCATGTTGGCCTTGCGACGGTAACTGTTGCGCAATGGTCGGTGAGTGTCCGAGAGCTATGGCAGCACCCATTACCAAGCAAGAGATTGACTTCGAGAGTCTATTCATTGTTCCGCGCCATCGTCCTAAACTAGCAAGAGACTTTGTAGTTCAATGCGGTTTCCGCGTTGTTGTACCATATCGGTAAATAGGTAGAGCTTGTAAGACCGGAACTGGTAAGAGCCGTATGAACGGCGGCGGCAGACCAAGTTCCGCTGCTCGGCGGATTCTGGGTCGTCGAAGCTGCCCATTCGGGCGTTACCGTGCTTGTGGTCAGACTTTGAGTGCTTCTTCGACCGCCCGATCTTCCGACTGACCTGAAGTTAGTCGACCGTAAATGTGATGCGATTGGATGGTACGGACGCACCGATTCCGCCGGTGTAAGCGAAATGCGTCTTATCCAACACCCCACCCACTCGATCATTACACATGAGTTGGACTGTGTATGTTCCGGGTTGCTTTAGCCTAAAGCTGAGATCTGCCATCGTTAGCGTACCCTCCGATCGCGACTCGCCAGGCTCGGTGAGCTGCACGGGCACCGGTGAGTAGGTGTCAAACGTATGTGGGGGCAGGTTCGCACGAATCAGAGTGCCATCAAGAGTGACAACGGGCATGCACGCTGCAGGTTCACTAATGGCGACGTCCTGCGCCCCTCCGTTGACGAACACGACACTCAGCCGGGGATCCTCGCCGACCGAATACTTGGCCTTATCGCTCGACAATACCAGCCGCAAGCCAGGGACCACGACGGTCTTGGCGGTCACACCCTGGGCCTTTACGCCCTGGCTCGTAATGGCAAGACAAACAAGTAAAGCCGACGCTATTCTGTTGGAATACATTCGTCCGTAATTCCTATGGACTAAGGCAGGTGGGCATGGGGGATGGGGCCGGGGAGGAAGACCAGGGTCGCGATCCAGCCCTCCGGCGAGCCCGGTTCGAGGCCCCAGCCGTAGCGTTTCTTACGGAACCAGATGCGCCGTCCGGTCACGCTCGCGCCATTGCGAGTGCGGCTTGGCCCAGACACATCCACCGTCGTTCGCCGGCACGAACGCGTTCACCCAGAATGACTCGTCGAGCGGCGCACGCAGCGAAGGCCGAACGAAGCGACAAGTCCCTGTCGTCGAGAGCCCGCGGTACAGGAGGCGAGCGCGGGTCGGAGGTAACCTCGACTTCCAAAGCGCCCGCCAGGAGGCCCGAATGTTCCCAGCAGCTTTCGACTACCATCGTGCGGGCTCGGTCGACGAGGCCGTTGCGCTGCTGAAGCAGTATGGCGGAGATGCGCGCATCCTCGCCGGCGGACAGAGCCTGATTCCGGCGATGCGCTATCGTCTGGCGCGTCCGGCCGTGCTGATCGACATCAATCCGGTCGCCGATCTCGGCTACATCCGCGAAGGGGACGGCATGCTGGTGCTCGGTGCACTGGCGCGTGACGCGGCGTTGGAGCGCGTACCGGGGCTGCACGATCGTCACCCGCTCATCGCCGAGGTTTCGGCGGTTGTCGCCGATCCGGTCGTGCGGCAGATGGGAACCGTCGTGGGCAGCCTCTGCCACAACGATCCGGCCGGCGACTGGGCCGTCGCGGCGCTGGCCTCGCGCGCGCAGGTCGTGGTTCGCGGGGCCGCCGGAACGCGCGTCGTAGCGATCGACGATTTCCTGGTCGACTCGTTCACGACTGCGGTCGCGGACGGAGAGATGGCGCTCGAAGTGCGCTTTCCGGCCCCTTCGGGACGCACTGCGGGTTGCTATCAGAAGATCGAACGCAAGGTCGGTGATTTTGCGACGGCGTCGGCGGCCGTGTGGGCGAGCTTGGCGGCGGACGGCACCTTTGCCGAGGTGGGGATCGCGGTCGGCGCGGCCGGGCCGACCGCCAAGCGCATCACCGCCGCCGAGGCGCTGCTGCGCGGGAAGAAACCGACGCGCGACCTTCTTCGAGCTGCGGCCGACGAGGCCGCGAAAGCCGCCGATCCCTCCGCCGATGGTCGGGGCTCAGTGGCCTACAAGAAAGCGATGGCGGGCGTCTTGGTCGGACGCGCGCTGGACGGAACCTGCAAGCGGCTGGGAATCGAGGCCCTGTGATGACGATCACCGTGACCGTGAACGGTACCAAGTACGTGCGCGATGTCGAACCGCGCACGCTACTGGCGTACTTCCTGCGCGAGAGCCTCGGTTTGACCGGAACCCACATCGGCTGTGATTCGTCGAGCTGCGGCGTCTGCGTCGTCGTGATCGACGGTGACCGTGCGGTCAAGTCGTGCACGATGTTCGCCGTGCAGGCCGACGGGCGCGAGATCATGACGGTCGAAGGGCTCGCCGCCGGCGCCACATTGCACCCTCTGCAGCAGGCGTTCTGGGATCAGCATGGGCTGCAATGCGGATATTGCACGCCCGGAATGCTGATGACGTCGTACGCCCTGCTCGGCAAGAACCCCGACCCGAGTGAAGCCGAGATCCGGGAGGGGCTCTCCGGCAACCTGTGCCGCTGCACCGGGTATCAAAACATCGTGAAAGCGGTCCAGCAGGCCGCCGCGACGATCGGTGCCGAGGCGGCCGCTGTCCCCGAGCCGGTCGCGTCGTAGGAGAAGCGTGATGAGTACGACGATCGACCCCGAACGTCACGCGATGGGCGTGTCGATGAAGCGCAAGGAGGATCCGCGCTTCATCCGCGGTCGCGGCAACTATCTGGACGACCACAGCATGCCCGGGATGCTGCACCTCGCGCTCGTGCACAGTCCCTATCCGCATGCGCGCATCGTGAAGATCGACAAGACCGCGGCGCTGGCGGTGCCGGGCGTCGTGGCCGTGTTGACCGGCGAGGACCTGGCCGCGCACGGGCTGGCTTGGATCCCGACCTTCCACGGCTACGACAAGCAGATGGTGCTCTGCGTCGGCAAGGCACTCTACCAGTATCAGGAAGTCGCCGGCGTGATCGCGACGTCGCGCGACGCGGCCCACGACGGCGCCGAATTGGTCGACGTCACCTACGAGCCGCTCACTCCGGTGGTCGATCCGTTCGTCTCGCTCCAAGACGCGACGCTCGTGCGCGAAGACCGCGAAGCGAAGACGAATCACATCTATCATTGGGAAGTCGGCAAACGCGATGAGACGGACGCGGCGCTGGCGGCGGCCGACGTGCACATCAACGAACGGATCGTGTTCCAGCGCTGTCACCCGGCGCCGCTCGAGCCCTGCGGCGTGATCGCCGACATGAATCCCGGCACGGGCCGGCTCACCCTGATCCTCACCTCGCAGGCGCCGCACGCGCACCGCACCGTGGTCTCGCTCGTCACCGGCATCCCCGAGGATAAGATCCGTATCATCGCGCCCGACCTCGGGGGCGGGTTCGGCAACAAGGTACCGGTCTACGCCGGTTACGTCGTCGCAGCGGCCGCATCGGTCGTTCTCGGCGTGCCGGTCAAGTGGGTTGAAACCCGCACCGAGAACCTGACCTGCACCGGTTTCGCGCGCGATTATCATATGGATGTCGAGATCGGCGCGACCAAAGACGGCCGGGTCACCGCGCTCAAAGTGAAGACGGTCGCCGACCACGGTGCGTTCGACGCTGCGGCCGACCCGACGAAGTACCCGGCCGGGCTGTTCGGGATCGTCACCGGATCGTACGATTTCCCGACCGCCTTCACCGAGCTCGATGCGTACTTCACCAACAAGGCGCCGGGCGGCGTTGCCTACCGCTGCTCGTTCCGCGTTACCGAAGCCTCATATGCGATCGAGCGCGCGATGGATATCCTCGCCGGCCGGCTGAAACTCGATCCGTCTGAGCTACGGCTCAAGAACTTCGTCCGCAAGGATCAGTTCCCGTACCCCTCGCCGCTGGGTTTCGTATACGACAGCGGCGACTATCATACGACCCTGCAGAAGGCGCTCGATAAGATCGGCTACACCGAACTGCGCAAAGAGCAAGCCGAAAAGCGCAAACGCGGCGAGCTGATGGGGATCGGCATCTCGACCTTCACCGAAGCCGTCGGTGCCGGGCCCAGCAAGCACTTCGACATCATGGGGATCAAGATGTTCGACAGTGCGGAGATCCGCGTCCATCCAACCGGTTCGGCGATCCTGCGCACGGGAACGAAATCACAAGGTCAAGGTCACGAGACGACGTGGGCGCAGATCGCCGCCGAAGAGCTCGGTTTGGACCCCCAGAACATCCTGGTCGAAGAAGGCGACACCGACACCGCGCCCTACGGCTTGGGCACCTACGCCAGCCGCAGCACGCCGGTCGCCGGAGCCGCGATCGCCATGGCCGCGCGCCGCATCCGCGAGAAGGCGCGCATCATCGCCGCGCACCTGCTCGAGGCGCCGCTCGACGACGTCGAGTGGTCGAAGCATGCGTTCAACGTGGTCGGCATCCCCGAGAAGTCGATCACGATGCAGCAAGTCGCCTTCGCCGCCTACACCAACCCCGCGCCGGACAGCGAACCGGGCCTCGAGGCGACGTTCTACTACGATCCGCCGAACCTGACGTTCCCGTACGGCGCGTATATTGCCGTCGTCGACGTCGACAAAGAGACCGGCTACGTCAAGGTGCGCACGTTCCTCGCGATCGACGACTGTGGAACCGTGATCAATCCGATGATCGTCGAAGGACAGATCCACGGCGGCTTGGCCGAAGGCTTCGCCATCGCGTTCATGCAGGAGATCGTCTACGACGAGAACGGGAACAATCTCAACACCAATTTCACGGACTACCTGGTGCCGACGTCGCTCGAAACTCCGCACTGGGATACCGATAGCACCTGCACGCCCAGTCCCCACCACCCGATCGGTGCCAAGGGTGTCGGTGAGAGTCCGAACGTCGGTTCACCGGCCGCGTTCGTCAACGCGGTAATGGACGCGCTTTCTCCGCTGGGCATCGAGCATATCGACATGCCGCTGACGCGCGAGAAGGTGTGGACGGCGATTCAAGCAGCGCAAAAATGAACCTCAACTACAGCGGTCAAGAAGCGATCGCTGCTTCGCACGACGTGGTCTGGGCGTTCATCAACGATCCAGCCAGTATCGCGTCATGCATGCCGGACGTGCTCGAATCGACGGTCGTCGATCCGCACACCTTCGACGCGACGGTGCAGGTCGCGGTCGGGCCCGTCCGCGGGAAGTTCAAGTTTCACGTCAAGCTCGATCCGCAGCCCGGAGAGAAACGCCTGAACATGACGATCAGCGGCGGCGGCTTCGGGAGCGTCGTCGATCTGACTGCCGGCGCCGACATTTCCACCCAGGGCGACACCACCACGCTCGATTGGACCGGCGTCGCGTCGATGCGGGGGCCGGTCGCGACGGTCGGCGGCCGCGTGCTCGACGCGCAAGCGAAGCGCGTGATCACGACCACCTTCGCCAACGTCAAGGCGCGTCTGACCAAGGCCGGCTGAGCCGAGGATGGACTTCGCGCGCCTCGCCGAGCTCGATCGCGAACGCACACCGTTTGCGCTCGCAACGGTTGTCGCGCGCCGCTCGCCGGTCAGCTCGCACGTCGGCGACCGGGCGCTGATTCTGGCCAATGGCACCATGGACGGCTTCGTCGGCGGCGCCTGCTCGCGCGAGATCGTGCGGCGCGAGGCGCTGCGCGCGATCGGCAGCGGGTCCCCGCGTCTGCTGCACATCCGGCCCGACGACGACGCAACCGACGCCGGCCGCGACGCGATCGTCATACCGATGGGCTGCGTTTCGGGGGGGTCGGTCGACGTGTACATCGAGCCGCACCTGCCGCTGCGGCGGCTGATCGTCGTCGGTGACACCGCGGTCGCCGACGCCGTCGCGCGGGTCGGCGCCCAGGTGCCGTTCGACGTGCTGCGCGTGGTCGATGCGGCCGAACTCGATGCGCTCGATGCGGTCGCCGGCGTGCACCCGATCGCGCTCGGCGCGCTGGCTGAGTACTTGGACGCCGAACGGCGTTTGGCACGGACCGGCTTGGTGGCAGTCGTCGCTTCGCAAGGTCACTACGACGAGGAGACGCTTGAAGCGCTGCTAGCTGCCGAACCCGCGTTCCTCGGCCTCGTGGCCAGTCGGCGGCGCTCGGCCGATGTCGCGGCTGTACTGGCGAGCCGCGGCGTCGCGGCCGAGCGCATCGCGACGATTCGCGCGCCGGCTGGACTGGACTTGGGCGCGCGCACGCCGGGCGAGGTCGCGATTTCGATCTTCGCCCAGATCGTCGAAGCGACGGCTGCGGCGAGCGCCGCGGGCGAACCGATCGAAACGACGGCGCGCATCGGGATCGATCCCGTCTGCGGCATGGAAGTCGCCCTCGACGGCGCCCGCTATCATCTCGAGCGCGATGGCCGCAGCTACGTCTTTTGCGGGCCGGGCTGCCAGGCGGCGTTCGTGCCCGCGTGAACCTCGAACAAATCCGGGAACGCTTCGCCGCCCACGGCTATGTCGCCAAAGACGACTTCGCGGCCGCGCTCGAACTGATGCTGGCGCTCGAGAAGCCGCTGCTGATCGAGGGTCACGCCGGTGTCGGGAAAACGGAGAGCGCGAAAGTGCTGGCCGAGGTGCTCGATACGCAGCTGATTCGGCTGCAGTGTTACGAAGGGCTCGATGCCGCGAGCGCCCTCTACGAGTGGAACTACGCCAAGCAGCTGCTGCGCATCCGCATGACCGAACACGACGACGAGTCGCTCGAAGCGCGCGAGGCGCAGATCTTCAGCCGGCCCTTCCTGCTCGAACGCCCGCTGCTGCAGGCGATTACCGCGGCGCGCGCACCGGTGCTCCTGATCGACGAGATCGATCGTGCCGACGAAGCCTTCGAGGCGTTCTTGCTCGAGCTGCTGGGCGAGTTTCAGATCACGATCCCCGAACTGGGCTCGATTCGCGCGCGCGAACGGCCGGCCGTGATCTTGACCTCGAACCGCAGCCGCGAGCTCTCCGATGCGCTGCGGCGGCGCTGCCTCTACTTGTGGATCGACTACCCGAGCCGGGCGGACGAGGTCGCGATCCTGCGCGCGCGACTGCCCGGTATCGAGCTGCGCCTGGCCGAACAGATCGCGCGCTTCATGACGTACTTGCGCGAGCAGCCGTTTGAAAAGGTGCCCGGCGTCGCCGAGAGTTTGGATTGGGCGCTGGCGCTGATGCGGCTGCACCGCGACGCGATCGACGAAGCAACCCTCGAGCAAACGATGGGCTGCATTCTCAAGGTGCACGACGACTGGGAGCTGCTGCGCGCGCAGCGCAGCCGCTACGCACCCCTGCTCGAAGGGTCGGCGCCGCCCGATGCGCCGGTCGCCGAATCCGATTACGGGGTGGGTTCGGTGCGCGCCAACCGCGCGTGAGCGCGGACTTCAGTCACGCGGTGCTGGCCTTCGGGGCGAACCTGCGGGACGAGCACGGCTTCACCCTCGCGCACGCCAAGGGCCACGATGCCCTGCGCGCAGCGGAGATCGTCGGGATCGTCGACCGCGAGCGCTTGCGCCACGCGTTTCGGTTCGTCTACTGCACGACGCCCGGCGAAGCGCAGCGCTTCGACGACGCGTTCGACCGGTTCTTCAGCGGACCCGAAGGGATCGCGCAGCCGGATGCACCGGCACGGCGTACGCGTCCGGGCCCCGACCGTGCAGGCGACGAACGCACGGCGCCGCCGCGGAAGGCCGCCGATCCGGACCCCGAAACGGACGACGCGAGCGGCGGTTCGCGCCCCGAACCGCGTCGAGGCGACGGATTTCCCGATGCGGCTGCGAGCTGGCAGGGACTGCGCGCGCGCTACAGCTCCGGCGCTGCCGTCTCCGATCCGCCGCTGATCTCCGGCGACGGACTCGACGCGCTGCTTGCCGCGGCTGGCACGCTAATCGCCGGCCTCCGCTTGGGGCACTCGCGCCGCTGGCGGCCGATGCGCAACGGCCCGCGCTTCGATCTGCGGCGCACGCTGCGCGCCGCCGTCGTCACCGGGGGCGATCCGGCTACGATCCACCGGCTCGGCCCGCCGCGCCGCAACCCGCGTTTCGTCGTGCTGATCGACGGCAGCCGTTCGATGGCCGAACACACCGGCCCCAGCTTGCAATTTGCGTACGCGCTCTGCCGCCGCACCCGGCGTGCGCACGTGTTCGTCTTCAGCACCGCGATGCGCGACGTGACGCGCGCGCTGCGTGACCGGCAGCAGGCCGGGCGCACGCTGAGCGGACTCGGGGAAGCGTGGGGCGGCGGCACCCGTCTGGGCGCAAATCTGACGGCGTTCGTGCGCGGTGCGGGCGAGCAGCTGCTGCGCCGCGATACGGTGGTGCTGATCGCCAGCGACGGTCTCGATGCCGGCGGCACGGCGGCGCTCAAGCGTGCGATGCGCACGCTGCGCGGCCGCAGCGCGGCGGTCGTGTGGCTGCACCCCCATGCGGCCGAGACCGGCTTTGCGCCGTCGGCGTCCGGTATGCGCGCCGCGCTCCCCTACGTGACGGTGTTCGCCGCGGCCGGTAACCGAACCGATTTCATCCGCCTCGCGCGCAGCTTGGGGCGCGAGATCTAGCCGTTGCGGTCGCGGCGCAGCAGACCGGTGCGCGCGAGCGTCATCGCGGTCAGCAGCTTGGTGCGCATCGGTACGTACGCACGGCGCGAAAAAACGTCGTATCCATTGCGCTCGATCTCGTCCAAGATCCGGCGATAGAGCACGAGCGCAAGCCGAACCGTCGGGCGGCTGTCCGGCGAGAGCAGTTCGATGCCCGGGGCCGCCTCGTCGTACAGCGCGCGGACGCGCGCGATTTGGAACCGCATGAGCTCGATGAAACGCGGCTCGATCGTCCCTGCGAGCAGACTGCTCTCCGGATAGTCGAAGCGGCGCAGCTCCTCGGCGGGCAGATAAACGCGCCCCAGGCGACTATCCTCGCCGACGTCGCGCAAAATGTTGGTCATCTGCATCGCGCGGCCGAGCGCGATACCGTATTCCAGCGCGCCGTCTTCGTAGCCGAGGATCGGCGAGATCATCAAACCGACGGTCGAGGCGACCAGGTAGCAATACTCAAGCAAGTCGTCGTACGTCTCATAGCGGAGGACGCTGACGTCGCGGGCTGCTCCGCGCAGGAGGTCCAGCGCCGGCTGCATGGGGATGGCATAGCGGTGGGCTGCGTCCGCGAAGGCGACCATGACCGGGTGGTCGGGCCGGCGCTCGTACGCGCGCAGCAGGCGGTTGCGCCAGTCGTCGAGCGCCCCCAGACGTTCCTGAGCCGGCGACGCGTGGTCGACGATATCGTCGGCGGTGCGGCAGAAGGCGTACACGGCCCAAATCGCGCGGCGCTTGTGCGCGGCGAGGAAACGCGACGCAAAGGCGAACGTCTTCGCGTGCTGTCGGGTGATCTGGTGACACAGGCGATAGCTCAGCTCGAGACCGGGAAGACCCTCGACGTACTCCCGCGAGACCGTTTGGTCCGCGAACGTTCCATCCACACCGTACTCCATGCTAGGTGCCGGTTGCGAGCAGTGCATCGACCGCCGCGCGGGCGCTCCTGACCGCGCCCTCGATGCTGGCGGGGAAACCGTGGTTCGTGTAGCAGCCGGCTAAGAAGAGATTGCTGACCGGCGTGCGCGCACCGGGGCGCAGCCGCTCGGCGCCCGGTTTCGCCCGGTAGACGCTCTTGGGAACGCGGACCAGTTTGGCCTTGACCAGATGCTCGCGGGTGGCGAGAGGGTAGAGCGAACGCATGTCCGTCAGTACCCGTTCGATCACCGCCTCGTCGTCCTGCGCGATCAGGTCGTCGGCCGGCGCGATGCATGCCTCGAGGAACGAGCCGCGCTGCCAGCCATAACCGCGCGAAGCTTGACCAAGATCGGCGTGCACCGGAAGCAGCGTGCCCGGGCTGAACATCAGGTTGGTGTACGGCGAGATCGCGCGATCGAACCAGAAATGGCCGTTGATCACCGGGCTCGACTCGAGCTTCGCGACGCCCTGCACGGAGGGGTGCTGCAGCATCGCGGGCGGCAAGAGCTTCGCCGCGTCGTGGACCGGCGTGGCGAGAATCACGTGCTCAGCGGCGAACGTGCGGCCATCGCGGGAGCGCACGCCCGTGCAGCGCTCACCGGAGAAGAGCAGCTCGGCGGCCGGCGCGTCGACGTCGAGCGTGACACCGCGCGCGCGCACGTGTTCGGCCAGCGGCGCGATCAGCCGTTCCGACGGTGGACCGTCGAGAAAACCGGCCCGGCTCGCCTCTTTGCTCGACGCGAAGTAGGCCATGACGCGCAGCAGCGCTTCGGCCGAGATCTCGTCGACCGAGGTGAAGTTCAACGCCAGGGCCATCGGGGCGAAGAAGGTCCGCAGCATGTGCTCGGTCATGCCGCGTTTGCGGTGCCACTCGGCGTAGGTCAGATCGTCCTGACGTTCCGCGTAGCGATGGTCGCGGAACAAGATCGGCAGCGTCCCGGTCGCGAAAAGCAGCTTCTCGACCGCGTTGAAGATGTAGCGCGCCGAAAGCACGGCACCGATTCCGTTCAAGGGCGCCGGCATGTCGACGAAGTGGAACTCTTCGAAGACGGCCGCGCCGTTCCAGCGCGGGCTGAAATGCGGCGGCAGACCCCACGTGAGGGTGTGCGGCTGCCAGAGAATGCGG
>Ga0182024_10013032_pt1 | contig 16322 bp, 10 predicted proteins | sample P32metaG_FD_120480 | JGI IMG/M metagenome (GOLD analysis project Ga0182024, IMG submission 120480) | Permafrost microbial communities from Stordalen Mire, Sweden - P3-2 metaG (Illumina Assembly) | ecosystem: Environmental > Terrestrial > Soil > Wetlands > Permafrost | place: Sweden: Stordalen... | reverse complement strand
CGCTTCGTCGAGAAGGCCATCCAGTATGAAGTCGCGCGCCAGATCGAGCTGCTGGAGGGCGGCGGAAAGGTCGTGCAGGAAACGCGCCTGTACGATTCCGATCGGGGCGAGACCCGTTCGATGCGCTCCAAGGAAGAAGCCAACGACTACCGCTACTTCCCCGATCCCGATTTGGTTCCCGTGGACGTGGACGACGCATGGCTGACGCGAATCAAGTCGCAGGTGGGCGAACTGCCGGGCGCGCGGCGGAAGCGATATGTCGAAGCGATGGGCCTGTCCGCAACCGATGCCGCCACGCTGGCCGGCGACCGGGAGACCGGCGACTTTTATGAACAAGCGATCGCCGCCGGCGGCGAGCCCAAACGGCTCTCGAACCTGATCCTCTCCCACGGCAAAAGGCTGGCCAACGAGAAATCGCTGCCGCTGGCACAGGTGGGGATTTCGCCCCAGCGTTTCGCCCAGGTCGCGAAGATGATCGACGCCAACCAGGTTTCGATTGGCAGTGCCGCCACGATTTTTGACAAGCTCTCGCAGGCCGATGCCGATCCCCAGCAGATCGCCTCGGAGCTGGGCCTCGCCCAGGTGAGCGACACCTCCGCGATCGACGCCGCCATCGATTCGGTCCTCTCGACCAACCCCCGCCCTCTGCAGGACTACAAAGCCGGCCGCCAGCAGGCTTTTAATGCCCTCTTCGGCATGGTGATGAAGAACGCCAAGGGCCTCAACCCGAAGATGGTGCAGGAGCAACTTCGCAGGAAGCTCGATTCCTGACAGGTCAGCCGATCTCAAATTCCTATTTCGCACGTCGCGCCGGCGCCATCATTCACTTCATCAGCAGCCGTGGCGTCGGGCCAGACACCGGCACGGTCGCCGTCGTACCACTTCTCAAGCACGCTCGTCCAATCGCGCAGGCTGCGGACATTGATGAATTCGGATTTCACCTGAGACGATTCGGGGTGGAAGCGGCTGTATTTGATGCCCATTTTGCGCATGCGCCGGCCGGCGAGCTGCTCGCCGTGAATTTGCATGGCCAGGGCGAAATGCTCTGTCAGCGCGTCGCGCTGCTCGGCAATCGTCGCAGGCTCGAGCTCGGCCGACGGGTCTTTCAGCAACTTGGCGGCATCGCGGAAGATCCACGGATTGCCGATCGCGCCTCGGGCGATCCAAACGCAATCGACCCCGGTTTCGCGAAGCATGCGGAGCACGTCGCGGGCGGTGAAGACGTCGCCGCTGCCGAGGATCGTGCGGCTGGGGTAGCGATTTTTAACTTCGGCTAGGAACGGCCAACGCGCCCGGCCGAGATACTTTTGCTCGACCGTACGAGCGTGAACTCGTGCCGCGGCAAATCCATTCTCCCAGGCGGTCTCGATAATTTGATAAAGCCGATCGACCGATTCGGCCGAGTCGTCAAAACCGCGGCGCAGGCTGACGGTGAGCACGGCATCGGGCAGCGCGTCCCGCACGGCGCGAAGGATGCCGATGCCGCGGGCCGCATCCAGCAGCATGTGCCCGCCGCGCGCCTTGTTTTTGATCTTCTTGACCGGGCAGGCGAAGTTCAGGTCGATCACATCGTATCCCGCGCCGTGAAGAATGGTCGCGGCGCGCGACATGGTTTCCGGCTCGCTGCCCATGATCTGGCCGGCGACGGGATGATCCTCGCCGCTGATGTCGATCGAGCGACGCAGGCCTTCGCCGCCGTTCAGCATGATGGTATCGAGCAGCGCCTCGGTGACGGCATATGGGCAGCCGCGGCGGCGGGCGACGAGCCGCATGGCGCGGTCGCTATACCCGGCCAGGCCGGCCTGACAAAAAGGCTGGGCGAGTTCGATCGGTCCAATCCGCATCGCGACGATTGTACCCGCCCCATCAAAGAAAATTGCCGCTCGGGTAAACCCGCGCGGCACTTTCCGCTGCCCACCCCGTGGCAGCACATTTTCTCTCAATCGCTGCCCAGACCGATCCATCGGTCTTTTTGGGCAACCACATCATATGCAGTAACAATCCATTGTTGCTGCTTATGGGAATGTTACGACGAGAATACGAAACGGTTCGGAGGAGAAAACTTTTTTTATTCACCGAGCCCCGCGAAAGAGCGCAGTTTGACCCACCATTGGACCACGACGGCACGAAGCCACAAAGAAGAGGAGGGATAGATCCGCAGATTGCGCAGATTTTCGCAGATTTAAATGTGGGCAAGAGGTGGCAGTTTAGATTTCAAACCTGTCTTTCACTCTGCGTAATCTGCGCAATCTGCGGATAAAACTTCTTCGCCTTTTTCTCCGTGGCTTCGTGGCTTCGTGGTAAAATCCTGCTCGCACTGGCTGGCCTGTTCAGGCGCTCTGCGGATCGCGGACGTGGACCCAGGTGTGGACGTGGGGCGCGCCGCGGAAGTACCAGACCATGGCGGGGCCTTCGATCTGCCAGAGGTCCCAGACGCCGTCGTTGCCGATGTCTTCGACGCTGTAGAAGGTCATGTGGAGTTTGTCGAACCCGCCGGCTTCGACCAGCTTCAACGCCTTGCCGGCGTCGGTCTTGCGGAACGGGGCGAGCACGTCGGCCATCACCTCGCGGGCGAGTTGCTTCTGGTCTGAGGTGCAGTCGGCCAGCGGGAGGCCGGTCAGTTCGTCGCTGGGGCCTTTCAGGGCAACGGTCTTACTCCCCTGTTCCTTGCGCGGGTCGTCGCGCAGGGCAATCTTTCGCTGCTTGCCGTCGAAGGCTTGGAACAATTCATTGGCGCGTTTGGCCTGATACCAGTAAATATTGTCCGGGTGATCGGCCTTCTCGTTAAAGCCGTGCGCGGCGTGGCCATAGAAGATCGGCCCGCCGAAGGCCTCGCCCTCGACGCTGTTCCCGTCGCACCGCCGGGTGACGTGGCGGCCCGTGAAGACGAACTCGAATTTGGACGCCCCCGCCTCGCCCGGCTCGCCAAACAGGGCGACCGCGCAGCCGTCGAAACCCTTGTCCTCTTTATTGTCGCTTTCCACCTGGCCGAGCACCTTCTGGGCGTACTCCTCGCTGTGCATGTCCAGAAAGATTTGCTTGATCAGGTCGCGCTGATCGGGCTTGAACAATTGCCCGATGGGCTGCTTGATGATGTGCCAGTTGTTGTCCACCTTCGAGCGCAGCGGGTGATCGAAGGGAAAGCAGATGAGTTTCTTCTGATTTTCGCTGAGCGTGCCGTAGAGCTGCTGGACGAGCGTTTCGGAGGTGGCCCCGCCGGACGCATCCGCGGCCAGGGCGCGGCGCGCGGCGCTTAAGCCCAAAAGGCCCGAAGAGGCCGCGGTGAGGGCCGCAAGGCTCCCGGCGGTGCTCTTCAAGAAATCGCGCCGCGAGGCGCTTCCACAATCAGGGCAGGTCGAATCGGGGCTGTTGGGGTGAGACATGGTTCTCCTTTGAGAGAGAGGATACACGAATCATGGTTGAACTGGTCACTGAAAGTGACCAGTCCGGCGTTGATGGAGACTCCCGCGCTATAACTTTCCATCGGGGGCGGACGCCGCTTTGGATTTCTCTATAAGCTGCCGGGCTTCCTGGAGAGTCATCCATTCGACATGCCCGTCGCCGAAGAGCACGTTGATGCCTTCAGAGTTTTCGCTGTAGTTCTCATACCCAATCAGGGTGTCGGGCCTCGCGGTTGCGGTGGTCTTGCCCTTTCCCAGCCAGACGTAGTCGTTCTGCTCGTTCACCCATTCCCGGGCCGCCTTGCGATCGGCCGGAAGCGGTCCGCTGTTTCTCAGGGGGTTCAAGAAGACTGAAGGCGAAATATCTTCATCCAACATCGCGGCAAAATCGGGCGGAAGTTTGCCGTTGTGCTCGTTGGCATAAATCATCGCGGCCTGCCCCATTATGCGAAGGTTCGACATGCTCTTCACCCGATTGGCTTGCTCGCGGGCGCGGCTGATCGCGGGGAGCAGGATGGAGATCAGCATCGGCTCGGCATAGATCGCGGACGTGGCCGGATCCGAGGCGACCATCGTGCTGCCCGGGAATGGCTCGATCGACTTCATGTGGAAGCCCTGCGCATCCTCCCACGCGATGGAGCCAGCCGGCGAGAGATGCGAGAGCAGTTTGGAAAGTTCCGGGAGCAACAGCGGCGGCGACTTGATGCCGAACAGATCGCCAAAGCCCACCAGGTGGGAGACAACCAGCCACGCGCCATAGGCATCGGGAGCGGTCTGAGGCAGATCCATGAACTGGAAACTGCCGGGGTTCTGCTGGCCGAGGCGTTCCCGCACGCTGGCAAACGCCTTGCTCTTCAGAATCGACGGCCCATGCTCCGAAGCATGCCGGGCAGCGCCCGCCGCGACCTGCGGGAACGGGGCGACGTAGAGGTTGCCGTCCCGGACCACCCAGCTCGGGGTCACCAGCGGAACGGCCAGGTAGTGGATCGTCATGCCGTCCACTTCCGTCGTCCGGAAAGAGATCTGAACCGGCATGTCGGCGCCAGCCTGCTGCTTAATCTCCTTGAGCGCGTACTCCTGAAGCTTGGTCAGCGTTTTCTCGAATTTCGCGGGGTCTTTGAGGTGATTGACCAGGGTGAGGCCCGCCAGGCCCCGGCCGCCGATCGTGGGGTCGGCAAAATAGGCCCATTCGTCGCCGAGGGAGCCGAGCAGGTCCTTTCGCAGATCGACGCCACTGTCGGTGGTCACTCCCTGGAGAAAGTTGTCGGCTTCACGAACCGCGTCGGCGTCCACATCGTTGACGGTGCGATGAATCAGGTCGTAGAGGGCGGCCAGATTAAATCGGCCCGCGCCGGCCGTCGTCACGTTCGCAGGAATGGCCGCGAGGATTTCGTCACCCAGCGGCCTGGCATCCACAAGCTTGAGCAGCCCCTCGCGCGGCTCCGGCGCATCGACGAACACCTCCGTTGCGTATTCCTTGCCCGCAAACCCGCTGGTGCCGGCCAGATGCTTGAGGCCTTTGAGGCCGAGATCGTCGCGGACTTTCGGCCACATGGCCGCCGCGTCGGCTTGCCCGGACGTTTTGATCAGGTCGTCGATCATGCCGAAGAGGCGCTCGTAATCGACGTAAGCGGCCGACACCGGTTCCTTGATCGCCAAATGCGACATCGCCGATTTGAAATTCGCATCGTCGGCCAGCGACTTGGTCACCCGGCCAGCCAGTGCGGCCTCGGGCTTGTCGTACCCCACCAGCAGCGCGACGATCTCGCCCTGCCGCACGACTTTCACGGGAAACGGCGCAGGCGCCTGTCCGACAAGCTGATCGAGTTGCCGCGCCAGCGCATCGGCGTCAGCGCCGGGCTGCCACAAAATTCCCAGGTGCGGCACCGGCGGCCTGCCCGGCGCGGCGTCTACGCCGGAAAAGAAAAACGCCGTCGGGTGCTGCCAGCTCGGCTTGGCGATGGCTGAGATGATCTGGCCCACTCCCCCGGCCTGCGGGTTCAGTTGGCTGACCTTGTCCATGACCGCCGGGAGAAAGCGATCGATGAAGTCGGCAACCTGAGAATCGTCCAGCACCGCCTTCAAATTGGACTGGGCGTAGTCCGGCCCCAGGTCGGCGCTGCCGCGCCAGCCGACGTAGATCATCGCATCGGCCGGCACGTGGTCGGCCAGCGGCTGGGCCGCCGCGATCAGCGGGGCGAGAATAGCAGCAAACACGAACGCAATTCGAGCTGACATGGATCCTCCCAAGGTGACTGGCAATCCATCATGCCACCGCGGAATTGCGTAAGCAATCTTATTTGCCGATGCAAAAGCCGGCGAAGATGCGGCCGAGAAGATCATCCGGCGTCACGCGGCCGAGGATCGCGCCCAGCGCATCAATCGCTTCGCGAAATTCCACGGCCAGCAATTCGGGGCGGAGTAGCGGAAGTTGGGCGGTGATGCGCTCCAGCGCCTCTCGCGCCTCTTCGATCCCCCGGACATGGCGCAGATTCAGCGCCAGCGACGCGGCGGCGGAGACGTCGCCGAAGCAGATGGCATCGAGCCGCGCCTTGAGATCGTCCATGCCCTCGCCCGTCCGCGCGCTGATAGAGATCTGCGACAGGTTAGTTGCCGGTGGCGTGGGCGTCCCGCCCATGTTTGGCGACTCCCCGCATGGGCGAGACGCCCATGCCACAGGAAACAAATCGAACTTCGACTGGACGACCAGATCCGGAGCGCGCGACAGCCGCTGATGAGCGCGGGAATCGGTCGAATCCGTTACCAACACCAGCACGTCCGCGGCATCGGCTTCGCGCAGCGCGTGCGCTCGCATTTTCTGTTGGATCTCATCGGCCGCCGGCTCGGCGTGCTCGTCGAAGCCGGCGACATCACTCAGCCGGATCGTGCCCCGTGCCAGCGTTACCTCGGCGGAGAGCACATCGCGGGTCGTCCCGGCAATCGGAGAAACCACCGCCCGCTCGCGGCCGGCCAGCGCGTTGAGCAGCGTGCTCTTTCCCGCGTTGGGTCTTCCGACCAGCACGACGTGCGGCTCATGGGCGAGCCGCTCGAAGCGGGCGCTGTCGCGCAGGAGATTTTCCAGCAGACCATCAGCGCGCGTCACGCGCTCGTGCAGATCACCGGCCGTGAGAAATGAGACATCCTCCTCTGAAAAATCGATCGCGACTTCGACCAAAGCGAGTGTGTCGGTCAACAGATGCATCGCCGGCGCGAGACGCCGCGCCAGCTCGCCGGCAAGAAGCTGGCGGGCGGCGGACAGCTCGCGCTCGCCGGTGGCGGCGATCGTCGCCGCCACGCCCTCGGCGGCGGTCAGGTCCATTTTGCCGTTGAAGTATGCCCGCGCGGTGAACTCTCCCGGATCGGCATGCCGGGCACCGAGGCGCAGGAGTTCTTTCAGCAGCATTTTCGCGAGGATCGGATTGCCGCGCAGGTGGAATTCAATAAGGTCTTCGCCGGTATAGCTGTGAGGCGCGAAAAAGAGATAGATCCAGGCAGGGACGGAAAGTCCGCTGAATTGGAGGGTTTGGCGGGAGACGGTTGAGGCGCCGAGGGTCGTATCAGCGCCGATGGAGCGGGCAAGGCTTTGGGCGGCAGGCCCGCTGGCGCGAACGATGATTCGCGCCGCCGGGCCGACGGCGGAACTGATCGCGACGATGGTGTCGCTGGAGGTCATCGGGCAACTGCAACGTCACGCGCATTCTCCCTCTCTCTTTGGGAGAGGGCTGGGGTGAGGGGAAGTCGGAGTAGACGTCAGATCAGCAAGGGAAGGCGCTCGCAATTCCCCCTCACCCTAACCCTCTCCCGGAGGGAGAGGGAATAAGACTCGGCTGGCAAACGATCAAAATTTTCTAATTCTTCTTCCCGTTCCCCTTGCGCTCCTGCTCTTTTCGCACTTGCTCGGCTTGTTCGAGCATATGAGCCCAGAAACGGCCGATCCCGCCGAACAACGCGGCGAACAACCCTCTCCGCGGCGGCTTCTCCTCGGATTTGGCCAGGCGGCCCTGCCGGGCGCCGCGGGTCGGTTTGGTTTCGACGAACACGCGACCGGCTTTCTCGGCTTCCTCCCTCGCTTTCAGGTGATCGCGCACCACTTTGCTTTCGATGATTCCAATGCCGGTGCTGGCGAAGATGTAGAGATTCAAGCCGCTGGGATAGGGATAGAAGAAAAACAGGAACATGGCCGGCGACAGATACTGCATCATCTTCTGCTGCTGCATTTGCTCGGGCGTTGCCGCCGCGGGCTTGGGCATGAATTGCTGTTGGATCCCCATCACCACTGCCAGCAGCAACGGCAGAAGATTGATCCCGTGGATATCGAAAAAGATAACGCGAACCGGATGTGTAAACGCGATCAGGTTGTCGGGCTGAGCCAGGTCGTGAATCCAGGTGAAATTCCATAGAAACGGCGCTTGGCGAAGCTCGAAGGTGCTTTGCAATACGCCATACAGCGCGATCCAGATTGGCATTTGAAGGAACATCGGCAGGCAGCCCAGATACGGGCCGAGGCCTTGTGCCCGGTGGAACTCGACCATCGCCTTGTTCAGGGCTTCCTTGTCGTCCTTGTACTTTTCCTGGAGGCGTTTCATCTCCGGGCCCATCTTGCCCATTTTGGCCATGGAGATCTGCGATCGCTTGGTGATCGGGTGCAGAATCAAACGGACGATGCAGACCAGCACGATGATCGCCAGCCCCCAATCGCGCACGACAAAGTGGATATTTACCAGGAGCCACTGAAGCGCATCGGTGAGCCATCCGAAGGAGCAGAAGGTGATCCCGCACATGCTGCTGCGGATTGCCGTCAGAAGATCGTATCGGCGCGGGGCCGAGTCGTAATAGGAGGATTCGAGCACCTGGCCATAGCCGGAAATGCTTTTGGCCTTGGGGCCGAAAAAGACGGCCATCGGCAGCGCGACCGAGCCGTGCGGGTCGAGCTTGATGTCGGTGGTTTCAAAGGTGAGATAGGCCTGGTGCTCGTCCATCGACACGTCTTTGTCGATGTTGACGCCGTGGGCGACAATGCGGGCGATGTAGTTGGGGTTGGGGTTGGAGGTTGCCGAGCCGTTCACCTTCATGTCCAGCGGCAGCACAATGGCGGCGAAGTAATTGCTGACCGCCCCGGCCCAGCGGGCGGGATGGCCCTTGGGGTCTTTGCTCAGATCGATGTCGCCGCCGTCCTTGTCGGGCTTGAATTCCTCGATGGGGTGAAGCTGGGCTTCGATGGTTTCCTTGTCGATCGCATACCCGCCGACCACTTGTCGGTCGGGCGGGCGGTTGCTTTCGCGCGGGGGAAGCGTGGGGCCGTTAAAAGCGGCATGAATCGTTTGTGGCGCCGACGTTTTGTTGACGAACTCGAACTCGACGCGCGGCTCATATCCGAGATTTGGCTCGCTGCGGAGTGGGACGGAATAGGTCTTGCGCAGCTCCAGGATCGTGTTGCCGGCTTGCATCAGATCCGCCGCGTAGGTCACAGCGGTGGGCGACTCGCCGATCAGGCTCCACTGCACGCCGGCCAGGTCGTAGGTGGTGTTATTGACCGTGATGCTGCGGCTGCCGAGGGGCTCGGTATCGAGTCGATCCGCAAGCGGCTTCTCAAATGCGTACGGCTCCTTGCCGCCGGCCGTCATGTGAAAGTCGTTCAGTATGACAGAGCCGAGCCCCCCGCCCAGCGGCTGAACATTCAGTTGAACGGCAAACTGCTTGTCCTTTGAAATCGGGGATCCGATCGGAGCGGGAATCAGATTGAGCGAAGGCCGGGTAGCCGGCACCACCTGCCCCGCCGACGCCGAGCCCGCGGACATGCCCGACGCCACCGCCGGCTGTGTTGACGACGACGCCTGCGACGACGCAACAAACGCCTCGGTCGTCGCGGCCTGGCTGGTCGGCTGCGTGAGCGGCTGCGTCTGCGCCGGCTCGCTTACCGCGACCGGCGGCTGATCCCAGTTCATCTTCTTGTCGATCCACGGCAGCATCGACTCGTAGAGCAGGATCAGGCCCATCCCCAGGGAAACTGCAATAATCAGACGCTTGGTATCCATCAGGGTTAAATGATTGCGGATTGCTGATTGCGGATTGCGGATTGGAAGACGAGGGCTTTCTTCAATCAGCAATCCGAAATCCGAAATCAGCAATTCCTCTCTATCTTCCATCCAGCAATCGGGTGCCCAGGAAGTTGTCCAGGTCCGGGTTGTCGTGGATTTTTCGGACGGTGGTTTCGACGTCGTAGTCGAGGCGGACGAATTCCACGTAAGTGTCGTTCACGATGACAAAACTGCTGCGCCGGTCGCGGTCGCGCGGCTGGCCGACGCTGCCGACGTTGATGATCGCCTTTTCATCCGTCAATTCGAACCGATAGTCCAGCTCATCGAGGCTATAAAAGTCCGGCCCTTCCAGAAACACTCCCGGCACATGGGTGTGGCCGACGAAGCAGAGCCGGTCGAAGCGCTCGAACAAACTGACAAATTTGCCCGGATTCGTGTAGATATCGTCGGGAAATATGTATTCGTTCACCGGCCGCCGGGGCGAGGCATGCACCGCGACGAATTCCGGGGTCTTGATCCGCACGGGAAGATTGCCCAGAAACTTCCAGCGGTTGCCGCGACGAATTGGGTCCGGGTCTTCCTCCAGACACCTTCGCGTCCAGTAGCACGCCTGCTCGGCGCCGGCATTAAAATTGTAAGGCTCGTAAAAAACAGCAAAATCGTGATTGCCCATGATCGCCGCCCGGCAGCGGCCGATCACCAGGTCGAGGCACTCCATCGGATTGGGCCCGTAGCCCACGATGTCGCCCAGGCAGACGATGTGCTGAACCTGCCTGCGATCGATTTCCTTCAGCACCGCGGTAAAGGCTTCCAGGTTCGCGTGAATGTCGCTGACGATGGCAAACATGGGGAGCTTGGGGCATCAAGGCCGGCGCTAACTCTTCGTGTTGCGGATACTTGACAACGCCGCCCAACACTCCGCCGCCGCGAGTTGGGTGATGTTACGGGCGGCGGCGGTAAGCGTCAATTCAGGTAGAAATGTGAAGCACCTGCTCCTTTACAACGATCCGTCTCGCATTGATGCAGCGATCTTCTCCGCCTACGCTTCGCGATGATCGAGTTGCATTGACATTCATCGGACTTCATCTCATGGCAAAGCGCTTTGCGGACTTAACCGAACAGGAAATCCTGGCCCTGGCGATTTCGTCGGAGGAGGACGACTCGCGGATTTACGGCGACATCGCCGAGGGGCTCAAGGCCGAGTTTCCAGCGACGGCCAAGGTGTTCGAGGAGATGCAGCGGGAGGAAGCCGAGCACCGGCGCGGGCTCACGGAGCTTTATCGCCAGCGATTCGGGGAGCACATTCCGCTCATCCGTCGGCAGGACGTCAAGGGTTTCATCAGCCGCCGGCCGGTGTGGCTGATTCGGCCGCTCGGAATCAAAACCGTGCGCAACCTGGCCGAGACGATGGAAATGGAGACGCGCCGGTTCTATGAGCAGGCGGCTCGGAAGGTCACTGATGTATCAACCCGTAAGCTGCTAATGGACCTGGCCGAGGCCGAAAAGAAGCATTCGGACTTTGCCGAGTCGCTCGAGCAGAAGCACCTGACGCCAGATGCGCGGCATGAGGAGGAGGAGGCGCATCGGCGACTATTCGTGTTGCAGGTGGTGCAACCCGGGCTGGCGGGACTGATGGACGGATCGGTTTCGACGCTGGCGCCGTTGTTCGCGGCGGCGTTCGGCGCGGTGGTCGCGGGGACGGGCAATCACTGGTTGCCGTTTAAGGTTGGCCTCGCGGCCAGCATCGGCGCGGGGATTTCAATGGGGTTTGCCGAAGCGCTTAGCGATGACGGGAGTCTGACCGGCCGGGGCAGGCCGCTGGTTCGGGGAGTCGTATGCGGGTTGATGACCTGCGCCGGCGGACTCGGGCACACGCTGCCTTATCTGATACCCAGCATTCACATGGCGAATTACGTCGCATACGTCGTGGTCACCATCGAGTTGCTGGCCATCAGCTACATCCGCAACCGCTACATGGACACGCCGTTCCTCTCGGCCTCGTTTCAGGTGATCGTCGGCGGCGTGCTGGTCTTTCTGACGGGGATTCTGATCGGGAGCTCGTGATTGAGTACAGAGCTTGCGCTTCACTTCTCGAGAACCCGCTGAACCACGCTCAGCAGGTGGTCGAAGCGGATCGGTTTGAGCAGATATTCGCTGTAGCCCGCAGCTATTCCGAGCGTTTCGTGCCGCTGCTCTTCGTGGCCGCTGACGATGATGCCCTTGCCGAAGCAGGCTTCATCGTGACGCAATAGGTCGGCCCCGCTGCCATCGGGAAGGGTCAGGTCGGCGATCAGCAGATCGAAGCGATGCCCGTCGCAAAGCTGCCGGGCCTCGGCGACGCTCCCCGCCGTCATTGTTGGGTAGCCCGAGGAATTCAGCAGACGCGACATCATTCGGGCCGTGTCGGCGTCATCCTCGACCACAAGGATGCGCACGGACGCTGTCGAAGGCTCTTTGACAACCATGATGTTCCTATGCGGAGGAGATGACAATCGCGGCTCGAAGTGTAGCACGGCATTTTCATTTTGGTGCAGTCTCACACCCAAAATTCATGATTTACTCCAAAAACTCGGGGCAGGTAGTCGCGCAGAGCAGAAGACGATAGACTGTTCCGTTTCGCGCGGCCCGTGGTGCCGTGCGGCGGGCCATTGTGCCGGAGCGGAACTAGGGATGGCGCTAACGAAGAAGTTTGCCGACGAATTCACTCATAATGCCCAGCACGAGGGGGCGAAACTCTTTTTCCAGGGAGGCGTGAAATTCGAAGAACGTCTGCCCGACCAGATCGAGGCCACCGTCCAGGGCGGGCGGCCCTATTCGGTGTATCTGGGCCGGGAGAAGGGGATGGTGCGCTATGCGTGCGATTGCCCCTATTACGCCAGCACCGGCGACCCCTGTAAGCACGTCTGGGCAACGCTGCTGAGCGCCGAGCAGAAGGGTTACACCGCGCAATGGGAAACCGACCGGCGGCTTGAGCTGGTCCCGGAGGACGAGGACGATTTGGACGATCGGACAACTGATCCGATGCCAAGCCGCGGGCTCCACAGCGCACTGCGCACACTGGCCGAACCGAACCGCAAGCGCGTGAATGGATCCGCCCGCCGGTCGAAGGCGGCGGCGGAGTGGAAAAAATCGCTGGCCAACCTTCGCGATGCAATGCACGTCCGCGGCCCGGCCCACCGGGCCGACTGGCCCGCAGGGCGAGAGGTGCTTTACATCATCGACTCGCCCAAAACGCTCGAAGGCCACGGTCTGACGGTCGAAGTCGATTACCGCGAGAAACGCAAGGACGGAACCTGGGGCAAGCCCAAGAAGCAGGCCATTACCTCCGACGAGATCAACACCCTTCCCGATCTTCGCGACCGGGAAATCCTTTCGCTCCTGCACGGCGCTAAGTCGGCACGCGATTCGTACTCGTCCTACTACAACTCCAGCTACGACTACTACGGCGGAGCCGGCGCCAGCTTCAGGCTCGGGGCGGCCATGCAAACGGCCATGGCGCGGCGAATGTGTGAAACGGGCCGCTGCCTGCTCCGAGTCGATCCAGAATCGGAATTGCTGCCGCTCGCCTGGGACGAGGGGGGCACGTGGGAACTGTGGGTTGTGGCGCGCGGCGCCGAGGACGGAAAGAACTTCGTTCTCACCGGCGAGCTGCGCCGCGGCGAGCAACGGATGGAGCTGACCGAGCCGGCGATGCTCGTCGCCGGCGGAATGGTCTTCACCCGCCAAACCGTCGCGCCGACGGACGACGGCGGCGCGTTCCCCTGGGTGGTCATGCTGCGGACCAAGCAGGAGCTGCTGATCCCCGCTGCCGATCGCGATGAATTGCTCCAACAGTTGCTAAGCCTCCCAGAGCTGCCGCGCCTGGACCTGCCCGAGGAACTGAAGGTGGAGGAGGTGCGGGTCGCGCCGCAGCCTCGACTGCGCGTGCGGAAGCCCGCGAAGCAGAATTACTACGGCTCCGATCGGCTGACCGGGGAGCTGTCTTTCGACTACGACGGCGTGGTGGTGGGTGATGACGAGCCCGGCCACGGCATTTACCAGCCGGAGCGGCGCAGGCTCCTGGTCCGCGACCTGGAGTTGGAGCGCAATGCGGCCGCCATGCTGCGGTCGATCGGCTTCAAACGCCAGACCGGATACTACGCCGAACATGCCAACTATGAATTGGCTCCCAACAATCTGCCGATGGTCATCCGCCGGCTGACGGCGGAGAATTGGCACGTCGAGGCCGACGGAACACTTTACCGCCAGCCGGGCGAGATCAAGATTGACGTCAGCAGCGGCATCGACTGGTTCGAGCTGAATGGCACCGCCGACTTCGGCGGACAGTCGATCGCCCTGCCCGCCCTCCTGGCGGCGCTGCGCCGCGGGGAAAAGACCGTCCGACTCGGCGACGGGACCTTCGGCGTCCTCCCCGAGCAGTGGCTCCAGAAGTACGGCTTGCTCGCCGACATGGGCACCGCCACCGACGACCACATCCGCTTCGGCAAGTCGCAGGTGGGATTGCTCGACGCCCTGCTGGCCTCCCAGCCGCAAGCGACCTGCGACGCGGTCTTCGAGCAGGCGCGCGACCGCATGCGCAACTTCACCGGCATCCGCGCCGCTGACCCTCCGGCGTCATTCCAGGGAACCCTCCGCCCCTATCAGCGCGAAGGATTGGGATGGATGGAATTCCTCCGGGAATTCTCCTTCGGCGGATGCCTGGCCGACGACATGGGGCTCGGAAAGACCGTGCAGGTGCTGGCGCTGCTTGAGGCACGCCGGCAATTACGCGCCGGGCCTTCTTCTGCATTACTCCCTCTCCCTCCGGGAGAGGGCGGGGGTGAGGGGAAGCCGGAGAAAACTTCGGGTCAGAATGGTGAGGCGCCCGCGGCTTCCCCTGACCCTAATCCCATTCGCGCCGGAGAGGGCACAAACGGGCGGCCGGCGATGGGTCCTTCACTTGTCGTCGTCCCGCGCTCGCTGATCTTCAACTGGCAGGAGGAAGCCGCCAAGTTCGCCCCGAACCTTCGCGTGATCGACCACACCGGCATTGGCCGGGCGAAATCGGCCGACGCCTTCAAGGACTTCGACCTGATCCTCACCACCTACGGCACCCTTCGCAACGACGCCCCGTTCCTCAAAGACGTCCGATTTGACTACGTGATCCTTGATGAGGCACAGGCGATCAAAAACGCATCGAGCGAATCGGCCAAGGCCGTGCGCTTGCTGCAGGCCGACCATCGCCTGGCGCTGTCCGGCACGCCGGTGCAGAACCACCTGGGCGAACTGTGGAGCCTCTTTGAATTCCTCAATCCCGGCATGCTCGGCACCGCCCGCGCCTTCCAGGCCACCGGCGCCGCGATGCGCGTGGTCGAGCAGCAGACCCGCGAATTGCTCTCCCGCGCGCTGCGGCCCTTTATTCTTCGCCGAACCAAAAAGCAGGTGGCCAAGGACCTGCCACAGCGGCTCGAGCAAACCATCCATTGCGAGTTGGATACCGAACAGCGCAAGCTCTACGACGAGCTGAAGCAGCACTATCGCAATTCGCTGTTGACGCGAATCGCCAAAGAGGGAATGAACAAGGCCAAGATCCAGATCCTCGAAGCCCTGCTTCGCCTGCGTCAGGCGGCGTGCCATCCGGGGCTGATCGACAAATCGAAAACGTCGATGGGCAGCGCCAAGCTCGACTCATTGCTCGCCCAGTTGTCCGAGGTGATGGAAGAAAACCACAAGGTGCTGGTCTTCTCGCAGTTCACCAGCTTTCTGTCGATCGTCCGCAGCCGGCTGGATAAGGAGAAGGTAACCTACGAATACCTTGATGGCCGCACCCGCGATCGCAAGACGCCGGTCGATCGGTTTCAGACCGATCCGAATGTGAAGCTGTTCCTCATCAGCCTCAAGGCCGGCGGGTTAGGCTTGAACCTGACTGCCGCGGAATATGTTTTTCTGCTCGACCCCTGGTGGAATCCCGCCGTGGAAGCGCAGGCAATCGACCGCGCCCACCGCATCGGCCAGACCCGCCAGGTATTCGCTTATCGGTTGATCGCCAAGGACACGGTCGAGGAGAAGGTGCTGCAACTTCAGCAAAGCAAGCGCGATTTGGCCGACGCGATCATTAATGCGGATAACAGTTTGATCGGGAAGCTTGGGCGGGAAGATCTGGAACTATTGTTGTCCTAGCGGGCTCGCCGGTTGGACCGCTTCAGCGGTTCGTTTGATGGAGTCGCGGAGGAAGCATCGACCGCTGAAGCGGTCCAACCGGCGATGCGGGTCGGACGGTTGTGCAGGAAAGCTCCTTGCGAAGCAGATCCGGCGCATCCTCCTTCACCATGATCCGCGTCTCAAAATCCAAGCCGGCGGAGAAGCCGAGATACTCATGCGTGGGACGAGCGTAGCAATAAATGCATCCATGCGAACATCCACGATAGGGATTGATGCTGTACTCAAAGCCGACATCCGGCGAATCGTTGCGCACGATCACCGACCGAGACGAGTCCTTAAGGTAAACCGTCTCGGCAGCAGCGGGGACACCCTCATCATCGAGGATGTTTCCATCCTGCTCGAAGGCGAGCTTCTCAAAGCGGTTGGCCGGATTCTCGGCAGCACCGCGGCCGCGGATTGTGGGGAGCGATATCGCCATTGTTCAACCGCACGAACTGCGAACCGAAAACATGCTAAGCCACGCGCGGGCCGGCGGGAAGATGGTGCGGATCGAATGTCCAAAGACTGTATCGCCCAAAACACAATAATTCATCGGCGCCGAGACGGATCGAGTGGCCGGGGGTGTGGCGCGCCAGTGTGGCGGATCTGGCATAATGGATTGAACCCTATTCAAGGAGGACCATTATGGGCTTGGATTTCAACACGCTGTCGCCCTCGGAACTTCTGGCGGCGGAATCCGCGG
>Ga0182024_10013030_pt1 | contig 16323 bp, 17 predicted proteins | sample P32metaG_FD_120480 | JGI IMG/M metagenome (GOLD analysis project Ga0182024, IMG submission 120480) | Permafrost microbial communities from Stordalen Mire, Sweden - P3-2 metaG (Illumina Assembly) | ecosystem: Environmental > Terrestrial > Soil > Wetlands > Permafrost | place: Sweden: Stordalen... | reverse complement strand
CGGCCGAACCGAGCCCGTGCAACGTGACGGTCACCATGTTCGACACGCTGTATCCCGTGATGTGGCCGTACTTGTCGTAGTTCGGGGATATCGACAGGTCGCTTGTCTGTACGTCTTTTTTCGCGACGCCTTTGGCCATGAGGGTGTTCTCCAACGTGGTGGCCTCCTGATTGTTCTGGTCGAGGGCAGCCTGGGCTGAGGGTTGCGACGACTGGACGCCGATCGACATCGTCATCGTGTCGGGAGTGCCCACAGCCACGCCATGTCCTGCGACCACGATCGTCGCGCCGTGGTATGACGCGCTGGCCGTCACCGCACCCGACGGTGTCGTCGTCGTCGTGGTCGGCGCGGCCGCAGGCTTGTTGGAGGAACAGCCGGCCACGGTCATCGTCGCGAGTCCGATAATCGCCGCGGCGCCGCCCCGCTTGAGATGGTGATGCATGCTGTGCGTCTCCGTTCGTGCTTGTGTGCTGTCGGTGCCCCTTTGACGTGTGGCCGGTCTCGGTTGGTTCCGTTAGCGTCGGTGTTGTGCGCGGCCGGTACGTGACGACCAACGGGATCCGCTTGTTCTGCGTTGAGTCGGGCCCGGCCCAAGGACCGCTCGTGCTGCTGCTCCACGGCTTCCCCGAACTTGCGTATTCGTGGCGACATCAGATGGGGCCGTTGGGCGATGCCGGATTCCATGTCGTCGCGCCCGACCTGCCCGGCTACGGCCGTTCCGACAAGCCCGACGTCACCTACGACTGCGAATGGATCAACGCGACGCTGATCGGCCTGGCCGACGCGTTCGGTTCGCAGCGTCTGGTGATCGTCGGCCACGACTGGGGCGGACTGCTCGTGTGGATCATGGCCCGCCAATACCCCGAGCGGGTCGCCGGAGTCGTCGGGGTCAACACTCCCGATTTGCCCCGACCGTCGGGTCCGCCGGTGCAGATCCTCCGGGCCCGTACGCTCGATCGGCCGTTCTATCTCGTGCAGTTCCAGGATCGTGGAGTGGCGGAGTGGGTGTTCTCGTGGGGCGGCCACGCCCACGACGATTTTGTCGACGTGATGTTCGGCGGGCCCGCGACGGTGGTCGCCGAAGCGTTCCCGCCTGACGTTCTCGAGGTCTACAAGCGTGCGTTCCGTGCGCAGGGCGCGCTCACACCGCCGCTCGAGTACTACCGCAACATGGATCGCAACTGGGAGCTCACAGCCGAAATTTCGGGCCGGACCATCGACGTGCCGTGTCTGATGATCTGCGCGGCCGACGATCGTGTCCTCACACCCGCGATGGCGGACGGCATGCAAGCCCGTGTACCCAACCTCGAGACAGTCGTGATCGAGCACTGCGGGCATTGGACCCAACAGGAACGTCCGGCCGAAACAACCGCGGCGATGCTCGCATACCTGGGCCGTCTCGACCGCTGGTGACCTCGAAGGTTCGTTCGGTCAGACGGTGCGGCGGGCGGCCATGGCGCCGTCGACGGGGATGATCGCGCCGCTGATGAACGCTGCGCCGCTCGAGCAGAGAAACGCGACGGTCGCCGCGACTTCGCCGCCGGTGCCCAGACGCTGCATCGGAGTGTTGGCCGAAACCATCTGCAGCATGCGCCCAGGATCGTCGGAACGGGCCGCGACGCGCGCGAACAGTCCGGTGTCGGTCGCCGACGGCGACACGACATTGACGCGTACGTGCTCGGCGGCGTGTTCGATCGCGGCCTGCTTGGCGAGGTTGGCGAGCGCGCCCTTCGATGCGCAGTACGCGGCGTAGCCGGGAGATGCGATCGCGCCCAGGACTGAGCCGAGCAGCACGACGGCGCCTCCTCCGGTGTTCGCGATCGCGGGGAGGCCGTGCTTGCAGCACAGGAATGGGCCCTTGAGGTTCACGTCGAGGACCTGCTGCCAGTCTTCGTCGGTGCAGTCGACGACCGACGACCGCGTCTCGATCGCCGCCGAGCAGACCAGCGCGTCGAGACGGCCGTGACGTTCGGCGATCGAGTCGAACATCGCCGCGACTTCGCCCTCGCTGGTGACGTCGACCGTCTCCGATTCGGCGTTGAGTCCGGCCGCGGTGAGATTGTCGGCGACTTGACGGGCGCGCAACTCGTCGACGTCGGCGACGACGACGCGGTCGCCGTCGGACGCGAAGCGGTTCGCGATCGCTTCGCCGAGCCCCGACGCGCCGCCGGTCACCACGACGACTCTCATCGAGCGGCCCCGACGCTCATCGGAACGCTGCCAGCCCGCCATCGCACGGGATGACCGCGCCCGAGGTGTACGCGGAAGCGTCGCTGGCGAGGAACAGCGCGACCCGGGCGACATCGTCGGCGACCCCGAGGCGGTGCATCGGGATCGTGCGTTCGAGCATGGCGAGGAAGCGTTCGGCGTCGTCGCGGCTGTCGGTCACCTTCCGGAAACGGGGCGTGTCGATCGATCCCGGCGCGATCACGTTCGCACGCACCCGCGGTCCGTACTCGACTGCGATCTGGCGAGTCAGCGCGATCAGGCCGGCCTTCGCGGCGCCGTACGCGGCATATCCCTCGGAGCCTTGCTGACCGAGCGTCGACGACGTGTTCACGATCGTGCCGCCCTCGCCTGCGAGCATCACGGGAATCGCGGCCCGGCACGCCCAAAAGATCGCCGAGAGGTTCGTCGCGATGGTGATGTCCCACATCTCTTCGGTGGTGTCGACCAGCCGGCCCGACATTTGGATCGCCGCATTGTTGTACAGCACGTCGAGCCGGCCGTAGGTTTCGATCGCGGCGGCGACCATCGCGTCGCACTCACGCCGGATCGAAACATCGCCATGTACCGCGGTGGCGCGCCCGCCGTCCCGGGCGACGCGGTCGACCGTCTCGCGCGCCCCGTCGTCGTTCACGTCGACCACCACGATCGCGGCGCCGTGCTGTGAGAAGAGCTGCGCCGCGGCTGCGCCTTGACCCGACGCGGCGCCGGTGATCAGCGCAACTTTGCCCGCGAGTTGTTGGCGGCCGCGGGCGTCGTTCGGCTCCGATCCGGCGGCCATAACCGGCGAAGGTACTCCACCACCTACGATCCGGGCCCGTGAGCGAAGATCCGATCGAGATGTACGGCGCGCTGTTCGAACGCGACGGCGACAGCTACGCGCCCACGCCGCTGACGCGAGGGCCGTGGGATCCGAACGCCATGCACGGCGGTGCGCCGAGCGCACTGTTCGCGCATGTCTGCGAGTCACATGATCCCGGACCGGCCGGGTTCGTCGCCCGGGTCACCGTCGAGCTGCTCCGGCCGGTTCCGCTCGAACCGTTGACGATGCACGTCCGAACCATCAGGCCCGGACGCAAAGTGCAATGGCTCCAAGCCGCGTTGGTCGACAAAGACGAACACGAAATGGCGCGCGCGACCGTGCTGCGCCTGCGCAGCGACGACGTCGACACCAGCGGTTCGGTCTGTCTCGTCTCGGACCCGCCACCCGCGCCCGGCTCGGGCAATCCGCCCCAGACGCCGTTCGGTCCGGGCGATGTGGGCTACTGGAACGCGCACGACGTGCGGATCGTGCACGGCAACTGGGCCGAGCCCGGGCCGGGCACCGCGTGGTTCCGGCTGCGTTGCCCGATTGTGGCCGGCGAAGTTCTGTCTGAATGCGGTCGCGCGGTCGCATGCGCCGACTTCGGCAGCGGGGTCGGCAACCCGTTGCGGTACACGCAGGCGACAGCCATCAACGCCGATCTCACCGTTGCGTTGCACCGGCATCCGATCGGAGAGTGGGTATGCCTCGAATCGGGCTCGTTTGTGCATCCCCACGGCGTCGGTCTCGCCGAGACGCGCTTACACGACGAACGAGGCCCGATCGGCCGGGCCCTGCAGACGTTGTTGGTCGAGCCGATCAGCAAACGGGCGAGCCCGATGGCGACGAGGCGAAGAGCCCAAGACCCCGACGGTTGAGGACCGCCGTCAGTCCCGACGCCCAGGCCCATCGTGCCGTGCGATGTTCCAACCGTGGATCCGTTCCAAACGCAGGGCCGATCGTTCGATCACTTCTCGTTCACTCGCACCGCCGGCATAGGCCGGCGAGATGAGCGCAGCGACCTGCTCGACCGCGACGATCGCCACCCCGCGGATCGGCACGGCCCGCCGGCCGGGTGTCCGGGTCCGCTCGAAGAAGCGCACCGCCTCGTCGAAGACCGGTCCTTCGCTGTGCACCGAAGCATGTCCTTTGAACCGGTACCCCTTGCGCACGACCGGATCGACAACGTTCAGCGCCGCGACCGGGTTGCGCGCGAGGTTCGCCATCGTCATCGGAGAAGCCAGGTCGGCGAAGATCAGATGCTCGTCGTCCCAGACCGACATCAGACCCTTCGGGGACAAATTCGGAGTCCCGTCCGGACACACGGTGGCCACGAACGCCAAGCCCTGGTCCCGCACGACTCGTTTCATGTCTTCGGTGAGGACCGCCATACCGTCCGAGCGCTAGTCGTCGTCGGGATCTCGGGTCACGTCGGCCGCGAGCAGCTCGAACTCGCCGTTGCGGAACACGAGCATCACGGGACGGCCAGCGAGCGGCGGCCGCAGATCGCCGCGGCTCTTGTCGACCCGCACTGCGATCGTGCGCCGGCCGGCGGCCGTCAGCATCGTCACCCGATCGGAGGTGTTCCACTTCAACGCCGACGGCGCCAGCGTCAGCGACTGATACGTCGAAAATTTGGGCTGCTTGCCGGCGCGGCGCTGCAACGAGTGCTCCACCCGCTCGGTGACCGGCCGGACGAACCCGTCCGGGAGTTTTGCCCGCTCGATCTCGTCTTTCACGATCTCGCGCAGCGGTGCGCCCGCGAACGTGTTGGTCTGCAGCGCCGCGGCCCGCGCCGCGTTGCTCGCCCGGTTGACCCGCTCGAGTGTCGCCGCGAGCAGTTTGTGTTGCTCGGCATCAGGCAGGAGCTCGACCTCGTCGACAGTGGCCATCGGCGCCGGATGGTAGCGATCCTCGCCGCCGCCGTCGGCCGCTTAATCTCGGACAGGTACTATCCGTGTTATGAAACTGTCGGACGGGGTCGAATGGGGTGTGCACGCCTGCGTCTTGCTGGCCGTGTTGCCCGCCGACGCCGCACTTCCCGCGGCGCGGCTCGCCGAATATCACGGCGTACCATCGGCCTACCTCGCCAAGCACTTGCAGGCCCTCGCGCGAGCCCGCGTGCTCGACACGGTCAAAGGCCCACGCGGCGGCTACCGGCTCTCGCGGCCGGCGGCCGAGATCACCGTCCTCGACGTGGTCGAAGCTGTCGACGGCCACGAACCGGCGTTCCGATGCACCGAGATCCGCCGGCGGGGCCCGAGCGCGGCTCCGGCCCGCGAGTACCGAACCGCGTGCGGCATCCATCGCGTGTTCGCCGACGCCGACGACGCGTGGCGGGCGGTGCTCGGCGCGACGACGATCGCCGACCTCGTCGTGACAGTCGTACAAGAAGCACCACGGACCGCCCTCGACAAGGCCGCCCGTTGGCTCAGCGACGCGGTCCGCTGAGCGGGCTACCGGCCGGCGCGGGGCCGCTTGCCGTGATTGGCCTTGTTGCGGCGGGCCTTGAGCTTGCGCTTCTTCGTCTTCTTGCTCATGAACTGGACACGCTAGCTCATCGGTAGCCTGCGCCCGATGGAGAACCTCGGCCTCGTCGGCTTCACCGGTGTGGGCGCGAACCGGCTCTTCAGCGCCCTCACCGGCTTGCCCGCGCCGAGCGAGTACGAAGCCGCGGTCGGGATCGCGACCGTCCCCGATACCCGTCTCGAACAGCTCGCGACGATGTCGGCGTCGAAGAAGGTCGTCCATGCCGGCTTCGAGCTGGTCCACCTCGCGTTGCCTGCGGGAGTCAAGCCCGGCGAGGGACTCGGCGCCAAGGTGCTCGGCGCGGTCCGCAACTGTGACGCCATCTTGGTCGTGCTGCGCGCATTCGACGATGGCGGCGTCGTCGCCGACCCGGCCGGCGATCTCGACGCCCTCGAACTCGAGTTCGTCATGGCCGATCTCGACAGTGTCCAACAGCGGCTCGACCGCCAACGTCGCGCCGCCAAGAGCGGCGACAAGGAGATCGCAGCCGAGGTCGACGCGCTGGAACGAGCGCACGCCGCGCTCGGTGACGGCACACCGCTTTCGCGGGCGACACTCGAGCCCGGCGACGTCGCACGTCTGGCGCCGGTGTTCGCGCTGACGACCAAACCGACGCTGATCGTGCTGAACACCGGCGAGAAGGCCGACACGGCCGCAACGACCTCGATCGACGGTGCGATCGGTGTACCGATCGACATCGAAGCCGAGATCGCGGCGTGTGCACCCGCGGACCGCGCCGAGATGCGCGAGATGTACGGGCTGACCGCGTCGGCGCTCGACACCGTCGCGCAGGCGGCCTATCACCTGCTGGGCCGGCGTACGTTCCTCACCACCGGCGACGACGAGTCGCGTGCGTGGACCTTTCGGTCCGGCGCCAAAGCGCCCGAATGTGCAGGTGTGATCCACAGCGACCTCCAACGCGGATTCATCCGCGCCGAGGTGATCGACTGGCGGGAACTGCTCGAGATCGGATCGTGGTCGAAGGCGCGAGCAGAAGGAAAGCTGCGGGTCGAAGGCAAGGACTACGAAGTCCAAGACGGCGACGTGCTCGAAATCCGGTTCAACGTGTAGCCGGGGCGAGGAAGAACTGATGCCCTGGCTCGTGCGCGGTGATGACGTGATGGCGTCCGCCGAAGTCGCGGTGACGCGCAAAATGCGCCGCCGAGGTCTCATCGGCCGCGACCACGTCGACGGTGTGCTCGTGCTGCGCCCCTGCCGGCAAGTGCACACCTTCGGTATGCAGTTCCCGATCGACGTCGCCTTCTGCGACCGGTACGGATTCGTGTTACATGTCAGCCGGCTGCGCCCAGGTCGCGTCTCGCGCTACGTGCTCCACGCCTACTTCGCGATCGAGGCGACCGAGGGAGCGTTCGACCGGTGGCAGATCGGCCTCGGCGACATCGTCGAGGTCCGCGGCTAGAGGAATTCGTCGTCGCCAGGATCGGGCGTGCGGGTCTGGTCCCAGAACTCGAGGAGCGTGCCCGGCCAGTGTTGTGTCACACGGCCGTCAGGCCGGGCGGCACAATGGTGCCCGGCCCCGACCAGAGCGAGATCCCGTGAGTCGTTTCTACGTCACGACACCCATCTACTACGTGAACGACGTGCCCCATATCGGGCATGCGTACACGACCGTCGCGGGAGATGTACTCACCCGCTGGCATCGTCTCCTCGGTGAAGAGGTCTTCTATCTGACCGGCACCGACGAGCACGGCCTGAAGGTGCAGCGGGCCGCCGAAGCGAAAGGCCTCGACCCGGCCGATCTCGTACGGTCGGTGGCGGGAGTGTTCCGCAACGAGTGGGACGCGCTCGACATCGCATACGACGACTTCATCCGCACGACCGAACCCCGCCACTACGCCGCCGTGCAAGAATTCTTGCAGCACATCTACGACGCCGGCGACATCGAGCTCGGGACCTACGAAGGCCTGTACTGCGTGTCGTGTGAGGCGTACTACTCCGAAGACGAGTTGGTGGCGGGCAACTGTCCGATCCACGACCGGCCCGTGGAACACGTCACCGAAGAGAATTACTTCTTCAAACTGTCGCGCTACGAGGACCGCCTCCTCGAGCACTACGCCGCACATCCCGACGCCGTGCAGCCCGACACGCGCCGCAACGAGGTGCTCGGCTTCATTCGCGGTGGCCTACAGGACTTCTCGATGAGTCGCACGTCGATCTCGTGGGGGGTGCCACTGCCCTGGGATCCCAAGCACGTCGCGTACGTGTGGGCCGACGCGCTGTTCAACTACTGCACCGCGGTCGGTTACGCCGCGGACGCGCAACGGTTCGCGAAGTGGTGGCCGGTCGACTATCACCTGATCGGCAAGGACATCTTGCGGTTCCATGCGGTGTACTGGCCCGCGATGCTCATGTCGGCCGGACTCGAACCGCCCCGGTGTGTGTTCGCGCACGGCTGGCTGCTAGTCGGCGGGGAGAAGATGTCGAAGACGAAGCTCAACAACATCGCGCCGGCTGACCTCGTCGCCGAGTTCGGCGTCGACGGGTTCCGCTACCACTTCATGGCCGATCAGCGCTTCGGTCCCGACGGTGACTTTTCGTACGAAGCGATGGTGCAGCGGTACAACGCCGATCTCGCCAACAACTTCGGAAACCTGGCGAACCGCGTCTTGAACATGGCTGTGAACTATTGCGGCGGCGTCGTACCCGACAGCCGCGAGGACGGCCCGTTACGTGTCGCGGCGGCGGCCACCTACGACGGTATGTCAGCAGCGATGAACCGCCTCGACTTCGCGTCGGCGTTCGCGTTTGTGTGGGACCTGATCCGCGCCGCGAACGCGTTCATCGAAGATCGGGCGCCGTGGGCGTTGAACAAGGCCGGCGACAACGAAGCAGTCGCCGACGTTCTCGGCGACTGCCTCGAGACGCTGCGGATCGTCGCGCTGCTCGCATCGCCGGTGATACCCAACGCGTCCGGCGAGTTGTGGCGCCGACTCGGGATCTCGGGTTGTCCCGAAGATCAACGGCTGCCGGCCGCCGCCGCCTGGGGAGGGTTGCCCGCAGGCTCAACACTCGAAAAAGGCGCGCCGCTGTTTCCGCGGAAAGACCCCGAATGACGGCGTGGGTCGACGCGCACTGCCACCTCCAACTCGAACTCGGCGAAACGCGATTCGAAGTTGCGGACGCCGACGCGCAGGTGGAGCGCGCACACGGCGCGGGTGTCGCATGGATGGTATGCGTCGGCACCGGGCTCGAAACGTCGCGTCAGGCGCTCGAACTTTCGTCGCGGTACGACGACGTGTACGCGACGGTCGGGCTGCATCCCCACGACGCGTCGAACCTCGACAGCGACTGGGACGCGCTCGCCGAGTTGGCGCACGACGAGCGCTGCGTCGCGATCGGCGAAGCCGGATTCGATTTCCACTACGAACACTCGCCCCGAGATGCACAAGAGGTCGCGTTCCGCCGCCACATCGAGCTGGCCAAGTCCGTCGACCGTCCACTGATGATCCACTCCCGCAACGCATGGGACGAGACGTTTCGTGTCCTCGACGCTGAGGGCGTCCCGGCCCGGACGATCTTTCACTGCTTCACCGGCGGCGTCGACGAGGCGCGCGCCGCGCTCGACCGGGACTGCTACCTGTCGTTCAGCGGCATCATCTCGTTCAAGACGGCCGACGACATACGCGCGGCAGCCGCGTTCGCGCCCGACACCCGCGTGTTGGTCGAAACCGACAGTCCCTACCTCGCGCCGGTCCCTCACCGGGGAAAACCGAACGAACCGGCATACGTGCCGATCGTCGGTGCCGCGCTCGCCGCGGCCCGCGGCGTCGACCCCGACAAGATCGCCGAGCTGACCCGCTCGAACGCCGCGCAGGTGTTCGAAGTCCGCAGGTGACACCAAGCCAGATTCACGCCCTGCTCGACGCGCATCGGCTCCGGCCCAACAAGGCGCTCGGTCAACACTTCCTCGCCGACAACAACATGGCCGCCCACATCGTGCGCCTCGCCGGTGTGCAGCCCGACGACCACGTCGTCGAGGTCGGGCCCGGGCTGGGATCACTGACGCTCGCGTTATGCGACGCGGGCGCGCACGTCCGAGCCGTCGAGCTCGACCAGCGGTTGGCGGCAGTGCTGGCCGAAGTTGTCCACGATCGGACCGTCGACGTCGTCGTCGCCGACGCGCTCGAGGTCGACTGGCCGGCCGTGCTCGGCGACCACGACCGCTGGACGATGGTCTCGAACCTGCCGTACAACGTCGCGACACCGGTCGTGATCCGCGCGCTCGAAACCGCACCGATGATCGAACATTTCCTCGTGATGGTGCAACGCGAGGTCGGGGAGCGGCTCGCGGCAGTGCCCGGCACCAAAGCGTACGGTGCAGCGTCTGTGAAAGTCGCGTACTACGCGCAGGCCGACATCGTCGGAACCGTGCCGCCCGCCGTCTTCGTGCCCAAACCCAAGGTCGACAGCGCGCTCGTCCGGCTGCACCGCCGTTCCGCACCGGCAGTTTCGACCGCGGATCCCGAGCGCATGTTCGAACTCGTGCGCGCCGGTTTCGCGACCCGACGCAAGATGCTCAGACGTACCGTCGGCGCCGCGCTCGACCTCACGCCCGGCGAGCGCGCCGAACAGGTGTTTCAACGCGCCGGGATCGATCCGTCCGCCCGGGCCGAGACACTCACCTTGGCGCAGTGGGCCGCGCTCGCGCACGCGGAATCGACCGGAACGGTCCCCGAAACCCACGTCATCGCCCACGCCAAGCTGACGCTCTCCTTGCACGTCACCGGGACACGCACCGACGGCTACCACAATCTCGAAATGCTGGTCGTGCCCCTCAGCGAACCGTGCGACGAGCTGGTCATCCGGCCGGCGGGGACGGCATCGATCGCGGTTTCGGGACCGTATGCCGGCCGCGTCCCCACCGACGACACGAACCTCGCGCTGCGCGCCGCACGGGCGCTGGGTGCGGACGTCGCCATCGAGGTGCACAAAGGCATTCCTCCGGGCGCAGGTCTCGGCGGCGGTTCGGCCGACGCCGCCGCGGTACTCGCGGCCGCGCCGGCGGTCGCGGGCGTCGATCTCCAACGCTTCGATCTCGACGCGATCGCGGCCACGCTCGGAGCTGACGTGCCGTTCAGTCTGCGCAGCGCAGGAGCGATGCGCGTACGCGGCGTCGGCGACGAACTCGCACGTGTGATCCTGCCCGAACTGTCGGTCGTGATCGCGACGCCGCCGTTCGGTTGTGCGACCGTCGACGTCTACCGCGCCTGGGACGACCTCGGCGGACCGGTCGGCGACACCGTCGACATCGACGGACTTCCCCCGTTGCGCAACGACCTCGAGCCGGCCGCACACCACGTCGAGCCACGTCTCGTCGCGTTCAAAGCCGCAGTCGAGGACGCCGCCGGCAAACCTGCGATCCTCGCCGGCAGCGGCTCGTCGTACGCCGTGATCGTACGAACCGACGCAGAAGCGCAGACCACGCGGGCGCGCATCGCCGACGCGGTCGACGGTCAGGTCGTGGTCGGGCACACCGTCGACGCCGGCGTACGCCCGCGGCCGTGAACGCGCGCTACTTGCCCTGCTGACGACGCTGCCAGCGGGTCTTCTTCAGAAGCTTCTTGTGCTTCTTCTTACGCATGCGCTTGCGGCGCTTCTTAATCAGTGAGCCCATCGCGGCTGCGAACGATAGCAGGCACCGGACGCGGACCTTCCCGGGACACCCGAACCCGCCCCTGACATCAGATGACCCCACGACCGTCGCGGCCGTCGCCGGGATGGGCAACACCCCAGCCTGATGACGTCACCGAGGACGAATTCGGTCCAGTCCGTGTGGTCGAGCGGTCAGCCCGTTCGGCCCTCTTGGCGCCGGGCCCGTTTTCGTCGCCCCGACGCTTCCGGCGGCGAACAGCTGCGGCCCGTGATGCGAACCTGGTAGGTCTGTTCGCCGGTGCAGCGGCTTCGCGGTTCGAGGGCCACACGAACGAGCTGGCGAGGGTCGGTTCGGACCCGCCGGCCCGTTGCGCCCCGATCCGCACAGTTCGCTCGCCGAAGTCGGTCGAGCTTCGTCACCGTCTCGGAGGACATCGACGTGGAAACGGGGCCCGCAGTGACGTTGACGTGTTGAAGGGGACGAGCTTCGCGGGACCGACACGGCAGCGGCTCGACGAAGGCACGCCGCCGCCCGTCCCCGCAAACCGTGCACACCCGACGATCCTGCGCCGACTCAGTACGCGCGGCCCGGTCGCACAGTCCACATGGGCGGCCGATCGAGCATCGCCTCCGACACAACGTGTCCGGCCACGGTGTCGGCGCGAACTCACAACTCCGAAAATGCGGCCTGTTCCCTGCAGCGGAGGAAGGCTCGTACGGCGCGACGGACGCGGATGCGGGGGCGGCCGCGCCTGGGGCGTCGGAGCGCCTTGACCGCAACGCCAGTCCATGACGTCGTCCCAGACATGTCCCGTCCTGTCGGTAATGTCCAGTCGGGGGTGGTGTCACGGCAGTAAGGAGGACTCTCTGGCGACGTTGTCACGACTCGTAGGCTCCTTGCAATCCGGGGTAGTGAAATGGCATCACGAGGGCCTTTGGAGCCCCAATTCCAGGTTCGAGCCCTGGCCCCGGAGCTCGCCACGCGGCTTCGATGGCCGACGCACGACGGCAGCCGCCGATCCGCAGCACGAGGTCCTTTGGAGTCCCATGTCGAGGTTCGAACCCTCGCCCCCGAGCCACCCACTTGAAAGACGTCGCCGAGCGCCGATGGATATACGACGTGGAGTCTGCGCCGGCCGAGCATGATGGAGTCGCCGTGAGCCAATACCGCCCTCTCGCCGCTGTTGTGCTGGCCGCCGGGGAGGGCTCGCGCATCCGGTCCGGGACGCCGAAGGTCTTGCACGAGCTGTGCGGCCGTCCCATGGTCCTGCACGTCGTCGACGCGCTGGCCGAACTCAAAGTGCTGGAACGCGTCGTGATCGTGGTCGGTCACGGCGCACAACGGGTGGTCGAGACCCTCCAAGATCAGCTCGTCACCGAGGTGCCGGTCGAGTTCGTCGAACAGCGCGTCCAGCGCGGCACCGGCGACGCCGTCAGCGTCGCCCTCACGTCGAGCGCCTTCGAGGACCTCGACGCCGAAGACGACATCCTCGTGCTTCCCGGCGACCATCCGCTCCTGCAAGCAGAGACGATCGCGCTGCTCGCGACCGAACACCGGAACCAGGAAGCGGCCGCGACCATCCTCACCGCGCGTGTCGCCGACCCGACCGGCTACGGCCGGGTCATCCGCGACAAAGACGACCGCGTCGCCCGGATCGTCGAGCACGCCGACGCCGACATCGAAGAACGCGAAGTCAACGAGATCAACACGTCGATCTACTGTTTCCGGCGCAACCTGCTCGCGCCGGCGTTGCGACGTTTGAGTCCCGAGAACGCGCAGGGCGAGTACTACCTGACCGACGCGATCGAGGTGTTACGCGCCGCCGGTCACAAGGTCATCGCGGTCTCCGCCGACGATCCCGCCGAAGCGCTCGGTGTGAACGACCGCCTCCAGCTCGCCGACGCCGAGGCGGTCCTGCGGCGTCGCATCAACCGGCGCTGGATGATCGACGGGGTCACGATGGTCGACCCGGCCCGCACCTACATCGACGCGACGGTCGTGCTCGAACCCGACGTCCGGTTGCTGCCCGGCACCATCCTCGAAGGTCGTACCTCCTTGGCGGCCGGCGCGGTCGTGGGTCCGGACACCCACCTCGTCGACGTCGTGGTCGGCGCCCGGAGCGTGATCGCCAACTCGGTGGCCCGGGAGGTCGAGATCGGCGACGACTGCCAGGTCGGCCCGTTCGCGTATCTTCGGCCCGGGACCCGGCTGGCCGCGGGCGCCAAGGCGGGAACGTTCGTGGAACTGAAAAACGCCGACATCGGCGAAGGCACGAAAGTTCCGCACCTCTCCTACGTCGGGGACGCCGAGATCGGCGCCGGAGCGAACCTCGGTGCCAGCACCATCACAGCCAATTACGACGGTGTCGACAAGCACAAGACCCGCATCGGCGACGGCGTCCACACCAGCATCCACACGTCGTTGGTCGCACCGGTCGAGCTGGGCGCAGGATCGGAGACCGGCGCCGGGTCGGTCGTGACGCACGACGTGCCGCCCGGACGGCTGGTCAAAGGTGTGCCCGCGCGGGATTCCCGAGCCGCCGGCCCGAAGTCGCGCGAGGATGCGCACAGCGAGGATGACGACGGCGAGAATTGAGGCGGAGGCCGATGGAGCTCGTCACCAAGAAGAACCTCATCCTGGTGGCCGGGCGTGGCCACCCCGAACTGTCGTCGGAGGTTGCGCAGCATCTGCACCTCCCGCTCGGTGATGTTGCGCTCTCGACGTTCGCGAACGGCGAAATTTATTGCCGCTACGGCGAGAACATTCGTGGCGCAGACGTGTTCGTCTTCCAATCGCATGCCGACCAGATCAACGACCGGCTGATGGAACAGCTGATCATGATCGACGCCGCCAAACGCGCGTCCGCGAAGCGCATCACGGCCGTGTCGCCGTTCTACGGGTACTCGCGTCAGGACCGCAAGGCCGAAGGCCGCGAGCCGATCACCGCGCGTCTTGTCGCCGACATGCTCACCGTCGCCGGCGCGGACCGAGTCGTGACCGTCGACCTGCACACCGGTCAAATCCAAGGCTTTTTCGACTTCCCGGTCGATCATCTCACCGCGGTGCCCGTGCTCGTCGAATATCTGGTGCATGCCCTTCCGGTCGAGGCGGTGACAGTCGTCGCGCCCGACGCCGGCGGCGGCAAGCTCGCCCGCCGGTTCGCCGATCGGCTCAACGCCGAGATCGCGTTCATCGACAAGCGCCGCCCGAAAGGCACCCACAACGTCGCGGTCGCGACCGAGGTCGTCGGAGAGATCGAAGGTCGCACCTGCCTGATCGTCGACGACATCATCGACACCGCGGGCACGGTGGTGAGCGCAGCTGATCTGCTCCTCGATCGCGGCGCCAGTGAGGTACTCATCGCGGCGACCCACGGACTGTTGTCAGGCCCGGCCGTCGACCGGCTGAAGAACGCACGGGTCCGGGAGGTCGTGGTCACCAACACGGTGCCCGTCGCCGACGACAAGCATTTCGACAATCTGGCGGTCCTTTCGATCGCGCCGCTCCTCGCCAACGCCATCAAGGCTGTCTTCGAGGACCGCTCCGTCAGCGAGCTCTTCGGCGGCGACAACGTCTAATTCGGTAGGATCTGACGTTCCGTTGTCTGCACGAGGTCTGTCGCGATGCCCGATACCAAACTTGCCGCCGAGCTCCGCTCCGACTCGGGCTCGCGTCCCGCCGGGCGTCTCCGCCGCGAAGGGCGTCTGCCCGGCATCGTCTACGGCCTCGGCGGGGACAGCGTGTCGGTCACCGTGTCCGCCCACCAGCTCGGCAACATTCTTTCCTCCCGTACCGGCGTCAACACGCTGATCACGCTCCAGATCGGCGGGAAAGACGAGCTTGCGCTCGCACGACAGGTCCAGCGCGACGCAGTGAAAGGCACGCTGATCCACGTCGACTTCGTGCGGGTCCGTGCCGACCAGACGATCCAGGCCGAAGTGCGGTTGAACCTGTTGGGCGCGCCCGAAGGTGTGTCGCAGGGCGGCATGCTCGAACAGCTCATGCACTCGCTCACCGTCGAAGGCAAGCCCGGTCAACTCCCCACCGAGATCGAGCACGACGTGACGGCACTCGTGCTCGGCGACCAACTCCGCGTCGGCGACCTCACGTTGCCGGCCGGCGTGCTCGTGACCAACGATCCCGACGAGCTCATCGCGATGATCTCGGTGCCCCGCGGGCTCGAGGCCGGCGAAGGCGAAGTCGCGGCGGAGCCGGTCGAAGGTGCCGAAGGCGAGGAAGCGCCCGCCGCGGGCGCGTCCGAGGACGCCTCCCAATCCGAGTAGACGTCGGTGCTGCGGCGCGGGTCCCGAGCCTCGGCGCGCACCGGCAACCCGGCCGATCTGCTTGTCGTCGGGCTCGGCAATCCAGGCTCCGAGTACACCGGCACCAAACACAACCTCGGAGCCGAGGTGGTTGAACTCCTCGTCCGCCGCCACGGTGGCCGGCTGCGCAAGACCAAGGACCACGCCTTCGTCGACGAGGTTCGCGTCGGCGACAAACGCCTCGCGCTCGCGGTGCCCACCACCTATATGAACGACTCGGGACAGGCGGTCGCGCCGCTCGTGCGACGCTTCGGGGTCGGGCCCGGCCAGCTCGTGATCGTGCACGACGAACTCGACCTCGAACCCGCAGTGCTGCGCGTCAAGGTCGGTGGCGGACTCGCAGGCCACAACGGGCTGCGCTCGATCAAACAGCATCTCCACGACGACACGTTCGTCCGCGTGCGACTCGGTGTCGGCAAACCCACGTCGAAGGAACAGGGCGCCGGCCACGTCCTCAGTCGGATCGCCAAACGCGATCGGGACCAGATGGCCGTCACCATCGAAGAGGCCGCTGACGCGGTCGAAGCGATCCTCACCGACGGTGTCGACGTGGCAATGAACCGCTACAACGGACGCTGAGCCGCCCGGGCCGATACCCTGGACGCCAACGAACCCCGGGTCGCGACCGCGTCCCGGGTGTCGACGCGCGAGCCCACATGACTGACACTCCTGCCCTGGCCGGGCTCACGACACTGCTCGGCAACGACCCCGTCGTCGCGGCCGCGACCGGTGGCACAGTGCGGCCCGTCGCGGTGCCGGTCCCGGCGCGTGCGATGTTCGCGGCGACCCTCGCGTCCGCCACCGCACGCCGACCCGTGGTCGTCGCGGTG
>Ga0182024_10013029_pt1 | contig 16323 bp, 13 predicted proteins | sample P32metaG_FD_120480 | JGI IMG/M metagenome (GOLD analysis project Ga0182024, IMG submission 120480) | Permafrost microbial communities from Stordalen Mire, Sweden - P3-2 metaG (Illumina Assembly) | ecosystem: Environmental > Terrestrial > Soil > Wetlands > Permafrost | place: Sweden: Stordalen... | reverse complement strand
TTGCCGGTGAGCTTGCGTGGCTGCGCGCGCTGCAGCATGGTGACTGCGCCGCTCAGATAACGGCCGGTGAGCGACGTGGGTGAGGCCATGATCTGCTCCGGCGTGCCTTCGGCGACGACAAGACCTCCCAACCGTCCCGCTCCCGGTCCAAGGTCGAGAACAAAATCCGCGTGGCGGATGGTTTCTTCGTCGTGTTCGACGACGAGAACGGTGTTGCCCAGGTCGCGAAGTTTTTCCAGGGCCTCAATGAGGCGATTGTTGTCGCGCTGATGCAGGCCGATGGAGGGCTCGTCGAGTACGTATAGGACGCCGCGCAGGCGCGAGCCGATCTGCGTCGCGAGGCGGATGCGTTGCCCTTCGCCGCCGGAAAGTGAGCCCGCGTTGCGGTCGAGCGAAAGATAGCTTAGGCCGACGCCGCACAGGAATTCCAGGCGCTCGGCGATCTCGCGGCGCAGGCGCTCGGCGACCAGGGCCTCGCGCTCAGTGAATTGCAGGTTGATGGCTGCCGAGAGCGCGCGATTGAGCGGCAAGGCTGTGAAGTCGGCGATGGAAAGACCGCCGACCTTGACGGCCAGCGACTCCGGACGCAGGCGCTTGCCGCGGCACACCGGGCAGGGCACCGCCGACATGTAGCTCATCATGTATTCGCGGTAGCTGTCGCTGCGGGCTTCCTCCGCGTTGTCGCGCAGATAGGCCAGGATGCCGTGAAATCCGGTGCGCGGAGCCTCGCCTTTGGGCGGCCCGTAAACCAAGATGTGCTGTTGCTTTGGAGGTAAATCCTCAAATGGAACTTTAAGATCGATCTTGTACCCGCTGGCGGCAAGCTGGACGAGCTTGATGAGGTATTGCGACGACGAGCCGGGGCCGAGGCCGCCGTCGAGTATCGGCTTCGACCAGTCAATAATGACCTTGGCGGGGTCGAAGTCGTAGAGCGAGCCAAGGCCGTGACAGTTGGGGCAGGCGCCGAACGTGGAATTGAAGGAGAAACTGCGCGGCTCCAGCTTCGGCACGTCCAGGCCGCAGTCGGGGCAGGCCATCGACGAGGAATACAGTTGCTCATTGCCGTCGTTGAAGGCGACGAGGGCTAGGCCATTTGCCAGTTGCAGGGCCTTGCCCACAGCTTGGCCCAAACGCGCTTCGACGGGTCGCTTCTCTGCGGTCGGCTTGGCGGATGCGGGCGCAGCTTTGCTTGCTTCCCCGGTCCCCAAATGCGAGGGACCGGGGGCACCCGGCGGCAAGGATGGGGCCACGTCGGTTTTCAGCAGCACACGGTCGACGATGGCTTCGATGGTGTGGTTCTTGCGGCGGTCGAGGGAAGGAGGCTCGGAAAGGTCATGCACCTCGCCGTCCACGCGTGCGCGAAATCCTTGCTGATCAAGCTGATCCAGTAAATCCTTAAACTCTCCCTTGCGGCCCCGCACAATCGGCGCCATCACGGTCACGCGTTCGCCTTTGCCCAGCTCCAGGATCCTTTGCACAATCTGCTCGGCGGTCTGGCGGGCGATGGGCCGGCCGCAGCTAGGGCAGTGCGGCGTGCCGACGGAAGCGTAGAGCAGGCGCAGATAATCGTAGATTTCGGTAATGGTCCCAACCGTCGAACGGGGGCTGCGGCTGGTGGTCTTCTGCTCAATGGAAATGGCCGGACTCAGGCCCTCGATCGAGTCCACGTCGGGCCGCTCGATCTGGTCGAGAAACTGGCGCGCATAGGCCGAGAGCGTCTCAACGTAGCGGCGCTGGCCCTCGGCGTAGATGGTGTCAAAAGCGAGCGAGCTTTTGCCGGAGCCGGAAAGACCGGTGACTACGGTGAGTGCGTTGCGGGGAATGCGCACGTTGATGTCGCGCAGGTTGTGCTGGCGTGCTCCCCGCACCGAGATGTGCGTGATGGACATGTTTACGGCGTTTCTCTAATTCTTGTGGGGTTCTTTAGATCGAGCAATGTGGCGTTTCCTTCCACCCCACAGACGAAGACCTGTCTGTGGGGACCCCGGATCGGAAAACGCCAGTTAGCGGTTGCGGCACCGCAATACACCAATTGGAGAACCGTTATGGGCCAAACGTAGACGGGTTTACGACGCAAAGTACCAAAGGCACTACAGGTATTCTATTTGGCAATAGAAAAGGGGGTCAACGCGGCCAACAATCTGCGACAATCGCTTTGACGCCTGACGGGCTTGCCCGAATGCCCAATCCGGATCGCCCAATTTCGACGGGCGGCGGGACGCGCACGTTGCGGCCGTAGACGCACATTACGGGAGAAGCTGTAGCAATGGCAGATTTGCTGGATTTGGCGATGTTGATCATGGCGTCCTTGGGCGCGTTGGCATTTGGCATCCTCACCGCTTTTGCGATGCTGCGCGTGGTTTTCGCGCTGATGCGCGGACCGCGGCGTCCGGCCCTCCTGAAGACACAGACCGAAGCGGCGCGAATCTCGTAAAAGCAGCTATCAGCTTCCAGCCTTTCGCCGCGTGCCGACGGCCGATTTTCCCTATTGCGGATTCTGTGGATTGTTCTGCTGCTGCTGTTGCTGCGGCATCGGTATCGGCCCTGGGCGCGGCGGGAACATCGGCTGCAAGCGCGCCGGCACCGGCGGCGGCGGCGTACTTCCCGGTATCTCGGGCTGCGACGACGGTCCGGCGAGCGGCGGTTCTGGTGCTGTCACCTGCTCCTGTTCGGCTTCGCTGTCGGATGGAGTGCTTTGGCCGGAGGGCCGTGCCGGCCCGGTGGGGCGGCCGCTCAGTACGATCCTTCGCGGCGTGCCCTGGCCTAGATCGCCGACCAGGAGGACGTTGTAGCCGGAGCCATCGAGAAGCTCGGTGAGCACATCGCGTGCAGGGCCGGGACCGTAGATGCCAAAAACACGCTCGTCCGCACTCATGCCTTCCACCTTCGCGCCGGTCTTCAGCGAAATGTCGTTCAGAATCTGGTCCAGGCTGGAGTTGGAGGCCTGGATAAACAAGCCGTGGCTGTTCCAGACGACAGATGCCTCGGCAGGTTTGCTGTTGGCAGGCCAGTTTGGAATGCAAGGCGCAGCGGGCGCAAGGGCTGGGGCCAGTGACCCGACGGGGCAAGGAACCGGAACCGGAGCCGATTGCGCTAGGGACGCAGGGGCCGGAGTTGATTGGACTGCGGGCTTTGCCGCCGAGGGCTTTTTGTGATGATGGGCGGGCGCTTTTGCGGGCGCTCGTGGGGGCGCTTGTGCCGGAGCCGGACCAGATGGCGTTTGCACGGGGGTTGTGGCCGGCGTGGTGGGCGTTTGCGCGGCAACCGCGAAGCCAAAGACCAATTGCGCCGCGAAAAATGCGGCAGATGCGGCGAGAAGCGCGGACAGAAGTCGCGCGGCAGCGCAGGGCCGGCGATGCACTCGGGCGTGGGACCCGTTTCGCGCGCTGGCGCGGTCAGGAGATTCCGGCTGCTGCGGTATGAGGATTCGCATCGGAATCGTCTCCTTGCGGCAGGATGCAGGCGCGTGCGTCCCGATCCGTAGCCGCTCACTGTACTAGACTAGCAGTGGCCGGGGGACGCTCACAGGGCCGTCGAAAAAAGAGATCTTCCCGGCAAAAAGAATGAAGGTGGCGATGCGCTTGCGGTGGATGGTTTTGTTGGTGTCGGCGTTGCTGTTGGCGCCATGGACGGCCCGGGCGGCGAGTTGCACCCCAGAGCCCCAGCTCGGGTCGCTGGACCGGGATGCGCTCTCCGCGATCGTCACCAAGGTGGCAAACGCCGTGATGGCGCAGGATGAGTCCACTCTGCAGGCCGTGCTGCTGCCGCAGGAAGCCTCGCAGTGGGATGGAATCCGCGCCACCGTGGAACAGGCGGCGCCGCTGCTGAAGGGCGGCCATTTCCAGTTGCGGAATCTCTATCTCCTTGACGCGAGCGAGCAGACCGCGCCTGCCGATACGCAGTTCTTCTGCTCCAATGCCTCGGGGTCGCTGACCGTGACCATCAATATGAGCGCGCTGCCGCCGGGGCGTTACGCCGTGGTGCTGGCCGACGCCGCGGGAGCGCCGCTGGCGGGGCAGATGGGGATCATTCTGGCGTGGGACGGCGCGGCAACCGCATGGAAACTCGCGGGACTGACCATTCGGCCGGGCGTCTTCGATGGGCATGACGGCGTGTGGTACTGGGTGCGCGGGCGTGGGCTGGCCAAGCCCGATCCGTGGAGCGCGTGGTACAGCTACGATGCGGCCCGCTACCTGCTGCTGCCGGTGGACTTTCTTTCCTCGCCTAACCTTGAAAAGCTCCGCCAGGAGCAGGCACTCATCATGCCCTCGCCGCAGAGCGCGTTTTCGTTGTCGCTGCCCGATGGCGACCGCACCTGGAAGATCGAGGCCGTGGGCTTCGATCCAACTCTGCACGAGGCGGACCTCGGCGTGGTGTATCAGTCGACCGGCGTCACCGATCCAGCCGCGCTGCGCACCGAAGCAACCGCAGTCTTGAGCGCGTTCCTCAAAACCCAGCCAGGAATCCGCGCGAATTTTCACGGGCTCTGGGCGTATGCCGAGAAGGACGGCAAGCGCACGCCGGTGATGGAACTGCCGATGGCGAATATCCCTTGAGAGCAGGGAATAGCGAGTAGCCAGTAGGAAGCAGGAAAAGAGAATTGCCAGCAATCATTGACCTACGTTCAGATACCGTAACCCGGCCCACGCCGGAAATGCGCGCGGCCATGGCGGCTGCCGAAGTCGGCGACGATGTGTACGGCGAGGACCCGACCGTCAATCAGCTCGAGCGGCGCGCGGCCGAAGTGTTTGGGCGTGAGGCGGCGCTCTTTGTGCCCACCGGCACCATGGGCAACCAGATCGCGATCCGCTTACTGACGCAGCCCGGCCAGGAAGTCATTGCCGAATCGCGCGCGCACATTCTCGATTTCGAGATGGCGACAACAGCGGTTTTTTCCGGCTGCCTGATTCGCGCCGTACCCGCTGAAGGCGGCATTCTCACCTGGAAACACATTGAGTCCGCCATCACTCCCGTGGGGCCGTTTCGCGCGCCGACGGGCCTCATCGAAATTGAGAACACCGCCAACCTTGCCGGCGGGCGCTGCACGCGCCTCGAAGTCCTGGAGGAGATTTGGAAGGGGGCAAGAGATCGCAAGCTCCCGCTGCACCTGGACGGAGCGCGCATCTTCAATGCCGCCGTGGCGCTGGGCGTGGATGTGCAGACATTGACGCGCGGCTTCGACACCGTGATGTTTTGCCTGTCGAAAGGACTGGGCGCGCCGGTGGGTTCCATGCTGGTGGGTTCGGCGGAGCGCATGGCGAGGGCGCGCATTTTGCGCAAGGCACTGGGCGGCGGCATGCGGCAGGTGGGTGTGCTGGCCGCGGCGGGGTTGATCGCGCTCGAAGACGGGCCGAAGCATTTGCACGAAGATCACGCCAACGCGCGTCTCCTGGCCGAGGCGCTGGCCTCCACCGAGGGCGTGGCGATTGATCTGGCATCAGTAGAAACGAATATCGTCATCTTCCGTTTGAAGTCAGGGAAGGGCGCTGCCGATCTGGCAGCGCGGCTCAAGGCGCGCGGTGTGCTCGCCAATGCCTTCGGGCCCGACGCCATTCGCCTCGTTACGCATCGCGACGTAAGCCGCAAAGACTGCATCGCCGCCGCCGAAACGCTGATCGAAGAAATTCACGCGCAAGTGGAAACGGCCGGCTTGAGATAGGCTGGCCGCTTCGAAGTGTTCTGATCAGAAAAACCGAAGAACAGCCGCAGGTCCCTCGACTTCGTTTGACGCAAGAAACGCGTCAAACTCCGCTCAGGATGACAATTCCACCATGATGCGATCTTCTGACTCAGAACGCTACCGGTGGCGGGCGATGAGCACCATAATCATCAAAATAACCACGGGTATGAGAGCCAACGCGCCGTAGTAGAGAATTTTGCGCACCAGCGGAGATTTGCGATTCTGCCAGTCGCGAATTTCGTCGCGGTCTTCGACGCCGACCTCTTCCGGGTGCTCCAGATCGTGGAGAAACTCCTCGGCGCGGGGGTAGCGATTTTTAGGATCGCGCTCCAGCGCGCGGTAAAGAATCTCCTGCATTTGCGGTGAAATGGAGGGATCGGCGACCCGCGGCGGCGTGGGGTGATTCAGCAGGCGGTCGTTCATGGCGGCCAGCGGCGTGGGGCCATGGAAGGGCAGTTTGCCGGTGAGCATCTCGTAGAGAATTACGCCCATGGAGTAGATGTCGCTGCGCCCGTCGCCGCGCTTGCCCTTCACCTGCTCGGGAGAAATGTAATCCGGCGTGCCCAGCGCGGCGGTGAAGTTGGCGTAGGTGAGCCGGCGCGAGGACGTATCGCCTGCAATGCCGAAATCGATGAGCTTGATGTTGTCGTTCTCGTCGACCAGGATGTTTTCCGGTTTCAGGTCGCGATGCACCACGCCGTTCGAGTGGATGTACGCCAGGGCCCTGAGCACGCCCTCGGCGATGTGGACGGCGCGGTCGTAGGAGAGGCGGCCTTCATCGAGTATGTGGCGCAACGAACGGCCCTCGCACCACTCCATGACCATGTAGATGCGGGAGCGTTTTTCGCCGCCGAACACATGCATGACATTGGGATGATCGAGACGTTCACCGATGGCACCCTCGCGCTTGAAGCGATCGGAAAAAAGCGGATCGGCTTCCATGTCGGGATGGGGAATCTTCAGGGCGACGACACGGTCGTTGCGCAGGTCGGTGGCGCGGTAGATCGTCGCCATGCCGCTGCGCGCAACCACCGCATCGATGCGGTAGGAATCAATGTGCGCGCCGGGCTCCAGTGCATCGAAAAAACTCATCGTTCTTGTGGCTCCGTCGGAGTAGCTTTCTCTACTGTAGCGGGAAAAAGATCAAGATAACTAAGGATTTTGTAAGGCCGGGAACAAGTAGTTTCGGGACGGGACTGCGGCCTTCTCAAATCGGCAGCCGGTACGGTCGTCCGCGATACATCCCCACCTGCTCCACCGCGCGCACGCGAATCACCTGCGCGGTGGTGTTGTCGCCGCCATCGATTTCGACGGCGCGGGCCACGAGCTCGCGGGCGATTTGCGTGGCGTCCTTCTTTTGCGAAGCAATGGAGGCGATCTCCGGTTCGCGCAGCTCGTCGTGCATCCCATCAGTGCACAGGATGAGTACGTCGCCCGGCTGCAGGGTGACGGCCGTGGTGTCGGCCGAGACGAACATCTCCGGGCCTACGGAGCGAATCAGCACATGGCGCGCATCGGACGAAGCGATGTCATCGGCGGAGATGAGGCCCATCTTGCGCTGCTCGTTGACCAGCGTATGGTCCTGCGTGATCTGCCGCGCCTGGCCGTTGCGCACCAGGTAGCAGCGCGAGTCGCCGACGTGCGAAATTACGGCCTGATCGTAACGCAGGGCGCAGGCCACAATCGTTGTGGCCATCCTTTGGCCGTTGTGCTGCGGATCAAGGGCGCAATCGTGCACCGCCCTGTTGGCGCGCTCGATGAGCCGCGGCAAAAGATTGATGAGCATGGATCCGGGTTGCGCCTTGCCGAACTCGTCGGTGAGCACGGTGACCGCCGTGGCTGAGGCGACTTCGCCCAGATCCATGCCGCCGACTCCATCGGCAACCACAAAAAGATAACCGTGAGAACGCGCCTGCTGGCGCGATGCAGGGATAAACGACCCCATGGCGTCCTCATTATTGGTGCGGACTTTGCCAAAGTCGCTCGCCTGGCCGAACTGTACATCCAACATGTGTGCCGCCGCGTGAAGCATCCCGCAAAGTTATAGCGGAAGGCTTGGTCCAGGGGATTGGTGAATCGAGCTTCAAAACGGCAATTGGGTGGATCCCATCTTCAGCCTCTCATAACGAGGCCGGAGAGGAGATCCACCCAGGATCTAAAGCGGAGTTAACGAGCAACTACAAAACTTGCTCTTTTGTAGTCAACAGTGCCGGCTTGCCTTTGGCTTTCGAGGAGCGGATGAAGTACACAGCTCCGTAGAGGCCCCAGACAGCGGAGATGCCCAGCGCGGTTAATGGCTCCATCTTGGTGCCTAGATTGAAGAACGGGCCCGCCAGATAAAAGGCCATGCAGACGAGGTTCGCCAGCAAGCCGAAGCCAGGAATCAGCCAATGCTTGAGCAAGCTGAAGTCTGGACGCCCGGTATAGGCTACGATGCACAGGAAACAACTGAGCGCGTAGAGAATAAACGTGCCGAAGTTGGATGTGAGCGTCATGGCGAGCAGCGAGTTGGGCAGCGCGGCCATCTTGTCATGGGTGGTATAGCCGAAGGTGGAGAAAATGTTGTGCGGGAGGGCCGCGATGGATGCGTCGGTTGGCGCGCCGGCATCGCCGAAGGCCAGCGAGACAGCGATGACGCCGATGACCGCTGAAATCACAGCCAGTGTCCAGATGGCCTTGCGCGGGGAAAGCGACCCGGCGTGCAGGATGCCGAAGTGCTCGGGAACTTCCTCATCCTTGCCCATGGCGTAGGTCACGCGAGCCCCGGTGTTCATGCAGCTCAGCGTGGTGCCGATGAGCGCCAGGAATACCGTGAAGGCCTCGATCAGCATGAAGTACCTGCCGTGGCCCTGGCCCAGCAACTGATCGCCGACAATGATCATCATGTCGCCGATGGGCGCTGCCGAAGCGGCCGCACTTTGCATGGTGTACCCCGAATTGAGGAAGTAGTTGGCGCAGAAATACTCAAACAGGTAACAGAACAATCCCTGGATGAGCAGTGAGGCAATGACGGCGATCGGTATGTGTTTGGTTGGATTCTTAGCCTCGCCTCCCATCGAGGTGACCGATTCGAAGCCGACCAGAATGAGAATCGCGACGGTTGCCTGGATGAACATGAAACTGAACTTGTGAACGCCAATGACGGAGGCGGCATTGGGATGGCTGAGGAAATTGCCGCTGGAGTCGGTGGTCGGGTAATCGATCGTGAACGGGACCGGCTTTCCTGACTTATCGAGCAGCGGGAGAGGATTGCCGCTGGAATCGCGCATGATGGAACTGTCTTTGGGGTTGGTGGCGAACTGATAGGTGTAGGTCGCCATGGACTGTCCATCGTATTGGAAGGCGGGCGCGCCGGCCGGATGATTGGCGCGATAGCCCAGCGCCAAAACACTGAAGACGATCAGCGCGGAAATCTGAATAATGTTAATGGCGATGTTGACGGCCGTGGAGGCGCCGGCGCCCTTGGCTGCGATCCATGCGACAAAGAACGAGAACAGGACGGCGACCAGGCCCATGAAGACAGGACCGGGGTTCGAGCCCGAGAGGAAGTTGGGATAGAGGAAGCCGACAACGTAGCCCACGAAGATGCCCGTGACGGCGACCATCACGCCGGGATAAACCCAGTAGTAGAGGTGCGAGCCCCAGCCGACGATGAACTTGGAGATGCGGGCGTACTTGAAGCCCCTGTCCTTGGAGAGCATGGCCTGCTCGGCGTAGTAGTAGCTGGAGCCTGTGCCGGGATAGAGCTTGGAAATCTCGGCGTAGGAAACAGCGGTCGCCAGACAAAGCAGCAGTGCGGCGAAGATGCCGATCCACATGGAGGGAGCCGTCGAGGGCTGGCCGGCGACACCGGTGGTGGCCTGGATGAAGAAGGTGAGCCACAGGAAGGCGCCGGGAGCGATGAGCGCCATCGCGTTACTGGTTAACCCAGTGAGGCCGAGCGTGGCCTGCATTTGAGGTGCTTTCTGATCTGCCATGAATATTCTCCTGAGGGTTGAAATTCGTCTGGCGGCTCCCGGAAGAAGGCCCCCGGGAAATTGCGAAACAAGTGGTTGCGGCTCGTCCTCCACCACTTACGCCCGAACCGAGATGCGGCGTTGCCTGGAGCGGGCCCGGCCACGTGCAGTGCTGGCCGGTCCCGGTTGTTCTTGGGTGAGCTGAGTCTATCGTTCAGCTCGTGAGGACGAAATAAAGAACAAACAGAGTGTTTTTTTGACGCTTTGGTTCGAAGTATGCGATGAACCCCGCAGGGCCATCGCAGCTTCGCGGTTATTTCTTGACGATGTTGTCGCCGAAGATGAAGCCGAATTCGAGTGCGAACCGGAATTGGTCGTTATTGGTTCCTGTCTTGCCAAAGACATCTCCCGGCGTGTAGCTCCCGGCATGCACAACCGCGAAATCGCTGCGGATGAACGTGCCGCCTTTTTGGTAAGTCGGCGTCACAGTGAAGGTGATGCCGCTGCTGCCCGCTCCAAAACCCAGCAGGTTGACGGCAGGCACCACGACGTTGCCCTCACCGAGATTGACGGTGGCGGATCCGCCCGTCTGCGAGAGGTCCTCGAATCGGCCGGGGATCGAGAAGCCGTTCTTGAAGGCGTAGCTGACATTGAGCGCGCCACCGGTAGCACTGGCGCCCTTATAGATGCCTACCTTGTTGTTGGTGGGCACGAAGCCGAACTGGATATACGGCGAGACGATCCATGCGCCCTTGGCGTAGGTATAGATCACCGCGTGCATGGAGCCGTTGTTCTGGTAGGCAGGCATTGCGGACGTTACATAAACGGTCTGCCCGAGGTTCCCCATGCCGTCGTACACCAGGGTATGAGGTCCCTTGACAAAGGTGGCCGAGCCCGAAAGCCAGGAGTAGCGGTCGGAATAGTAACCGTCGTTCCAGCTCAGGGAGAGGGTGAGGTATTTGCCCGCTGTCTGGTTGATCTGGATGCCGCGATTGATGGCGTTTTCCTGGTTCCAGACGATGCCGCGCTCGATGTTGAAGTTCTGGTAGGTAAACGTCGACTCGGCGCCCATCAGAGTGGGAAGAGAGCCGATCATGAACTGTGTAGTCTTGCCCGCCAGCAACTTCGCGTAGGCGACCGGAACCGGCCCGTACAAATTGCTCCCGGTAATCTGGGCGTTAACGAACGGCACGCCCAGCGTCGGCAGGTCGTACATGCCCGCCTGCACATACCATTGGAACTTTCCGTCTGCCTTCTGGATAAAAACCTGTCCGTTGGTTAGGGTGGCTTGCGCGGCGTCGTCTCCCGGCACGGAATTGTTCTGGAATTGCGCAAATCCGCTGATGATGCCGTTGACAGACAACTTGCCAAACGGACCGGCATCGAATGTCGCCGGCGGCTCCCATGTCAGCGGACCTGTGAGAACGAAGGTCGAAAGCGGGGTGGGCGCTGCATCGGCTGGGGCCGCGGGCGCCGCGGCTGCGGGGGTTTGTGCGGCTGGGGTTGCTGCAGGCGCCTGAGCAGCGTCCGGCGGCGGTGGGGGAGCAGGTGTTTGCGCGCCAGCCACGAGCGCGAATGTCATCGCAGCTCCAGCAATGGATCGAAGTATGACCATAGCATTCGAATGCATCGACACGAATCCTCCAGAGAAAATTTTTGAAGTGCGAAAGTGAGATCGTTCAGGCGCGTCAGCGCGCGCCTACTCTAGCCCAGTGCAAGGGCCTTTCATGGTTGCGGGGAAAAACACACACTTGCGGTTTAGACTGCCGGCATCGCGCCGGCAATCAGCTGGTGTTGGAAGTGAAGCCGCGGTTAAGAGCGAAACTGTCTAGCAACAGTAATGCAAACAAAGCATAAAGAAATTATGAGGATCGCAAAAAGATTTCCCAGGAGCTGAACGCAAGGACCGTTATCTCCTTTTGCGCGCAGGGCCTTACGATGCATTCAGAAGAAGGTCGAATGAGCCGGTGCGCGGCATGAAAAAGGTCTAAAGAACCTGATAAACTTTACTTCTCCTGCTCACGCGCACGAATCTGAAGACAATTCCGCATTGCGGCGGCAGCAATTTCCACAAGTTGGACGGCCGGAGCGCAGGCTGTCCGTCCTTCAAGATCAGCGGTTGCTGCGTACCACGGGTGCACGCAGGGGACGCGGGAACACAAGGTGACTGCCGGATTGACTCAGAGCTACCTAATGCGTTCGGTTTCCGGCCCATGGCGCTCGCGCGGCTCGGGCACGCGGGTCCTTCTGTTTACGCTCGAGTCTGCTCTGGGTGGTGTCAGCGTGGTGCTCATGGCCGCGCTGGCGCATTGGTCCAGCTGGCTGCTTCCCGTGGCCGCGCTGCTCTATCTGCTCATCGTGGTTCCCATGGCGTTGCTGTGCGGCTTCTGGCAGGCGGTCATTGTTTCGTTCACGGCGGTGGTGGCGCAAAGCTTGTTTTCGGCGCGCCAGCCGGAGCTCGCCCTGGCCACCAATCCGGCAAGCTCGATCGCGCTGGTGGTGTTTGTGCTGGTGGCTCTCACCGTGAGCCGGCTTTCCTCGCGCATCACCGAGCACGCGCGTGAGGCGGAGTCGCGCGGCGGGCAGATGGAGAATCTCTACGAGTTCACGCGGCGCACCCTGAAGATGAATCTTTACATCGAGCCCGGACCGCAGCTCGCCGAGCTGGTGCACGATATCTTCGACCTCGAAGCCGTCGCCGTCTTCGACGCCGATTTGCACGACGTGTATCAGGCCGGCTACTGGAACATCGATCCCCAGGAGATGGCGCAGAACGTCTACTATTTCGAAACCACGGACGACAATCCGGAGACCGGAATCGGACGGCGCGTGGTGCGTCTGGGGTCAGTGCCCATCGGCAGCCTGGTGGTGCGCGGCGACACTTCCCCGTTGATCAACAACGCCATCGCATCGCTGATTGCCATCACCTTCGATCGTTATCGCGCCTTTGCCAACGAGAGCCGCATCGAAACCGAGCGCCGCACCGAGCAACTGCGTTCCACGGTGCTCGACAGCCTGGCGCACGCCTACAAGACTCCGCTGACGGCGATTCGCGCAGCGTCCACAGGCTTGAATGAGATGGGCCATCTTTCGCCGGGGCAGGCGGATCTGGTATCGCTCATCGACGAGCAGACGCGGCTGCTGGGCGACCTGACCACGCGCCTGCTGACCACGGCGCGGCTGGATGCGGGCGAAGTTTCCATTCACGTGGAGCGCGTAAATGCGGGAACGATGGTCGAGGAGGTCGTGAGCAGCCTCAAAGAGCGGCTGGCCAGCATGAAGGTTGCCATGGAAATCGAAGATGAGGACCTGATGCTGAGCTGCGACCGCCAGTTGATGGTGATGCTGCTGACCCAGTACATTGACAACGCGTGCAAATATTCGAATTTCGGCACCACGATTACCATCCGCGTTCTTGCCGTCGGAGCCGAGGCGGTTTTTTCCGTGCACAGTTTCGGCCCGGTGATTCCCATGGCCGACCGCGAACGCATCTTTGACCGGTACTACCGTTCCTCGAGCTACGCCAACCGCGCGCCGGGAACAGGGATTGGACTTTCCGTGGCCAAGCGCGCGGCGCAGATCCACGGCGGCTACGTATGGGCGACCAGCGAGGAGGAGGAAGGCACCACGTTCTTTGCCGCGATTCCTCTGACAATCGAGAAGGAGACTTCGGGATGATGCAGCCAGCGATCCGCATTCTGGTGGTAGACGATGAATCGGCAATCCGCCGGGCGCTGCGGCCTCCGCTCATGGAGCTGGGCTTCCAGGTGGCCGAAGCCGCGCGCGGCGAAGAGGCGCTGCAGGTGTTGCGCAGCACCACCTACGATGCCGTGCTGCTCGACATCAACATGCCGGGCATCGGCGGGATTGAGACGCTGCGGCGCATCCGCACTTTCGCCCCGCGCCTGCCGGTGCTGATGCTCACCGTGCGCGACGAAGAAGAGGACAAGGTGCAGGCCTTGGAACTGGGCGCCGACGATTACGTGACCAAGCCCTTCAGCACGCGGGAGCTGATCGCACGCATCCGCAGCGCAGTGCGGCGCGTACGCGCCCCGGCACGGCCTGAGGACGCGCCCATTGAGATTGGGGAAATTCGCCTCGAGCCGGTGAAGCGGCGCGTGACCAAGCGCGGCGCGCCGGTGAAGATGACGCGCAAGGAATTCGATATTCTGTATTGCCTCATGAGCCGTGCGGGACGCGTGGTGACGTATGCCAAGTTGCTCACGGCAGTGTGGGGCGCCGAATGCCGCGAGGAAGTGGAGTATCTGCGCACCTTCGTGCGCCAGCTGCGCAAGAAGATCGAAGACGACCCGTCGCGCCCGCTCTATCTGCTCACCGACGTCTACGTAGGCTACCGCTTCGCCGATGCCGTAATGTTCCAGCAGGAATCGGATGCTAGCGGCAGCTCGCTCGAGCCAACCGAAGAGAAGACAGAAGAGACAACCGAAGAGGCGACAAAAGACGCGTAGGCAAAAATTAGCGCCGGTCTCCAAAAATGCAGCGCCTCAAGGGATGTAGCGCCGGTCTCCCGACCGGCTGTAGCGCGGGCTTCCACGCCCGCGCTCGCCCATGATCATCGATTATCGCGAAACCAAGTGGACGCGATCCAAGCCCCGCTAACTCCGCTAGTTCCGCCAACTCCGCCGGGTGCCCCCGGTCCCTCGCTTTTGGGGACCGGGGAAAGCCGCGAACTACCCCGCCACGCGAACAGACCGGCAAACTACTCGTCGTAATGCAGCAAACTGAAGACGTCGTATTCCTTGAAGCGCTCGCGGCCCTTCAGAAAATCCAGCTCCACGGCAAAGCCGAGCCCGGCAATCACGCCGCCCAACTGTTTCACCAGCTTCACGGTGCCCTCCATAGTGCCGCCCGTGGCCAGCAAATCGTCGACCAGCACCACTTTCTGGCCCGGCGCAATCGCGTCCAGATGAATTTCCAGCGTATCGGTTCCGTATTCGAGGTCGTAGGTGACGCGGGCCACCGGAGCGGGCAGTTTCTTGGGCTTGCGCACGGGAACAAAACCGGCATTCAGACGGTAGGCCAGCGCGGGCCCGAAAATAAAGCCGCGCGCCTCAATGCCCAGCACCAGGTCGATCCTGCGCCCGATGTAATGTGCGGCCATTGCGTCAATCAGCTGCGCAAAGCCCGTCTTGTCCTTCAGGACCGTGGTGATGTCGTAAAAAAGAATCCCCGGCTTGGGGAAATCGGGTACAGTGCGGACCAGTTTTTTCAAGTCCTCAACATTTACAGGCGTCGCGGATTCCGGCATGGCAGTGCTTCGCTCCTGGATCGTAGGTTTCAGGTGTCAGGCGCCAGGTGTCAGTTTAATGCAGCGGGTCAGGTACTTGCGCTGCAAGAACAGGAGTCTCCGATTTGAGGCAGAGGTACGGGATCTGAAACCAGAAACCTGACACCTGACACCTGGCACCTGGCACCTGTCTTTTTTACCACGCTCCATCAATGCGGAACGAAGACAGGTTCTCGGCCTCGCTGTCGCTGAGTGCGTGCTCGACAACGCGATCGACGCGGCTGCCGCGTGGGCCGCGCTTCAAACTGGATCGAAGCTCATCGAGATCGGCGACCTCGCCGGCGGCCACAACTTCCACGTCGCCCTCCTCGGTGTTGCGCACCCAGCCGCGCAGGTTGAGTTCGCTGGCCTCGCGGTGCACAAACCAGCGGAAGCCGACGCCCTGCACGCGGCCCTGAATGAGGAAGTGAAGGACCATGGTCAATGGCCAGTTTAGCAAGTCAGCGGGACAGCGAGTGAGCGAGTCTGTTGCCTTGGAGCGTACGGCACGGCAACATCGAGCTCGCGCTATAAGCAGCGGACTTAAAACACACCAGGGATGAGAGCCTTCACGCGGCGGCGGTAAACCGGGTAATCTTGCGGGAAGGTTTCCATCATCAGTTGCTCTTCCTGCCGGATCTTCACCGTGTAGGAGATAAGTACCAGGAACCATGCCATGATCCAGCCGCTCGCGCCGTTGGCAATCGCACTGCCTGCCAGAGCCAGCAGGATGCCGGTGTAGATGGGGTGCCGGGCCAGGGCGTAGGGCCCATTGGTGATGAGTTCGTGCTCGCGCCTTACTGTGGGCAGGCCGCTCCAATTGGAGCCAAGCGTGACGCGCGCCCAGACGGCGAAAAGGCAACCGAGAATGGTCAACGCAAGACCAAGCAGTTCGACGGCCGGGGTGCGAGGCCAAAGGCGTAGGACGAGCCAGTCGGGAGGAATGCCATGCGTCCTGACGAGCAGGCACACAGTGGCAACGGGAATAAAGAGGACTAGACGGGACGCATAGGAGGCACAGCGCGCGGTGGATTTGGTTGAGAATGCGCCCAGGATCCAAACGATGGCCAACACTCCCCAGGCGCAGGCGAACCCAGCGACAACGATCCAGTGGAACAAGATGAATTCCTCCTGACAGACGGCTCACTTCATATTACGCAGATGATGTAGCAATGGTTTCAATGCGCCCTCGCGCTACACTGAAGATCACGATGGTCTTCGTCCTCGACAACTACGATTCCTTCACCTACAACCTGGTCCAGTATTTAGGCGAGCTGGGCGCGGAGGTGGTGGTGCGCCGCAACGACGAGGTGACGCCCGAGGAAGTGGAGGCCATGAAGCCGGAGAGGATTCTGCTCTCGCCGGGCCCATGCACGCCGGGCGAGGCCGGCATCCTGGTG
>Ga0182024_10013028_pt1 | contig 16324 bp, 13 predicted proteins | sample P32metaG_FD_120480 | JGI IMG/M metagenome (GOLD analysis project Ga0182024, IMG submission 120480) | Permafrost microbial communities from Stordalen Mire, Sweden - P3-2 metaG (Illumina Assembly) | ecosystem: Environmental > Terrestrial > Soil > Wetlands > Permafrost | place: Sweden: Stordalen... | reverse complement strand
GCTCCGACCATCACTACCGGCAACGGCCTCGGCGCCGGCCCCTGCACTCCCGGCGCGGCCCCAACCGGCACCACCAGCGAGTATGAAGAAGGCATCGACATCGACCAGACCAAAGTGAACGGCGGCGCACCTGGCGCTGCGCTCACCGACGGCGGCATCGCCTCCATTGATCCCAAGAAGCTTATTCGCGACCCTGCCAAGGGCTGCGCTCCTGTTTATCCGTGGCAATTCGTCCGCGCCAACACCATCTTCAGCGTGATCCACCAGGCTGGTGGCTACGCCGCATGGTCCGATAAACACCCTGCTTACTCAGCAGTAGCGGCCGGGATTGGTCCCGCAGCGCTCGACGACTTTTACGGTCCTGAAATTAACTCGACTGTGGTCGGTCTGCCCGGTGTGAAGACACCGACCGGCATCTCCTGCTCCAGTATTCCCGATCCCAGTTCAGACACCAGCGCCTGGACGAACAGCTTCCAGAACATCCAGTGCTACGACCAGCTAAAAGTCAACGCAATCCTGAACGAGATCGACGGCAAAGACCACCTGGGCAACAAAACAACCAAGGTACCGACCGTCTTCGGTATGAACTTCCAGGCTGTCAGCGTAGGCCAAAAGCTGATCGAGGCGAGCAACGGTGTGACGGGTGGATATCTTGATGCCGCCGGCACGCCGACCGAGGCGCTGCTGGGCGAATTCAAGTTCGTCGATGATTCCTTCGCCTCCTGGGTAGCGGAACTGAAGGCCAAGGGCCTGTACGATTCGACCCTGATCGTGATCACTGCCAAGCACGGCCAGTCTCCGATCGATCCCAGCCGGTATGTCGGTCAGACGATCAACGGCACCTCGCCCGTCACCCTGCTCTCCAACGCGGGCTACATACCTAATTCTGAATCCACCAATAACCCGACCGGCATTGGGCCAACGGAGGATGACGTCTCGCTGGTTTGGCTGAAGAGCTCTGCTGATACCGAGGCCAGCGTCAAGATTCTGGAAGACAATCCCTCTACCAGCACGGGCATCGGGCTGGGCCAGATCTACTACGGTCCCTCCCTCTCGCTCAACTACAACGACCCGACCAAGGACCCGCGCACTCCGGACATCATCGTCACTCCGAATGTCGGTGTCACTTACTCCAGCAGCAAAGCGAAACTCGCCGAACACGGCGGCTTTGCCCACGACGACACCAATGTCGTTCTGTTGCTGTCTAATCCGTCGTTTCAACCCAAGACAGTCAGCGTGGGGGTTGGCACCGCACAGGTGGCTCCCACGATCCTCAAGGCACTTGACCTCAATCCAGCGTCGTTGTATGCCGTTCGGGTCGAAGGGACCAGTGTTCTTCCGGACGTGAAACTCTCCTGGTAAACCCGCACAGCTAGACCGGCTCAGGCCGAAAAAGGACGCTCCCTTAGGGGAGCGTCCTTTTTTTTGAGTTACATTCGCAATAGTGAGGTGTTTGCCTGTGAAATTTAGAAACTGGATGAAGGTCTGCCTTGCCCTGACACTTGCCGGGGGCGCCGCTCTCGCGCAGAGCCCTGATTGGAACGCCCTGGGCAAACAATGGTGGTCTCACGTTCAGTTTCTTGCCGATGACAGCCTGGAGGGCCGCGATACCGGGAGCCGCGGCTTTGAGAAAGCCGCCGATTACATGGCCGAGCAATTTCGCGCCGCGGGATTAGAGCCCGCCGGAGTCGACGGTTATCGCCAGCCGATGGACTTCCAGGTGGTGAAGATCGACGAATCTCGCTGCTCTCTCGATCTGCTGCGCGACGGCAAAGCACAACCGGTGAAGTTGGGGGACGATGCCATCCTCGGGGTAAGTTCACACGCGGCGGAAAATGTGGAAGCCGGCGCCGTGTTTGTCGGCTACGGCCTGACGGTTCCCGAATCTCACTATGACGATCTAGCGGGCCAGGATGTGAAGGGCAAAATTGTGGTCCTGGTCACGGGCGGCCCCAGCGACATGCCAGGCCCGGTGAAAGCACATTACCAATCCGGGGAAGAGCGCCGGAAGGCACTGGCAAAGGCAGGGGTCATTGGCACGATTACCATCCAGAATCCCAAGAGCGCTGAGGTGCCATGGTCGCGCATTGCCGCGTCGCGGTTCCAGCCGCGGATGGAGCTGAGCGATCCTGGTCAAGGCGTGCCGCCTCCACTCCCCGTGGGCATCTTATTCAATCCCGCACGAGCAGACATGCTCTTCGTTGGGAGCGGCCACACCTTTCAGGAAATTCTGACGGCCCTCAACGAAGATAAGCCGCTGCCCCACTTTCCTCTCTCGGTGCAGGTTCACGCACGGGTGGGCATGACTCGTTCGGAAGTGAAATCAGAGAATGTGGTGGGTGTTCTGCCTGGCAGTGATCCGCAGCTCAAAAAGGAATACGTAATCGTCAGTGCACACCTTGACCATCTCGGCATCGGCGAACCGGTCAAGGGCGATCGCATTTACAATGGCGCGATGGATGATGCCTCGGGCGATGCATCGCTCATCGAAATTGCTCGTGCGATGAAAGGTTCCAAACCGAAGCGCTCGATTTTGTTCCTTTCCGTTACCGGCGAAGAGAAGGGCGAGCTCGGGTCTCAATATTTTGCTGCCCATCCTACGGTGTCCGGGCCGATCGTCGCCGACATCAACATGGATATGTATCTTCCACTGTTTCCCTTGAAATACCTTGAAGTGCAGGGTCTGGGTGAGTCGACCCTGGGCGACGACGTGCGGGCGGTTGCCGGCCAGGCGGGCGTGCAGATACAAGCGGATAAGGAACCGGAACACAATCGCTTCATTCGCAGCGACCAGTACAGCTTTATCAAGAAGGGCGTGCCGGCACTTGCATTCAAGTTCGGCTGGGTGAGTGGCACGCCGGAAGAGAAGATTTTCAAGGCCTGGTATGCGGAGCGCTACCATGGTCCCGCAGATGATCTGAGCCAGCCGGTTGATCTTGCAGCCGCAGCGCAATTCGATGCGATCCTCGCGAAGTTGGCGCTGCGTGTCGCGGATGCGGACCAGCGCCCGGAGTGGAAGGCGGATAGTTTCTTTCGGAGGTTTGCCCAGTGATTTTTTCTTCTTGATGGGGCTTGCGTGGAGGTACGGGCTAAACAGGCCGCGAAGGAGTCGCTGGGACCAAGGGCGCGGTCTTCAGACGTGCCGCATCGGGCTGGGGCTGATGTGGGAGCTGACTCTTTAGCCCCCGAGGCACGTCTTTTACTACGATTGTCACGTCACGGGTATTTAGCGGCGGACGAGCGCCACCGCGGTCAGATCCTCGTTGCTGCGCTGCCGGCGTGTAAACAGGAAGTCATACACGCGCGACCACGGATTGTTGCCGAAGTCATAGGCCTCGCGCAGAACGTTGTCGCAGATCTGAGAGGCAGAATCTCCATTGGATTGTTCGAGCAGCCGCCCAACGCGCTTCTCGCCAAATTCAGCGGCCCCCCGCCGGCTCTCGGTGACTCCCTTGGTAACGAGCAACAGCTTATCTTGCGATTCGAAAGCCAGGACCGCCGGTTCATAGGTGACGTGCGTGAAAAGTCCCAGTGGCACTCCGCCGCGCTCGAGAACACACCCGCTCGTCGCATCGCGAAACACGGCGAGAACGCGGCCTGCGTTGCAATAGGTCAAAATGCCAAGCGTGGAGTTGAAACAACCTAAGAAGGTTGGAGCAAAACGCACCCCGTTTGCCGCCTCCATCAACGATCGATTCACATCATGCGCCAGGGTGGCGATGGCGTCCGATTCATTGGCGTCTGCAGGCCCGAATAGCTCCTGAGCTCGCTGCCGGAAGGCAACTTGCGCTTCGGCTGCAATGGAGTGGGTCTCCGATCGCGGACCTGCGATATCCGTCAACAGAAATACCAGGCGAGAACCAATCGTCAGTCCATCGAAGAAGTCGCCTCCGCAACGGTCTGAGTGGTAGCGCGCGCTTATATCCAGGCCTTTCAGCCTGGTCAGGTTGACCGGACACGGAGTGGTACCCGTGACGCCCGGCGGGCGGGTGTCTAACTCGGTCAGAAAAGAAGCCATCGTGCCCTTCCGCATAACGGGGATCTTGCTCAACCTCCGCGTGAGACAATTCGCAAGAAGTGAGAACCCCGCATGCGTGCGTAAAATTCCCGATGTGCTCGAGTTTCGCCATTGACTGGCTAGGTACTACCGTAATTAGGCAGTTGAAATCGGCCGGGAACAATACACCAACTGGGTGATTGCTGCAGGTTGACATAGAAAAGACTGGGTTTGGGGGCTACCCCGCGGTGGTACATCGCGAAGAAAAGCCCTAAGTGGGACGACCGCATGACGCGGAAAAACAGCTTCCGGAGAGGCCGATGATAGCCGAGATCAAGATTCCCGCCATGCTCAAGATTGGGGGTGGGTCCTTTGCGACCGTAGCGGCGCTGCTCCCGCGCCTTCGCTGCAGACGGCCCTTGATTGTGACCGACCCTTTCCTGATGAAGACGCAGCTTGCTGCAAGACTGGCCACGCAGATAAGAGACGCAGGCCTGAGCTGTGAAATCTTCCATGATACGGTGCCGGATCCGACGACGGCGGTGGTGGATGCGGGGGTTCGCATGTTTGTCGAGGGCGCGCACGACAGCCTGGTGAGCCTGGGCGGTGGCAGCCCGATCGATACCGCAAAAGCCATCGGCATGCTCGCAGCCAATGGGGGAAGAGTTCGGGACTATCGAGTCCCACACGAAATCCCGTTAGCCAGCCCAGCGCACCTTGCGATTCCGACCACCGCAGGGACCGGATCGGAGGTCACACGGTTTACGGTGATCACGGATGCGGAGATGGGCGAGAAGCTGCTGCTAGCCGGGGATACCCTGTTGCCCTCCGCCGCTGTGGTGGACTACGAATTGACGCTGTCCATGCCGCCTCGGCTTACTGCCGATACCGGCACCGACTCACTGACCCACGCCATTGAGGCATTTGTCAGCCGCAAGGCGAATCCGTTTACCGACGCGCTCGCTCTGTCAGCGATGAAGACTATCTGGAGAGAGCTACCAACCAGCTTCCACCAACCTGGGAACGTGAAGGCACGGGAAGCAATGATGCTGGCAGCGACCCAGGCGGGCATTGCCTTCTCCAATGCAAGCGTAGCCCTGGTGCATGGAATGAGCCGGCCCCTGGGGGCGCATTTTCATATACCACATGGACTCTCAAATGCCATGCTGCTGCCGGCGGTCACGGCCTTCTCGGCAGAAGCCGCCCTTGACCGTTATGCGGAATGTGCCCGCACCATGGGGGTGGCGCAGGCACATGACACCGACCAGGCGGCGGTCGGTCGGCTGACTCGCGCTTTGTACGAGCGAAACGCCGAATTGCAGGTACCCTCGCCTAAGCAATTCGGCATTGCGGAAGAGCGGTACGTCGCGCTGGTGGGCACCATGGCGGCCCAGGCGCTGGCCTCAGGTTCTCCCCAGAACAACCCTCGTATCCCGACAGCGCAAGAGATCGAACAGATCTACCACCAGGCGTGGCAATGAAGTATTTCGCGGCTATCGTGGGACCGCAGTAGCGGATGGTTGCCGGCGGCGCACCAGTGCCAGCGCCGTCAAATCGTCCGGCCTGCATCGTTTGTTTCGATATAGAAAGCTAAGCAATCGTGACCAGGGACGATTCGCGAAATCATAAGCCTCGCGCAGTACGGCCTCACAGATTGCGGACGCCGATGCGGCGGTCGAATTCCTTAGCGTCCGCGAGACGCGTTCCACGCCAAACTCGGCTGCTCCGCGCCGGCTCTCAGTCACTCCTTTGGTGACCAAAAGCACCGCGTCCCCTTCCTGAAGGGCCAGAACTGCCGCTTCAAACGTGGTGTGCGTAAAGAGTCCCAACGGCATTCCGCTCGACTCCAGAGCCCGCACATGTCCCCCATCGCGAACCAATGCGAGCATGCTCCCTGCGTTGCAATACGTGAGGATGCCATGGCTCAGATTGAAGCAACCCAAAAATGTAGGCGCAAAACGCGCGCCGCGAGCGGCTTCCAGCAAGGCGAGATTAAATGCATGGGCCAACGCGGCGAGCGCGTCCGATTCATTTACGTCTGAACCTTCGAAGAGTTCCTGTGCCCTCCGCCAGAAGACATTTTGCACCTCCGACACAACCTCCTGGGCTTGCAGTTGGGCGCCGGCGATATCGGTCAATACGAATAACACGTGTTGGCCTATCAAGAGGGCATCGAAAAAGTCGCCACCGCGACATTGCGAGTGATAACGGGCGTGAAGATCCACCCCATCGAACTGGGACCAGCTGACCGAGAGCAGAGTAGGTGCGCCCACCTGGGTGCCTGACCCGGCCACAGAAGAATCCATTCGTGATTTCCCCCACGCGCAACACCGCTAGATTGCTTGTAGATTGTGACTCATTGGGAGAGTGATGACTAGGAGGGGAATTACGCTGACCAGGGTTTTCCTGTGTACCCGAAGGAGGCGATTTCTTGAACTTAAAAGCGAAGATCGAGTCTTAGACTGTAGAGGTGACCTGCCCGCTGCCCTGTGTTTTGGATGTCCCCGTTGTCGAGACTCAGCGGCTCAGACTGCGCGGGCACACTATGAATGACTTTGCGCATACCAAGGCGCTTTGGGGAGACGTGTCGGTTATGCAATACATGGGAGGTAAGTCCCTCTCCGTGGAGGAGTGCTGGGCACGCTTTCTGCGGTATTTCGGTCATTGGTCTCTTCTCGGATTCGGATACTGGGTGGTCGAGGAAAGAGAGACGGCAGAATTTGTTGGTGAAGTTGGTTTTGGGGATTTCAAGCGAGATATGGAACCGGCACTGGGGGCTATCCCCGAACTCGGCTGGGTTCTGGCTCCCGCGAAACAAGGGAAAGGATACGCGACAGAGGCCGCCCAAGCCGCGTTGCGCTGGGGGCGAAAACATTTCGATGCGAGCGATTTCGTTTGCCTCATCCACCCGGAGCATCGAGCTTCAATCAGAGTCGCCGGCAAGTGTGGCTTCGAGGCATGGCAACTTGGCAGGTACAAGGATCGGCCAGCCATTATTTTCAAACTAAAAAAGGATTGATGACAAACCACCTGATCTGGGCCGCTGGGCTCCTTGGACACTTGTTACTTCTCGCTATACTTTTCATGCGCAAGCGTGTCGCGCGCTTTCCCTGGTTTACGCTACTCATCATCTTTTACGTGGTGCGCTCGGTAGGGCTGGTCGCCGCGCTGCGGCTCTCCGGTCATCCTGCCCCCCTGTTTCCGTCGATGATCATTGACCTCACGGACATTCTTCTGCAGTGTGCCGTGCTCGCCGAGCTCAGCTGGAATAGCCTGGAGCCTTTGGGTGGCATCCGGCGATTCACCGTGCCCCTGCTGCTGGTTGCGAGTGGGATTTTGATCGTCATGCGCCTGGCGCCGTCCGGCCACGCGTCACTGCGCACAATTCTGGTTTTGCTGCACTTCCTGCTCTCCGTGCTTATGGTGGAGTGGGCGATCGTGCTCGCTTTTCTGCTTCGTCCCTTGCGGCTTTCCTGGCGCAGCCATGTTGCCGCGATCAGCTTTGGATTTGGTGTGTATTCCGCAGCGCTGCTCGCGGGAGGCGGCTATTTCACCACTGGCCGTGAGATGCGCGACTACGTCTTCTTTTCGTTCTTTCGCATCTTTGTCTACCTGCTGATTCTGCTCTTCTGGTCGGTAAGCCTTTGGTTCGCGGAGCCGGGGTCAAGGGCGTAGTGCAACGGCGACCGTATCCTTAGTGAGGGTTACGCGCTAAGCAGAGATGCTTCTCGCAGGCTCTTTAGCCCGTACCTTTCAATCTGAGATGCAAGCGCAAGAACCGGATATCTCGCTCGGGTGTGTCCAGTTCAAGCTGAGTGCATGCACATCAACGTCGAACCCTCGATCCTTTATTTCGGTACTCCGGTTGTTCTCATAAGCACCCGCAACCTTGACGGAACCACCAACGTCGCCCCCATGTCCTCCGCGTGGTGGCTGGGGTGGAATTGCATGCTGGGCCTGGGAGCCCGGTCGCATACGGCGCAGAACCTGCTGCGGCAAAAGGAATGCGTTCTGAATCTGCCCTCGATTGCTGAGGTCGCCGCGGTGAATCGGCTGGCGCGCCTTACGGGATCAGATCCCGTACCGCCGCACAAAGTGGCGATGGGATACCGCCACGAAAAAGACAAACTCGGTGCCGCCGGCCTCAGCGCCAGTGCATCGGACCTGGTGAGTGCGCAGCGTGTTTCTGAATGCCCGGTGCAACTCGAAGCAGTGCTTGAGAGCTCGCACCCGTTCGGCAATCGGCCAGACAAGGCCAGCACCGCTCTCGCATTTGAGGTAAGGATCGTGCGCACTCATATCGACGAACGCATCCTCATGGATGGAGATGAGGACCGCATCGACCCGGACAAATGGCGCCCGCTCATTATGAGTTTTTGCCAGTTCTACGGGCTGGGTGAGCGGGTATGGCAATCGACTCTGGCAAAGATTCCAGAAGCTGCCTACCGTCCTGTCCCGCAAATGACGCGGTGAACCGAGGGATGAGATTAGAGGCCGGCCAGTGCGCGCCCCGCGGCCGCGCCTGAGGCCCAGGCCCACTGGAAATTGAAGCCGCCGAGATGCCCGGTCACGTCGACCACTTCTCCGATGAAATAGAGTCCCGGGACCTTGCGGCTTTCCATGGTTCGCGCGCTCAGCTCCGCTGTGTCGACTCCGCCTGCCGTGACCTCAGCCTTTTCGTAGCCTTCGGTCCCCGCCGGATAGAGGATCCAGCGGTGGAGAGCGCTTTCTGCTTCTGCAAGGCCCTGGTTAGTCCACGAGGCAGGCGGCTGTAGCGCCAGCCAGCGGTCGGCCAGGCGATGCGGAAGAACGCCGCGGAGTGCGGTTCGGGCGCTCGCGAGATCGCGCTGCGATATTTGGCTGCGGAGCGGATCGGTCCAGAGCTGGCCGGGCGCAAGGTCGATCACCACCGCCTGGCCGGGTTGCCAGTAAGAAGAGATCTGCAGTATGGCCGGGCCGCTGAGGCCGCGGTGGGTAAAGAGGAGCTTTTCTCGAAAGCGTCCGGACCCGGCGGTGGTGACTGCATCAGTCGAAATGCCGGCCAGACCGGCGTATCGGTTGAGGTCCTCCGGAACAAAGGTGAGCGGCACAAGCGCCGGCCGGCAGGGTTGCAGCCGCAAGCCAAACTGCTGCGCGATCTGGTAGCCAAACGGGGTGGCGCCCATCTTCGGGATGGATAGGCCTCCGGTGGCGATGACCAGCGATCGCGCGGAGAAGACGCCTGTGTCGGTCGTTAAGTGGAAACCCTCGTCGTGGGTCACTTCTCGAACCGGCGTCGCAACCTGGATGGTTACACCGGCCGCGGCGCACTCCTGCTCCAGCATGGAGACAATGTCGCTGGCTGCCCGGTCGCAAAAGAGCTGACCCAGCGTCTTCTCGTGCCAGGGGATGTGGTGCTTTTCTACCAGTTCCAGGAAATCAGACGGCGTGTAGCGGGCCAGTGCGGACTTGGCAAAGTGCGGGTTGGCGGAGAGGAAGTTTTCCGCCGTGGTGTGCAGATTGGTGAAGTTACAGCGGCCTCCACCAGAGATCAGGATCTTTTTGCCCATGCGATGCGCATGTTCGAGCAACAGAACACGACGGCCGCCGCGGCCTGCATGCATGGCGCAGAACAGGCCGGCGGCGCCGGCGCCCACGATGAGCACGTCATAGTGGGAGCCGGCGCTGGGGTCAGATATGGCAGGAGAGCGCGGCGCGCTTCTCTGGGCACTTCTGGGCTGTCTGCAACATTCCTCCGTGAGACGAAACTAAGGACGCCTTGCCGGCTTTCGGCTCGCGGTGCGCTTGCGGGCTGGGCGGGGCAGGGTTGCCGGTCCTGATCGGGGTCGGCGCGCCTGCTTTCGAGGCTGCTCTGGCGACGCGGCTTTCTTGCGCGCGGCTCGCCTCAGTTGGGTCACTTCGTCCTCATTCAGCTCGCGCATTTCACCCGGTTGTACATCGAGGATCAGGGGCCCAAAGCCCACCCGCCTGACCTTCTCGACAAAGTGGCCTACTTCTTCGAACATCTTGCGGATTTCCCGGTTCTTGCCCTCGGTCAAGATCACTTCGTACCAGGGGTTGTCAGTGTCGCGGACCAGGCTAACGCTGGCCGGCTGGGTCATGACGCGGCCCTCCCGCTCCCCACGGCGGCCACGCTCGATCATCACTCCGCGGCGCAGCTGCTCCAGCTCTGCCTCGGTTGGTTTGCCGCTCACTTTCACCAGGTAGGTCTTTTCCACCTTGGAAGCCGCACTGGTCAGAACGTTGGCCAGCTCGCCGTCGTTGGTCATCAGCAGCAAGCCTTCGCTCTGGTAATCCAATCGGCCAACAGGAAAGACCCGAGCCCCGGCGCGGGCGAAAAACTTCATCACCGTGGGGCGTCCTTCGGGATCGGAAACGGTGGTGACGACGCCTTTGGGTTTGTTGAGCATGAAGTAGCGGAATTGTTGCGGTTTCTTGAGCAGCTTGCCGTCCACGCGGATATGATCGCGTTCCGGGTCGGCCTTCGAGCCCAGCTCAGTCACCTTTTGCCCGTTTACCTGCACCCGGCCGGAGGTGATCAGTTCTTCCGCCTTGCGCCGCGAGGCGATGCCGGCAGCAGCAACAATCTTCTGCAAGCGCTGCTCGTTGCGCTCTCCACCGAGCTCCTGGCTGTCGGTCATACCTGGTGCTCTGCCTGCGGCTCTGCGGTGGCTTCTTCAGGCTCTGCGGTGGCTTCTGCAGACGCTGGTGTTTCTTCTGCAGAGGCTTCCGCCGCTTGCTGCTCTGCTTCCGTCGGGGGCACCGCTTCCGCAGGAGTGGGCGCTTCGGAGGAAAGATTGACTGCGTCCTGGGCTTCGCCTTCAGCTTCTGACTCAGCCAGCTCGCCGGCCATCTTTTCAAACTCTTCCATGCTGGGCAGATCATTCACATCTTTCAGCCCAAAGCGGAGGAGAAACTCCTTGGTGGTTTTGTAAAGGATGGGCCGGCCAATCACGGGCTTTCTGCCCGCGGTGGTGATCAGCTTGCGGCTGACCAGGCCACCGAGCACCCCGCCTGAGTCGACTCCCCGGATTTCGCTTACCTCAGGCGCCGTCACCGGCTGCTTGTAGGCAATCACCGCCAGCGTTTCCAGGGCCTGCAACGAGAGCTTCATGGGCGGCTTCAGGCTCTTCACAAAGCCCCGCACCGCGTCGTGATATTCCGGCTTGGTCGCCATGCGGTAGCCACCGGCGATCTCCCGGATCTCCATACCGCGCTCGCTGTTGGAGTAGTCAGCGATCAGTTCGTTGAGCACCTGCTGCAGGAATTGCCGGACCCGGCGGTCGCGCAGGCGAGCTGCCTTCTTTTCGTCGCCCTCGCCGGCTTCCACTGCGAGGGGCGGCTCTTGCGGAGCGGTTCCGTTCTCGGAGCCAGAGGCTGAAGGCTCGGGGATTGCAACCGGGGAGTCGGCTTCCGGAGCCAGGCCTTCCAATTCAATCTGCTCCGCCTCCGGCTCGACTGCCTCGTCCAATAACGGCGAAACTTCATCAGCAAAGATGGCAGCGAGCTGGGCCAGGGTCACTGGCTCTTCTGCTGCATAGACCACGGCTTCCAATTTGGCTTTCAGACTCATGGGGGACCAACTGCGCGCCCAAAAAAGAACAGGCGCCTCGATTCATAGTATCGAAGCACCTGTGTTTTCGCTCGTCTTTGCTGAGCCGGGTTAGCCCTTGGGAGCAAATTGCACAAAGATCCAGAAGAGGCCGGCAGACATCAGGGCCGCAACTGGCAAGGTGAAAACCCAGGCCGCTGCGATATTGCGGATGGTAGACCACTGCAGCCCGCTCTTATTGGCCATCATGGTTCCGGCCACACCGGAGGAGAGCACGTGGGTAGTACTGACCGGTAACCCGTAATTATCTGCAGCCAGAATGGTGCACATGGCAATCAGTTCGGCAGAAGCGCCCTGGGCGTATGTCAGGTGGGTTTTACCGATCTTCTCGCCTACCGTAACCACAATGCGCTTCCAGCCAACCATAGTGCCTAACCCAAGCGCGATCGCAACCGCGACCTTGACCCAGGTGGGAATGAACTTTGTTGAGTAATCAAGCTTCTTCTTGTAATTGGCCATCACCGCAGCTTCTTCCCCGGTAAACGCGGGCTTCTTTGACTTGGCGAATAGCCGCAGCGCTTCGCTCGAGAGGTACATGTCGTTGCGCACGTTGGACTGCTGGTTCGCCGGCACACCCTTCAGCGTTTTGTATTGATGAACCTCATGTTCGATCTCGAGAACCATCTGCCGTTCCGCCAGAATCGTGGTTGGCGTTTCTTTCTTGGTCTGGAGGTATTCAGTCAGGTCGGCACGCGGATCGTCCATGACGGCGTTCGTATCCACGTAATGCGTGAGCACGTTGGCAGCCTGTTCCGATACGGCGACGAAATCCTGCACCTGGCTGTAGCCGACCGCATGATTCAGGGCATACGCGGTAGGCACCGTGCCAATCAGGATAAGCATGATGAGTCCCATGCCCTTCTGGCCGTCATTGGAACCGTGGGCAAAGCTCACACCCGTACAGGTCCCAACCAGCAAGGCCCTGATCCAGAATGGCGGCGGCGCATCGCCCTTCGGCGCCTCGAAAAGCCGCGGATCTTTGATCACGAACTTGAATGCCAGTAGCAACAGAGCAGAAAACACAAACCCGACTACCGGCGAAATCAGGAGCGAGCGAAAGACGTTTCCCACCTGCGACCAATCCACGCCGGACGTGCCCGTGGTACCCGACATCAACTGGTTAGCCACGCCAACGCCGATGATCGAACCAATGAGTGTATGCGAGCTGGACGCCGGCAGCCCATACCACCACGTACTGAGGTTCCAGAGGATGGCCGAGACCAGCAGCGCGAAGACCATGGCGAAACCAGCGCCCGATCCCACCTTGAGGATAAGTTCGACAGGCAACAGCGAGACTACGGCAAAAGCCACCGCCCCCGAGGACAGCAAAACCCCGATCAGGTTCCACATGCCGGACCACATCACGGCAATATGGGGTTCGAGGGAGTGCGTGTAGATGACCGTCGCTACTGCATTGGCGGTGTCGTGAAAGCCGTTGACGAACTCGAACCCTAACGCGATCAGCAAAGCAATTGCCAATAGAAAATACGCCATCGCCGAGGAGGTCCGCCCGTTCGCGAACAGGTCGCCGAGGAGCTGTGAGGCCGCCCAGCCGATGCCTCCGACCAGAACAAGCCCGAAGATGATCATCGGGATCTTGCCCTGCTTCTTGTTCATTTTCTGATCGAGAAGAGAACTCTTCCCAGGGGCGGTCAAAACCGCGGAGGATCCTTCTTTCACGCGCGCACACTCCACATTACAGTGTTGGCAACGGTACCAAAGTGCGTCGGTGGGGAGTATGAATTGTGGCCCCGGGAATGTTAAAGTTCTGCGAATTTGGCGATGGTGATGCGGGGCTAAGAAAACCGCAGATCTCTCCGCTGCGCTACCCCGAATTTCCTGTTGAGTTTGGTGACGTTGGCGATCTTCCTGCGGCTTTCCTTAACGAAAGCCGCACACGCGGCTATGTCCAGCGCTGCGTGGCAGGAAATCCGGGTTCGCTCCGGTCGAGATGACAATTCAATTTGAAGACGAGCTCCTTGCTTCCAGGGAGACTACGAGCACCTCCCTGCCGCAAAATTGTCATCTCGACCGGAGCGAAGCGGAGTGGATCTGCGGTTCGGCTTTTAGCGCACCTAGCGCCAGTCGTCCTTGGCCTGCAGACCTTGATTCACTACCGACTCGAACGAGGCGTGCTTCTTGATGTAAACCTCGCCGAAGTTGTTGTCCTGCCTGAGCAGCACCGCCTGTAAGCGCACCAGCTCGAGGATAGCCAGAAACATGCAGATAAGCGCCCGCTCGGAGCGGGTATTTCTGAGCAGGCTGCTCAATGACACCGGCCGCTCCTCCATGATCAGGCGGCGGCGCACGAAGTCGAGCATCTGGGAGACGGTCACGGCCTCCTCGTCGACGTCCAGTACTGGCCTCTTCCGCGCCCGGTCCAGGATTTCCCGGAAAACACGCACCAGGTCGACCGTATCGGCCGCGATCTCCGGCTCGGCTCCCTCTTCGGTACTAAATTGCCGGATCGCCGGATTGGTCCACGTGGCGGCTTCGATCTGTTGCTTCTGCAGCAGCATCTGGGCCGCATTCTTGAAGCGCTCGTGCTCCAGCAACCGCTCCACCAGCTCCCGGCGCGGATCCTCCTGCTCGCCTTCGGCTCCTTCCGCTCCAGCGCGAGGAAGAAGCATGCGGCTCTTGATGTGGATGAGCAGCGAAGCGACGTAAATGAAATCGGCCGCCGCATCGACCTCGGTCTGCTTCAGACCCTCCACGTAGGCCAGAAACTGAGCGGTGATCTTGCCGATGGGGATGTCATAGATATCGATGTCCTGCTTACGAATCAGGTCGAGCAGCAGGTCAAGCGGCCCGTCGTACACCGCACCGACACTGATGCTGTAAGGCGATGCGCTCTCGGCAGCTTCCCGCTTCTTGTCGCGCGTTTCGTCATTCATTGCGCGCGTTCTCCATATTCGGGTTTTAACAGGTGCATGGCGTCTCTCACCTGCTCCATCGTTTCTTCGGCCCGGGCCCGAGCCAGCTCTGAGCCACTATGCAGAATGTCATGCACCAGGGCCGGCTGCTCCTCATATTTCTTTCGCCGCTCCCGCATGGGCTCCAGTTCGGCCACGATTTCGTCCGCAGCCCAGCCCTTACACTCGATGCATCCGATGCCCGCCGATCGGCAACCGGCATACACCTTCTCCAACGTCGCCGGAGTCGAAAAGACCTTGTGCAGATCGCCCACCGGGCATACATCGGGATTGCCGGGGTCGCTCCGCCGTACCCGCGCCGGATCGGTCACCATCGTCTTCAGCTTCTGCCGCACCACCGGCTCCGGATCCGTGAGCAGGATGGTGTTGCCATAACTTTTTGACATCTTTCGCCCATCGGTGCCCGGCAGCTTGGGGGATGGGGTCAACAACACCTGCGGCTCGGGCAGAATGGGGGCTGGCCCGGGATAAAAATGGTTGAATCGCCTGGCCACTTCCCGGGTAACTTCCACGTGTGCCACCTGGTCCTGACCTACAGGGACAAAGTCTGCCTGATAGATCAGGATATCCGTTGCCATCAGCAGGGGATATCCGAGGAACCCGTAAGTAGTCAGATCCTTCTCTTCCAACTGCTGTTGCTGCTCTTTGTAAGTCGGTACCCGCTCCAGCCAACCGAGCGGCATGATCATGGAGAGCAGCAGGTGCAACTCCGCGTGCTGCGGCACCAGGGACTGCACAAAGAGGACGCAGCGGTCCGGATCCAATCCCGCTGCCAACCAATCCAGGGCTACATCGATGGTATTTTGCCTCAGGTTCGAGGTGTCCGCGTAATCGGTGGTGAGGGCATGCCAGTCGGCTACAAAAAAGTAGCAGTTGTAGTCATGCTGCAGGCGTACCCAGTTGTAGAGGGCGCCCATGTAGTTGCCGAGATGCAATTTGCCGGTGGGCCGCATGCCGCTCAGCACGCGCTTCAGTTGGTGTCGATTCGAATCTGGATTCACTGCCTCGATTGTACGGAAATCCTTCAGAGCGAGAGCAGCAAAACGCGGAAGAAGCCGAGCACAGGATTCACCATTGCCATGGTCACGCCGCCGCCAAAGAGAAGCATGAGAAAGAGGCTCAGGATTCCCAGACGGTCGTAAACCGGTAGCCAGCGATAAGGCAGCATGTGGCGGAAGATATGGCTTCCGTCGAGCGGCGGCAGAGGAAGTAGATTAAATGCAGCCAAAAACAGGTTCAGCAGCATCCCGATATAAAAAATCAAAGACAGTGGATAAGCCACCGGGCTCACCGCCAGGAGCTGCGGATCGAGCCCACTGATGCCGCGCATGGCAACCGACCGCACCGAGACTAATCCGACGGGCGACGTCTTGGCGATGATGATCAACACCAGCAACGAGACCACGGATCCAATCACATTGCTGACGGGACCAGCCAGCGTGGTAAGGATATCGTCGCGCACGTAGTTCTTGAAGTTGCGGGAGTTCACCGGGGTCGGCTTGGCCCAGCCAATCAGAGGGATGTGGGTCACCATTGCCACCAGCGGCAGCATAATCGTGCCTACGGGATCAATATGTTTGATGGGGTTGAGTGTAATCCGGCCCAGCATGCGTGCCGTCTGGTCACCCAGCCGCGAAGCCATCCATCCATGTGCCGATTCGTGAAGACTGAGCGCGAACAGCAACACCACAAATTGAGAGACGTTCAGGACGATCTCAGGAGTTCCCATTGGAAGCCTGATGGTAGCACGCCGACCAGCGCTAAGTGCGCCTGCAATGCTTG
>Ga0182024_10013027_pt1 | contig 16326 bp, 15 predicted proteins | sample P32metaG_FD_120480 | JGI IMG/M metagenome (GOLD analysis project Ga0182024, IMG submission 120480) | Permafrost microbial communities from Stordalen Mire, Sweden - P3-2 metaG (Illumina Assembly) | ecosystem: Environmental > Terrestrial > Soil > Wetlands > Permafrost | place: Sweden: Stordalen... | reverse complement strand
GCTTCATGGCTCTTTCAACGGGCGGAGGCGGAAGGTTCCGTCAAGGGCGCGCGTTGGGTGCGCGTTCATCGAAGCGAATGCGGAGACCCTTGACGGGTTCTTCCGCCTCTGCCAAGCCCGTTGCGTGAAGCGGGGGCACTTGACGAAGGAAGAAAATTGGTCCTCTTCCTTATTGCTGTACGCTCGTGCGCACGTAGGGGCCGGGCGTTGCGGGGCAGGATACAGGCCCCGCATGGATGGGGAGCGGAAAACGCCGGTAAGGTTGGCGGTTGCAGCGGGGGAAGGGCGAAGCATCCTTCCCTGTGAATGAAATAGGGCTCTTAGTGAAGGAGGTCCGAAGGGTCCGGGCGGCTGTTGTAGAGGTAAGCGCATGTGGAGGGGGATCTCCCGAACAAAAGCAATCGATTCTCCTTCTCTGAAGATATAAATTGACAGAGTTGATATTCATTACATACACTGAATGAAATGGAGAAAAGGTTGAAATTGAGTCAATACGGCTCCCAACTGTGGACTAAAGAGAAAGGGCGGCAGCTTCGAAGCCGCGTCGGAGCGATTCTTTCGGCTCTGGAAGTTGGCGATGCGCTGGCGATCGACGCAGCCGCAGTGGAGGCCTTCGACTTTTCGTTTGCCACAGAATTCTTCGGCAAGACGCTGATGACCCTCGCCGTGGAGTTTCCTGGCAGGTTCCTCGTCGTCGAGAACCTGAACGAATGCACCGAGGAGAATCTCACCCAGGCACTGGAAAGCCTTAATGTCGCGATGATCGAGCGAAGAGAAACGAACCTGAATCTACTGGGCAAAGCTCACCCTGCAGACCGAGAGACATTCGCGGCGATCGTCAAGGCTGGAGAAGCAGTCACGGCTGGCGCGCTGAGCAGGGATCTCGAGGTAAATCTGACAGCCATGAATGAAAGGCTGTCGAAGTTGACAAGCATGGGTATCGTGCGCCGGGAAAAGGGTTCGTCAGCGACGGGCAGAGAGCAGTATGTCTATCGCGTTCTGAGTTGATTTTCTTAGGACAAACCGTCCCCGAAAGCACGCGTTACGGAGGATAAAATGTGGACACTCGATAGCATTGAACTCAATGGTGGCTTCCTGCCTGGTTTGAAGTTGACCTTGCCGCAAGGATTGATCTGCATTATTGGACCGAGGGGAAGCGGCAAATCTACGCTAGCTGAGGCACTGCGGTTCGCAATCAAAGGGACCGTCGGTGCATCCAAGCCCCGGCTCGATCTCCTTCAGGCAAATATCGGCGGCAGTGGTCTGGTGACCCTGGTGGCAAGAACGGACACGGCCGGCACTTACACTATCAGGCGCGGCTACAAGCAGGCAGCCGTGTTGCTGTCGGCCGATGGGCGAACGGTTCCCAATGTCGATCTTGACCGGGGCACATTCCTGCCTCTCGACGCCTACAACGGCCTTGAGATCGAGGCTATTGCCGACGAGGCTTTAGGGGAAAGACGCCGCGCGCTTCTCGACGATCTCCGCGGCGAGCAGCTTTCCACCATCCATCTTTCCCTCGGGGAGCACAGAAGGGCCCTCGAAGCCAATGCGGATCGTGTCCGGGCGGCGCGCCGGTCGATCAGCGACCTTTCCGAGAGGATCGAGGAGATCGGGGACGCCCGAGCACGGCTGGCCGCAGTCGGCCCTCTGCCCGAGAACGCGGCCTCGACGGAGTACACGACCGCGAGCCGGCAGCAGCAGTGCAATGCGCGTGAGCGCAAGCGAGTGGACGATGCTTTGGCGGTACTGTCCTCGCTCGCTCGCGATGCCGAAGGCATCAAACAGCGAGCCTCCGATCCAAAGCAGTTCACCCTTGTCGATGAAACATCTGCAAATTCGACCCTCTTGCTCGAAAAACAGACTGCACTACTTCAGACGCTCAATTCGGCTGTTGCGCAATTCAGCACGTTGATCGCTGGCATCGAAAGCGCCAAGGCACTTCTCGAACAAACCAAGATTGGCCTCGCAACCATTCACGCCCGACAAGCCGCGGACCTCACTCAACTGCAGCAGCTGAATCGGGAAGCTGACGAGCGGTACCGTGTTCGGTTGGATTTAGAGCAAAGCGTCCAAAAACTCCAAGAGATCGAGGCGGAACAATCGCTCAAGAGGACTGAACTGGTCAAGCTGCTTGCCGATCGCAAAACTTTGAAGGCCAAATTTCTGCTGGAACGGGAGCAGGTGTCTCAATTGCGCGATGAAGTAGCCTCCGAACTACAACTGGAGACCGGCCGAAAGGTTCGGATCCGGGTATTGCGGAATGCCGACAACCTGGCGTATCGCACATTGCTCACAGAGGCGCTAAAGGGCGCTCGGGTCCGAAACCACGAGGAAATTCTGGACTCGCTCCTGCAACTGCGGCCGGAGCAACTGGCTCAGTTCATACAGACCGACGATCAGGTTGCCTTTGATGAGGCATGCGACTTTGGAACAGAGCGGACCCGAAAGATATTGGACGCATTTCGCGAAAACGTCGACCCTCTTGAGCTTGAAGTCGTCGACATTGAGGATCAGGTGCGTATCGAGCTGAATGTCGCCACGATCAACGAACCGATCTTCAAAGACGCCGCCGAGCTCTCGCGTGGACAGAAATGCACAGCGCTGCTTCCGCTGCTGCTTGCAAGGACTGACAACCCACTGATCATTGACCAGCCGGAAGACAATCTGGACAATCATTTCATCTATGAGACAGTTGTAAACTCGATTCAGCGGCTCAAAGGAAAGCGACAGATGATCTTCATCACCCACAACGCCAACATTCCGGTCCTTGCGGACGCGGAATTGGTCATTGTCATGAACTCGGACGGCAAAATCGGTTATGTCGAGAAGTCCGGATCTGTTGACGAGTGCCGTGACGAGATTGTTGATCTTCTCGAAGGGGGTCAAGAGGCGTTCGAATTGCGCCGTGAACGATATGCCCGCGCATGAGCTCCTGTACGAGCGGCTCCGGAGGCTCGCGGTCGAGGACCCTCGGGAGGCAAGAGTCGTTTTCCTGGCCGAGTTTGAGGCGAAATCGCCGGGCCTGAATGACCTCTTTGTCCGGCTGCGAAAGCCCAACGAGGGACGGCTGCGGCAAGTTATTGCCAACTCCGTGCGGGCGCATCCAGAAAAGGCCAGAATTGTCGCCGAACTGCTTCAATGGCGCGAATCAGAGACCGATGAGTTCACTCGTCGGGCGATCGCAGGCGCGCTTGCCGACGTTGACCCGACGGCGCTCCGCGAAGACAAGACTGTGCAGAAGGTTAACGAATCAAGCGAACTGGTGGTCGTTTACCGCTATGTTGCCGATCGGCTCCGCCATCGCCTGCGCAACACAATGCTAGCGGCGCAAGCCCAAGCCAGTCGGCTGAACCGCCAGATTGCAACAGGCCAGAGTAGCGAGGTACAAGCGGTCTTGGCCAAATTAAATGATGCCATGATCTCGATGGGCCGGGAGCTTGAGGCAACGGACGTTGATCCAGAGTACTTCCGCCTGCGCCCCGTTGCCTTGCCGGATTGGCTCCGGCAACTAAACGCCCGATACGCCATGCAATACAGCCCTGTGAAACTCAACTTGATCGATGCGGACCACGCATGGATTCGGGTGCTGGCCAACGAGTATCTGCTGAACACAATCTTTTGGAATATCTGGTTAAACGCCCAGCAATCCGTCGGAGAGAATTGCGAGATCACGATCACTTTCAGGCGGCAACGGCACGAACTCGAGACATTGATCTCGGACAACGGCGAAGGCTTTTCCCCGGAACTGAAGGAGATCGTATTTCAGCAGGTCTACTCAACCAAAAATAGTAGCGGCCGTGGGAGGGGACTGATGGAAATCCAGGATGCCGTCGAGCGCCTCGATGGCCGGGTTGAACTATACGAAGCAAGGCCATCCGATTTTCGCATCCGGATATGGGTCCCGCTGGAGACGAAATGAGCTACCCACTTGCGATTCAGGCCCTGGTGATCGAAGACGAGGAAGGTACGAAAGAAGCCTATAAAGGCATCTTCGAGACCATTACCGAAGAGGTCACCGGCCTTCCGTTCTCGCCAGTTCTCCCTTCCTTCGCATTTTCCTATGAAGAAGCTGCCGCTTGTCTAGAGTCAAGCAAGATCTTTCACGTCGTTGTTCTTGACTTGCGTCTTCCCGAGAAGCCCAGGATGCCGACCGCTGAAGTTGAGCTGGGGATCAAACTTCTGAATCAATGCATAGAGCGAGACCGCTACCCAATCCCGTCTTTGCTTGTCATAAGCGGCCACATCGCATCGACAGAGCAGGTTCGGCTCCAGGATGCAGTCCGCCAGGGCTTTCACTACGGCCGCACGTTGGTAAAGGGCGACTATAGTCTTCTCGAGGGGGAGATTCGGCAAGCATGCAACGAAGCTCTGCGCTACTGTTCTGTCGGCGTTCACGTTCGCGATGCGGGCCAGGAACAGTTCCCGACAATCTCTCCGCGTGAGGAGGATCTGCTCCGCCGATCCGCGCTCCAACAGTCTGGCATTATCGGATTGGATCTGACATGGTGGTCTGCCAAGCGCCTCGTTGCCATCTCGAAGAATCGCAGCGATGGCGCGAATCCGTGGACGAAAGTGCTGATGGGAAGATATTTGCTCGACGGCGGCCGGGGAGCCTCCCGTCCCAAGTTCTTCAAGTTGATGGACGGCTTCGATGCAAAGAGCGTCATCGAAAGCGCCCGCTACGTTGAGCAGAAGCTGACCCATATCAAGCTCTCCTGTCACGTCACGACCAAAAACTTTGCGCTAATCGTTACCGAGAAAGTCGGTGCGCAGGATGCCACGCCCAGTTCGCTCGAATCCATCTTCATCGGATCGGAACCGGGGCGTGCCCGGGAGGTGGCCCTTCAGATCGCCGATCAGGTGAAGCAACTCGGCGACTTATTACCGGAAAGCAAACCCTTGAAGGCGTTGCTATGGCCCGGCCACGACATCGGGCTCGTGAGTGAGCAGTGGAATCGGTTCGCATCTCAGGTGCGGGAAGAGCTGAGCTTCGACGCGGACCCGATTTCTCTTTTGTCCGAGTTACTTGCCAGCAAAGAAATGCAGCGAATCACCGAGCGATCGATCGTTCATGGAGATCTGCATATGAGCAATGTTGCGCTCGACCTCGAACCCAATGGCACGCACGCCTACATCTTCGACGCGGGTGTTGTTAAACGTAATGTCGCCGGTCGAGACATTGCGGTTATCGAGGCGTCGGTCCTGCTCCATCAGCGGATTGAACATGACATCTTCGTTCAGATCTGTTCGATTCTTTATGGACCGCCAACATCAGGTACAGAGGATGTCCCCGCAAAGCCGGTCGAGGGCATCGCCAATGACATCGTGGAGTTCATCCATGCGCTGCGCGAAGCCGCCAAGCCATGGAACGATGTCGAAATATACGCATTGATGGTCTTTGATTTTGTCTTGATCCAGGTCGGAGGATTGGCTTTTGGAAGTTACGGCAATAGAATCGTCGATCAGCCGTCTGCGGCGTATCTGCTGGCCGTTGTCGGGGAATGGTATAGACGGGTGCGCGGCGGGGCGCCATCTGACTAGACGAGTCAATTCTTCCATCAAGAGTGCTGATCCATCGGACAAATGGGAATCGCAACAAACGTTCGGAACTCCAGTCACGATCTGCATCTCTCCGTCATGAGGCAGCGCGGCTTGCCCCGTTGGCAGCGATGAGCCTCTTTGCAAAAGCCTCGGCACTTGGCCAGTCAGGGGAAATGTATAAATCCCCTGACTTGGTTTCCCCGGCTTCAGCGACGACAAAGAATGAGTAGAGATTAGGGTCGCTACGCACATCTTCCCGGGCGGCCTCGAGCAGCTCATCCCACAGGAAGTCGTCATATTCGATTCCTTCAGGGTCCGGAATGTCTGCAGGCTCGTAGTTCTTCTTCAACTCCAGGGCGTCTGCAAGAGCTTCCCTGGCTTCGCCGTCAATGCCGTTAAAGACCTCGCGGGCATACGACTTATCGTAGGTTTTCAAAACTTCTACACGCCGACCGTCTGTCGATTGCTCGAAGAATACTTCTTGCCTCGGCATTTCTCGGGCCCTCTTTGACTAATTATCCTGCATGATTGTGAACTAGTCTAGGCCGATAGAACCGTCGGGTAGGCCAGTGTTGCTGTTCTCGCCCGAATGCGAGGGCAACTCTCAGGACGGGAAGACGCCATGATCAAAAGACGCATCTGCCAGAAGGCAGGTCCAAGGATTCTGAGGAGCACGAGGGAAAGGTCACGGTAACAGAGTCCGCATCCCGCAGAGAATTTCAAACCGGGACGAGCGGTTACCGCAATACTAGGTTTGCGCCCGGTTAAGATACAGATGTGCGAAAGTCGTGTCTGAACAGACGATGGATGATGCTATCAAGCACGGGACAATTTGGACAGAGTCCGAACTCGATTTGATCGTAGCGGACTACTTTGTCATGCTTGGCGAAGATCTGTCGGGACGATATTACGTAAAAGCGGATCACAATGTTGCCCTCAGTGGGTTGCTGGGTCGGACTCGCGGCTCGGTAGAGTTCAAGTATCAGAACATTTCTGCAGTACTGGACAAGCTCGGAATGCCGTGGATTCCTGGATACAAGCCAGCTTCTCATCATCAAGGAGTAATTGTCGAAGCGATCGGGCGTTATCTTTCGCTAGAACCTGATGCGGGGGATCCTCGTCCTTCGACTTCACAAGTCGGCATCCTTGCTGAGATCTTTGTTCCTGCCCCGAAATTGGAACGAGAAGAGCCCATGCCTGTCGAGTTGCGCCAGCTGATTGCGAAGCTGGACCCGTCGGAACGCGACCGCCGTAATCGCGCCCTCGGAAAGGCGGGTGAGGAGTTCGTTCTTGAAATCGAACGGCGCCAACTCGTACAAGTTGGCCGAAAAGATCTAGCTCAGCGGGTGCGCTGGGTAGCCGAAGAAGAGGGAGATGGAGCTGGGTACGATGTCCTGTCCTATGCAGTTAACGGATCTGAACTTCTTATTGAGGTCAAAACGACTAACGGCTCAGCCAGAACTCCGTTTTTTATAACACGCAATGAATTGAACGTTGCTGCCGCAAGAGCGAATGATTGGCGAATCTATCGGGTTCACAAATTCGCTCAATCGCCCCGCATATTCACAATCGCCGCTCCCTTGGACGGCTCCGTTCATTTTCGACCTGAGCTATGGCGAGCATCGTTCGGTCAAATCCCGACATGATGAACTGGCCAAGAATCGTCCCTTTTCGCGTCTCTTGACTTGGTATGCGTACTTGAAGCCAGTTTGGCGAGCGGAGCGGGCAGTTCATCTTGCCAAAGCCTATCAAACTCAATGTCTCTAGTGGTTTGCCTGAGCAAGCCCTGCAGTTTGTCCTTTCTTGATTGCCTCTTCCCCTGTATGATGGAGTCCGATTTCTTTTGCGACAGATTGATTCTGCTAACCGAGACGCAAACCGCGCGGGGGCGGCCTGCTCTCCTTCCGTTGTTTTGTCATTCTGAGTGGATTCGTGATCAACATCATTACAGAGGCTTCGCTTTCGGAATTCGGCCAAGTGGCCCTCGCAAACGCATATCGAATTCGTCGAGCGTGGATCATTTCGCCGTGGTTTACTGCCACAAAGTCACGCTATGATCCTTTGGCATTGATCGTCGAGGCATTGAAGCGACGCGGGGTCCACATCGATATCGTTACAAGGCCACCGCGCGAATGCTGGCATCGTGAAGCGGTCGATGTTCTGCGAGCCAACCTGAGACCCAACATCCACTACAATGCAAACCTTCATTCCAAGCTTTACATCTTAAAATGTGATGGATTCCAATATGCGATGTTAGGCTCCCCAAACCTAACCTATCGCGCGGACACGCGAAACAAAGAGATCTCGGTCGAATTCCGCACAAGTATGTCAGAAAATTCGGATCCGGTTGCTTCTATGATCGATGAATTATCGAGGTACGCAATTGCACTGATTGCCGAGGAAAGCACTAGAAGAGAGAGCAAGGAGGAGAGAAAACGATGCTAGCCACATTGAATGAGTGGTTCTTTATGAAAGAGGACAGATCAAGTTTCCTGCCTCGTATTCCTGAAGACGCGAGACTGGTCTTTTGTCATCAGCACCTTATTCAAGAAGATATTGTTCTAAGCATTCAAAAGCGCTTCGCAACGAGGAAGCCGATAAAAATGCTTATCTGGGGCGACTGGGGCGTGGGCAAAACTCATCTGACCTATCATATTCGGTGGTGGCTCGACGAGAATGAAAAGGATTACCCCGCTCTTCCCGTTCTTATAGAAATTGGGGACATCACCAAGAAATCTAGGTTTGATGAGATCGTCCGTCCCTTCTTGGACAAATTGGGAATCGATTTTCTTATTCAATTGGTCCATGATTACCGTGGGAAGCAGCAGAACGTTGCACTCGGCCTGCGAGAGAAAGGTGTAGCGTCTCATATCGCTGAAGCTTTCAACAAAATGCTTCTTAGTTCACCCGGGCAGGCTCCCGTCGAACTCGTAAATCAAACATTCGAGTATTTGAAGGGGAGGAAGATACCCGGACAAGCAAGTGTTGGGCTCAGCCCCGTCGATCAGAGTCAGGATTTTATCGATATCCTCACATCGATAGGCGAGATGTATCGTGCGGTCAACGCCGGGAAGCGCATTCTCTTCATAGCTGACGAGGCAGCCAAACTCGATGCGGTCGAAGCAGACGAAGCTACCCAGAACCATTGGTTAACCGCCAACAAGCTCATCTTTGACGACAGAAACCAGAGCTTCGGGTTTATCTATACCGTGAGCGGAAAATCCGTTAACAATCTCCCTGTTGCAATATATGAGGATCAAATCCAGAACAGGATAGGTCAAAATGTGTTTGGTCTTCAGACGCTGGCGACCTCTGACGTCGAGACCTATCTAAAAAACCTATTCAACGAGTTTATCGATTGGGACAGTGTAGAGAAGGCAGTGGCGGAAGGTAAGATTCCGTCCGACAAATACGACCGAAATGCCTATCCATTTTCGATCGAGGCTAAGGATAGATTTGTCGATTTCTTCAATCGAGCCCAAGAGGATGCAAAGCCCCGAAATATCTCGGAGCGGATTGACGACCTCGCCTTCTTGGCACTTAAGACTAATCAGCGTTACATAGGTCTAGAATTTCTGGATCAGGAGAATATGTGATCAAACATGCCTAGCTATCGACTTACTCCTGACCCCATTAATTCAAAAGGCAACATCGTCGCCGGCGATCCCGCCATGCGCGACAAAGATCGGGTTCTGCTTGGACGCAGCATCGAGTCAGGGCCGAATCGCGAGCTCTGGTTGGATATTTCAGGCGAACAGGTCGTCGCCATATTCGGAAAGCGCGGAACAGGAAAGTCTTACACACTTGGTGTCCTCCTAGAAGGCCTCTCTGCGGGTCCAGGCGAAACGAGAATTTCCAAGCTCAGTACTCCACGTGGTGCCTTGGTATTTGACATCATGGATATTTATTGGACGTCAACGATCTCACTTACTGAGTCTGGCCCCCATGAAATAGTCAACCAATACAAAGGCATGAAGTCGAAGGGGTATGCCACCCAAACTCTGAATATTGACGTATGGATGCCGAGTGGATTTGAAAGAGCGGATATTGATCCGCCTGGGGTTAATACTCTTCGTATTTCACCATCGGAGCTTGCTCTGGATGACTGGTCTGCGTTGTTCGACGTGGATGTTTACACTGAACCGCGTGGAATGCTTATTGCGGACCTGGTTGCACATGTTAAGAACGGATATCAGAATATCGATGGAACCGCAGCAGCAGGCACACAATCCTTTTCGTTCGAGGATCTGCTCAAGTGCCTTGAGAACGACGCGGAAATTCTGAACAATTATCAGGACCTTACGAGGCGGAGTATTCGGCAACGAATGACAACTTATGCCTCGCTATCGGTGTTCCAAGGTAAAACACCCCTCAGCGAATTGCTAAGACCCTTTAGGTCTTCAATCCTGATGTTGGGACGAGCGCCCGACGAGCTAAAAAAGGTATTGGTTTCAGTTCTCTTGCGAGGGATACTTCGAAATCGGCGAGATGTTTCATTTGCACGTAAGCGTCTTGATCTTGATGCAAACCTGACCGAGGAAGATAGGAAATCGCTTGAGGCTTTTGTGGCGGAAGGGCTTCCGAGGACCTGGATTCTCATGGATGAGGCACATGTATTGGCCGCGGCTGGCCAAGCTTCGGTTGCAAGTGAGTCGCTTATTAAGTACGCGAAGGAAGGGCGCAATTACGGACTCTCGCTTGCTGTGGCGACTCAACAACCAAGCGCACTGGATGCAAGGCTTTTATCGCAGGTTGAAACGCTGATTTGCCATCAGTTGACCGCACCTGCTGATGCGACATTGGCTGCACGTGCGATGAGATCGCCGAGTCCATCAGAGATCCTTATTGATGGTGAACGGTCTGACATGGAAGGACTCCTCCGAAGGCTTGGGCAAGGAGAAGCGGTGTTCTCGTGTGGAAATGCTCCAGCCCTAAATAGGAGTTGTCTCGTTTCGATTCGCCCTCGATTGACGGCTCACGGAGGTTACGAAGCTTGAAGCTGAGCGGCAGAGCTCTTGTCGGCCTCGATGAATTCATGCTAAGGATAGGGCACCTGCGTGTCTTAGCTCATGTTGCCGCACAGCTTGGCGGATCAAGGAGCAAAACGGAGAGATTCGCTGCTGAATTCCTTCGAGATTCAATACAGGTTCCCGCGGCTGCACACATTGCGGAGTACCTCGGGCTAAAACGGCTATGCCCCGTGAAAGGCAAAGACGACCACCTCAGCACTAATGAGAGGAGGGTCAACTTCCGTTATCCGGATATCACAATCGTTGATGAAGCAGGGCATTTCCGCTTTCAGGGTGAAGCGCGTTCTGTATCTCTCATGTGGCAAGATGCGCAGCTTGCACATCCACGAGTACCCTCCCGTGTAGGCGCTATAACGACAGAGGCGAAATCAGGTTCCAAGACCGGTCTTTCACACATTTTCGACTGGGCCATTGGGCTGGACTTGATTTCGCAAAGTTCACAGGCCGGGCCCTTGGCCAGGGTCTTTTCGAGCGGGACAGACAGTTCGAGCGCGTTGCCGTTTTCAAATCCCTACATTCCAGGCCCTGAGATTCTTCCTGCTGCCTTTCTGTCCGTTGGAGCTGACGCGGATGTGTTCGCGCGTCTTGTTCGCCGCCTCAACTCATCCGCTAACTTTCCACTTAAGAAGCGTGAAGCAGCTGTGCTGTTTGCATCAGTTGTCGAAGAGATCGACTCGGAATCCTTGCGGGCGAATTACTTGACTACTTCACAACGTTTTAAGCTTTCGAGCCTCCTCCGAGACCTCAAGCGGTCTGCCCGAACATCACGAACAAACCTTGGCGAAACATCGACCGCATGGCACAGGACGGCATCTCGATTGGAGAGCTATGTTGATTTCGGGCTCCTTAAGAAAGGTGTCTCATCGGAAAAGGAAAAATACGAGTACATCTATTATCGAACCGAGCGATTGGCGCTCGTCGCAGGTCAAATCGAGAGTGCAACCACTATTGAGGAATGGATAGGAAGCTCTTTGACTTACCTCGTGAGCGACCAACAGCCACAGAGTCGTCGGTATACTGCCGCAGAATTTACAACAATCCTGAAAACGGCCGTTGAAGCAATAAAGTCTCCGACTTCAGTTCTTCCTCTGGACGCCCTGACGCTCTATACGATGGAGACTGCACTTCGCGCGAACAGACCAGCACCTTACGGTGATACACGAGCACAGCTAGAGCAATTCGCCAGAGACAATGAGCATGTCGCCCGACTAGCACGCGGGCGCTCCGGACGGGGCGCGGAATTCCTAACAATCAACATAAGGGCTCTTCAATGACGGACATACCTGCAAAAGTGTTTTTTGAGACCTCACCCTTCTCGGTCGTTGCAGATGAGGCTGCGGCAAGGTGCTGGGGCGGTCGCGGTAAGGCCCTCGAGGGCCTTCTCAAGATTCGTCATACCCTCAAGACACGGCCGGATTCCTCGCTAGATCTCATCTGGGCAAATCTGGGCGCAGGCAAGACCCATACTCTCTTTCATTTGGAATACCTGTTGTCTCAAGATTCTTCTGGAGGTCATACAGTTTGCGTATTTGTAGAAATGCAGGAACAATTAAGGAATTTTCACGATCTTTATAAGCGGATAGTATCTGCAATTCCGACAATTGAATTGTCTGACGTCCTGTCAAATTGTCCAATCGGCAAGCTTCCTGATTCTGTTGCGCGAGCTGCGAATGTCTTCAGGAATGGCGGCCCATCTGAGTGCGCTCTTATTCGGTCGTGGCTTAACGGAGAACATCCGTATCTTAATGAATTGAAAAAATGCAGTGGCATTACGCAGCGCATTGAAGACGATGCTACCGCGGTAGATGCTCTTTGCGCGATTCTGCAAGCGTTTGCAATGTCCAAGCGGCGCCTGTTGGTATGCATCGACGAATTTCAGCGTGTAGGGGTTGTTGGGCCCAGAACGCGTCAACAGATCCTGTCGAGCCTCAGGACCGTATTCAGCAGAAATCCGAGATACTTCTCGGTAGTGATCGCAGTTCAATCGATGATTGAAAAGAATGCATTAGAACTCGTTCCTCCTGAGCTACAGACCTTGATTGGGCGGAAGCCCTCGATCTCCCTTCCGGAAATGGACGTTGCAGAGGCAAGGGACTTCCTGCGTGGCCGCTTTGAGTATTTCAGGCCAGAGGGTTACGTTGGCCCAGCCTTTGCACCTTTTGATGAGCAAGCAGTGCATGAGGTTCTCGACTACATGCATCGCGATGCACATGTCGCACTGATTCCTCGAGAGATTCTCCAGGCCTTTGCATACATATTCGATGAAAGCGGGATCTGTTCGTCGATTGTTCCTGCAACCGCTCTCAAGATTGCTTCGGACTTGTATGGACCGTAAGACTAACGTGGCATCAGATTGTAGTTCGTTAATCGGACAAGTGCGAACTAGCCGTCCGCCCGAGGGAACCTGGCGTCGATCCTTTTCGATTGCTTACGGAGGTACAACTCTGTATGCGCAGACAGAGCAAATATTGCAAAAGGGATTGCAATGTCTAGAGGACGGCATCACGTCCATTGCGAATGACAATCTTTGTCTAATCAGGCAGGTTCTCAAGGGATACGTCATCCGGCGTTTGCAGTTTGACGTATCCGACAAAATATTCAGCGCAGTTCTCGGTCGATGTCTTCGGACAGGCAAGATTGAATGTTTCCCTTGCCTCACGATCAACGGTAAGGTGCGGAGAATATACGTCGGTCATGAGAACTTCGCACAATTCTCTGAAAAGGTTGAGCGCGTGAGAAAGCTGCTGCAATCTCAAACGGCAGTAAGTACCAATTCGATCCAAGAGGCGTGCTTTCCCGGCCGCGGCAGTGGGACGTGGTTTATGTCACAACAGCTTGCCGAGTACCTTGCGTATGCGGGCTGGGCAGTGTACGCGGACAAGGATCTCTTTGTTTTACCTGAGGTATTAGGAAATGCCAAACGCAAAACTCTGTGACAGAACGCTGGTTTTCGGGGTCGGCGGTTGGCGCACACCGATGTGCTCACATGGTGTGGCGCTCCTTGGCACTGATAGGCACGGCAAGCTTACGCGCGCCGAAACTCGTATTCGGGAAATCCAGGAGCTCGGGCCTTATAGCGTGGTTTGCACCGACACAAGTATTGGAGTATTTGCTGCAACAACCAAAATCAAACTCAAAGACGGCAATTCTGCGCGGATCGACGAACTGGTAACTGATGTTACCAATCGCCCAATCTGGATTGAGAATGTGGCCGCAATCCCAGAGTCTGCCAAGGACTTCAACCTGAAGGAAACCTTGAGGCCGATTGCTGCAGCTGCATACGACGAAGAAATTATTGTCAGGCGTCGCTCGAATCAAGCACCTCGTGGAGAAGCGCGAAAGTATTCAAAGATTGCAAAACATTTGAACACCTCGTTCTGCGTTATCTCGTGCGCAAAGTTCGCACACTTCCTAACGGAGGATTGGCCGGAAGCCATTATTTCCTTGGCCCAACTGCTCTTCCATGATGTTGACGAAGAGGCAGAGCAGATAGATATCGCAGCAAGCGGGTTCCTCTTGTGGTATTTGAGCGCTCTACGCGCATCAGAGGTCAAATACGTTCTGACTTTCGACAGCATACAGCATTCCCTATTTAGTGTGGTCCGCCAATCAAATGACCGCAGATCTCCGTTTGAGCCAGTTAGAAGCCTCTTCTTTACTGGAGAAGTGAATCAACTTTTCGCACTAGAATGGGATGATAGAAGTTGGAGTCCTCTGATATCGGGATTCATTGCTGGACAGTAGCGGAATACATGTACTCGTCGGGACGCAGTTTCCCACCATCTGGAAGTTCCGAGCCAACAAGAATATTCATTCCGGACTCTCTCAGTTCTCGAGTTCGCCTGGCATACTCGGAGATACCAGAAACTATTGCGAGTTCGTCCCCGGCAATCACTTGCGATTCATATTGGAGAAAATATCGACGAATGCGCTCTCTTGCCGTGCGTGCTTCGAAGCCGCTTTCGCTCAGCGTTAGTTTCCCGAGCTTTCGTAGTGCATTTTGCAATTCAACCAAATAGACTACCTTCTTCCGCAAGTCAATACTAGTCAGGCCCTCTTTCAAGTCAGAAAGCTGTTCAAGCATGTGACTGATTATCAGTGTCGTTGACGCGGTCTCTCTTGCTGATTTCGAATTGATCATTTTCTTCCACCTTTCGATCTGCGCCCGGAGGGAGTGTCTTTGCGCCGAGCCACCCTTTGTTCCTGGATTGGCTTGGGCCGCACCAGTTCCTTCTTGAGTTGCTCCGCGATCGCCTGTGCTAAAGCTGGCGGTACCGCGTTACCAATCTGTCTGGCAACCTGAGTTTTCGAACCGCACAGAATGTATCCATCGGGAAAGGTCTGCAGCTTGGCGGCCTCGAGATGTGTTATCGGTCTATCCAAAACTGGATGGAGGTACCTGCCTTTTTCGGGCTTGAAGAATTCGGTTCTGATGGTCACAGAGGGCTTATTCCAGACAAGTCTCCCCATAACATCGGCCGATCCTGAGATCTTCTTGCGCCAACAATCCGACAAAAGATCTGGAGGCAAATTGAACCTGTTTCCTCCATATGGTATCGATTTGTACCGGCGCATTGAGACATCGGTAGGGTTCCTGGAAAGATGGAGTTGGCTAACTTCATGAATGGGCATCCTATCTAGATTGGTGCCATTGTCGGAGTCCACGAGGCGCGCCACGAGCTTGCGCAAACGGCCAAGCGACGCGTTGCCCTCGATGTTGAACGTGTCGACGAGCGGACAATCCAAAAGATGTCCTATTGCATCCTTAACCGTTCGATATTTGATTAATGCTGGTTGAGGTGGAAGCACCGGTGTGAAGCCTCTTGCTCCTATAAGAAAACCACGTTTACGTTGCTGTGGCGCTCCAAATTCAGCAGCGTTCCGAGTTCCATAGCAGATCCTGTAACCCAACTTCTTTGCAATGTCTAACGCCTGTACGAACTCCTCCGATTTCAAGAACTCAGGGACATTCTCGACGACAAACGCCCGAGGCTTGACTTTCTCAATAACCTTGAAGAAGTATTCCCATAGCTTGTTGAGAGTAGCGTGATGGTCGGTTGGCGACATTTTCCCGAGTGGAGAAAACCCTTGGCATGGTGGTCCGCCGATTACAAGCTCTGCCTTTGGAATTGTTTCGAGGTCGAGGCTTTCAATTGTTCCGGCAAAAACATTGTGCCGAAAATTGGCAGCGTAGCTTGCTGCAGCGGCACGATCTGCTTCGACGGCGAAAATAGGTCTAAACTCAACGTTAGAATCGGATGCTTGAACAAAACCTTGCGCCAAACCGCCTGCTCCCGAAAACAAATCGATGAAACGATACACCTTACGTGGCATTGATAACACTCTCTCGACGTTTAAGAAGTGCTGATATTCGTCTCATCAGATAGGCCGGATCATCAACTCCACATTGCCAGATGGTTAATACACTCCACCCGAGTTGACGCAGGTTTCTAGTGACACGTCTGTCACGGCGCCGGTTCGTAAGCACTTTGTTCGCCCAAAACAATTCTTGGGTTTTAGGAAGATTGGCGCGTTTACAACGCTCGTGCCCGTGCCAAAAGCAACCATGTACGAAAATCACTGTGCGATATCGCGTCAATACAACATCCGGCGACCCTGGAAGTGAACGTACATTCGTACGGAATCGGAATCCCAACGAGTGTAAGAATGACCGCACCTTTCGCTCCGGAGCGGTATCCACAGTCCGAATCCGCCGCATCAGTTCCGTCCGAATGCTCTGCGGGAGATTGTC
>Ga0182024_10013026_pt1 | contig 16326 bp, 13 predicted proteins | sample P32metaG_FD_120480 | JGI IMG/M metagenome (GOLD analysis project Ga0182024, IMG submission 120480) | Permafrost microbial communities from Stordalen Mire, Sweden - P3-2 metaG (Illumina Assembly) | ecosystem: Environmental > Terrestrial > Soil > Wetlands > Permafrost | place: Sweden: Stordalen... | reverse complement strand
CCCAGGACTTGAGGACCGCGCCGGGCTTTTCTTCGCGCGCCACCTGGCGGAATTCGCTTCCCGCATCGTCCTGCGAGATTGTTTCCTGCAATTTGCGTTCGATGGCCAGCTTGAACCAGTCCGAAGTGCGCTGCTCGAGCTTAAAACCCATGCGCGCCTCATAGCGAAGCGCGCGCAGGAGACGCACAGTCTGGTTCGTAAAACTGTGAATGGTGAGTGCGCGAACTTCGCGGCGTTCGAGGTCGGCAAGACCGTTCGTGGGATCGAGCAGCAGGCCGCGCGAATTCGCGTTCAGCGATATGGCGATCGCGTTAATGGAAAAATCGCGCCGCCGCAAATCTTCCATGATGGTGGAGAAGCGAATTTCAGGCTTGGTGCCGGGGCGCGCGTAGACTTCCTCGCGAGCCGACGAAATGCTCACGTCGGCATCGCCTGCGAGGACCAGCTCCGCGGTGCGCAGCGATTCGTCCTCGCTGATTATCTTTGCCCCACCCTTCTCCAGTTCGCGAATCACGCGATTTGGATTTCCTTCGATTGTGAAATCCAAATCGCGGATGGACATTCCCGAGATCATGTCCCGAACCGCGCCACCGACAAGATAAAGATTGGACTCGAACTGAACCGCGAGTTCCTGAATGCGAACCATTGCAGCGCGCTGCTCTGGGGACAGGCGGCTTTCGAGCTGGAACATATAATCAGGCATGCATTTACCATCCTCGGCCGGACACGCCACTTACCTCTCTGCGTCTCCGCACCCGATCGAATTTATATTTCCGCGGAAAAAGTCCCGCGAATTGTGTTTAGCCTTCACGCACGCGGGTGATGCGCTTTATAAATTTCCTTCAAGCGCTCCTCGACCACGTGCGTGTAAATCTGTGTCGTGGAAATATCCGCGTGGCCCAGCATGAGCTGGACCGAGCGAAGGTCCGCACCACCTTCGAGAAGGTGCGTGGCAAAACTGTGACGCATTTTGTGCGGTGTAAGCCGCCCGCGCAAACCTAATCGCACTCCGTAATCGTGCATGATCTTCCAGATTCCCACGCGGCTCAGTCTCCGGCCCACGCTCGTTAACAGCAGCACCTGACTGTGCGGCGGAGGACTGGAGGGCCGGGCGAATTTGGGACGCCCATGCGCCAGATATTGCTCGATGGCTTCAATGGCCTTGCGACCGATGGGCACCAGGCGCTCCTTGTCTCCCTTACCTATACACCGGACGCAACCAATACGCATGTCCACATCCGAAATACGCAGGTTCAGCAACTCGGAAACGCGCAATCCCGTGGAATACAGAATTTCGAGCATCGCCCGGTCTCTCAACCCAAGAGGCGTCGAGAGGTTCGGAGCTTCCAGCAGCTTATTAATTTCTTCCACCCGCAAATAGGTGGGCAGACTGTGTCGAGTTTTAGGCGACTCGAGATTTTCGGTCGGGTCGGTAGTAACCATTTCTTCCATCATCGCGAACTTGTAGAGCCCGCGAATCGAAACTAGATACCGCGCCACGGAGCGGCTGTCCATCTTTTCCTTATATAGACTGCTGAGAAAATCGACAACGTCTTCCCGCGTAACGTCTTCCATTTGATTTTTCTGTCGTTTGCGCAGGAATTCAGCGAACCTTTTCAGGTCGCGGCCATAGGCGAGTATCGTATTCTGCGCGAGGGATTTTTCCACGCGCAAATAGCTCAGAAAAACATGGATCGTCGATTCCAATTCCGTTTACCCTACAATTCCTTGCTTGCCGGATTCCGAAGTGGCCGAGTGAAACGCAATGCCATACACTTCACTGATTTCATCGCAGCGAAACGCCCACGCAAGCCCCAGGTACGTCAGGGTTGCCGAGCCGATCAGCGCGATAAACACCAACAACCGCGGGATGAAGTGTTCAATACTGTCAAACTGCGAATATTTCAGAGTGCTCCAGCAAACTACGCCCATCACGCTGGCGCTTGCCACGATTTTTCCGAGCGATGCCGCCACTTCTCGCGTGCCCAGCCTTCCAAAGCGCAGCCGGAAAATAACAAATAATGCGAACACATTGAAATATCCCGCGAGGGCGCTGGCGAGAGCCGGTCCGCCATTCTTTAACTTCGCAAAAAAGTAAAACAGGAAAATAACATTCAGCAAAACATTTGCAAGCATCGCGAGCACAGCCACACGCACCGGAGTTCGCGTATCCTGCGTCGAATAAAATGCCGGGACGATCAATTTCACCGCGGCAAACGCCGGAAGCCCCAAGGAATAGTACAGCAAGGCGCGCGCCGTCAAGCGTGTGGACTCCGCCACGAAACGCCCGTGCTGGAACAGTACCTGCACGATGGGCTCGCGAAGGATCACCAGGCCCACGGTCGCAGGTATGGTTATAAACGAAACGATGCGCAGCGCAAAAAGAAACGTCTTCTTCATTCCCTCGTGATCCCCTGCTGCGGCTTGGTGCGACATCATGGGCATGATGGCCGTCGCCACGGCGATTGCGTAGCCGCCCAGGACCAATTCCGTGACGCGGTCCGCCACGTAGAGCGAGACCAGGCTGCCCTCCGGCATGATCTTGGCGTTCGCAAAAATGGTGTCCACCAGCAGGTTGATCTGCGCGATGCCCATGCCTATAAAGCCGGGGACCATTAGCCGCGCCACTCGCCGCACTCCCGGATCCGTAAAAGATACGGCAAACTTAAAATTCATCCCGCGCTTGACCAACTGCGGAACCTGCCAGAAAAACTGAAAAATTCCACCAACCAACACGCCCACCGCAAGAGCCGCCGCCGGACTCGAAAAATGCTTCCAGACCGCCGCTACCGAAAACACAATAAAGGAGATATTCAAAAGGATGGGGGTTGCCGCAGGAGGCCCAAAGATGTGAAAACAGTTCAGAATGGCCATGGCCATGGCCGCCATCCCGATGAACAGGATGTAGGGGAACATCAAACGATTCAGATAGATAGCTTCGAATTGCACCTGATTCTTTCCAAACATGGAGAAAAATCGCACAAATAGGGGCGAAAAAATCACTCCAAGAACCGTTAATCCGGATAATATCACGCAAAATGTCCAAAATAAACGGTTGGCGAACTCCCACGTCTCTTCCCGGCTACGATTCCTCATGTAATCGGTGAAAACAGGGATAAAGGAAGCCGTCATGGACCCTTCGCCAACCAAGCGGCGAAGAATATTGGGAATTCGGTACGCCAGTACGAAGGAATCGGCCAAGCCCGTGGTCCCTAAAAGAAGAGTTAACCGTTGATCACGGACATAGCCAAGAATGCGGCTGGCAACCGTTATAATACTGATTATGGAAGCAGATTTGAGGATCTGCCGCTTATGGGTGACGGTTTCGGTCAAAAGAACGAGGCCCCCAGTCACAGCCTCTGTCTAAACCTTTTATAAACATACACTTGACAGCAAAAGAGCGCTTAACATAACATAATTGCGCTCGACTCGCAAGGCCCGCCCTTCGAGTCTCGTCCCGTGAAAGTGCGAACTCCATCGTCTACGCATAAGAAAGTGGTCGTGCGATTTTTCGATCGCAACGAGCTGCGGGGATACTTGAATCCAAGCAGGCTGGGCGAAACGCAAACCATTGAACTGCTCACGCCGGATGGTGAACAACGTAATTTTGACCTGAAAGATGTGCGTAGTATTTATTTCGTGCGCGATTTTAGCGAAGATTTTGAGCCCGAGCGCAAAGCGTTTCTTTCCCGGCCCAAGCTGGACGGATTGTGGGTCCGCCTGAAATTTCGTGATCAGGACACGATCGAAGGCGTGGTTCCCAATGATTTACTTTCGCTACTCGATCGCGGAGTGCAGATTACTCCTCCGGACCTCCACGGGAACACTTTGAAAATTTTCATCCCGCGAACGGCTATGACGGAATTGATGGTTCTCGGAGTGGTGGGCATTGCGCGAAGGAAACCCCCTGCGCCTGCGCAGCCAAGCCTTTTCAACGATTAGGAAAACTGCAATTCATAACGCCAGTTAGGCGGGTTCGATCGACGGCGTGGGTTCAGCTCTTGCGAAGGCCAGTTCCGCAAGATTCGCAAAAATCGGCAAGATGTTCCTTGTAATGTGCCAGAGGGATATTGCACTTGGGGCAATTGGTCATGACAGGCGTGCCGCACTTTCCGCAAAATTTGGGAGCGCCCGCTGTGTAAAAGCGATTATTGCAGCCCGGGCACAAACCGTACAAAGTTGTACTCATTCAATTCTCCTTAGCCGTGTCCGTGGGACCGCCTCGTATCCGCCCCCCCTGATCGTTTAAAATGATACCAGACACTTCGGAATTCGTTTCCCTTCCGTTATACGAACTAAACTCATATCTAACCCGCAAGGCAAGGGAGACGGTCATGGAGTTCAGTTCGGATTTCGGCCTCGCTTTGGAATGATGTACAGTGAGGAATCGATTGGCTCGGACTTGCTATTTTTAATCCGGCGAATCGTTATTTGAGGAGAACGAGATATGAAGCTCGGCGAACTAGCCGCAAAATTAGATTGCAAGCTGGATGGCGAAGAAAATCTGGAAGTGCATGGCGTCGCGGGCATAGAACATGCGAAGGCCGGTGAAATTACATTTCTCGCGAATCCGAAATATGCGCGCGAGATGGCTACCACATTGGCGTCCGCCGTGTTTGTAGAAGAATCGGTCGCCATACTTCGCGAGATAGGTTTGCCGCCTCTCACCGCACTCCGCTCTAAAAACCCGTATTACGATTTTGCGCGGGCGATTGAATTATTTTCTGCGCCGGCGGCATACCTTCCGGAGATTCATCCCACCGCAGTGATCGCAAAGACCGCCAAAATCGGCGAGGGTGCGCACATCGGCCCGCACTGCTTCGTCGACGAAGGCGTAGTCATTGGGCGCAACGCGATGCTGCATAGCCTCGTCACCATCTACAGGGATGCGCAAATCGGCGACGATTTTCTGGCGCATTCCCAAACCGTTGTGAGAGAGCGCTGCCGGATTGGCGACGGCGTCATTTTGCAAAATGGCGCGGTGATTGGCGCGGACGGATTCGGGTTCGCAAAAAATTCCAAAGGCCACTGGCACAAAATCATGCAGAACGCGCCGGTCGTGATCGAGGACGACGTCGAGATTCAGGCCAATTCCTGCATCGACCGTGCGTCCGTGGGAGAAACACGCATTCGCCGCGGAGCAAAAATCGACGATCTCGTGGTGGTTGGCCATGCGTGCGACGTAGGCGAGGACGTGATTCTGTGCGGACAGGTAGGTCTTGCCGGTTCCACGCAGGTCGGAAATCACTGCATCCTGGCCGGACAAGTTGGTTCTGCTGGCCACCTCGACATCGCCGAGGGCGCGGTTGTCACTGCGCAAAGCGGTATTCATTCGGATATTTCTACTGCTGGATTGTGGTCCGGCTCGCCGCTGATGGACAACAGAACGTACCGCAAAGCGTTTTCTGCATATAAGAGGTTGCCGGAACTTCAGAAAACAGTGCGCAAATTAGCAAGGGAGATCGAACAGAAGAAAGAAGACGAGCTGTAGGGGCACGGCAGTGCCAAACATTCGGCCATTAATTGAAATCGGGAGCAATGATTCGATGAGTTCGTGAGAAATGCGGGCTAGCGGGTAAGTGTTTTACAGCTTTGGTTTTTGATCTTCAGGCAAATCGGCCGCGATCGCGTCGTGAACAATTTGCGCCAGGTCGTCGCGCTGCTCGATTGTGAATTTTGACGCGTCGATCGGCTTGCCAAATCGCACTGTTACTTTTCCGGGGCGGACGATCAGTGAATTTTTCATCATGATGCGATGAGCTCCCGCGCAGGCCACTGGCACAATCGGAATTCCAGCTTCGATGGCGATGGCGAAGGAACCTTTCTTGAATCGCTGCAGGCGCCCGTCCGGACTGCGCGTCCCCTCTGGATACACGAGAAATGAGAATCCTTCGCGAATATATTGCACGGCTTGTTTAACACTTTCCAGGGCCGCGTCGCGGTTGCCACGATCCACCGGAACGAATTTCGCCAGCCGAAATGCGGTGCCAACCACGGGAATATCGAACAGCGATTTTCTTCCAAGAATGGCGATGCGTCGCGGGATTGCGCCGACGATGGCGGGTGCGTCCGCATTGCTCGTGTGATTGGCGGCAAACAGGCAAACGCCCGGGGGAATATTTTCGCGTCCTTCGACGGTTACGTTCTCTCCGGCAATTCGCGTGACATAAACCACCATCTTCACGCCGGTCCAATACATCAGCGTCGCCGACTTTGTGATCAGCGTCAGCAAAATTAGCGGAGGCCCGAGCACAAGTGTGCAGAGCGACATCGATAGGGCGACAAAGGCTGAGCGAATCATTTCAGGGAGTGGTTACGCCGCGCAGAATGCCGTTGCGAATGCGCCGCTGCCTTTCCGTGGGTGAAACGATTTCTGAAATCTGGTACGTCGAATCCGTGAGGCGCCCAAGAGGGAAGGAAATATCCAACGCTTCCCCGCCGCGCTGAATTTTCAGCGTGATGCGTTCCTCGGGCTGGTGATCGCGCAGCCAACGGTCAGGGACGCGCGGAAAGCTTTCGCCGTTGAGTTGCATCACAACGTCGCCTTCCTTTAAGCCCGCATCGCTTGCTCCGCTGTCGCCATCCACGGAGGCAATCGTAGGGTTGGACACAGTGTCGTGGCTGAGGGAAAAGCCGAAGGCGGCGCGGCGTTGGCTCGTATCGCGCAGCGTCAAGCCTGCGAGCGAAAGAAAATCCGCATACGGAATTTCGTCGGTACCCGCGATGTAACGTTGGAAGAAATCAGACAGGTCGGGAATCGCTCCCGGATCTTTTTTGCGAATCACATCTTCCATCGCCGCGCGCAGACCATCGCTTTCATTATAAAAACGCCCTGCTTTCGCATATTGTTCATTCAACGCGCGAAAAACATCATCCATTCCTGCATGATTGTCGGTCCTGTCGCGAATGATGATATCAAGCAACACGCCGACAATTTGACCTTTGTTGTAGTACGAGATGCTTTCCTCGGGGCGGTTGTAAAGCGGATATTTTTCAAACCACGAATCGAGGCTGGATTGCTCGACGCTTTGCCAGTGATGCGCGGGGCGCGATTGCAGTTCCCTGATCTGATCCGCCAGATTGGCGTAAAGCTGCTGCGATGACCATAGGCCGGTACGTTCGAGCGCGTACGAGCCGTACGTGTTTGTCATGCCTTCGGCGAACCACAACGCGCGCGTATACATTTCCTTCGTGTAATCGACCGGTTCCAGGGCTTGCGGACGAATGCGCTTCACGTTCCAGGCATGAAAAAATTCGTGCGCGGAATAGCTGGGCAATTGCGCAGCAAGGTCGGCGGAAATCGCGGTGCAATTCATGTGCTCCATTCCGCCGCCGCCAAAATTATTTCCAACGTGAAACAAAAACATGTATTCACGAAACGGCGCTCCGCCCATGAGCGACACATCGTAGTCGACAATCTTTTTCAGGGATTCCACGAGCCGCGACTTGTCGCCCGAATCTCCATGAACCACAATGCGAATCGGCCTTCCCCCGGCCTCCATATGGAATTCGTCGAATTGCCCAATTTCCACTGGCGCATCGACCATCGCATCATAGCTTGGCGCAATATACGTGTCGCCGCGATGGCCCTCTTTGGCTTTCGCAGCGTCCAGTTCCACTGCCACGCGCCAACCCTCTGGAACATCTTCGAAGGTTACTTTCGTGTCTTCCGGCCTGCGGTCCGGCACGTACAGCAGCAACATGGCAAAATTAAGAAATGCATGTTCGGAATTCAATTGCGTTGCAAATGGTCCTGGTTCATCCCAGAAAATTCCGTAGGTAACCGTGACGATTCCATTCGCCGTCACGGTCCATGTCTGTTTGTCGAGTTTGTTCATGGGAAGCGCGTTGCCCGCGTCGCCCTTTGCCGAGACCTGCATCATGTGAGAAGAAAAATCGCGAATCTGGTACAGCGCATTCCATGCGGGCATTTGAAGCGTGAGCCGATCGCGCACATTTGGAATGCGCATGGTCACGCCAAAAATGTGCCGGTCAGGATGGGAAAGCGAAACCGTGTATTCAATGGTGGCGTGCGCGGGAGAGGCAAAATAAAAAATCGCAGACAGAATGGCCGCGATGGGCCACGTACGAAGACGGAACGTCATGCTCTAATTTTCCCTGCCGGTGCGCCACGGTCCAGCAACTTGGCGAGAAGTTTGCCGCACAGCCCATCGAAACTGCCGTTGGACATCACGAGGACGAGGTCGCCAGGCCGCGTTTCGGCTGATAAATACTCCGCAATTTCATCCGCGGAATCAAATCCCGCCGCGATCTTTCCTGCTTTGCCAATCGATTCCAGCACACGCGCCGGAGACATTCGCTCCGCATCGCTCAGCAGATTTGCCCGATTGACGGCGCCCAGCACTGCCGCGTCTGCTGTGGCCAGTGAATCGGCGAGTGCCTTTTCAAAGACCTTGCGCCGCATGGTGTTGGAGCGCGGCTCGAAAACGGCCCACAATTTTCTCCCGGGCCAGCGATGGCGCGCCGCGTCAATCGTTGCGCGAATCGCCGTAGGATGGTGCGCGAAATCGTCAACCACGAGCACGCCGGAAGATTCCCCTTTCACTTCCAATCGCCGCAGGACGCCGCGAAATTCCGCCATCGCGGCAGCAATCGCTTCCCCGCTGACGCCGCGGCCATGCGCAATCGCAGCGGCGGCCGTCGCGTTCAACACGTTGTGCCGCCCGGCAAGGGCCATTTTTATCCGTGTCACATCTTTTCCGTTTCGTGAAACTCGAAAATGGGTTTCGCCGTCCCTGATTTCCAGATCGCCCACGAGCCAATCCACTCCAGGTGCGAATCCATAGGTTTCAACCGGGCAGTACGCTTTTTGCAAAACTCCGCGAACAGTTTCGCTCTCTCCCCAGGCAACAATTCTGCCGCTCTTGGGGACCAGATTCACCAGGCGGCGAAATTGCAGTTCGATGGCCGCAAGATTTTCATAAATATCCGCGTGATCGAATTCCAGCGACGTGAGAATTATTTCTTGGGGATGATAGTGCAGAAATTTCGGCGCTTTATCGAAAAACGCGGAGTCGTATTCGTCGCCTTCCAAAACAAATTCGTTTCCGCCGCCTAGCCCAAAACTGCGTCCGAAATTTTCCGCCACGCCGCCAATCAGAAAATTCGGATGCCGTCCGGCGTGATGCAAAATCCAGGAAAGCATGGACGTCGTCGTTGTCTTGCCGTGCGTTCCGGTTACGACCAGTGAATCGTGGCCCGGGAGAAAATATTCCTCAAGCGTTTGCGGAAGCGAGCGGTACGGAATTTTATTGTCCAGCACGGCTTCGACTTCCGGATTGCCGCGCGAAAGCGCGTTACCGATGACGACAATGTCCGGCGAAGGGTCGAGATTCGCAGCATCGAAACCACTTTTCCAAGCAATTCCGAGGCTTTCGAGCAGCGTGGAGGCCGGCGGATAGACGCCGGCATCGGAGCCGGTGACGCGGTACCCGCTTGCGGCAAGCATTCCGGCCAAAGGCGTCATAGCCGCGCCGCCGATTCCTGAAAGATGAAAATGTAAAGGTCGCGTCATGCGCGCACCGCCGGTTCCAGGATGTCAATGAGGCCTTCGCCGGTCGCATGAAGTTTTGCGCGCACGCCAAGCGGCATCGTCAGCATAGGGCGCTGCGTATGGCCGACTGCCGCGCCATACACGATGGGAATGCGCAACGGACCGAGCACGCGTTTGCAAACTTCAGCCACGCCCATCGAGCTTCCCTCTGGCGTTTCGGAATCCGGAAATTCTCCCAGAATTATTCCGCGCACACCTTGAAATTTACCCGCCTGCTTCAAATGCAACAACATGCGATCGAGATGATAGGGTCTCACTCCCCTGTCCTCTAGCAATAATATAGAGCCACGCGTGTCGAGTTCCCACGGCGTGCCGATCGAGGTTTCAATCAGCGTGATGCAGCCGCCGAGCAAGGTTCCCTCGGCAGTACCGCGCGAAAAGGTTTCACCCTCGAGCGGCACGCTCCAACCGCTGTTCGTCGCAGTCGTCGCCCACATAAAAGTGTCGGGATCGAAACCGTTCGTGGCATTGGGACCAGCATCGAAGCCGCCCGCGACCAGCGGGCCGTAAAAAGTTACCCAGCGCAGTTTCTGCCACAAGAAAATATGCACTGAGGTCAGATCGCTGAACGCGCAGAAAATTTTGGGCTGTTTCAAACGGTCCGTTTTTAATCCATCCAATATTTCTGTACTGCCGTATCCGCCTCGCGAACATAAGACCGCCGCGATTTCGGGTCGCATAAGCGCGTCCTGCAATTGCTTACGACGTTCGGCGAGCGGAGCCGAGAAAAAATCCATTGGTTTGTGTTTGGAGGAGTAGCGTTTTACTCGAAAATCCAGGCTTCCCAACGTTTCGCAACCGCGCTGAATGCGTTCTTCCTTCGTGGAACTGGCGGGTGCGACCACGGCAATTGTGCTCCCGGGAGCGAGTGCGAATGGTTTTCGACTTTTCAGCATGAGAGAGGGCTACAAAAAAAGTATACATCGAGGAAGCCGGGCACAACCTAATTGTCAGCGCGGGATGTTGCCGTGAATACAACGCCTGCGTGCGATGCAAAAGGTGCGCGTGGCCACAAAAAACCCGGGACCGAAGACCCGGGCGACAGTGCTGCAGCCCGGGTCTTAAGAGGCGGGGCTTTTCAGAATGAGTGAAGAAAATTGTGCCACCGTCCTACAAACTAAACTGCGTCATCTTGTGAAAGTGGCGAGCCCGCGAATTAATCTCCGACTTCTTCAGCACGCGCAGCCGATCCAATCCAAATTTTTCCACGGCGAAGCTGCCCATCACGGATCCATAAACCATCGCCCGCCGCAAAGCCGCATCATCCATTTTTTTTGCGGTGGCAAGATATCCCATGAATCCGCCCGCGAACGAATCTCCCGCGCCCGTCGGGTCATGCACAACTTCCAGCGGAAACGCAGGAACGCTGAAGGTCCGATTTTGGTGTACGAGCATCGCCCCATATTCACCGCGTTTAATGACCAACGCTTTCGGACCCAGCTTGAAAATGTGCCGCGCCGCCAGCAATAAATTATGCTCGTTCGAGAGTTGGCGCGTTTCCGAATCGTTAATCACCAGAACATCGGTGTGCTTGAGCGTCTCGCGCAATTCCTTGGGCGTGCGCTCAATCCAGTAATTCATGGTGTCCAGCGCCACAACGCGCGGCCTGCGGCTTACTTGATGCAAGACCGAGGCTTGCAGCGTGGGATCGATGTTGGCCAGGAAAATATGCGTCGAAGAAAGATACGCTTGCGGCAAATGGGGTTTGAAGTCCGCGAATACGTTCAATTCCGTCGCCAGCGTCGTGCGCTCGTTCATGTTTTCGCTGTACTTCCCGGCCCAGAAAAACGTTTTTCCGTCGGTGCGCTCCAAGCCCTGCGTATCGATGCGGCGTCCTTTAAAAATCGATTCGTCCTTTGCCGTGAAATCGGCGCCCACGATGCCAACCAGATTCACGTGCGTGAAATAACTCGCAGCGACGGAAAAATAGGTGGCGGCGCCGCCGAGCATGCGGTCCACCTTGCCGTGCGGGGTTTCCACGGCATCGAACGCAACCGATCCAACAACGAGTAGAGACATGTTCAGCGGGCTCCTGGAGTGAGATATTTTCCGGCGATCAGGCTCAAGCGCTTGCGTGCCGCGGCGGGAATCATGGCGGGATCTGTGACAATCGCGTGAGCCAGCGCACGGGCACACTTGCAGCTGCGTTCGGCGGGCATGTTGCGTACGGCTTCGCGAATCACGTTCTGAGCGTTTTCGGCGTTCTTATTTAAATTGGAAAGAATTTCTTCGAGCGTGACAGATGCGTGACCCTGATGCCAGCAGTCATAGTCTGTGATCATGGCCACGGTGGAGTAGCAAATCTCGGCTTCGCGCGCCAGCTTGGCTTCCGTCAAATTGGTCATGCCAATCACTTGAAAACTCAACTGGCGATACACATTCGATTCGGCCAAGGTGGAAAACTGCGGGCCTTCCATGCAGATATACGTTCCTCCGCGATGCACGCGCACTTTCGCCGCATCGCACGCGCCGCCAAGAGTTTCAGCCAGTTGCGCACAGACCGGATTGCCAAAACCGACGTGCGCGACCACGCCGTCTCCAAAAAACGTGGAAACTCTGTGCCGCGTGCGATCGTAAAACTGATCGGGAATTAGAAAATCCAGCGGCTTCAATTCTTCCTGCAGCGAACCGACGGCGCTCACCGAAATAATTCTTTCCGCGCCCAGTTGTTTCATCGCGTGAATGTTGGCGCGATAGTTGATCTCCGTGGGAGTGTAGCGATGCCCGCGCGCGTGGCGTGACAAAAATGCGACCTGCTTCCCTTCGAGCGTGCCGACGACGAGCGCATCGGAAGGATTTCCGAACGGCGTCTTAACGCGCACCTCACGCGACTTTTCGAGCCCCGGCATATTATATAAACCGCTGCCGCCAATAATGCCGATCCGTACAGCTTCCGTACTCGCACTTTGCCGCTTTGCCGCCTGAGACTTCTTAGCCATTCACGTACCCTCGTATAAAGTGTAGAAAAGAATTTAGACGTCGATCATCACCGGTTCAAGATCGAATTTCCCCTGGCGTTCGCGCAAGTATCCCGCCGGTGTTCTTGCTTCGTGCCCGAAAATGACGAGCCACTCCTCGCGCACCGCCTGCGCGATCCACTTCTTTTTATTTTCCAGCGTCGTGAGCGGGTACAGATCGTACCCCATAATCCATGGGTAGGGGACATGAGCGGCCGTAGGAACAAGATCTGCCGTAAAAAAAACTGTCTTGCCGCCGCCCGTCAATCGCACGCACATCATGTCCGCATTGTGCCCCGGCGCGCGGATGACTTCCACGCCCGGAACGATTTCCGCGTCTTTCTCAAGCAAATTCCATTGTCCCGATTTCTCCATCGGCGCAAAGTTTTCCGGGAAATAGCTGGCGCGGTCGCGATCCGTGGGATTCTTCGCATGTTCAAGTTCGGCGCGCTGCACGTAATAGCGCGCATTCGGAAACAAGGGAATTGCTTCCCCGTTGATGGTGCGCGTGTTCCACCCGCAATGGTCGAAGTGAAGATGCGTGTTAATAATGATGTCGATTTTTTCAGGCGGAACGCCGTGCGTCACAAGCTTTTCAGGCAGGCGTGGCGCATCCTCAAACGCATAAATATCCGAGCGCTTGGCGTCCCATTTATCTCCCGCACCGGTCTCGATCAAAATATTTTTGCCCGCCGCGCGAATCAGCAGCGAATTCATCGCCATCAATATCCGGTTGCGCGAATCGGCCGGCGCAACCTTCTCCCACATCGGCTTGGGGATTACGCCGAACATCGCGCCGCCATCCAGCCGGAACGTGCCATCCGTGACTAGCCAAAATTCCAGGTCGCCAAGTTTCATGCTTTGCTCCGTGCTCCGTCCGCGAGTGCCAGCAATTCCCGGACGGCAGCATAAGGATCCTTGCTGCGGCTTGCGACTTCGCGCGCCAATTGGTTAAGCGCAGCATCGCCAACCGTGCCGGATACAACGCGCCTCAAAAAAGCTTCACTGGCGAGCGCAAGAAGCCTCGATTTCCAATGCTCGATTTTCCGGTTCTGCCGCTCCTCCCTATTGCCTGAGCATTCGCGATATTTTGCAATCGTTTGCGCGAGTTCGTCCACACCCCTATTTTCCGTGGCCACCGTGCGAACGATCGTCGGCTTCCAGCCGGGGCGCTCTGGGGCAAGATGAAGCATCGCTTCCAGTTCCGCTTCCAGGCGTTCCACGCCATCGCGGTCCGATTTATTCAGCACAAAAATATCCGCGATCTCCATCAGTCCGGCTTTCATATTTTGCACGTCATCGCCCATGCCGGGAACCAGCAGCACCAGCGTGCAGTCCGCCAGGCGTACAATATCCACTTCGTCCTGGCCCACGCCCACCGTTTCGATCAGCACATATTGTTTTCCTGCCGCATCCAGGACAAGTGCCACATCGCCCGTAGTTCGCGCGAGCCCGCCAAGAAATCCGCGCGTCGCCATCGACCGAATAAAAATACCCGGATCGCTCGCGTGTCCCTGCATGCGGATACGGTCGCCAAGAATTGCGCCGCCCGTGTACGGGCTCGTCGGATCGACGGCAATAATCCCAACGTGGTTTTTCTCCGCGCGGTAACGCGCAGCCAATCGATCAACCAAAGTGCTTTTGCCCGTTCCCGGAGCGCCTGTTATCCCAATCGCAAAGGACTTCCCCGTGTCCGGGAAAATCCGCTGTAAAAGTTCTTCCGCACGCGGGTCGTGGTCTTCGATGGCGGTGATGGCGCGCGAAACAGCGCGAACGTCTCCGGCCCGAATTTGCTCGGCCCAAGTTTTGATGGATAAAGACATTGTGATTTTTGTGGCGCCGACGTCTCGTCGGCGGGTTTTCTAGTCTCCAAACGATGCAAAAACCGCCGGCGGGGCGCCCACGCTACAACACATTCGCCGACCAGCCAGATTGGATATATTCATTGGAAAATTTCCCACCAGAACGAAACAAGGAAGTTATCACAATCGAAGTATGGCTCGCACAAGAAAACAGAAAACCGCGTGAACCGAATCAGCGCGCATCCAAAATTTGCCGCGCAATCACCATGCGCTGAATTTCGCTCGTACCTTCTCCGATCGTGCAGAGTTTGGAGTCGCGATAAAATTTCTCGACGGGATAATCTTTCACAAATCCGTATCCGCCAAAAATTTGCACGGCCTCGTTCGCCACGCGCACACCCACTTCGCTGGCGTAGAGCTTCGCCATGCTCGATTCTTTCGTGAAGCGCGGCCCTTTTTGATCGGCAAGCCAAGCGGCGCGGTAAACCAGCCAGCGAGCGGCGTCAATTTCCGTGGCCATGTCGGCCAGCTTGAATTGAATGGCCTGAAATTCGCTGATCGCTTTCCCGAACTGCTTTCTTTGTTTTGCGTAGCCGACCGCCGCTTCGTACGCGCCTTGCGCCATTCCCAGAGCCAGCGCGGCAATCGAAATACGGCCTCCATCCAGCACCTGCAAAGTATTAACGAAGCCGAGGCCTTCCTTGCCCAGTAGATTCGTGTCCGGCACCAAGCAGTCGCTGAAAATAATTTCAGAAGTATCGCTTGCGCGCATGCCCAGCTTATTTTCTTTTTTTCCAGCGCGAAATCCCGGATTCCCTTTTTCCACAATCAGCGCGGAGATTCCTTTCGTTCCCCGCGGCTTGTCGGTCACGGCCATGGCCACGCAGATATCCGCGTAATGTCCGTTGGTGATAAATGTTTTTGAGCCGTTGAGAATCCAGCCGCCATCCTTGTGCACTGCCGTAGTTCGCGCGCCGCTCGCGTCCGAGCCTGCTTGCGGCTCGGTCAGCGACCAGCACCCAAGCTTCTTGCCCTGCGCCAGAGGCGTAACATATTTCGTGCGCTGCTCGGGCGTTCCAAATTTGTATATGTGATTGGTGCACAGCGAATTATGCGCGGCAACGATCAAACCGATGGAACCGTCGACGCGAGCGAGTTCTTCGATGACTATCACATATTCAATGTAGCCAAGGCCCGCGCCGCCATATTCCTCCGGAAAAATCACGCCCATCAAACCCATTTCCGCGAGTTTAGGAATCAATTCCGAAGGAAATCGGGAAGCTTCGTCCCACTCCATGATGTGCGGGGCGATTTCCGATTGCGCAAATTCCCGGACGGTTCGGCGGAGTTGTTGCTGTTCGTCGGTGAAAGAAAAATCCACGTGTCCTCAGGAGGTCGTGCCGTGTCTGCGCCTCAATCTATTTATACCACAGGCAATGGGCGGCCTTTTTTGCTTCCCGGCAGAGAATTTCCAGGTGCGGAACCCGTAGCACAGGCTTCAGCCTGTGGATTTTAATTTTTTCGTTGACGATACGAAACCCCACAGGGGGAAGTGTGCTACTCAAACTTGAATTCCAGCTTTCGAATGGAAGTAATTCGAACACGTGCGGATTCCCATTTTTCACTATTCGAGGAGATGGACAAACACTTCGTTCGAAACAGATAGCCGTTCCGGCGCAAGCCGCAGGAGCGGCCCATCCCATTCGACCAATCCTTGCGCCAGAAGCTCTCCGATGCGAGATCGCAGAGATGTACCGTACTTTGTCTCAACCGCGCCCAAATCGATGCCAGAAAGCTGGCGCAAGCCCAGGAACAGCTCTTCCTCGAGTGCTTGCCCGTGCGAAACACTTTCTAATTGCTCGAGAGAAACTTTTCCTGCGTGAATCGCGTTCGAATACGCGGCCGGGTCATGCGCATTCGCCCAGCGCTGTGAACCATTAAACGAGTGCGCGCCAGCGCCGAAACCAAAATAGGGTTCGCGGCGCCAGTATTT
>Ga0182024_10013025_pt1 | contig 16327 bp, 9 predicted proteins | sample P32metaG_FD_120480 | JGI IMG/M metagenome (GOLD analysis project Ga0182024, IMG submission 120480) | Permafrost microbial communities from Stordalen Mire, Sweden - P3-2 metaG (Illumina Assembly) | ecosystem: Environmental > Terrestrial > Soil > Wetlands > Permafrost | place: Sweden: Stordalen... | reverse complement strand
AGACCGTCCTGCACGCCCATTTCGTACACGGTGGGAATATTGGGATGGCGGAGCGTGGCTGCCCGGGCTTCCACCTGGAAGCGGGCCAGGCCCTCTTCGAGAGCAGATTTGAAGGGGCGTTTGATCGCGACTCTGCGGCCCAGGTCTATGTCCTGCGCAAGCAGAACTTCTCCCATGCCACCGCGACCGAGAACCTTGATGATCTCGTACTTGCCGATCTTGCCGGCAGAGACATTCTCCATTGACCCCGACCTTTGTCGAAGCGGAAGCTGCAGCTCTGTAGGGGGACAGAACCGCTACCGCGACCCCAGGACAAACTTGCGTTAAGAGCGCTGGTTTGTTCTGCTCAAGACGTTATCACGAAGGGGCTTTGTTATCAAGGAGAAACCCGGCCGCGTCCCGGGATGAACCAGATAAAAGTACCCCTGTTGGTACTTTCGGAGTGGGGAATGAAAGGTTACCTGCGGATTTTGGCGCCCGTGGCAGGCGATGCCGGCGTGCAATTCACTGGACGTGAGCCGGCAACCGGCGTCGGGACGCCAATTGACTATTTGGCAGACCTGCAGGCATCGAAGGAGGTTTCGCCGGCTGTTTTTCTGGCTAAACCCCAAATTGCCGCAGGTGATGATCCAGGTGTTTGTACATCAGCACAGCCCACTCCTCGGGCCTAAGCCGGCCGAAAAAGCTGTGCGGATGGTCCGTGCATCCTGCAGGCCCGGCAGCGGCAAAGCGGTCGATCACAGCCAACAAGCGCTCCCGCTCCTTGTCCAGGTCGCGTTCATCCTGGATGATCAGTTCCTTCATCGTCGGGGAATTGCGGCGCATCGGTTCGTCGTCGCCCAGAACCTTTGGTTTGATGATGCCGCCAATGAGCCTCCCAATCAGCGCCCGCGGCAGCTTCCTGTCGCCGAGCCCCATCTCCATCCCCGCCGTGCAATGAGCCACGGCCTGCGCCGCGTTCATCTTGCCCCATTGCCGCGGGCTTTCCGGCCTCAGCCGCGCCACGCGCTCCTTGATCTCAATCACCGTTTCCATCTCAAACAGATTCTTCATGCAGTTAGTCGTCCTCCGTTTAGCATTCCTCGCCACGAGCCAGTCGATCCGGCCGCCCGATCCCGGTCAAGACAGCGCCCGCAAGCCTCGCCGCAGGCCCTCGGGATTCCCACCCGGAATCAGCTTTTCCACCTCTTCGTGCGTGCGTTCCCAAACCACTGCCGCATCGACCAGCAGGCTCATCCCCTTGGCCGTGAGCCGCAAAATCCGGCTCCTGCGGTCGGCAGGGTCAGGTGTAACTTTGATCAGCCCGCGCCGTTCCAGCGGCTTCAGTGCCGCAGTCAGCGTAGTCCGGTCCATGGCCAGCAGGGAAGCGACCGGCCCCATCGACGGCGGTTCCGGCCGGTTGAGCGACATCAGCAGCGAGAACTGTCCGTTGGTCAGCCCAAACGGCCGCAACTCTTCGTCGAAACGCCTGCCAAGCGTGCGGGCTGCGCGTTGGACATGGAGACAGAGACAGCAATCCCTAACCAGCAGGGTCGTTTCATACGGAAGCGTTTTTTCCCTTGACACGTCCCAAGGTTAGTTGATATCAACATATTCGTCAACCGTTTTTCCGCCGAGCATCCTTTCCCATTCTCGATCGCGCATCGAAGCATTTCCCTGAATTGTACGGCGGAAGAAGCAAGATTTCTTCGACGATATGTCGAATTCCAGTCCGGCCATTCGTCAATAGAGTGAAGGCAGGTCAGACCGGCCCGCTTGAAGACCGTTCCCGAAGACCATGAATTCGATTCAATGCCATCACCCGATCGGAGGACCCGAATGTCGTTCTTTCGCGATTTAAAGCTTGCCATCCGCTCCCTGTCACGCGTCCGCGCACTGTGGATCACCGTTGCCCTCACGCTGGCCCTGGGCATCGGCGCCAACGCCGCCATCTTCAGCGTGGTGCGCGCCGTGCTGTTGCGGCCGTTGGCCAATCGCGATGAAGACCGCCTGCTCTATGTGCGCCAGAGCGCGCCAGGCCTCGGCGAACCCAACGCCGCTTTTTCCGTCCCCGAAATCAAGGACCTCGGCACCGGCCTGAAGACCATTCAGGAGCTGGGCACCTTCTCCGAGATTGATTTCACCATCGTCGGCCTCGGCACGCCGCGTGAAATCCCCGCCGGTGTCGTCGATGGCAATTACTTCCACGTGATGGGCCTGCGCCCCGTGCTTGGCCGGCTGCTCGGTCCATCCGACGGCGGCCAGAACGCCGCCGGCGCGGTTGTGCTTACCTACAAATTCTGGCGCGAGTCGCTTCACTCCGATCCCCACGTGGTGGGCAAAACCGTGCGCCTGGAAAGCGCCATGGGCGCGCGCTCGGCCACCATCGTCGGCGTTCTTGAACCTTCGGTGCCCTATCCCGTGTCCACTGAAATCATCGCCAACATAGTCACCAGCCCGCATCACCTCTCCGCCACCATGGTCACCGGCCGCTCACACCGCATGACGGAAGTGTTTGCGCGGCTGGCTCCCGGCGCCTCTCTCGAAGCCGCGCGGGCAGAGTTGCAGACCGCTTATGCGGCAATGACGTCCGCGCATCCGGAGGAGTACAAGCCTGAAGACCACTATCAGATCGGCGTGACCCGCATGCATGACCAGATCAACTCGACTGCCAACACCATTCTCTGGGTGCTGTTCGGGGCCTCGGGCCTGCTGTTTGTCATCGCCAGTTCGAACGTGGCCAACCTCGTGCTGGCCCGCACCGTGCGCCGCGAGCCGGAACTGGCCGTGCGTTCGGCGCTGGGAGCGAGCCGCGCATCGCTGCGCCGTTCGCTGCTTGCGGAGAGTCTTGTCCTTTGTGGAAGCGGCGCCATCGCCGCCCTCGTCCTCGCCGTGCCCATGGTCGAAATCCTCGGCCGCTATGCCGCGCGTTTCTCGGTGCGCGCCAACGGCATGACGCTCGACTTCAGCCTGGTGTGGTTCGGCATTGCCCTGGCTCTGATCGCCGCCGTTTTTCTGGCCTTCATTCCGCGCCTGCCTTCGATGGAATCGCTGCGGTGCAGTGGGCTGGCCATTGGCGGAACGCGCGTCACCGGAGGAAGCAGCAAGCGACTGCGCGTTTTCGCCGTCATGCAGATCACTGCGTCGTTTCTGCTGCTCGCCGGCTCTGCCGTCCTGATGAGGACTCTTTACGAGCTCGAGAAAACGCGGCCGCCCTTCGACACCTCGCACGTGCTGGCCGTGAATCTTCCCGTTATGACCTACGGCAAAACTCCCGAGCAGGTGCAGGAGTTCTATCGCGAGGTCGAGCGTCGCATCAGCACGCTGCCCGGCGTCGATCACGTTTCCACCGGCTTCAGCGTTCCCTGGCGCGACGAACAGGGCCTCAACATCAAGTTTGCATTTTCAGTGCTGGGAGCAAAGCGCGAGAACGGCCTGGGCGATTGGCGCGCCAGCTTCCGCTCGGTTTCGCCTGACTTTTTTGGGACCCTCGGTCTCCCGCTCGTCGAAGGCCGCGATTTCCGCGACAGCGACCGCGATGGCGCAGAGCGCGTAGTCATCATCAGCCAGAGCGTGGCCAAATCGCTTTTCCCCGGCGTGGATCCGATCAATCGCGAACTCGCCTGGACCGATCCGGTGATGAAGTTCGTCGGCATCAGCTATGAGCCGCGCCGCATCGTCGGCGTGGTGCCGGACATCGACGACGAGAACATCATTCCCTCGCCGACAATGACCGTGTACCAGCCCGTCGACCAGGAAGGCTGGCAGGGTCGTCTCTTTGTCCGCGCAAAGCAGGATCCGTATGTGCTGGTCCCCGCGATCGACCGCACTGTGCACGAGATATCCGCCGACCAGCCCGTGGAGCGCGCCAGCACGCTTGAAGACATTCGCGCCGAGGTGCTCGCCCCGGATCGCCTGAATGCTGTTGTCTTTGGCGGGTTCGCCGCGGTCGCACTGCTGATCTCCGTCGTTGGCGTGGCCGGCGTTCTTGCGTTTTCTGTCAGTGGCCGCACGCGCGAATTCGGCATTCGCATGGCCCTGGGCGCGCAGCCGCGCAACATTCTTACCGGCGTTCTTCTCGAGGGCCTGATCATCGCCGGCATTGGAGTGTCCGTCGGCGCAATTGTCGGCGTCAGCTTCGCACGTGCCATCGGCAGGTACATCTCCCAGGTGCATCAGCCCGGCGCGCTCTCGATTGTCGCCTCAGCGGTTGTCATTCTTGCGGCGGCGGTAGTTGCATCGGCAGTGCCCGCGGCCCGCGCCGCACGGGTTAACGCAGTTGAAGCGCTGCGTGCGGAGTAATTCGCCGGCGACTGCCGGCACGTGTGGGCGAGAAAGTTACGATTGCTTGCCTGAGCCTTCCCTTCGCCATTCCGGCATTTGATCGAAAGGCGATGGTCGATGCCCGGCTGACGCTCGGTCCAATTCCAACCACAATCCAGACTCCAGCAGGAATCGAAGGCACAAGGCGACTCAAATCGCCCTGTGCCTTCGAGCATCGGCGATGCTATAACAACAAGTGCCGGACGCTTCTGCTCCGGTGCTTGCTTTGCTAAAGGAGCTTCATGGATCGCCGCAGTTTTCTCAAGACTTCCGGAACCATTCTTGCCGGCACAACCATCGCGTCGAATGTGGCCGCCGGCTACGCCGAGTCAGACCCCGCCGCACCGGGACGGATCGCGCTCCCCATCAACCGCAAATGGCGTTACAGCCCTGCCGCAAACCCCGCGGCGCGCGAGCGCGATTTCGACGACAGCAGCTTCGCCCGCGTCTCCGTGCCTCACACCAATCTGCGCGTGCCGTGGCACAGCTTCGACGAAAAGTCCTACGAGTTTGTCTCCGTTTATCGCCGCCGCTTCCGCCTGCCTGCCGAAGCCCGCGGCCGCCGCATCTTCGTCGACTTTGAAGGTGTCATGACCGCATCCACAGTGTGGCTGAACGGCGTGCGTCTTGGCGAATACAAGGGCGGCTTTACGCACTTTTCTTTTGAGTTGACTTCCCATATCGATTTTGACCGCGACAATGTTCTGGTGGTAGAAGTGGACTCGAACGAACGGCCGGACATTCCACCCTTCGGCAACGAGGTCGACTATCTCACCTTCGGCGGCATCTACCGCGAAGTGTCGTTGCGCATTGTGTCGCCCACGTTCATCGAAAACATCTTCGCGCAGCCGAAGGATGTGCTAACCGGCAAGCCCTCGCTCGACGTGCAGTGCTTCCTTGCGAGCGCCGGCAAAGCTGTGGAGCCCGGTTTCAGCCTGGAAGCCGCGCTCTACGATGGCGAGCGCCTGATTGCGAAGACAGCGCAGGTTGTGCCCGCCAGCACTGACGAGGGAATCCCGCCACGCACGCTGCGCCTGGACAAACTGAAAGGGATCGAGCTTTGGAATCTTCGTTCTCCCAAGCTCTATCGCGTCGAACTCCGTCTGCTGCGCGGCGCGACGCTGCTCGACCACGACACGCGCCGCATTGGCTTTCGCGAGGCCCGCTTCACTCCGCAGGGCTTTTCGCTCAATGGTACGGTCGTCAAATTACGCGGCCTCGATCGCCATCAAACCTTCCCGTGGGTGGGCCAGGCCATGCCCGGCCGCGTGCAGCGGCGCGACGCGATCATTCTGCGCAAGAACCTCCACTGCAACATTGTCCGCACCTCGCATTACCCGCAATCGCGGCACTTCCTCGACGCATGCGACGAGATCGGCCTGCTGGTCCTCGAAGAGATTCCCGGCTGGCAGCACATCGGCGATCAGGCCTGGCAGGACATTGCCGTGGACAACGTGAGCCGCATGGTTCGCCGCGACTGGAATCATCCTTCCATCATCCTGTGGGGCGCGCGCATCAACGAGTCGCGCGACAACCACGATTTCTATACGCGCACCAACGCCATGGCTCATCATCTCGACCCCACGCGACAGACCGGCGGCATTCGCTACTTCCAGGAGTCCGAGTTCCTTGAAGATGTCTTCACCATGAACGACTTCGGCTGGCCGCTCAAGCCGCCCAATCATCCCCTCTATCTGAATACTGAATTCGCGGGCCACACTTATCCCACCAAGACCATCGACAACATTGAGCGGCTGCGCGAGCACACTATTCGCCACGCGCGCGTGCACGATCAACTGGCGTCGAACCCGCAATATGCCGGCGGCATCGGCTGGTGCGCTTTCGATTACAACACGCACAGCAACTTCGGCTCCGGTGACCGCATCTGCTACCACGGCGTAACCGACATCTTCCGCGAGCCCAAGCCTGCAGCCGGCTTCTACCGTTCGCAGTGCGACCCGGAAGAAGAGATCGTTCTCGTGCCGTCCTTCCACTGGGCCCGCGGCGATGAGAGCATCGGATTCACCAAGGCGCTGGTCTCGTCCAACTGCGATCACCTGAAGTTCTATGTCAGCGGTACGCTGGTGGCCGAGGCCGATCCTGACCGCGCGCAATTTGCTCATCTCAAGTACGCACCCTTCTCCGCCGATCTGAGCAACATCCGCGCCGATTGGGGCGATCTGCGCATCGACGGATACATCCGGGAAAAGCTAGTCATCTCGCGCACGCTCTCCGGCAAGGGAATCGATCGGAAATTCGCGCTGCTGCCCGACGACACAACGCTCTCCGCCGATGGAGCCGACACGACCCGTGTCGTGCTGCGCGTCACCGATGAATTCGACGCCATCCGTCCATTTGCCGCAGACGCCATCCGCTTCGAACTCACCGGGCCGGCCGAACTGATTGGCGACAATCCTTTCTCGCTCGTCGGAGGCACCGGCGCAATTTGGATCAGGGCAACCGAACAGCCTGGCAGGGCGCGGCTGGCCGCCCATCACCCCTACCTCGGCGTCCAGCAGGTCGAGTTTGAAATCACGCCGGCTGCGCCCGAGTTGGCCTGAAGCCATAATCGCGGCGAGAACCCTCGCGATCGGAACGAATCTCATCTTTCAGCAAGACCCAGCGTCCGATTGCAGGAATCTGCCCAGATCGACAGCGTTTGCAATCGCCTGCAGGCCCGCGTCGTTAGGATGAAGATGATCGCCGTTGTCATTCGCCGGTTCGAAAAGCCGTCGGAACCGCTGAAACAAAAGGGCCGCCCCGACGTCATACTGGTATATCCTCATCAGGTTCGAGAAGTGAAGGGCGGCAGGCGTCTATGGAGTTAGAGATAGCAGCCGAGAAAAGGATGATCCGCATGTTTCCTGAATGCTTTGCGCACAAACTGGGTCTGGGCGGGAAGATGCTGCGTAACATGGTCGTAACTTTCGGCGTGGTGTGGCCTGTCATCTTCGGCCTTTTAAACGTCAATCAGGTTCGCGCGCAAGCCACGGCGCCGAACCCCGCACAGGACATCACCGGCACCTGGCAGGGCACGCTCCACGCCGGCCAGGATCTGCGTGTTGTGGTCAAGATTTCAAATGCCGACGGAGGGGGGTACAAGGCGGTTGCCTACAGCATCGACCAGGGGGGCGCTCCCATTCCGGTTGCCAAAGTCACGCTGGACGGCGGCACGGTGAAGATCGCGATGACGGTGATCGGCGGCACTTACGAGGGCAAGCTGAGCGCCGATGGAAATTCGATGGTGGGCAATTGGAGCCAGGGGCCCAATCCGCTGGCTCTTACCTATACGCGCGCCACGCCGGCAACTGAATGGACCATTCCAACGCCGCCGCCTCCAATCCCTCCCATGGCTGCCGATGCCAACCCCAGCTTTGAAGTTGCAACCATCAAGCCAAGCAAGCCGGACGATCAGCGCAAGGCATTTATCGTTCAGGGAAATCGATTCCAAATCATCAACCAGCCCCTTACGCAGATCATCTCGTTTGCCTTCGACGTGCAGGCCAAGCAGGTGATCGGCCTTCCCGAATGGGCCGATTCCGACAAATTCGACATCGACGGCAAACCCGACGGCGAAGGCGCGCCCAACGGGAAACAGTGGAAGATGATGATCCAGAAGCTGCTGGCCGACCGCTTCAAGCTCACATTTCACAAGGACAAGAAGGAGCTTTCCGTCTACGTGCTGAGCGTCTCCAAAACAGGAGCGAAAATGACCAAAAACGATAGCGCGCCCAATGGCCTTCCCGGCCTCTTCTTCCAGGGGTTGGGCAAGTTGAATGTGCGCAACGCGCTCATGACCGACTTCACCGGCCTGATGCAGAGCGCGGTGCTCGACCGCCCGGTGGTAGACCAGACCGGGCTCACCGGGAGATTCGACTTCAGTCTCAATTGGACTCCCGACGACTCGCAGTTCGCCGGCATGGGCGCCAGGATTCCACCACCCACGGACAGCGCCGATGCGCCGCCCAATCTCTACACCGCTATCCAGGAACAGATTGGGCTGAAGCTCGAAGCCACCAAGGCTCCTGCCGATGTTATGGTCATCGACCATGTGGAGAAGCCTTCGGCCAATTAACGATGAGCGCCTTGCGCCGTGCACGAGTCTGGTCTGTAAGCAGATGGAGATGAGTTGGGAGGATTGTCCCTGGCGATGAAGGGCTGCGCTGCAATCGGACTCTCATTGAGCAGCCTGCTCTTGGCTGCTGGATCGGCAATGACGGTTGCGCCGAATGCATTGGCCCAGGCAAGCCCTGCGGCGCAAGCCAAGGATGCTTCGGCGCAATTGCCTGCGTTTGAAGTGGCTTCGATCAAACCAAGCAAGGCTGACGGCGGGGGTTCCCATTCTGACTTTAACGGCATCCGCTTAACAGCTACGAATATATCGGTGAAGTCCCTTATTGAATATGATGCGTACGCAATTCCCGGGCCGCAGATTCTGGGCGGTCCCACCTGGCTTGCTTCGGATCGATTCGATATTGAAGCCAAGGTGGATGACGCGGTCGTCGCCGAGATGGCAAAGCTCGACAGGGAGCAGCGCAACCTGATGGAGCGGCAGATGGTTCAACAACTGCTCGCCGGCCGTTTCAAGTTGGCTGCTCACTTCGAGACAAAGCAGCTTCCTGCTTACGCCCTGGTGGTTGCGAAGAGCGGCCCGAAGCTCACTGAATCGAAGGATGCAACCGGAGGCACAAGCATATCTTCAGGCAACGGGCGGATGACTGCGAAGGGCGTAACCATGACGAAGCTGACTCAATCGTTGACGCAAATCCTGTCCGGGGAACTGGGCCGCGTAGTTATCGACAAGACTGGCATTGAGGGCAGGTATGATCTCGCACTTACATGGTCGCCGGATGAGAGATCGGCGGCAACGGTGATCGGATCGAATGAGGGTTCACCGCCCGGCCCATCGATCTTCACGGCGCTTCAGGAACAGCTTGGGCTGAAACTGGAATCGACGAAGGCCCCGGTTGAGACGCTCGTCATCGATCACATCGAGCAGCCTTCGGAGAATTAGCACCTGGTTGGAGTGAACGGATGGCGCGGCGGCGCAGCTACATCTCGGTCTTGTTCGCTCTGGCGTGTCTCTGCGCCTCAAGCCTGGCCGCTGCGTCGGAGTTCCACGGGCAGGTGACATTCGGCGGTTTGCCTGTCCCCGGAGCTACTGTCGTCGCGTCGCAAGGGACAAAGAAGTTCACCACCACATCCGACCAGGGAGGTGTTTATCGCTTCGACGATCTGCCCGATGGCGACTGGAAGATCGAAATCGATATGCAGTGCTTCTCCGCGATGCACGCCGATGTGACAGTCGCCGCAAACACGCCCGCGGGCAAGTTCGAGCTGACGCTGCTGCCTGATGATCAGCTCATGGCGCGCACCAAAATGACGCAGGCTCCGCCGATCAATGAACCAGTGCTCAACGCGCCTGCGGCGAAGAAGCCCGATGCCACCGCATCGGCCAATGCAGCCGCGGAAGTACCGAAGGCGCCGGAGGAGCAAAGCCAAGACTCCTCCGACGGCTTCGTCGTGAACGGCAGCGTGAACAACGCGGCCACCAGCCAATACTCGCTCGATCGCGCCTTCGGAAACAGAAGGCCCAACAGCAAGAGTCTTTACAACGGCATGGTCGCGGCCATCTTCGGCAACTCCGCACTGAATGCGCGCGCCTATTCGCTGAGCGGAGAGGAATTGCCGAAGCCCTTCTACAACCTGATCACCGGCGTGGTGACCATCGGTGGACCCATGAAGATTCCGCACTTGCTTCCGCACGGTCCAAACCTCTTCGCCGCTTATCAATGGACGCGCAACCAGACGGAGCAGAATGAAACCGGCCTGGTTCCAACGGAGGCCGAACGGGCCGGCAATCTCGCCGGCCTTACCAACGTGCTCGGCCAGCCGGTCACCATCTTCAACCCCGCAACGGGCCTGCCCTTCGCGAACAACCAGGTTCCGGTCAGCTCGCAGGCTCAGGCATTGCTTCAGCTCTATCCCGCGGCGAACATCGTCGGCAATCCGCTCTACAACTACCAGGCGCCTGCGCTCAGCGACAGCCATCAGGACGTGGTGCAGACGCGGCTGGACAAGACGCTTGGCCGCAAGGACCAGCTCTTCGGCGGCTTCAACCTGCAGAGCACGCGAGCCGGAAGCGTGAACCTGTTCGGCTTCGTCGACACGACAGACACGCTGGGCATCAATACCAACGTCAACTGGTCGCACCGTTTCAGCCAGCATCTGTTTTTCCGCACCAGTTATCGCTTCAGCCGGCTCAGAACGCTGATCGCGCCGGAATTTGAAAATCGGCAGAATGTCTCAGGAGCAGCGGGCATCGGGGGCAATGACCAGGATCCGACCGACTGGGGTCCGCCGACGCTCAACTTTTCCAGCGGCACCGCCGGCCTGAGTGACGGCAACAGCACATTCAACCGCAACCGCACGGACGCGTTCTCGGCATCGGCCAGCCTGTATCGCGGCCATCACAACGTTACTGTGGGCGGCGACTTCCGCAAACAGGAGTACAACGATTTCTACCAGCAGGACCCGCGTGGAATTTTTAGCTTCACCGGCGCCGCTACACAAGGCGCCACCGCGAGTGCGAGCAACGGCTCCGACCTGGCCGACTTTCTCATCGGCATCCCGGATACCAGTGCCATTGCTTACGGCAACGCGGATAAATATTTCCGCCAGCCGGTCTACGATGCGTATGCGACGGACGATTGGCGCGTTCGATCCGAACTCACCATCAATGCAGGAGCGCGCTGGGAATACGGTGCGCCTATAACGGAACTCTTCGGGCGTCTCGTGAATCTCGACCTGACTCAAGGCTTCACTGCAGCCGCGCCTGTGCTCGGCAGCGATCCTGTGGGGCCGCTCACCGGCATTCACTATCCTGGTTCTCTGGTGCGTCCGGACAGGCTCGGTTTCGAGCCGCGGATCGGCATTTCGTGGCGGCCCATTCCGGCGTCGACCGTCGTGGTTCGCGCCGGCTATGGCGTTTATGACGACACCTCCGTCTACCTCAGTTCCGCGCAACAGCTTGCCCAGCAGGCTCCGCTGTCGACCAGCCTGAATGTTGAGAACAGCGTTGCTTGCCCGCTGACCCTGGCCAACGGATTCACCCCATGCTCGTCGGTCAGCGCCGACACCTATGCAGTCGATCCCAATTTCCGCGTCGGCTACGCGCAGACCTGGCAGCTGTCCGTGCAGCGCGACCTGCCCGGCGCGCTGCAGATGACAGCTACCTATCTTGGCGTGAAGGGAACGCGCGGCGTGCAGGAGTTTCTGCCCAACACCTATCCCATCGGTGCGGTCAACCCGTGTCCTGGCTGTCCGCTGGGCTTTGAGTATCGAACCTCAGGCGGCGACTCCACGCGCCAATCGGGCCAGTTGCAATTGCGCCGGAGGCTGCGCGCCGGCTTCACCGCGTCCATGCTCTACACCTACTCGAAGTCCATTGACGACGACGCATTCCTGGGCGGGCAGGGTCACGTTACAGCCACGTCATCAACCCAGGGGCAGGATGAACCCACGCCGGCCACGCCCAACGCCTCGATCGCCCAAAACTGGCTGAACCCGCGTGCTGAGCGTTCACTCTCCACCTTCGATCAACGCCACCTGCTCAGCGCGCAGGTGCAATACACAACCGGCCAGGGCCTCGAAGGCGGAACACTTATGAACGGCTGGGCCGGCAGGCTTTATAAGGAATGGACCCTGCTCACGCAAATCACAGCCGGAACCGGGATGCCCGAGACACCGAGCTATCTGGCTGCGGTTCCCGGCACCGGCTTCACCGGCACCATTCGCCCCAGCCTTACCGGAGCGCCCCTCTACGCATCGAGCGCGGGCCTCCATCTGAACGCCGCGGCTTATGCAGCTCCGCTCTCCGGGCAATGGGGCACCGCGGGCAGAGATTCGATTACCGGTCCGGGCCAATTCAGCCTGGATTCATCGCTAGAACGAACATTTCGCGCAGGCGCGAAGTGGAATCTAATTGCCCGCGTGGATGCTACCAATGTTCTCAATCACGCGGTCTTCAGCGGCTGGATCACCACCGTCAACAACACGCAATTCGGTTTGCCCGCCAGCGCCAATGCCATGCGCAGTCTGCAGACCACAGTGCGGCTGAGGTTCTAGTGATGAGAATCCCTCTCGGCCTCTTCGTTCTGTTCATCGCCACCGCTCACGCCGGGGCGCAGCAAATTGGCCAGAACAAACCCGCCGACGCGTCCCAGAACTTCACTCTCTCCGTCAAGGTGCAGTTGGTCGTGGAAGCTGTCGTTGTTAAAGATAAAGATGGCAAACCGATTCAGGGACTCACCGCCAAGGATTTCGCCGTGACCGAGGACGGCGTTGCACAGGCAGTGCGCATCTGCGAGCACCAGGACCTGGCCGAGCAGGCAAAACCTCTGCCTGTCTCGAAGCCGGACAGTGAAGACATCAAGCTCTACAAGCGATTGACGCGTACACAGATTGCGCCTGAAACCGAGGAGAACGAACGCTACAAGAATCGCCGCCTGCTGGCTATCTACTTTGACATGTCGGCAATGAATCAGGCCGACCAGATGCGCGCCATCTCAGCCGCACAGCAGTTCATCCGTACTCAGATGACGACCGTCGACCTGGTCTCCATCCTGCGCTACCAGGGCGGTTCGGTCGACATTCTCCAGGACTTCACTGCGGATCGCAATAAACTGCTCAGCATCCTGGAGACGCTCATCGTGGGTGAAGGCCAAGGCTCCGCTGAAACGATCGACGACGCCAGCAGCGCCGACACCGGTGCTGCCTTTGGCCAGGACGACAGCGAGTTCAACGTCTTCAATACCGATCGCCAGCTCTCCGCCCTGGAGACCGCGGCAAAAATGCTTGGTCAGTTGAATGAGAAGAAATCGCTGATCTACTTCGCCGGCGGACTGCGCCTGAATGGCATCGACAACCAGGCCCAGCTCCACGCTACTGTCGACTCCGCAATCAAGGCGGGTGTATCTTTCTGGCCCATCGATGCGCGCGGGCTGGTAGCGCAGGCTCCGCTCGGCGACGCCACGCAGGGCTCACCGGGCAACTCCGGCGTTTACTCTGGCGCTGCCGCTCTCGCCAACACTACCAACTTCCAGCAATCGCAGGACACGCTCTATGCCCTTGCCGGCGACACCGGCGGCAAAGCCCTGTTCGACACCAACGATCTGGACCACGGCATCGTTCTGGCTCAGGACGCTATCTCCGACTACTACCTCGTCGGCTACTACGCCACCAACACGGCCAAGAACGGCCACTTCCGGCGTGTCAAGATTAGCCTCACCCAGAATCTCGATGCCAAGCTAAGTTATCGCGAAGGCTACTACGCCGACAAGGAGTTCAACCGCTTCACCGCCGTCGACAAAGAGCGCCAATTGGAAGACGCGCTCATGCTCGAAGACCCCATCACCGAGCTTTCCATCGCCATGGAGATCGATCACTTCCAGCTCAACCGCGCCGAGTATTTTGTCCCCATCGTCGTCAAGATTCCGGGCCGCGAACTGGCCCTCGCCAAGCGCGGCGGCGCCGAGCACACGCTTATCGACTTCGTCGGTGAAATCAAAGATCTGGTTGGCGGCAGCACAGTAACCAATGTCCGCGACAATGTGAACATCAAGCTCTCCGACGCGACCGCCGCCGAGCTCGCTCACCGGCCCATCGAGTACGACACCGGCTTCACCCTGTTGCCGGGCAAGTACAGGATCAAGTTCCTGGCGCGCGACGATGAGACAGGCAGAATCGGCACGTATGAGACCACGTTCACCATCCCCAACCTGAACAAGGAAGAGAAGCGCGTCCCCATCAGCTCCGTCGTGCTGAGCAGCCAGCGCCTCGAACTGAACCAGGCGCTCTACGACGCCGCCAAAGCCAAAGACCGATTGAAAGAAGACTCCGTCAACCCACTTGTGCAGGATGGAAAGAAGCTGATCCCCAGCGTCACCCGCGTCTTCAGCACCACCCGCGAAGTCTATGTCTACTTCCAGGCATACAAGCAGCCTGCGACCGGCGAGCAGCCAATCTCCACCACGGCAAGCCAGCCCCTGTTCGCATTCGTCACCCTCTATCGCGAGGGCAAACAGGTCTTCGAAACACCTCCGACGGCCATCGTCCCCAACGCCGCAAGCCGCCTTGGCACCATACCTCTCACTTTCAACCTTGGGCTGAATGGCCTACCACCAGGAAAGTACGACTGCCAGGTCACCGTTCTTGATCCGGCAACCAAGAAGGCGAACTTCTGGCGAGCGCCAATCCTGCTTGTTCCTTAGCTCGGCACGCTAACGAACAGAATGAACAAAGGAGGATGAGGCGCATGCCCATGATTGTGGATGGTTTATCTTTATTTTCAATAACTTATAGAAAGTCTTGGCGGAGAGGGAGGGATTCGAACCCCCGATAGCCTTGCGACTATGTCTGATTTCGAGTCTGCTCTAGTTTTTATAAATCATCAATGTTCATACACCTTTAGCGAGTATGACTTCCGCCGGTGTCACTTTTGGTGTCACTTTTGCTTTCCGTTTGGTGTCAGCTTGGGTCACGGGCTGGGGGTAAAAACTCATGGCTGCGCTGATGGCCTTGGCGTTGACTTCCGGCTGTAGATGGGCATAGCGCATCACCATCGCCGCCCCGGAATGGCCGAGGTATTTGGCGACTGCGGCCAGCGGAACGCCGGACATTACCCAACGGCTTGCTGCTGTGTGCCGAACGTCGTGGAAGGTGAAGTCCTTCACGCCAGACGCTTCGAGCGCACGCAGGAACCAGTACCTCATTTCGTAAAGCGGCTCACCATTGCGGTTGGTGCAGAGGGGGGCGTCCTTCTCCTTACCTGCCGCGAGTGCGTTGTAGGCTGAGGCGGCCATGGGTGTCATCGGAACGAACCTGACCTTGGGTTTGCGGGAATCTTTGGTCTGGTGGATTTTGATCATGCCGGTCTGCGAGTTGTAATCCCCAACCTGGCCCCGAAGAACTTCCGATGTGCGGGCTCCGGTGTGGAGGGCGAGAATGAAGACGTTTAAATAATTCGGATACCGTTGACGAAGCTCCTTTGAGATTGCGGCTTCCTCCTCCTGCGATAAGAAGCGCACCCTGGAATTGTCTTCCTGGCGCCGGGTGATCCTGCCCCAAGGTTTGAGCGTCAGCTTCTTTGTCCCATCCGGGCCGGCCACGGAATAGATCAGTGAGAACGCGGCGACATACCTGTTGCGGGTTGTGTCGGTCCACTCATGCTCTTCGGCCTGCTCATCTAGCCAGTCGAGAACTTCTTGTCTGGTGATTGATTCGGCTTCGCGCTTGCCGAATGTTGGCAGCATACGGTTGAACTTCATAGACGTGTCGTATGCGTGGGCCGCAGTCCGCTCCGACTTGAGGTGCTTGTTGGCATCATCGACGAGTTCGGCGAAGGTGACCTTTTGTGGTCGCGGCTCTGATGAATTTGGCAACGTGCCCGCACTTGCCTGGGTGTGACGAACTCCCAAGCGGTTCTTGGCTGCGGCCAAGCTGCCGACTTTCTCTCGGTGTTTCTTTCCCTCTGCGGTAAAACGAATCCAGTAAATCCCGCTTCCGGGAACTTTCTCGAAGACTCCCATCGGCAGCTTGCTTTTCTTGGTGGCCATGGCCTACCCTCAATCTCCAAGCGTAGACTAAATCCAATTGAATTGCAGTGCATTTCTTAGGCAGCCGGTGCAAGCTGCCTCATGTCCGCAGTCGGCCTGACGCCCTCCGCGCCCGGAGTGGCGGCGGTGTGGTTCTTCGACGGCTCTCCACATTGAGTCAAGCGTTTCAAATGACTGGTAGTCGTGCAGTTTCCGCATTGCCCGTCATCGGGCAGGACCCGCGTATTCGGAGATCCTCCGCCTGCCGCAGCTGCGGTCAACGCGTGGGTTGGAGATTTTGCAACAACTGAGATACCTGGCTCAATGTCCGGATTACCGAACACACATCCAGAAACCTCTCAGTTGCTTTACCGAGCCCGGTCTCCGTGTAAAGGATAGGTTTCTTTAGACAGTAATTCGCCGTTTTTTGT
>Ga0182024_10013024_pt1 | contig 16328 bp, 12 predicted proteins | sample P32metaG_FD_120480 | JGI IMG/M metagenome (GOLD analysis project Ga0182024, IMG submission 120480) | Permafrost microbial communities from Stordalen Mire, Sweden - P3-2 metaG (Illumina Assembly) | ecosystem: Environmental > Terrestrial > Soil > Wetlands > Permafrost | place: Sweden: Stordalen... | reverse complement strand
TTGCTCGCGCGTGAGCAGCCCGCCGACGCCGATCTGGTGGTTCCCGTGCCCGACTCGGGCGTGCCTGCCGCGGTTGGCTATGCGCTCGAATCCGGCTTGCCCTTCCGTATGGGCTTGATCCGCAACCATTACATGGGCCGCACCTTCATCGAGCCGAAGCAATCCATCCGCGACTTCGGCGTCCGGCTCAAACTCAATCCCGTGCGCGCGCTGCTGGAGGGCAAGCGCGTTGTGCTCGTCGACGACTCCATCGTGCGCGGCACCACCAGCCGCAAAATCGTACGCATGGTGCGTGAGGCCGGCGCCACCGAAGTGCACATGCGCATCAGTTGCCCCGCAACCGTCTCTCCTTGTTATTACGGCATCGATACGCCCACGCGCGAAGAGTTGCTCGCCTCCGATGCTTCACAATTCCGCCCGCGCCTGCCTCAGATCCCCAAAGAGGAAGCGAGTGGCCGCGAACTCCATGGCTCTGCGCGCACGCTCGAGGAGATCCGCATATTTCTCGATGCCGATTCGGTGGGTTACCTGTCGATCGAAAGTCTGCGGCAGGCTGTGGGTGACACCACGCGCTCTTTCTGCACGTCCTGCTACACCGGCTTATATCCTCCGGAAAATGTCCAGATCGAAGTGCCCGTGGCCGCCCCTGCCGCCCCCGTCGAGCGCTCTGAGAGTGCTAAAGAGGAAGCGAGTCGCCATGAAACCTGAGCCCGGTCTCGGCCGGCGCGTGGCCCACGAATTTGTTTCCTGGCTTTGGGTCGCGCTGGCCTTTTTCCTGATTACCGGCACCATGGTGCAGGCGCGCGTGATTCCATCCGGCTCCATGGAAAACACGCTGCTCGTGGGCGATCACTTGCTCATGAGCCGTCTCGGCTACGATGCCAGTGTGCCGTTCACGCGTTACCACCTGCGCCTCTGGCGCGAGCCGCACCACCAGCAGGTGATTATTTTTCGCGCGCCCCTTCCCGGCTCCGATGAGGATTTCATCAAGCGCCTCATTGGCATGCCGGGAGACACCGTCGAAATTAAACACGGCGTGGTATTCCTGAACGGCGCCGCCCTGCCCGAACCATACCGCAGCAATCCCCCGAGCCCTTCTGACAATTACGGCACCATCACGATTCCCGCACATGAGTATTTCGTGCTCGGTGACAATCGCGATGACTCCTACGACAGCCGCTACTGGGGCTTCGTCCCCGAGAACAACATCATCGGCACTCCAGTGGTAATCTATATGTCCGTGCAGGCCTCCGAAGACGCCTGGCAGCCCGGTGAGGTTCGCCAGCGGTTTCACGCGTATTTCACCGCGATGCTGCACCCCAGCCTGGTGCGCTGGCGCCGCCTGTTCAAAACGTTCTAGCTCGCACCCGAAAACACGTTGCACAATGAGAATCGGGTAACCGTATTTTCATGACTGTTCGACTGGGTTTCTGATACAACCAGTCTAGGAAGGGCCCCAGAGGCAAACCGATACCGGGTCATTGCCTGGTTGTTGTGTCCCGGCTTCAGGTGCGCGGAATAGACGCGGAATAATTCGCTACGTGCATTATCCGCGCGCCTGCGCATGGCGTTACCCGTCGCGGCTTTAGCCGTTCATCACGGCAGGCCCTCATCGAGACTCAATCCAGGCTTGGATCTAGATTTCTGAGACGGGCTCTGACGTAAGGCGCAGCGGAAAGAGATGGCCCTCAAATGCGGTACGCCGACGCAGGAGTAGACATTAACCTGGCCGACCAGGCCAAGGAGCGCATTCGGCGCGTGGCTTCTCGCACCTTCACTCGCGGAGTCCTCGGCGGCATCGGATCGTTTGGCGCCCTGTTCGCTCTCGACGCGAAACGTTGGAACGAGCCGGTGCTCGTCTCGAGTACCGATGGCGTAGGAACCAAGCTCAAGATTGCCGCCGCTACAGGTATCCATTCCACGGTGGGTGCCGATCTCGTGAATCACTGCGTGAATGACATCCTCACGCTGGGCGCCGAGCCCCTGTTCTTTCTCGACTACCTGGCCATGTCGCGTATGGATCCGGAAATCGTCGAGCAGTTGGTTGAGGGCATGACTCGCGCTTGCCACGATACCGGCTGCGCGCTCATCGGCGGCGAAACCGCCGAGTTGCCGGACACCTACGCGCCGGGCGAATACGACCTCGCCGGATTCATTGTGGGCGTCGTGGAGCGCAGCCGCATCATGAAAAATACCGCCGTGCGCGCCGGCGATTTGTTGATTGCGCTGCCTTCTCTCGGGTTGCATACCAATGGCTACTCGCTGGCGCGCAAACTTTTGTTTGAAACTGCGCACCTCGCTCCCGATACCTACGTGCCTGAAATTAGCAATAAAATCGGCGCCGAGCTGCTCATGCCACATCGCTGCTACTGGCCCATGCTCAAGAAAACGGTTGCGGAAGGCTGGGCCTCGGGCATTGCTCACATCACCGGAGGCGGCATTCCCGGCAACCTGCCGCGCGTCCTGCCGCGCGGCACACAAGCCGTGATCGAGCTCGGCACCTGGCCCGTGCCCCCGATCTTTACCTACCTCGCCGGGTTAGGTCACATCGAGCGCGACGAACTGTTGCGCACCTTCAACATGGGCGTCGGCATGATCCTGCTCGTCCCGCCGCAAAACCTGCGCTCCGTCGAATCGGAACTGAAGCGCCGCCGCGAAAAATTCTACCGCATCGGCGAAATGCGCAACGCCGATTCCCGCAAGTTCCCGGTCGTTTTCACCGGCGCCCTCCCCCTCTAACCCCCCAATGCATCATCCTGGTCATTTCGATCGGCCGCAATTTCACTGCGCGCTTCCTGCTGGAACGTGCCGCACTTTACTTTAGCGATATATGAAAGGTATATAGACCCTAACGGAGGCTTTCGGAAACTAAACCAGGAGCCTAGCTCTATGATTCAGGCCGTCCACAAAGGCGTAGAAATCGAAATGGAACTTCACCAGCTGCCGCACAGCAATTGGAAGTGCGACTACACGTTGATCAAACATCCCGGACGAACCCAAACACTTCATCACGGTGACAAAGAGTTCCCAACGATGGATGCCGCCAGGGATTATGCGCTGCAAGAAGCTCGCGACGCGATAGACCAGGCCTGAATTCCGTACCGAACGGTCGGCACTCCTTGGACGGAAAGGGCGATGTGTCAAATTGCGACAGCCGCAACTACCGTATCCACTACGAATCGAACTTCCTTAGAGATGAGAGTCAAGAGGGCGCTGGCCTCACTCCAATCACTCCAGATGGGTCGATGGGATTTACATGTTTTGTGCCGAAGACGGATGGCAATTTGTAACTCAATATTCTCGAAATTCATATCGGGCTCAGGACGTTCGAACATCCAAGTCATGAGTACTGTGCCATCTTTAATTTCCCCGCGGTTGGTAAGGACTTTTGCCTGGCCGCGTCGACCCTCTGGGAAACTAAGGCCAACCTCCCCTTGATATTGGGCTGCGAAAGTCAGTCTGGCCAATTTGTGCTTGTCGGTATTTTCAAAGTCTCGAAGGATGGCGAACGCCTGATCTTGGCTTCGACGCTGGTTAGATTGAGTTGCATTTGCGGCCACAATAAAATACGTGCTCCTTTGATGGCAAGGGATGCTTAACGACACGTTCGAATACTATTTAGTAATCATATTGACTGTCCGATTACTAATATGATATGGTCCTGGCTGTGTGCCTTCTTTTCGATTTGCCCATTGACGCAAGCACTCTACAATGAACACTTACGTAAGATTCGTCTGCAAACCGCTCAGAATGAACACTTGCAATTTCGTGGACTTGAAGTCGCGCAGAATCAATACTTACAGAAAAACCGGGGAGGGGGAGGGGGTATCCGGCCCCACGGCACTCTACCGCCACTCGCGCGGCGGCGCGCTCGCCGGTCGTTTGGCCGTGTGTTGGGGATGTGCTAACTTTCTGCGCTTATGACCAAGCGTATTGGCGTGCTGCTGAGTGGCCGCGGATCGAATTTCGTTGCACTCGCTGAGAGTATTGCCGCAGGCCGCATTCCCGATGCCCAAATTGCGCTCGTTGTCGCCAATCGCGAAGGCGCCCCTGGGCTCGACCGCGCCGCCGAGCACGGCATCCCGGCGCGCATCATTCCGTCGAAGGGACTTGAGCGCGAAACCTACGATCGCATGGTCGTCGCCGCACTCGACGATGCGCGCGTCGATCTGGTTTGCCTCGCCGGTTTCATGCGCCTGTTGTCTCCGTATTTCGTCGCGGCATTTCGCGGCCGCATATTGAATATTCACCCATCGCTGCTACCGTCCTTTCCAGGACTCGAAGCGCAGCGCCAGGCGCTGGAATACGGTGTGCACTTCACGGGCTGCACCGTGCACTTCGTGGACGAAAATCTCGATGCCGGGCCCATCGTGGCGCAGGCCATTGTCCCCGTCGAGCCTGGCGACACGCCCGAAACCCTCTCCGCCCGCATCCTGGCGGAGGAACACCGGATTTATACCGACGCCGTCCGCCTGGTGCTCGCCGGAGCATTCCGCATCCACGGCCGGCGCGTTTTGCCCGGCCAGAAATAGAGCGCCATCTTGCGGCACGCGATTCTAGGCTCGTTTAAGGGCAGCGTGTTGAAGATGCTCATGCCCAATGAAGCCGCCGGTTGACGAATGAAGGAACGAAGATTCGGGGATCGAAGCATCAGCGAATGACCGCCACGAAAACATTTCGCGCCATCGATGAACAGCTCACCGCTCTCCGCAAAGGTGTAGCGGAAATCATCCGCGAAGATGAGCTGCGCGCCAAACTCGAGCGTTCCCGCGCCTCCGGTAAGCCGCTCCGCGTGAAGCTTGGCGTCGATCCCACCGCGCCCGACCTGCACCTCGGCCATACCGTTGTGCTCCGCAAGCTCAAGCATTTTCAGGACGAAGGCCACACCGCCATATTCCTGGTCGGGGATTTCACTGCGATGGTCGGCGATCCCACGGGCCAATCCGAAACGCGTCCGCCGCTTACCGCTGAGCAGGTGCGCGCGAATGCCGATACGTATCTCGAGCAGGTGTACAGAATCCTCGACGGCGAGCGTACCGAGGTCCGCTACAACAGCGAATGGCTCGGCAAACTGAGCAGCGTCGAAATGGTTCGCCTCTGCGGCCGCTACTCGCTCAAGCGCATGCTGGAACATGAAGATTTCCGCTCACGATTGAACGGGAATCTCCCGATTTCCGTGCACGAATTGCTTTACCCGCTATTGCAGGCCTACGACTCGGTAGCGCTCGAGGCCGACGTCGAACTCGGCGCCACCGAGCAAAAGTTTAATTTGCTGGTTGGGCGCGATATTCAGCGCGAATACGGCCAGCCCTCGCAGGTGGTGCTGACCATGCCGATTCTCGTCGGCCTGGACGGGCAAAGAAAAATGTCCAAGTCGCTTGGCAACTATATCGGTATCACCGAACCACCCGCGCAAATGTTCGGCAAGCTGATGTCGGTTTCCGACGAGCTGATGTGGCCCTACTACGATCTGGCCACCGACCGCGGTCCCGCGGAGATCGCCGCGCTCCGCGATCGCGTGGCGGCAGGTGCCTTGCACCCCATGGATGCGAAGATGCACTTGGCCGAGGAAATCGTCGCCGGATTCCACGGCAGCGACGCCGCCGCGCAAGCCGCTGCCGAGTTTCAGCGCGTGTTTCGCGAGCGGCAGGCGCCTGCGGCGCCCCCGGTGCGCATGTTGCCGCGCGGCGCGGCGCGGCGTCTCGCCACGCTGCTCGTCGAGCTTGAAATGGCCACCTCCCGCAGCGAAGCCGAACGGCTCCTGAAGCAGGGCGCCGTCGAAATCAACGGCGAACGCATCAGCGATGTGAAAAAGGATCTCGACCTTTCGCAACCCGGCGAAATCCTGCTGCGCGCGGGAAAAAAGAAGTTTCTTCGCGTAGTCATCGAATAGCCGATTCGCCGCATGCCCACTCATGCCGCTTCAGCGCAGTGAGTGATTCGCTATCCTTGCTCTCACCCGCGCCGTCGAAGCGTGCGGCGGTGGAACGTGCGGCGGCGGAGCGTGATACAGTGGCCGCGGGCGATGGCCATAGTCGAGTTGACCAGGAAGATTGAGGTGCCGCCAGAACACGTCTTTGTATTTTTTGTTCCGCAGCGTATGCCGTACTGGTATGGCGCGGAAATGGACAGCTGCTTCGAGGTGCAAGATGGAGCTGCGGATTTTCGCGTAGGATTGAAGGTGCGCATCTCCGGGCAGCTCGGACGTAAAACGGTTTCGCATACCGCAGTCGTTACCGCAGTGGAGTTTCCGCGCCTGCTCGAGTGGCGGTTTCAGGATTCCTACGGCGTGCGCGGCAGAGAGCGCTGGGAACTGGAGCGCCAGCCCCGCGACAGCGGCAGCACCGGTGGCGGAACAATGGTGCGCTTTATCAACGAATACGCAATGCCCGGACGCGTGGGTCGCTTCGTCGATCGCTTGCTGACGCGGCGCGCGATCACGCGGCGCAATCGAGAATACCTCGAACGCCTCGCACGTCTTGTCGAGCGGCGCGATTGATGGTCCCGCGATTGATGGCTCGGCGATTGGTAGTTCGATGAGTGCCGATGGTGGGCACCCGGTTCCGGGTGAAAACGACCGGCAAATCGACCTGGAACATCCAGCGCGGGCGCCGGCTCCCTACACGCAGCGCACCCTTTTCGAGACGATCTTCTTTCGACCGGGGTTCCAAACCGGTTTTCAGACTGGGTTCCCACCCGAGCCGAGACACTCCGCGAATGCCGCGGAATTGCGCGCCGGCTGGCGAGCGGGACTGTACGTCGCCTTCTTCATCCTGTTTTTTTCGATCTTCAACACGCTAGGCGTGTTTTTGCAGCGGCGTTTTTCCGTCCTTGGCGGCGGCATAGCGGCGGGCCAGTTCACGGCCGGCAGTCTCTTTCGCCAGGAGGTGGTGATGGCCGCAAGCGCGGTCGTCTCCGCCCTGCTGATGAGTGTGCTGGAACAGCGGCCGTTCGGCGATTACGGCATGCCGCCGCGCGAGGCCTTCGGGCGGCGGTTCTGGCAGGGAGCAGTTTGGGGGATGGCACAGATCACCGCGTTGGTCCTAGCCATTGCTGTGCTCGGCGGATACTCGTTTGGCGGGCTCGCCAATCACGGTTCAGTGTTGGTGCGCTACGGGTTTCTTTGGGGCGGCTTCTTTGTGATCGTCGGAATCACAGAAGAATTTCTGTTTCGCGGGTACTTACAGTTCACGCTGGCATCGGGCATGGGATTTTGGCCGGCTGCCACGGTACTTTCGCTGGGATTTGGGGCCGTGCACCTCTCGAATCTAGGCGAAGGCCCGGTGGGAGCGCTCAGCGTGTTCGTGATTGGGATGCTTTTTTGCCTGACGCTGCGACGCACCGGCAATCTTTGGTTCGCCATCGGAATGCACGCGGCATTCGACTTCGGAGAAAGCTACATTTACGCAGTGCCGGACAGCGGGCTCGTGGTGCAGGGACAATTGTTGAAGGCATCGCTTCACGGGCCACGCTGGCTGACTGGCGGTTCCATTGGCCCGGAGGGCAGCGCGCTGGCATTCGTGGTGCTCGCCGTGGTGTTCGTGGTGTTCGATCGCGCGTACCCACGCCGTGCATACGGGCCTGGCTAGTCTTAATAATATGGCGGCAGCGAGCGTGAGAGGCGCCGGCGAATGGTGACCTTGCGCCCGCGCCGCAAAAATTATTGTCCTCCCGCGAGGTGGCCATACCCGCCGAAGTACCAGCGCATCCCCACCGTCGCATACAGACCGTAGGGGCCCGTCGTGTGCAGATCCGCCGCACCAAGATTGCCGCGATACCTGCCGAGCCAGTCCACCTGATGCTGCGTGACGCGCAGTTCGAAATGTTTCGGCAGTTCGATCCCAACACCAAGGCTGCGCTCGTATGCGATGGCCTCGAAAGAGGACGTGTAGCTGAATTGAGGCACGTTATGCCCGAGGGAAAAGACCGGCGCATAGAATAGGAATAGATGTCGCAGCACGGTCCGCCCGACGGGCTGCACTTCGACGTAACCGCCAAACATATATCGCGCATAGGCGGCGCATGGATCAGTTGTGCCGCCAAATTGGCCTGCCGGAACCTGCGCGCAGCGTCCCAGGTCGGGCTCGTTGGTCGGCGGCGCCCCCTGAAATTCGGTATAGCCCCGAATCCAATGGCGGGGAAAGAACCAGCGATCTTCCGGCACGCCGTACGAGGCGAAAGCATGAGCAAATTCCCGACGATACTTTTGGTCACGCCTCACCCCGGTCACCGACTCAGTCGCGGACGTAGATGGTTCCTGAGCCGAGGCAGCGACCGTGCCCGCGAGCATCAGTGCCATGAAACTGAGCGGAATGTATCTCAAAGAAGCCTCCTCTTCGCTCCACTGTTTGCATTCAAGTGTTGGCTACGCACGACTTTTGTAAATGAGCCGAATCAATCCGAGTTATTTTCCGGGAATTAACGCCCGCGCACGGAATCGCGGGAAAAGACTAAATTTTCGCTTTCGATATTTCGCAGCAAAGCGGAGCGAGCATCGCGCCGCTATTTCACATATGCAGGAAATCTCCCCTGGCCCGTGATTCGTAGACGGAAAGTAGGTGGGGCAAAGTAGGCGCGAGCAAAAGTGACTGATTCGTCGATCGTGGGATCGGTATAAAAGCAAATTTAGCGTGCCAGGAAGCTGCATGCATTTGCGCGCTTTGCCGTGGTAGAAAAACCTCGAGCACTCGGCACTCGGCGAAGGCGTGCGAAGCCCAAAAAGTCCAGCGCACCGTGCGGGCCATGCAAGCCAGAACTCACCCAGGAAAAATGCGGACCAGCCCGCGGTGCGCCGGCGCGGAATGAACCTCACCAAGAACGCGCGAATGTGTGCGTGGCGTCAGAGAACCACTGCAATGGCGCGGAGTATGGCGCACAGGCGCACCGGGTGGCAAGGCTGGAAATTCGCATGGTGCTGAAAGCGCGCAACACGGGAAACACGCACTTAGCGGCGCCATCGTCGTCAAGCACCGCGGTCAAGCACTGCGGTCAAGCGCCGCGCTCAAGCACAGGAAAGCACGGGCGGAAAGCATGCCGCTATATTTAGTATTATTTTTTCTTGACACCACAAGCACGCCCAAGCAAAATTCGCTCAACTATTTTGTCAGAATTTTCAGGGGACGCTGTATTGGTCTCCGGACTACGGGGGAATTCGTGCGCTATTTGCCCGGCTGGACGGTACAGTGCATCAATCCAGATTGCGCCGCTCGCGGACACTGGCTGCGGGCCGACGCCGCGTCCACCGATCATTGCAGCAATTGCGGCGAACTCGTCCGCAACGTTTCGCCACCACTTGGTCCCAGGCTGCGAATGCGGCCTCGGTCGCTCGGCGGATACAGGCCACGGATGCGACCACGCTAGAGATTTTGATAGGTCGCCATTGTGCCACGTCATTCTGACGAACCCGTTACAGACCCAAAACGTTATTGTTGACGGTCATTGCTCCCGATCCTCCTCGCTGATGATCTTTCGCCGGCAAGCGTCGCTCGCGCGATCGAAGACCGGGCCCACCCACTGGACCGGCGGACACAAACAATCGCAATGAGAAATAAAAAGCGGCCGGTTGGGGGCAACCGGCCGCTGGGGGGTAATGAGGGATGTGCCTCGGCATGACCTGAATGCCTGTAGTCCAGCGGCAGAACCGCAGGACCACTCAGGAAGATCCGGTCAGGGCAGTGATCGGAACTCCCGGACAACGCAGGTAACGTCGAACACCCGATCATTCTGCGTGGAGGCAGTGGCGCAGTCTATAGATCGCCAGGTTCATCCTAACGGTACGAAAGTACTGGGCGCGAATCGCGGTAGTGGGCCTCCCGCTACCCGGAAATCGTCTCCAGGTTGATTTGAAGGGCGGGCGACTGCGTGATAGCCTTGTCTGCGAACCAGGCGAAAAGCGCATGCAGACGCGCAAGTAGCCAAACCGAGCCCGTTGGTCCTTACCGGACCGCGAAGCTGCAATCGGCCCTATTAAGCCGCAGGATCCTCAGCCGTGGCGATTTCCGCCCAAAAGCACGAACGCGCCGGCATTGAAGTCCAGGTCTTCGATATCGCGCGACAACTCCTCACTGAACTGGGCAGTCATCATGCCGCAGGATCGGTGCGCGGTTCGGCGCACCTCGACCGCGATCTAGGCCTGGGCAGTCTCGAGCGCGTCGAGCTTTTCGTGCGGCTCGACCAGGCGTTTGGCGCGCACTTGCCAGAACGCGTGGTCGCCGAAGCCGACACGCTGGACGATGTGATCGCGGCGCTCGCGGCAAATACTGGAGTCGCTCCCGCGGTACACGACAGGCGGACGACGCCACCGGCTGGATCGGCCCCCGGCGTAGCGGGCCCGGCCTCCTCCAGCATTGGGCAGGAAGCTGCGCCCGCCCCGGAATGGGCTGCGACCTGGCAGGACGTCATCGGTTACCGCGCCGCCGAAGATGCCGGGCGGTCACACCTGATTCTGTGGGATGACGCGGGCGAAGCGCAGCGGGTTTCGTTTGGCGAACTCCACGCGGGAGCGCAGCGAACGGCGCTCGCTCTCGCGCGGCGCGGTATCGTGCGGGGCGATGCGGTGGCGCTGATGCTCCCGACCTGCCGCGAATTCTTCCTGACATTTGCGGGCATCCTGCTGGCGGGCGCGGTACCGGTGCCCATTTATCCGCCGGTGCGGGCGGACCGCATCGCGGAATACGCCGAACGGCAGTCCGCCATCCTGAGCAATGCGGAGGCGCGCCTGCTGGTCACCTTTGACGAGGCCGCGCGCGTTGCGAAGTTGCTGCAGCCGAGCGTGAAATCGCTCCGCGGCACGGTGACGGCCGCCGCGCTTCTGACGCCGGCAGAGGACGCGGGTGGGAATGGCCGGCAAACGGCGGCAGAGTCGTTGCCCGCGCCTGGACGGGCGAGCGCGAGCGACCTAGCGCTGCTGCAATACACTTCGGGTTCAACGGGCGATCCGAAGGGCGTGATGCTGACGCACGCAAACTTGCTTGCGAACGTTCGTGCTATCGGCGAGGCGCTGGCCATTGGTCCGCGTGACGTGGGGGTCAGCTGGCTGCCGCTGTACCACGATATGGGGCTGATCGGGGCCTGGCTGATGCCGCTCTATTTTGGTTTGCCCGTTGTGGTGCTCTCCCCGATATCCTTTCTTTCGCGGCCAGAGCGATGGCTGTGGGCCATGCACAAACACGGCGGGACTTTGACGGCGGCTCCCAATTTCGCGTACGAGATGGCCGTGCGCAAAGTCGCCGACGCGGACATTCAAGGCCTCGATTTGAGCACGCTGCGTGCAGCCTTGAACGGCGCCGAACCTGTGAACGAGGAAACGCTCGAGCGTTTTGCCCAGCGTTTCGCATCGTTCGGATTGCGCCGCGAGGCGCTGCTGCCCGTCTACGGTCTGGCCGAAGGGTCGCTGGCGGTCACGATGCCTCCGCCGGGGCGCGGGCCGCGAGTCGACTGGATCGTGCGGGAGACATTCGCGCGCGAGGGCCGGGCGGTCAACCCACTGGCTACCGCACCAGCGGCAAAGTCCGCAGCGTTGACGACGCCAGCCGCATTTTCACCGTCGACGTCAACGTCGTCGCCACCGTCGCCGTCATCGCCTGTTGAAACGGACGATGAGGAAGGCAGCGTGGGCTCGCGCGATCCCGGGCTCCTGTCCGTGGTCTCGGTTGGACGCCCCGTGCCTGGGCATGAGGTACGCGTGGTAAATGCCGCAGGGCAAGAGGTGCCGGAGCGGGTGGAAGGGGAGATTTGGTTTCGCGGTCCTTCAACAACGAGCGGCTATTTCCACAATCCGGTGGCATCGAGGAGCCTGTTTCCCGAGGGCCAAGCGGCAGGGTGGCTCAATTCAGGCGACCGCGGTTACCGGGCGGAAGATGAAATCTACATCACCGGCCGCGTGAAGGACATCATCCTCAAGGCCGGCCGTAATTTGTATCCGCACGAAGTCGAGGAAATCGCGGCAAACGTGTCCGGGGTGCGCAAAGGATGCGTCGTCGCATTCGGGGTGGCCGACGCTGCCACTGGGACGGAGCGGCTGATTGTCGTCGCGGAAACACGGGAGCGCAACTCCACCGCGCGGGAACGCATGGCCGCGGCCGTCAGCCAAACAGTGGCGCAGCGGATTGGGGTGCCGCCCGATGCTGTGGAATTGGTGCTACCGCACAGCATACCGAAAACGTCGAGCGGCAAGTTGCGGCGCAACCAAACCCGGGAATTGTATCTCGCGGGCACGCTGGGTGACGCGGCACCCCCGGCCTGGGTGCAGGTGGCGCACCTGGCAATCACCGGCGGAACGCGTACGGCTGGACGCTGGATTCGGAGCGCGCTCGAGCGAGTCTACGGCATTTACGCCGGTGTGGGCTTCGTGCTCTGGCTAATCCCGGCATGGTTTATAGTGAGTCTCATGCCCAGCCGGCGAGCGGCTGCGCGCTTCACTTCGTCTGCGCTGCGGGTGTACCTGGCACTGGCAGGATGCTCGGTGCGTGTCGCGGGACGGGAAAACTGGCGCACGCCCGGTCCACGGGTGATTGTGAGCAATCACACCAGCTACTTCGATGTGCTGGTGATTATGGCCGCGCTGGGAGTGGATTACCATTTCGTGGCCAAGCGCGAAGTTCACAGCATGCCTTTCATCGGCACGTTCCTGCGCAAGCTCGAACATTTTGCATTCGATCGCAGCGACTCGCAGGCACGCCTGCGCCAGGCGAGCGAAATCGAGGACGCGCTGCGGAGGGGTGAGTCTGTCTTTGTATTTCCCGAGGGCACCTTTACGCCACAAACGGGCGTCCGGCCATTTCAGCTGGGAGCGTTCAAAGCCGCTGCAAGCGTCCATTGCCCCATTCTGCCGGTCGCGCTCGCGGGAACCAGGCAATTCCTGCGAGATGGCTGTTATCTGCCGCATCCGGCGCGCATTACGATCACCATTTGTCCGCCACTCGAGCCCAATGGCGCGGCCGATCGCGGCCAGCCCGGCCACCAATCGCCAGCCGATTCGTCAGCTGCATCGCACTCGAGCGAACTTGAATGGCGGGAAATCGTGCGGCTGCGCGACGCCGCACGCGAACAGATCGGACGGCTTTCCGGGGAGCCCCTGCTTTAATCATTTTCGTCACCTGACTGGGAGTTGCTGGCGGCTGGCCAACCTGCAACTTGTCTCCATGCAAGAATCTCCAACTGATTTTTCAACAGAAAACATGTCGGCCTTTAATTTGCATCACTTCGATGTTACCGGGCATCTATAACCTGGGGTTACTTATCTTAAGAACTGTCACAGGACTTGTCAGGAGGTTTTTATGAGCCGCCATTCTGAGGAAACCGTGGGCGTTCGCTACACCGGGTGGGCTGCACTGGGCCGCGACCCGCAGGACGATAGTGTCGAGTTCGTATGTCCGCATTGCGGCCAGCAGGGCGAAAAATCGGCACGCCGGGAGCGAGCGGAGTACCACTTTACAGATGGATTTTTACAAGACATGCAGGGGGAGATGACGACGTGCCGGAACTGTCGTACCTCACTGCACGTCACGCCGATTGTACTGTTGCACGACCAGGACGAGCGGCGGCGTTTTGCCGCCGTCTTCGTTATGGACGTGGCTCCATCCGTCAACTAGGGCAACTAGGGGCAGATTGAATTTCGCTGCCCCACGGAAGCCATGCAAACAAGGCAAAGCCAGCGTTAGTACGCTGGCTTTGCCTTACTTCGAGAGCACTCTTCTCAACGTCTTTTAAGTTTGTTTCACTCGCACCCGCGTCTAGCGGTCGTACTTATCGTGGTCCCAGTCCGCGTGATGATCGCGACACCATCGGCGCACGTCTTCCATCTTCGCCCGGTCGCGGTCAGCCTGCTTACTGTGATCCCCGTGATGGGAGATATCTGCATCGAGTCTCGCCCGCGCGGTCCGCAAGCGTGCTTCACACGCTCCCCGGTCGTCAGGCACCCTCGCAGGAGCAGCGCCTGCAGCCACCAACAGGCCGCCGGCCAACGCCGCGCTTAGAATCAATTGACCTACGTATCTCTTTCCCATGAACTCGCCTCCTGGCAGTGAACTAGGCTTTTCCAGGCCCATCGTTTACGCAAACTGAGTATCGCGCAGCGCCGGTCGGAAGGGTATCGGGTGAATTTCGTATTTGGCCGCTGGTTGTCGCAGTAGTCATCAAGTTACGCCGAATCAATCGAAAAGCAGGTTATCCGGGGACATGTGAAACTCTTCCAATCCGCGACGAATACGATTGAAAGCCTCATCGACCGTGTCGGCAAACTCCAGCAGATCGTAGTCATTCTGGCTAATCGTGCCCCAGCTCGCCATTTCACGCCAATTCACCACGCGGTTCCAGTATTGCCGGCCATAAATAAGGATGATGTTGCGCCGATGAAGCTTGCCGGTCTGCATCAGCGTGAGCATCTCCCAAAATTCATCCATCGTGCCGAACCCGCCGGGAAAAACAATGAGCGCTTTGGCGAGTTGCGCGAACCACAGCTTGCGCATGAAGAAGTAATGAAACTGGAAACTCAGTTCCGGTGTGAGGTAGCGGTTGGGAACCTGTTCATGGGGAAGCTCGATGCTGAGGCCCACCGTCTTGCCTCCCGCTTCGATAGCGCCGCGGTTCGCCGCTTCCATGATTCCGGGTCCTCCACCTGAACAGATGACGAAGCGGTGAGGTTTATCGCCCAGGGTCAGGGCCCAGGTGGTCAGCCGGTGGGATAGTTCTCGCGCGTCCTCGTAATACCGCGACATGGCGAGTGCGGCACGGGCCTCGCGCAGCGCCGTCCGATGATGCGACGACGGCTTTTCGGCGGCCCGTTTTAAGGCTCGCATGCGCGCCAGGGCACGGGCCCGCTCCTGGATGCGCGCGGATCCGAAAATCACGATCGTGTCGCCAACGTTTTCGCGTCGCAGGCGAGCCAGAGGATCGAGGTATTCGCTCAGAATCCGCACCGGGCGTGCGGCACTGCTTTCCATGAACAAGGCGTCGCGGTAGGCGGGTTGCTGAACAGTGGGTTGCTGAACACGCGGGGGCGAGCGGCGACGCATGGCTGTACCCTCCTGGGCCTTTTTGCTACTCAAATGATTGCGCTACTCAAATGGTGAGGCAGCGTCGTCGTTACGGCGTCGTTTTTGGCGACTCGCTATTCTACCGAAGCGATGGCGAGCGGCCAACCGGCACGGGCACGGTTGCTTCCAAACGCATATACTTGTAGGCGACCGTAGATTGACGGAGCAAGGGCCGCTGTAAGCCTTACTCGGAAGGAAATACCCCATGGTCGATACACTTATTCTCTCTAAAATGACCAACCGGATCCGGCGATCACTAGGGCGCAGCCTGTACGGGGCGCTGTCCCGCCTGGCGACTCCCGCGGCGCTCGCCATGTTATTTTTCGTGGCGGCCGCCTCGGCCGGTGCACAATCGGTGCAAGGACCCATTACGCCACAGCCGGGCCAACGTGTTCAGACTCCGCCCCCCAACATTCGCGTAAAAGTAGACCTGGTCAGCACACCCGTAGTCGTGCACAACGCGCAAGGCGATCTGGTGCTCGATCTCGCCGAGAAGAATTTTCGCGTCTACGATAATGGCGCCGAGCAAAAGATCGAAGGTTTCGAGATGGGCGGCGCACCCTTGTCGGTCGCCATCGTGATGGAGACGAGCTCGCGCATCGAGGCGCTGCTGCCCGCGATCCGGAAGACGGGCATCTTATTCACACAGACGGTGCTCGGAGAAAGTGGAGATGCCGCGGTGATCGGCTACAACGACACCGTGGATAAACTGCTTCCCTTCACGAGCGATCATGATGCTATCGAAAAAACCATTATGAAAGTGCAGGAAGGCACATCCGGCGTGCACCTTTACGACGCGCTTGCTCAGGCGGTCGGCATGCTTCGCGACCGTGCTTCCTCGCGGCGGCGCGTGATTATCACGGTGGCGGAAGCGGTTGATACGGGCAGCGAGGAAAAACTTGGCGCGGTGCTGCGCGAAGCGCAACTCGCCAATATCACGATCTACTCGGTTGGGCTTTCCACGACCGCCGCGGAGGTGCGTGGACCGCAAAAACAGAATCAGCCCATCTCCGCCACGCCGCCCGGAACATTTGGCCTGCCGCCGATACCCGGCACGCCGCAAACGCCAACCATTGAACAACAGCGCCAGGGCAGCAATGTGGACCTGATGGGTCTGGCCGTATGGGTGGTGCAGCACACCACGGCCGTGGTGCGCGATCATCCTCTGGAGGTGGCCACGATCGACACGGGAGGGCTATACCAGTCCACGCTGCACGACTCCGACATTGAGTCGGCCATCGACACCATTGGCGGAGAAATTACCGCGCAATACACGCTCAGTTACCGGCCGAT
>Ga0182024_10013023_pt1 | contig 16332 bp, 13 predicted proteins | sample P32metaG_FD_120480 | JGI IMG/M metagenome (GOLD analysis project Ga0182024, IMG submission 120480) | Permafrost microbial communities from Stordalen Mire, Sweden - P3-2 metaG (Illumina Assembly) | ecosystem: Environmental > Terrestrial > Soil > Wetlands > Permafrost | place: Sweden: Stordalen... | reverse complement strand
CGCCACCCGCCACCAATGTCTGGATGGTGAGGTGGTCTGAAGCTCAATCGAAGGTGCGGCCATCCGCTGGTAGCGGCCAACATCAGCGTCGGCTGCCATTCTGGTTCCACTCAGCGCACACGATCCCCCTACTAATATGATCAGCACTTTTGCCAAAAAAGTTGCGTGATTCTCGAAGAACATTCCTCAACTTTCGCAGCGACCCCACCCATTCCATACAACTGATACACTCGTCAGCACCGTCGCACTCAGCGAGGCACCGCACGACGCATCCAAATCCGTCGACGTCCTTCGCGCTCTTTGCGCACTTCGTGGTGAAACTCTCCCAGCACTCTGAGAATCGAAGTCATTTTTTCACCGCCAAGGTCGCGAAGAGCGCGAAGGGAAAGCATAGTCAACATGCGAACGCCCCCATCTAATATGATCTACAAAAAACACGATTCAGTTGCATAAAGCTTCCCAAATGCGTTCTCCGGCGTTTCGCCCCGTCCTTCCGGGCATATGTCTGAAAGCCCGAATTCGTGGCGTGCCCGCTCGATCCGCAACGCTTGCGGTCGGTTCAATCTCTTTTTCGTGTCACCTCCGTGAGTCGTTCGCAAAGTATGCGTCATTCCGTTCCGGTATATGCCATGGCAGCGCCCAGCGCGCCTCATCACCGAGAGCGTCACGCTGGGCTGAGCAGCCAAGACGCTCACCTGCGTCATGCTCGGCCCGTTCACTCAGGCATGCCGACTGCACCGCTTGGTCTGGTCGCCATTGCAATGCGTGCCCCATTGGGCCTCTGGAACATTTTCGAGCCAACCCGTACGATTCAAGCCGCTCTCGCATTTGCAGCGACCTTCCTTGCCGGCGAGTCCGTTCCGCAGCACGTAATGAAAAAAACAATCAGCACGACCTGGACGGTGGCCGAGCAACTCTGCAAGTATTACATTGACGACGACGGCGAGTCGGGATTTAGATGACCAGCCTTTCATAGATCATGAAGCACCCGTTCGGATCACGACGTTCGCGACTGATCCGGCCTTGGTGCATGAGGCTGCGCAAGGAAAGCTGAAAGATGAAGAAAAGCGGTGCAAGCACCGATACCGACGACCTGGGAACAGTCTTAACCGTCCAAGAGGATTCCACGCCCGTCGCGCCCGATCGTTCAGGTTGGACACCGCATCCGAGTGAGCGACGAGATTTCTGGAACCGCATCCGCGCCTTCCCACCAGAGGTCGTCCACTGGCGTAAGCGCCTGGTCAAGGAACTGGTGGAAAGACCGGGCGGATTTCATCTCGCAGCGGGTCTATCTCCCGGGCAGCTCCAAGAGCGGCTTGATTCCGGGATCAGTCATCTGCGAGAGATTTCGCGCATTCTCGCGATCCTCTACGGTACTCCCGACCTCGGCAACAAGCCCGATCCCACTGACGAACTGGTCTACATAATCCTGGCGCGGAAGACCCGTGAGGGTGCATACCAGGAGGGATATAACTTGCTCAGGGCGAGGTTTCGCACCTGGGACGAACTGCTCGACACTCCACAAACCGAGGTGGAGAAGCTGGTATTCTCGGGCGGCCTTTCTAGAAAAAAAGTCACCAGTCTGTACAGCGCGCTGAGCAAGCTCCGTGACACGTTCGGACGCTGTTCTCTGGCGCCAGCTCGGAGATGGTCTGACGAGAAGCTCGAAGGTTTCCTTTGCGAGCTCCCGGAGATCCAACGAAAGAGCGCTTATTGCGTGATGATGTATTCATTCGGGCGAAGAGTCTTTCCCGCTGACACGCACGTCGGGCGAGTGCTCTCCAGGATCGGCCCGTATCGTGAACTCGGGCTTTCGCTCGCCGGTCTCGACCACAAGAAGCTCCAGCGTGAACTCGCGGAGCTCATCCCGCCAAACCTGCGTTACCCTCTCCATGTCAATCTCGTCGAGCACGGGCGGGCAATATGCCGCAGTCAGAAGCCCCTCTGCGACAGGTGCGAGCTGCGCAATCTGTGTCAGCACTACAGGAAGGCGCAGTCAGCGCGCAGTACGAAGGCTGATCTCCCGACCGTCATAGACCTGTTCGCAGGCGGAGGTGGCTTGTCCGAAGGCTTCTCTCGAGCGGGATTCAAGACGTTGGCGGCGGTTGAGATGGATGAAATGGCCGCCCGCACGTATCGCCTCAATCATCCTGGGGTGGCCGATGAACGTGTGGTTGTCAAGGACATCCGGACTTTGACACCGCGCGATTTGCGTCGTCTGGCAGTCGGCCATCGCCTCGATGTACTCGCCGGCTCGCCGCCATGCCAGGGTTTCTCGTCTGTCGGTTTTCGCTCGAAGAAGACTCTTCTCGGCTATCGCCCAGGCGACGACGACCGCAATCTGCTGTATGAAACTATGATTGAGGCGGCACTCGTCCTCAGGCCGAAGTTATTCCTGATGGAGAATGTTCCAGGGATGAAGTCTGCGAAGAAGGAAGCCCACTCCTTCCTGGACACAGCGGCCAAGCTCCTCGAAGACCGGGGCGGCTATCGCACCGAAATATGGCGGCTCAACGCGGCGGCGTTTGGCGTACCCCAGGACCGCATCCGATACTTTCTGGTGGCTTCCCGTCTGAAGATGATGCCCGTTGCACCGACGGCAGATTACCACGATACTCGTAGCCCGCACCTTGACCATGACGCGCTTCCGCCCATTGGTTTGGCAGAAGCCATATTTGATTTGCCGCAACGTGTCGCCGGTGAAGGTGTCGCGATCGAGAGTAGGCAATTGCCAGAGCAGTCCTGTGATCCGCGGGCACGCCGTTACCTGACCAAATTCGGCATCTTCAGACCGTCGCCGGTGCTCTACCAGCACACAGTGCGGTATCACAACCCCCGCGACCTTGAACTTTACGCGATGCTGCGGCCGGGCGAAGACAGTATCCACGCTCTCGAACGACATGGCCGCGGGGACCTGATGCGTTATCGCCGGGACGTTTTTGATGACAAGTATGCGAGACTTCGGGGTGATCGGCCATGCAAAACAATAGTGGCTCACCTCGCGAAGGACGGAAACGGCTATATTCATCCGACACAGGTGCGATCGATCAGCCTCCGTGAGGCGGCTCGTGTCCAGTCGTTCCACGACGGGTATATTTTCTGCGGTTCGCCATCAGAACAGTGGGTTCAGCTAGGCAACGCCGTACCCCCCATCCTCGCTGAAGCGATCGCACGCAGCTTCCGGCGCGCACTCGAAAGGAGCTAATTCAGTGAGTGTTGGATCGAGAAACGGCAGCATTGCTTTTCAACCGCGTGCCCGCCTGCTCAAACTGATCGGCGAGGAATTGATCAGCGACGAGGTCGTTGCGATTAGCGAGCTGGTAAAGAACGCACACGACGCGGACGCGCACAAGGTCACCATCTCTTTCGAGGGGGTCACCGGATCAGACGGATTCATCTGCATTCGGGACGATGGGCATGGGATGGATCTCAGCACACTCTTGGGCCGTTGGATGGAGCCCGCGGCGAGCACGAAGGTCGGAAAGGGACGCCAGATCACTAGGCTTGGCCGGCGAGTGCTAGGCGAGAAAGGCGTTGGTCGCTTTGCCGCCGACAAGCTTGCTCGAAACCTGACCATTATCTCGCGCTGCCCCGGGCGCCATGAAGAAGTTCACGCGATCGTCGACTGGGATCGTTACGCTGACGATGCTCTCATGCTCGCAGAGGTGCTCAATCGCTGGGAAGTCCACCCTGCGCGTGAAATCGATAAACATGGCACTCTCCTCCGGATGGGCGGTTTACGCTCACAGTGGACGGAGCGGATGTTCCGCCGATTATCGCTCCGGCTGTCGCGCCTACTTTCGCCGTTCCGGACGGACAGGGACCGCTTCGTCATTCACATCGAATCCGATGATTTTCCGGAGTATTCTGGCGAGCTGCGTCAGGACTTCCTGGAAAAGGCACCGCACCGCGTTGAAGCTGAATTCGACGGCGAACAAACCGTCACAATCGCACTGAATGATCGGCGACCGGTGGCCCAGCGGTGGAACGGGCAAGGAGAACTTTCATGCGGTCCGGTCAGAATACGCATCTTCGCCTTTGACCTGGAAGGCGAATCACTGGCGAGGATTGGCCCTCGAGCGGAGGTAAGAGCGTGGCTTCGCGAATGGACCGGCGTCAGCATCTACCGTGATGGCTTTCGCGTCTGGCCTTTCGGTGAACCGCACGACGATTGGCTCCGTCTCGACCAGCGGCGGGTCAATAATCCCGTTGAGAAGCTGAGCAATAACCAGGTCATAGGTTTCATCGATATTGGCCGGGATCGCAATCCCGACCTGATGGACCAGACCAACCGAGAGGGGCTTATCAATAACCAGGCTCTGGATGATCTGCGACGCCTCGCGAACTTCGTTTTGCAGAGCGTCGAGGCAGAGCGCCAATCTGTCCGCCATCCAGTCCGGAGCGGAATCAAGACAGCGGCGGGCCGGTCTGCGGAGACAAGCTCGATCACTGGAAAGCTGGAGAAGCTCGCCGGCAGGACGGACAAGGATACAGGCTCGGCGCTGAGGCACATCAAGGTGCAGTTGCAGGAGCAGTCACTCAGCGATGCGGCAGACCGCAAGCGCATGATCGAAGGATACTCTGGCCTCGCCGCTATCGGCCAGCTCACGGCTGGGATTCTGCCGGTCATCCCACACGACATCAAACATATTCGGGATGAACTGGAGCGGATCAAAGCAGCACTTGTCCAGCGGAAAATACCTGAGATACGCGAATCGATTGCTGGGCTCGACGCCTCACTCGAGAGCATCGAAGACACCCTCCGTTTGGTAACGGCCGCGACAGGAAGCAACGAACGAAGACGGTCGATCGACCTGGCAGGCGAGACCAGGTCTTACCAACAGCTCATCGCACGCATGCTCACGGCTCACGGGGTCGAGATGGAGCTGTCGACACAGGAAGGCGAGGTAATGCGGACCGAGATGCGCCCTGAGAATTATTACTCTCTGCTCCAGATCCTCACTTCCAATTCATTCGATTGGATGAAGGCGATTGATTCTCCCAGAATCAAGGTGACGCTTCGCCCGGTCGGCGATTTTTGTGAGGTGCTTTTCTCTGATAATGGACCAGGCGTGCCTTACGAACTGGCCGACAAGGTCTTCGAGCCACTGTTCAGCCGTAAGGAGAATGGTCGCGGGATGGGGCTCACCATCGCCAGGCAGGTGGTTGAAGCTCACGGCGGCCGGATCGGTCTGATCACCGATGCCCGCAGGCGAGGGACGAACTTCCTCATCACCCTCACAAGAAAACGATCGCGGGCGACCGGTCACGAATGACCAGGCAATCCCTGACGTTGGATTACCGAGTACAATTCAGAATCCTGCGACGACCCCGCGGGCATCAAAGACCGACATGCTTGTAGCATCGCCAGCGACCGGCCCCACCGGTCCCGCTCTCAGGCCACCACGAGCGTGCGATATTTGAATCCCTTACGGATGGATTCCTCCAATACTTTCTCGGCTTCGATGGCCCGTTTCGCCGTGAATCCCTTTCCGTTCCCAATGACGCGGCCTATGCTCATGGCCAGCGTGCGCTGGCTCTCATCGAGGTTGTTCGTCTCCCTCGCCCATCGGGCCAACGCAGTCCAGGTATCGGCGCCGAGAAGCGTCACTCTCTCGATGGCACGACCGCCATCGAGTGCCTGCAATCCGTCGCGCATCGCAACCTCGTTCTCCGCCCTGTCCTTGATCACCCGTTTCCAATGTGGGGAGAGACCGAGGTCATTGCTTCGAATCCGTGACCAGCAGGATTCCGACTTACACCATTCGCCGACGTTACGACCTTCGGAGGCGACGATCAGGTCGTAAACTCCGGGGCAGATTGCGGTGATGAGACCGGAAAGCTGCTCATCGATTCCCTGATCGGCCCACACCTTCTGCAGATCAATACCGTTCTTCATGGCGTGAGCTAGCCACGCAGTCGTGTAAGTCACGATATTGGCCTTGTAGCCACCGAACTTCAGCCCGCTGACAATCCGATCGACCGACTTGAATACAATGGCCTTGGCCACGAGCTGCTGAAAGTAAAAGATGTCCGGCACGAAGCCCTTCCGGCCATTGAGGCGAAAGGTAAACTCGGCGAAATTCTTCTGGGCGCCCTTGCTGACCAGGTGCGGGAGTTCATCCCAAGTATTCTCGTATTTGGCGAGATCGGTCTTCGTGAACCACTGAACGGAGGGGTACTCGGCCTCGAACATTCTGAGCTGGGCGGGCGTGCGCCTCCGGGCTTTCTCTTCCGTGTATTGTCCCCGCGCCCGTTCGTAGAACCACTTGGTCTCGCGGTTTGCGCCGGGTTTGCTTGGCGCCCAGACGGTGCGGGATAAGTGCTCTACCTTGATGTGCAACGCGTCGTTGGCGAGCAAATCAGCCTCACTTACCTTGTTCTGGCTGTTCGCGTAACGCGAGATGTTGCCGACGATCGTGCCGATCATGTCTGGGTCTTTTATGACGGAGAGCTTTAGCTGGACAAGGACCTGAGAGAGATCCGCGTGATCCTTCTGCAGCGCGCTCGTCAACGAAGCCGTAGTCTGGCCGCCGTTCACAATCTGGAAATCGGTGATACTACTGATCATAGCCAACGGTCCGGACGCCTTGGCTATGGCCACGCTTCCGGCTGTGGCGCAAAGGCCGTTATTAAAGGCGAGGAACATCTCCGGCTTCTTGAGGATGGTTTCGCGAATTCCTTTGTTGATCTTGCCGCGGGCCTGCAAGAACGTTCGGACGTTCTTCTCCAGAAGCCGTGCTCCGTGGTCCCTGTAGATTCGCGCGAGCAGGTCGCCGGAAACCATCCCGAGGTAAGTATCATAAACCTCGTTGGCGAACGGCATCTTCATGAAAGGTATCGCGTCCGGGCAGCCGCCCAGCTTGCTGAAGTCGATCGTGATCGGTTCGCGTTCGACGCCGGATGTCAGTAATCGGTGAAACCGCTCAAGATCCCAGACCGCCAGCGCGACGTCCTCCCCGTCGATCTTCGGCCGCAAGTCAGGTGGCTTCGGGCAAAGATGGTCCGTGAGTATGACAACGCGGGTAGCCAGCCGCGCAAAATCCAGGCTCGCGATCATCTCCCCAAACTCGAATCCTTCCGAAGATTCTTCCAGCCCACGATGCCAGCCCATCCGGCACTTAGCGATGAACCTAAGAACTCCATTTAACAGACCTGATATCTCGGTAGCCGTCACTCTTGCCGGTGAAATCAGTCCCGAATAACGGCTCACGAATACAAACAGCCGCCCCATGTCTGGGTCCAACCAGTAGCCGCTCACCTTGCCGATCCGGGGAGCACCGTAGGCGCAGCATTCGCCTCCTCCGATCTCCCCGTTCTCCTCCAGCAAGTCGATGGCCCAGCGAGTGAATACTTCCTCACGGAGCGTTCCGTCGTCGCTTACGCAGGCGCGGAGCTGTATTTGCTGCCGAATGTCGTTATACGTCGCGAGGACTGGATCGATAGTACTCATGTTCGTAACATGGCCTCGGCGGCGGATTTCTCGATCTTGTAAGGCATGATCCCCGCTAGATCAATCTTGTACGCGATCTCCACGACGCCGCTAGGAAAGTCCCCGGGGCGAATGTGAGGAAATTTATCGCGGACATGGAAAAAGTTCACATCACGGACCAGAAATCGACATTCTTGGTAGTAGTCGATGTGCGCATCCAGGTAGCCCGCAGTGATCAGCTTGTCGTCGAAGGCAGAAATCGCGGGGCCTGTTAGCAACGACCTGACGTCCGCCACGATTTCCGGAAGCGAAGGATGTCCGTCCCCGGCCAGCGAGACCGAGACGTGCACAAGGATCAGGAATTCGAAGGGCCGTTCGTCCAACTGCAACTCGTTCGCAATCGGGATTCGGCCACCCGCCTTTGCCTTGGTGCATTTCACTTCGAGTGCTCCGCCTGCCAGCATGTAATCCTGCGGTTTACCTTCGGGCCCTTTCCAGGCAGCCACAGCGATACCAGGACTGGTAGCGGGGATGATAAGATCGCGGAGCACAAGTAGTTCCCCGAACAGACCCGCTTGCGCATCCTCCGAGAGGTGGACGTCCCGCCCCTGAACGAAGAAACGCTGCCACAGCGACACACGCGCAAGAAAAGCCCGCAAGGCTTCTTCGGGTCCACTCTCTTCAAGAAGACGCGAAACAATGTCTTCCATAAAGTGCAGAAATACGTCCTCGCAGGCCTCGTCGGTACAGAAGATCCCCAGGTTGATGAAGTCCTTGACGTCCTCGGCTATGGCATGGATCTGAATGGCGAACCCGGCACCGCCGGGGTAATCCCTCTCCGGCGGGATTAGACGCCGGTGCAGCCGAAGTAGCACCCCGATATGGCCCGTCGAAGGCTCGATACCGACGAAGACGTCGACAGGCGAAGAGGGATCAACCCGGCGCCGGATAATCGCGCCCCGGCCGACAGAGCTCCTGAGTGCCGCAATCATCGCCAAGAGGTCAGGCATCTGGCTCATTGATGCCCCCGTACTCGTCTGAGTAGACGTTGTTCACGGTGTAGGTCACAGCCGTTCCCAACCTTGATGCCGGGAAGCTGATCGCAAACGCCGTGTACACCGGGTCGCCGGCCTTTAGGGCGTCGAGCTCCGGGGCAATTGCGCATACGAGGAGGAGACCGTTCTGCGGCAGCCGCGCATTGCGCGCACCCCTGCCTGTTAGCCTCTCGGGCTCCTTGTCTTTGTTCTTTTTCGTACTCCGCTCCCAGAGCGAGACAGTATGCTCCTTGGCTGTGGCGAGCTGCTCCTCATTGAGGTCCAGCCATTCATCGTCCGGCGAGATCCAGTGATCCTTGATGATCCTGTAGTAGGGCGAGGCTGGGTCATTGACAGCATTGCTGCGCTCGCGGAGCCCGACCACCATCCCGCCTCCGAAGTCGTAATTCCTCGTCGCGATGCCTTGGTTTTCCTTGTTGTTAATGAGAACGACAGTCCACTCCGTGAGCTCGCCCGCTTTCATTTGAGCCTCGATATAATCCGCCAGCAGGTCCCTCCTGCTCCCTCGCGAGTTGTGCGGGTCCTTGGGGACGTCATAAGCCTTAAGAAAATCCACCACCTCCTTCCCATCCACTCCGTTCCAGGCGTAATAGTGGACCTTCTTCGGCGGTCGACTCGGTTCACCCAGCCGCCCGAATAGACTCTTTGCAGCCTGCAGGTTCTGTTGATTCGGCCCGTTTTTCACAAAAAACACGCTCTCGACCAGCGTGTCCGCGAAGCTCACCTGCATCTGCGTGCCGGTCCGCATCTTGTTCGCCGCTGTGATTTCAAGTTCCGCGGGGTGCTGACGCACTCTGAGGCCGAACTCCTGGGGAGTGGCGCCAATCAGCTGCATGCAGTCGAAATCCCTACGCAGTTCCAGGATCGCGCTCGCTATATACTGGTACCACTCCTGCAACTCGGCGGTGATGAAGAGACGGCACGCGTCCACGTACCCAGGGCGGAAGCCGAACCAACGACCCATTTGCATCAACGTATCGTACATGTGCGAGGGCCGCAGAAAGTAGCTCACTGTCAGCCCTTCCAGTGTCAGACCCCGTGAAAGCTTGTCACCGCCTATCGCGATGATATAGCAGCCGTCTTTTGCCTCCTTGTAAAAACGTACGTCGCCCGCCTCGCCGTTCATCGTCTCGACCTGAATCCGTGAGGCGACAGTCGCCAATCTCTTCTCGACGCTTTCCCACGACACTGCGGTCATCAGAGGGTCAGTCCACCCCAACGCCACCGCAGCTGAGGTCGGAAGGTAGTCCTTTTCCCAAAGAGTTTCCAACTCATTCATCAGCTCCCCGTTCGCTCGGCCCTCCATCTTCAGGGTGCTGCACAGCGACTGCATTTCGGCCTTCACCAGCGTGCGGAGCTCGCTCTGTATGTCCACGAATCGGGTGACGTGGACCAGCATCGACTGGTGTTCATTCTCCTGTCCACGGCAGCCCCGCATCGCGCAGGAGAGGATAAACGAGCGTATCGCCTGCTTCATTGATGGTGGCAGACCGGCTGGGCGGAAGTCCTTCTTGTGCCCGTGCGGCATGAATCCTTCCGCCTCGGCTTCCGCAACAGTCCGCACAACTGGAAGGCCCTCCCGCTCGTCCAGCCCGACTCTCCGATCCTCTGGCAGGCCGAACACCTCCGCCGGGCCAACGTGGTTGGAGGGGGTATGTAGATTCAGAATGAACGCGCTTGGAAAAAGGTCGGCGCCGTACGTTGAGTGATCCGCTTGGTGGTGGATGAATATGTTGGCGAACGGCGTGGCGGTATAGCCGACATAGGCCCGCTTCTTGAATTTCAAGAGCAAGGTGCGAACGAGCCGATTGATGGTTGTCGGATCACGCTCCAAGGGGCCCTCGCCTAAGTCGGGGAGGGCCCCGGTGTTTATGGAGGCATTATCGGCCTCGTCGTCGATGACAAGCACCGCCGCGTCCCCCGCTCGGTCGTTGAGCCACTGGCATAGGTTCTCGAGCACCGACTTGTTCTTCTTCACCACAAATACGATCGGCATCGCCCCGAGGGCGGTGATCCCGAGCGACTCAGCCACGGGTCTCTTGAAATCCCCGTGCGCCTTGCTGCTGGTCAGCGCCATGATCGGCAGGTTCTGAAAATCCGACTGATTCAACAGTCCCACACCGACACGCTTGTCGGCATTGTCATAGGATAAGTTTTTTTCGGTGTCGAACCCAAGCAGACCCGTGTCGATGCGCTCCTGGGTCTGCGACCGGAGATTGTTGTGCATTCCCGCGAGAATGATTACGGCGGAGTACCCGGCGTCCGCCGCCTTGCAGATCAGGCCGCTGTAGTTCGATGTCTTGCCGGACTGGACGTCGCCGACGACCATTCCCCGCCGGTCCCACGGACTGGGACGATGGGGGTCTTCCAGCCGCTCCAAGATCATGTCCGTTACCTCTTCCATCCTTTCCAGTACCACGGGTGGGATTCCCTTCTCGTTCTCGAGATACCACCGGTACCGGTTCCAGAATGCCCACTTGATCGTCCCACGCCGTGCTGGCAACCATGCCTGGTGATCATCGCCCTTGTTGTCCAGGACACTGGCTTGACCGACATGAACACTGACCGCCGTGTCAATATGGCGGACGAGGTCTTCGAGGTCGATCGTTTTACCCATGGTACTCATAAATCCGACGACCAACCGTGCGGCATCGCGCACATCAGCTTCTATCGGAGCAGGGTTGCTTTTTAGAATGAGAATCGCGTGATTTACAGCGTTTCTCAGATCGTCGGCTTCGGCCATGATCAGTCTCCTATCCGCTCTCGTTCCTTGAAAACCGCCAGTAACTCTGGGTAGCGATGAAACGGTTCCGTTGCCGCGAGTTGTTCGAAAGCAATCTCGCGCGATCGCCCATCCGCGCAAAGCGCCGCGTGCAAATCGCGAAAGGCATCGTGCATTTCCTGCGGAGCCTTTTTCTGTGATTGGTAACCGAGCATATGAGGATTCTCTGACCCGTCGATGAGAATCAGGGGGACAGGGATAGTCTCCTCGATCAGACGCAGGAAGCTCGCGATCTCTTGGGCGATGCCATGCTTCCGAGCCGTCGCCACTAGGGAAGCCACGGCTGGATGAAGAGCGTTGATCCGGTAGAAGACCTTGCTGTGCTTGACCTTTTTCTCCCACATGAACACCTGCTGGGTGTGCTGGCGCGCGACGGTGGAACCCCGGTGGCGGTAGATGGTCCGCGCAACGTCTCTTGTCTTCTTCGCGATCCGGATGAGATCCTCGCGCAATGCGTCGGGTGGAACCGCTCGGGATTTGCGTACGTTGATATCCCAGGCGAAATCCAGCTCGTTCGTGAAATCGAGCTGGATGCGAGCCAGCTTGTTGTGTTCCTCCTTCGCAAAACCAAGGCGAAGCCAGCTTCCGGCGACAAGCAAGCGACGATTGCGATAGACGTAGTAACCCTGCTGGTCAGCCCACTTGCGCGGACCCGCCCCGCGCCTGTGCGCTTCAGCGCTGATCTTGCTGATGTGTGGAAGCACGAAGGGGTGAACGGTGACGCAGTGGCCCGCGATCTCCAGATGCTCCTCACCGAGATTCTGGGTAGCCCTTTCATTCCTCATGAATGGGTCCCAGGGTGCAACGGGGACGTCCCCAATCAGGATATCCAGCCGTCCCGGCTCCTCGAGGTAGCGGTGAAACACCACCGAAAGATGCTCCTCGAGCCGGGCGACCTCCAGTTTCAACCTCTCGGCGATATCGGAGTCACGTGAATCATGGCCCAAGCGGTCGAGAACCTCCCAGAGCACGACAGTCCCGCTATTCTGAGCGACGAGATGCTTTTTGAAGCGCTCCTCAAGATGCGGCGTCAAGCCTTTGCGCAGAAGTGCCCATTTGTTCTCCGCTTTGACGAAGTCCTTGTCCCAGCATCGGATCAGGACTTTTCCTCCGCGGCGTCTGGTAAACACCGTCAATCGCCTGCACTGCGAGAGCGACGCAGTCTTCAGCCCCAGCCCGAATCGCCCCAGATCGTCGGGCGAGCGGGGTTCCTCGGGGTTGATGCACGCAAACGTCATTGCGGTCATAAGCGTCTTCTCGTCCATTCCGAGGCCATCGTCGGCGATTGCTATCCAAGAGGATGGCCCGTTCTCGTTGACAGTTATCTTGACCGTGGATGCACGGGCCGAGACGCTGTTGTCGATGATGTCTGCCACGGCGCTTTCCAGGTCATACCCCGAGGCACACATGGAATTGATCAGCGAAGGGGCATTCGGCGGAACCTCGTCGTACTCGACCACGCGGGTCCGCATCAAAGAAACCCCTACACAGACGCTTGGGCGGTGATCACAGACACCCTCGTCTAAGGCGGCCGGGTGAGCGGACCGATGCCGCTCAACCCCTGCGTCGTCGTGGGCCGCCACGTCATCCTCTCTGGCGAAAGATTGCTTGAATTTCGGATGCGGATTGCGGCTTCCGGCGACTCATGCCTCAAGTCGAGGTGTCCACGGTCAACTCATCGCTGAGCGACCGAATCTTCTTCGATATTTCAACGCGCAAACGTCGATGCGCCAAGGGGTTGCTGTTGACCCTTAATGTTGCAAGGCGTAAGCTTTACGGCGGACATGGCTGACAACAAACGCATGAAAACTCTGGGTGAACTCATCCGCGAGGTCCGCACTCCGAAGGGCAGCCTGCGCGAGTTCGCAAAGAAGCTCAAGATTACGCCTTCGTATCTGAGCGACATCGAAAATGACCGGCGCGTACCGGCCGAGGAGGTCTTGCGACGAATGGCGGATCTTCTCGATCTCGATTTCGACGAATTGATGGCGAAGGGTGGCAGGTTCGGTGAGGACGCTGACCGCTACATGCGCCGCCACCCAACGGTCGGGATGCTTTTCCGCCAGCTCGCAGCGGCAAACCTGGCCGAGGACGACCTGGTCAAACTCCTCAAGAAGGCCGAGGAATTGGCCAGGAATAAGGCCGACAACAAGTGAGCTCATACCGCGGGCCGCATGATAAACGGCGGCTCTGGTTCAAACACAGCGAGATCGATGATTGGATGACCACAGAGGCTGATCTTCTCCCGAAACGCCTCGGCTAGCAGTTTGACGTCTCACTCTAGACGGTCCTGATCCGACGCGAAGAGCCGAACGCTATTGGCATCAAGGATCGTCGCGCATTTTTATAACTGGCATTCCAAGCTTTTTGTTGGCGTCGGTGTTGACATGTTCTGCGTACACGGCGTACGATGCTTACATTCGTTCAGAATGCCCGTCTGTCCGCACGATGGTGAGAACGGCAGTTGATGATCAATCGCTAACGCCTCCCGTCCGCAGCTGCGCGGGCGCGATATCGCAACGCATAATTCCGCAGTCGATTTGTCCGCGCGTCTCCGCCAACCTCTGGGACTGCTTTTCGCCCACACGGAAGACTTACAAATGAGCGAAATCGGCGAACGCTATGCTGTACCGACGTACGTCGATCAATTTCTTGATCAAGGTTTCCTTGAGGTGCTCGTGGAACGTACGAATGGAACAACGGTCGAGTTCCACATTCCTTCGAGACTGAGCATCGACCGTCGCGGGCGGATCACCGGGTATCGCATCGTGTGGACTCACCCAGATCACAACGCCGAGTCTTGCGATTATTACGACGAGGTTCCAGGCGACCTCCCGAACTTTTACGTCGAGGTCTGTTTGTCCGATGGCCCGTCTGAGATTATCGACGACCTGTCGACAGATGACGACCTTTCAGCTTGGCTTGAAGAACTGCAGTCCGCCAGAGTTTCGCCGTGACGTGAATTGCTGATCGTCGCCGATCAATGAGGGAACCGGGAGGGAACCCGTGGCCAAGCACTTCAGCCGGGCGCTCTGCGCAGGCCGTGCAAAGCTCGAACGCCGAGAATATGTCCGGGGACCGAGTGGGCGATCCCCTACATCTCCCAGGCTGCGCCGGCCTCGTTGCGTGGCCGACACGTTTCTTCGCGTGCGGTCCACGAGAATGATCTTAGCTGACGTATCACCGCGCAGGTTTTCGTACATCTCCCGCAACGCGAGGTTGCCGCTGCAAAACAGCAGCGTGAAGCCGTTGTCCTTGGCCCAGCCGTCGACCGCCTGTGCGCCGGCCCGGATCATTCGCTGGGGGTCAGCGAGGATGATGAGCTTTTCCCCCTTGAGGGGACTTAGTTTGTCTATCACCCATTGTTCGGAAGCCGACCCAAGCCTCGCAGGCTGCGCCTTTTAAGTGCATGGCCAAGCGGATTCTGCGGTCAGGAATTCGCGCGTGTTGTGAAGCATGCGCGGGGGATTCTCAAGGTTGGTTTCCTCGTCGTCGCCCACGGGCTTGGAAATGCATAAGGCTTCGAGGGCGCGCTGCGCGTCGGCAGATTGGAGTGGCAACTCGACCTGGGCGGCGCGAAGCGCGTTCGGCGAGAAGACCAAGCCGAGCGAGACCGGCTTGAGGTAGTTCAGCCAGAGGTTGTGAGTGTAGAGCGTCCGATCATTGACGCTTGTTGCTCGTGGGGCCGCCGCGGCGGTGTTTGATGTGGACGCTCGTCGTCTCGCCATGGTCAGCGTCTTCCCTGCCTCTTCGATTCCCGGATCGATTCAAGTCGAAGAATATGCTTGCGAAGGGCTTGCTTGAGCGCGAAGCAGAACGGCTCTAGCTGGCCTCCTGACTTTTCAGCGTCTTCCAATCGCGCCAATCGCTTTCGGGCGGACGGTAAGTCGAGCAGAGGTTGTTTCCTTCCGTACCATTCCAGTGTCGCGATTATCGCCGCTTTGCGAAGATCCGCGAGTCCTCTGCTGTCCAACCCGAGGCGCTTGACGGTCTCCCTGGCCGCTTCGTCACTTTCTGCTACCGAGATATCGCCCCGAATACTGAACATAAAGCGTTTTTCGCAACCGGCTGACCTTGGTGAAACGAAGAGGTGTTGCTCCGCGCGTGACGGCCAATCAGCCTTCAGATGGGCGCCGAACGGCACGTAGCCACTGTTCGGTGCCGGGTAGCAGGCCACCATATTCGCGTACTCGACATCCTCTTGCCCACGATGACAGTGTGTTTGCGGCAGTAAGTGCTCGACGTGTGAGCGAGCCGCATTAATGCGGATGCCGGTGTAAGCACAAAGGCCTCGCTGCTCGGCAATAAGGGCATCGGTAATTACTGCTCGCAGTTCTCGGTTTATAAGATCATATCCATAGTTGATATCGTTCTGAAATCTGGCGCGCCATTCCGTGAATGCCACCGGCTCGACCCCAGGACTAATCTCCCTCATTCGTCAACACCTCCAGGTTGTTGATTGTCGCTTCGAGCCGCGTCGTGTCGGGAGTATCTCCATGCTGTAGCTCCCTCAGTCGCTCGAGTTCCTCACGTGCATAATCAAGCTCACCTCCTTCGAGTGCAGCTTCGACGGCTTCAATCGCTTTTGTCCCAAGTGGGGTTCGAGAATCAGCTCCCATGACAAGCTCCAGGATCACATTCGAGTCCAGCCCATACGACTGAGCGGGCGCACGGCCAAGAGCCGCCTCGTCGAGCATTCGGATTTCTTCCGGGGCGACCTCTCCGATGACCTGCGGCGAGTGGGTCGTGCATACAAACTGAATCTTCGGAAAGGTCGATTTCAGATCAGTCGCGACCCGCCGCTGCCATCGCGGATGAAGATGCACATCCAGCTCATCGATCAGCACGACTCCAGGCGTTTCAGCCAGCACATCAGGCAACGCCCCGTTCGATCGCGCCAGGGTGTCTTCTGGAACCAAGTAATTATTCTGCGTGACTGCCTTGATGGCGATATCGGCCACCAGAGCCAGCATCATGCGCTGCCCCGCGCTCAAATTACCGAATGGCTGCGCCCGGCCTTCGATTGACAGAACAAGCTCGCTACGCTCGCCGTCAAACCACAT
>Ga0182024_10013022_pt1 | contig 16332 bp, 13 predicted proteins | sample P32metaG_FD_120480 | JGI IMG/M metagenome (GOLD analysis project Ga0182024, IMG submission 120480) | Permafrost microbial communities from Stordalen Mire, Sweden - P3-2 metaG (Illumina Assembly) | ecosystem: Environmental > Terrestrial > Soil > Wetlands > Permafrost | place: Sweden: Stordalen... | reverse complement strand
TGCCAAAGCCAAAGTTCCCAACGAACGGGTGCGGGCTTACAGCCTGTGGGAAGGCTGGCACGGATACGACCGCAAGAAATATGCGTCCCTGCTGCGTGAAGCCTTTGAGCCGTTTGAGAGCGTGCAATTCGGCGGGATAATTCCGGAGGAGGCATAAGATATGATCGATGGCGGCCAGGAAGCCAAAACGGAAATCCTGGTCCAGATATGTCCCGATTAGAGCCACAGCGGCGAGGAAGGAATATGAGCAATCATCGGAATTGGATATTAAGAGCATGCGTGCTCGTTCTTCTCTGTGGAGGGGGGAGCTTTGTATTGCTCAAGCAGTCTCCAGCGAGTACGCCCGCGTCTCCAGTGTTCACATTGCTATTTAGCTTCGGGGGTATGAAGGGAACTGCACCGGAAGGAGGAATGACGCAAGGTCCGGACGGAAATATCTATGGCACAGCATTGAAAGGGGGGAACGGGTATGGCACGATCTTCAAAATAAGCCTCAGCGGCGTGCAGACAGTAATTCACGAATTCGATGGGAGCGATGGGGATTGGCCGAGCTCCGCACTGGTGCTTGGGACTGATGCAGATTTCTATGGTACGACACTCTATGGGGGAGCCAATTCCGAATATGGGACCGCTTTCAAGATTACGCCGAGCGGTACGTTTACCATGCTTCACGACTTTAATGGGAAGGATGGCTACTCTCCCTACGGAGGTTTGATTCAGGTGACAGATGGAACTTTCTATGGAACGACCGAGTTTGGGGGAGCCTATGAGAATGGAAACGTTTACAAGATGACCCCAGCAGGCGTGGTGACAGTGCTCTATAGCTTTTCTTGTTCGCTTAGCGATTGCCCTGACGGGGAAGAGCCGGTGGGAGGACTGGTCCAGGCCAATGACGGAAATTTCTATGGCACTGCTCAGAAGGGAGGGACAAACCTTTACGGTACAGTTTTTAAGATAACCCCTGGTGGCACGCTGACGACAATCCATTCCTTCGACATGGATGACGGTGAATTCCCCGTAACCGCCTTAGTCCAGGGTTCTGACGGGGATTTCTACGGAACGACGGTAACCTCTATCTTTAAGATTACCCCGAGCGGGGAATTAACAAAACTCCACACTTTTACGGACGGGAACGACGGGGGTGACCCTCAGGGGGCCTTAATCCAGGGCAGCGATGGAAACTTCTACGGCACAACAAGTGAAGCGGGAGCCGATGGCCAAGGCACGGCCTTTGAGATTACACCGGAAGGTATGCTGACTACCCTCCACGCTTTTGATAGAACGGACGGAAGGTTTCCTTATGCCCCGCTATTTCAAGCGACGAACGGGACATTCTATGGGACCGCTCCGGCGGGTGGCGCCAGCGCCGACGGGACGGCCTTCAGTATTTCCGTAGGTCTAGGCGCATTTGTGGAGACCGTACCGGTTGCGGGAACTGTGGGAACAACGGTCCGAATTCTAGGATCGGATCTTAATGGTGCGACGGGAGTGAGTTTCAATGGTGTCCCAGCCACCTTCACGATATTCTCGAAGACAGAGATAAAAGCCAAAGTGCCGGCGGGAGCGACGACGGGAAACATTGTAGTTACAGGGCGGAGTTACAGCCTTTCGAGTAATGTGGCTTTTCAAGTGCTACAGTAGGAATGCTCAGGGCAGCTGCCCGACGGTGTGAAAAACTGACTCCCTTGACAAATAATAGATGGTCATAGACACGGCCCGGCCATGGGACTATGCTCCGAGTACGTCCCAATCGGGGCCGAAAGCCGCGACGGCGGCGAGGAAATAACATGAATAAATTCAATTGGTTGATGAAGGCCTGTGGTGTCTTGATGCTGTGGGGAACGGTGGCGGTTGCCCTGCCTGCACAGACATTCACCACGCTGCACAGTTTCGACGTGACGGATGGGGCTAACCCGTACTCGGGGCTGGTCCAAGCCACTGATGGAAACTTCTACGGGACAACGGCTAACGGTGGGGCGAACAACTTTGGCACCGTCTTCAAAATCGCCTCAAGTGGCAATCTCACCACGCTGCACAGCTTCGACGAAACGGATGGGGCCTACCCCTACTCGGGGCTGGTCCAGGGCACCAATGGCGACCTCTACGGAACAACGTATTCGGCCGGAGCCCACGACCACGGTACGGTCTTCAAGATCACTCCGAGCGGGACGTTGACGACGCTCTACAACTTTTGCTCGCAAAGCAAATGCTCGGACGGCGCGTGTCCATATGCCGGGCTGCTTCAAGGTGCCGATGGAAACTTCTACGGAACAACGGGGCTCGGAGGGACGGCCGAACTCGGCACCGTTTTCAAGATCACCCCAAGCGGAACGCTGACCATCCTGCACAGCTTCGACGGGACCGACGGCTACTACGCCGACGGACCTCTGGTTCAGAGCACGGGTGGAAACTTCTATGGGACAACCGAATTTGGGGGTATATACTCCAGTGGGAATGCCTTCAAAATTACTCCAAGCGGTACGCTGACGACACTCTACAACTTTTGCTCGCAAAGCAATTGTCCAGACGGCGCGCGCGCTAATGGACTAGTCCAGGGCACCGACGGCAACTTCTACGGAACAACCCAGTATCGCGGAGCCAATGACCAAGGTACGGTCTTCAAGATCACTCCTAGCGGCACGCTGACGACGCTCTACAACTTTTGCTCGCAAAGCAAATGCTCGGACGGTGCCTTCCCATTAGCGCCGCTGGTCCAGACGACCGATGGAAACTTTTTCGGGACCACAAGTTCCGGTGGGAACAATGCCCATGGCACCGTCTTCACGATCACCCTAAGCGGCACGCTAACGACGCTCTACAACTTTTGCTCGCTAAGCAATTGTTCGGACGGCTCCTTCCATTAGCGCCGCTGGTCCAAGCGACCGATGGACTCTCTACGGAACGACGTATCGCGGCGGGACCACTAACAATGGCACAGTTTTCAGCCTGTCCGTGGGACTGGGCCCGTTTGTGGGAACACAACCTGTCGCCGGCAAAGTGGGAGCGCGCGTCAAGATACTGGGCACGAATCTGACGGGCGCGACCAGTGTCACCTTTAACGGTACGCCCGCATCGTTCACCGTGAAATCAGCGTCGTGGATTGCGACAACCGTCCCCACCGGCGCGACCACCGGCACGGTCCAGGTGGTAACGACCAACGGCACCCTTTCAAGCAACATGCCCTTTACCGTGCGGCCCTGAATATCTGTCCTGGCTGGGTGCTGGAGTTCGCCGCGCACTTGGCCGGCTAAGCGCATAATTGGGCATTGACTTGGCCAAGCCAAAGAAATAGCCTCCGGGCATCTGGCATTTAGATCTTGAGGCCGTGGAAAATAGGGAGGTGGTTACATGAGGAAACTTAATTGGAGCATGAAGGCTTGCGGTATCTATCTGCTGTGGGCAGCGTCAGCGATTGCCCTGCCCGCGCAGACAACGGCAGATGCCCCGACTGGGCCCGTGTATACCACTCTGTATAGCTTCAGCGGAAAGGATGGCGCCGGCCCCACCGGGGGATTGGTCCAAGCCACCGATGGGAACCTTTACGGGACGACGCAGCAGGGCGGCCCGAACGGCGGCCGAACGGATTTGGCACAGTCTTTAAAATCACCCCCAGCGGCACCCTGACCAAATTGCACGGCTTCAATTTGACCGATGGCGAATGGCCCTCGGCGACGCTTTTCCAGGGTACCGATGGGGATTTCTACGGTACCACAATCTATGGCGGGGCCAATACCCCCTACGGGACAGCCTTTAAGATTACTCCGAACGGCACGGTGACCACGCTGCATAGCTTCGACGGTACGGACGGTTGGGGGCCCTCCGGAGGTGTGATTCAGGTACCGACGGAAACTTCTACGGAACAACGCCCGGGACTGCGGCTGGTGGAGTCGGAGAGGTCTTCCAAATTACTCAGACAGGCACGCTGACCGTACTTCACATTTTTTGCTTGCAAAGCGATTGCGCGGACGGTGCCGGACCCATTGCAGGACTGCTCCAAGCCATCGATGGGAACTTATACGGAACAACGTACGGTGGCGGGGTCAACGGCTATGGGACGGTCTTCAAAATCACCCCCAGAGGAAAGCTGACGACACTGCACAGCTTTGACGGAACGGATGGCGACAGGCCCGAAGCGGAGCTGGTCCAGGGTACCGACGGAAACTTCTACGGGACAACCTTCTTAGGCGGAGCCTACGGCAGCTATGGCACGGTCTTCAAGATCACCCCTAGAGGAAAGCTAACGACACTGCACAGCTTTAACGGAACGGACGGCGACCAGCCCGCAGGGCTGGTTCTGGCCATCGATGGGAACTTCTACGGGACAACCGAAGACGGCGGGCCCAGGGGCCGTGGCACGATCTTCGAGATAACCCCCAGCGGCACGCTGACGACGTTACACACCTTCGACATAACCGACGGCGAGTACATCGTGGCGGCACTAATCCAAGGCACCAATGGCACGTTATACGGGACGTCTTCCGGTGGCGGGCCCCACAGCCATGGCACAGTCTTCAGCCTGTCTGTAGGTTTGGGGCCGTTTGTGGAAACGGAGCCAATCTCCGGCGCGGTCGGGGCGACCGTCAACGTACTGGGGACCAATCTGACCGGCACGACCGAGGTCACGTTTCACGGCATCGCGGCAACATTCACCGTGGTATCAAGCTCGCTAATCACAGCCACCGTACCGACTGGTGCCACAACTGGAATTGTTAAGGTCCAAACGCCCAACGGCACGCTTTCCAGCAATGTTCTCTTTCAGGTGCTGCCCTAGAGTCCGCGCCTCTCCCCACGAGCATGGGTGGGGAGGGGATAACAGCTCGGCGTCCCCGCCGCGATAGCGCGGAGCGTAGCGACGAAAGCGGTGCGGTGACGCGCCGTGCCGGCCCGTATTGGCAAGCACAGGGTTATTGACAATACCCGAACTTGGGTAGTAACTTTCCGGTGCATTCCCATTCTAGCCGAGTGCCGCGGGAGCGGAGAGGGGGTAAACATGAGCAACCTCAATTGGGGCCTGAGGGAATGCGGTATCTTTTTGCTGTGGGCAACAGTGGCAGTTGCCCTGCCTGCGCAGACGTTCACCAGGCTGCACAGCTTCAAGGATACGGACGGCGAATTCCCGGCAGGGACTCTGGCCCAAGCCACTAATGGAAACTTGTACGGAACAACACTAAGTGGCGGAACCAAGCGTGAGGGCACGGCCTTTCAGATCACGACGGCGGGCGCGCTGACCACACTGTATGCCTTCGCCGGCACCGACGGCGGCAACCCCTATGCGGGGCTGGTCCCGGGCACCAATGGGAAATTATACGGGACGACAACCAGCGGCGGGGGCAACAATGATGGCACGGTATTCAGAATCACCACAGGCGGCACGCTGACGCCGCTGCACAGCTTCGACGGAACTGACGGTGCCCAACCATGGGCGGGGCTGGTCCAAGCCAGCAATGGGAAGTTCTATGGGGCAACCCAGGATGGCGGGGCCAACGGCGATGGCACGGTCTTTAGCATCACCACAGGCGGCACGCTGACGAAACTTTACGACTTTTGCACACAGGGCGATACCAGTTGCCCGGACGGTTATTTCCCCCTTGCAGGATTGGTGCAGGCCTCCGACGGCAATTTCTACGGGACAACCTTGCAGGGCGGCCACGGCTGCCCAATTGTAGGCTGTGGAACGGTCTTTAAGATCACGCCCAACGGCGAGCTGACCACGCTGCACCGATTCAGTGGTCCTGACGGCACAAACCCCTTGGGGACCCTCGTTGAGGGGGCTGATGGCTACCTGTATGGGGGAACAGGATCTGGCGGAGCCGACGGCGCCGGGACGATCTTCAAGATCAGTCCGACCGGTGCCTTCGCAACCTTATTCAACTTTAATGTGGCTAACGGCCAGGATCCCCAAGGGGGCGTGATCCAGGGCACCGATGGAAACTTCTACGGGACAACGGAATACGGCGGGATCAATGACCGTGGCACTGTGTTCCAAATCACCCCCATTGGCACGCTAACCACACTGCACAGCTTCGACGGATCGGACGGTGCCGATCCAAGTGCGGGACTCGTCCAGGACACCGATGGAAACCTCTATGGGACAACCTATTTTGGCGGGGCCTACCGGTATGGCACGGTCTTCAGTCTGTCTGTGGGTTTAGGACCATTTGTAAAGACGAACCCCACGTCCGGCGCGGTGGGAGCAACCGTCAACATCCTGGGGACCAATCTGACCGGCTCGACCAGCGTCACGTTTAACGGAACACCTGCTACGTTCACGGTGAAATCGAAAACCTTAATCATCACCAACTTACCTGCAGGCGCCACCACCGGGACGGTCCAAGTGGTAACACCTGGGGGCACGCTTTCAAGCAATGTGAACTTCCAGGTGCTGCCCTAAGAGCTTCAGATTGGGGCCAGCGACTCGGCGTCCCGCCGCGATAGCCCATGGAGCGTAGCGACGAAAGCGGTGCGGTGGTGCTCTGTCCCATACCTGTATTGACGAGTACAGGGCTATTGACCTGGCCAAACGAAGGGAGTATCTATTATGCACATCCCATCACAGCCGAAAGCCGCGCGGGGCGGCGAGGAGAGCAGCATGGACAAGCTTAATTGGGTGACGAGGGCGTGCGGCATCTTTCTGCTGTGGGCAACGGCGGCAATCGCTTTGCCTGCGCAGACAACTGGGGGTGGGCCGCCCGCACCGATTTTCACCCTGCTGCACAGCTTCGGGATGACCGGCGACGGCGCTTCCCCCTACGCGGGGCTGGCCCAGGGCACCGATGGGAACTTCTACGGGACAACGGAGAGTGGCGGGGCCAATCGCTGCTTTGCTGAAGGCTGCGGCACCGTCTTTAGGATCACCCCAGGCGGCACGCTGACGACGCTGCACAGCTTCGACTCCGCGGACGGTGCCGGACCCATTGCAGGACTGCTCCAAGCCAGCGATGGCAACTTCTACGGCACAGCACCCTTTGGCGGGCCCAATAACTCACGCGGCACAGTCTTTAAGATAACGCCGAGCGGGACGCTGACGACACTTCACGGCTTTTGCTACCTATGCGCTGAAGGGAACGAACCCAGAGCGGGGCTGATCGTAGGTACCGATGGAAACTTCTACGGGACAACGGGGGGTGGGGGCGCCAATGGCGATGGCACGGTCTTCAAGATCACCCCTAGTGGAACGCTGACGACGCTGCACAGCTTCGACAGCACGGACGGCGCATCCCCTGTTGCGGCACTGGTTCTGGGAACTGATGGGAACTTCTACGGGACAACGCAGTTCGGCGGTGCCAACATTTATGGCACGGTCTTCAAAATCACCCCAAGCGGCACGCTGACGACGCTGCATAATTTCAACGGGACAAATGGCGCTGTTCCCTACGCCGGGCTGGTCCAAGCCACCGATGGAAACTTCTACGGGACAACAGACGGTGGCGGGGCCGACGACTATGGCACGGTCTTCAAAATCACCCCCAGAGGAAAGCTGACGACGCTGAACAGCTTCGACAATGCGGACGGCTCCTTCCCCATGGCGGGACTGGTCCAGGGCACCGATGGAAACTTCTACGGGACAACACAAGAGGGCGGGGCCGTCGGGTCCTGCGGTGACGGCTGCGGCACCGTCTTTAGGATCACCCCAGGCGGCACGCTGACGACGCTGCACAGCTTCGACCTAACAGACGGCGAATACCCCCTCGCGGGGCTGGTCCAGGGTACCAATGGGACATTCTACGGGACAACAGCAGAGGGCGGGGCCAGCGGCGGCGGGACGGTCTTCAGCCTTTTCTTGGGTTTGAGGTCGTTTGTGGAAACACTGCCTGTGTTCGGCAAGGTGGGAACACCCGTCCACATTCTGGGGACCAATCTTATCGGCGCGACCAGCGTCACCTTTAACGGAACCCCTGCTACGTTCACGGTGGTATCGAAAACCTTAATCTTCACCAACGTACCCGCCGGCGCCACCACTGGGACGGTCCAAGTGGTAACACCTGGGGGCACGCTTTCGAGCAACGTGCCCTTTCAAGTGCTGCCCTAGAGTCCGCCCCTCTCCCCACGAGCCAGGATGGGTAGGGCCAGCGGCTCGGCGTCCCGCCACGATAGCGCGAGGAGCGCAGCGAAGAAAGCGGTGCGGTGGCGCGCCGTACTTGGCTCCTATTGACGATACATGGTCATTGACGAGGCCGAAGAAGGGGTAGTATGTTTTGACCGTGTCCCCAACCACAGCCGAGAACCGCACGGACGAACAGGAGTGAATATGAACAAATTTAACTGGGTGGCAAAGACGTGCGGTGTTTTTGTGCTTTGGGCAATGGCGGCTCCCATGCTACCGGCGCAATCCTTCACAACTATATACAGGTTCACAGACTCCAACTTCACATACGTTTACTCTGGACTGGTTCAGGGCGCTGATGGGAATCTGTACGGCACCACGGAGAGCGGAGGCAATTCCAATGCTGGCATCGTCTTCAAAATTACCCCCAACGGAATGCTCACCACCCTCTACGATTTTTGCTCCCTGCCGGGATGCGCGGATGGAGAATCACCCGTCGGCGGTTCTCTGGTCCTGGCCACCGACGGAAACTTCTACGGAACCACAAACATTGGTGGAACAGTCACCAGCAACTGCCCATATGGTTGCGGCACAGTTTTCAAAATCACGCCGACCGGTAGCCTGACGACTTTGCACAAATTCGCAGGCGATGATGGCCAATACCCCCAGGGCGGCGTGATCCAGGCTTCCGATGGCGATTTCTACGGATCAACTGCCTCTGGAGGGGGCAGCCAGATCTGCGAGGATTACGCAAATACGGGGTGTGGAGAGATTTTCAAGATAACACCGACCGGCGAATTGACTACGCTCTACAGTTTTTGTCCAAAGGGTTTCGGTTGCCCGGACGGCGAATTCCCTAACGGTGTGATCCAAGGGTCGGACGGCAGCTTTTACGGGACGACCTTCGGCGGGTCCGAGGTAGAAGGAACCGTATTCAAATTTTCTCCGGGCGGCGGCCTCACCACGCTCCACACCTTTTGCTCTCTGAAATATTGTACAGATGGCAACAAACCCATGTCTGCGCTGTTGCAAGGCAGCGATGGAAACTTCTACGGGACGACCTTCGGCGCACTTACCACTGATCTTGGAACGGTCTTTAAGATCACACCAAGCGGCAGTCTCACGACCCTGGTAAAGTTCTGCTCTCATCACATACACACCTGCATGAACGGCGAATCTCCCATCGCCCCGCTGATCGAGGCCACTGACGGCAATTTCTACGGGACCACCTATGGCGGAAGGAAAAATAGCAGCGGCACAATCTTTCGCATTACCCCCAGCGATACGGTCCAGAATGTCTATCGTTTTCCCAACCGTAGTAATGAATTCTCCGGCCCGCGTGCGGCGCTGGTCCAGCGCACTGACGGGCGCTTCTTTGGAACAACCTACGGGGCAGAGGGCTACACGGATGCCACCATCTTTCGCCTTAACGAAGACCTGAGCGCGTTTGTGAGGACCATTCCTGCATCCGGCGCAATCGGCTCAGCCGTCAATATTCTCGGAACCAATCTGACCGGCGCGAGCAACGTCACATTTAATGGCACTGCAGCGACGTTCAGCGTGGTCTCAAGTTCCGAAATCACGACCACCGTTCCAACCGGCGCGACCACCGGCACGGTTCAAGTTGTAACCCCCGGCGGCACGGTTTCGAGTAACGTGCCCTTCACGGTTAAGCCATAAGGCGTCGATATTCTATTAAAGCGTTCTGGCCCCATGTGTCTTGCCGTGTTAGCCCGAGGGGCGCAACTGTGCAATGGCGCGCCGTGGCCGGCTAAAGTCTAGCGACAATTCACCTTCGCGACAAAATAATCTACGATGACGAATGAATGGTTATTGACAATGCCGGCCGGGAATAGTAATTCCCTGCCGCGTATCCACATTCACAAACGATGGAACCGAGGAGGCACATGCGCAAGATTAATTGGGCCGAAAGAGCGGGTGTTGTTTTTCTATTGTGGACCACAACCGCAGTCGCTTTGCCTGCACAAAGGATAGCGAATGCACCAGATGTGACATTCACCACTCTCCATACATTCGACAACAAGGACGGTTCTCAATCTGACGCGGCGCTGATTCAGGGCACCGATGGGGGCTTCTATGGCACAGAGAGCATTGGGGGAGCCAACATCCCCTGCAGCGGGGGCACCGGATGTGGGACTGTCTTCAACATCACCCCAAGCGGCAAGCTGACGTTCCTCAGCTTCAACTATACAGACGGCGCTAATCCCGAAGCGGCACTGGTCCAAGCTCCCGACGGGAACTTCTACGGGACAGCGATCTTCGGAGGGACGTACGGCAGTGGCAATATTTTCAAAATCACAAAAAGTGGCGTGTTAACGACGATCTACAGTTTTTGCTCGCAAGGTGGTGACAATTGTGCGGATGGTCTGGAGCCTTTCGCCGGGCTAGTCCGAGCTACCAATGGAAACTTCTACGGGACAACAAATTATGGTGGAGCTAACACTCACGGCACAGTCTACAAAGTGACCCCAAGCGGTGCCCTGACAACGCTCTATTCTTTTTGCGCAGCAGCCAATTGTGCCGATGGCTACTCCCCCAATGGCGTGGTGGAGGGGGCTGACGGAAACTTTTACGGCACGACATTTCATGGCGGCGTTAATGCCACCTGCCAGGGACAGACGTGTGGGACCGTGTTCAAAATTACGCCAAGTGGAGTACTGACCACCCTGCACAGCTTCGGCGGAACTGACGGTGAAAATCCCGATGGAGCATTGATCCAGGCCGCTGACGGGAATTTCTACGGCACAACTCTCGTTGGCGGCGCCAACGAGAACGAGTTCTGTCCGTATGGTTGTGGCACGGTCTTCAAAATCACCTCAAGTGGTGCGTTAACGACGTTGCACAGCTTCAGCGAGGCGGACGGAAGCGAGCCCGTGGCGATAATCCAAGCAACCGATAACAACTTTTATGGGCCGATGGCGGAGTTAACCATGACGGAACAGTTTTTCAGATGATCCCAGGGGGAACGCTCACGACGCTGCATAGCTTTGACAGAACGAATGATGGGGCCATGCCTGAAGGCGGATTATTCGAGGGCACCGACGGGAACTTTTACGGGACAACATTCGAAGGAGGGGGTTTGTGCCCGTCGCAGGGCGGCTGTGGGACGATTTTCAGCTTGTCCGTGGGTTTGGGTCCATTCCTAGAAACAGAGCCGGCGTCCGGCAGGATCGGCGCACCCGTCAATATCCTGGGCACCAGTCTAACCGATGCTACCAGAGTAACCTTTAATGGCATCGCAACGACCTTCACCGTAGTCTCCCCATCTTTCATTAGGACTACTGTGCCGACGGGCGCAACCAGCGGAACAGTTAAAGTGCTGACCCCTGGCGGCCCCCTCGTGAGCAATGGGCCTTTCAGGGTGAAGAACTAGGGTCGGGCACCTTGGTGAGCGCCGCGGTTCGCGAGCCGTGGATGCCCGACGAAAATGGGGCGGTGGCGCGCCGTGCCCGGTCCAGCGTTTCGGAAAAGGCGGGAAATAGCCTTCCCGAAACAACCGGTTGAGCAATTGTGCGCATCTGACCGAGAGAAAGCTTCTTGGACATGCAAGAATTTTGCGAGCGGTTTAGGAGGCAAAGATGCGAGGTCCACTTTTCCTCAGCGCAGCATCCGTCTTTCTGGCACTGGTCTGTTCTAACGCTGCTCCACTGAGCAGGAGAGGTGGTGCGCAGGTCGTGGATCAGTCAATTTCACGTAAAGAGGTCGGTCCTTCAGCAATATGGCACGCGAGCCCGGAGTTTATTCAGGAATCCTATCGCATTTGTAACCAGGGGCCGGCCACGACAAACTATTTCGATTGCTTTATAAATCAGATGTCAGGGGCCGGAGCACCCGAAGAGGCAGTAAAGTTCTCACGCCGGCTCGTTCGCCAATACCCTGGCGAGGTGGGGACTATGCTTGCCATTAAGAATGTTGGCTATGCAGATCTGGCGTCGGTTCAATATTTAATGCGCGCCGGCAATAATGTGGGGCTGTTGCTTGTAAATCGCGCATCCCCGAACCCAGACGTTAATGATCCCACAGACATCGATAAGAGTGCGATGGAGGCGGAGGCCTGGTATGTACGCCTAAAACAACAGTTTCCGAATTTATATCTGGGATCTAGTCGGCCGAGGAAGGCATGGTTGCGCGTCGCCCGTCAGCCAGACGGGGCGCTCGAATATACGGACTCATATGCGCTTAACGACGGTCGGAACGATAGGAACAATTTAATGTGTTTTGCAGCCTTCGCATGGGACTTCGATGCTCAGGGCAGGTTTCGGGACACACACTACCTAAGCGGTGGCCCGGCAATCATCGATTAAGGCGCGGCTTCTTGCGTTCCATTCCTTCGACCCCCCCTCAAATATAGACCCTTGGCTACTCCACTTCTCGCTGGGTCAGTTCGTCGGCGGCATGATAATCACATGTGGGTCAATACTGGTGCCATCGCTAAAGCTTACCGTATATTTGTAGCAATACTGCCAATCGTTTAAAGGCGGAGTCACCATGCAGTTGGCCATGGGCGAATCTGGGAAAACAATAGCGGCGTCATACCCTGTAACCATGGACACCTTACCATTGTTGGGCAACGTTGCGGCGCGGGCAGGATGGTCATAGGTAACAGAGGGACCAGTTGCGGCTAAGGGCGACGAAACGACCGACAAATCAAACGTAATATTAAATGTAGCCGGGGCCTTGTCAATCGACCAAATGATGAAGTCGCCAGGACACGCATCGACCGGATCGGGACTTACTGTGTGGGTAGATGAATTGATTGTTACAGGACGGTTCGCGGGGACACGACTGCAGTTTAGCGGACCGCCGGAGTATAATTTTGGTTCCTTTCCCAAGAAAGTCGCGCATCCAGCCAGCCCGATTAGAAGAACCAAAGACGTCAGAATTGAGAACGTTCGTACACTGATTTTCATGATAGCCCTCCGGTATCCTCCCGTTTAACCGCCAGATAGCAGTTGCCGAAATTGAGGATCGCCGCGTAGCGTATCAAAATTCGGCGTGTCGCGCAATTGAATTGGAGTTATGCCATTGGCGACACATTGGCGCAGGGCTTCCAGTGTTTGCGGCTGCCTCCCGAACTGAGAATAAATTATCGCCGCGCTCAACCACACATACGGACTGTGCGGCGCGAGATGCAATGCTTGCCAGATATTCCGATTAGCCTCATTTTCATCCCCTAGCATGGCTCGATACTGCGCAACGTAGGCCAGCACCTCGCTATCGCGCGGGTTCACTTTCAAACTCTTTTCCCCCAACTCAATCGCACGGCGGTATGCCCCCGCCGCCTGAGAACGTTGACCCGGGGCCCAATAATAGGCATCCCCCAGGTTGCCCCACAAGTCATAGTCTTGCGGCCGCAATTGCACGGCCTGGCTGAAAACCCGGGCCGCATCCTGGTAACGGCGCAGGCAAAAATAGGCCGTACCTAGGTTGGAAAGAACAATGGCAGAAGGAAGGATGCTTTGTGCCCGCTCGAGAACAGGCAGGGCTTCCTGATAGCGGCCCTGGGCGATGTAAACAGAACCGAGATTGCTGTATCCAGAAAGGCCTTCGGGGGCGAGTTCAATTACGCGCTGAAAGGCATTAGCCGCCTGATCATATTGTGCGCGATCATAATAAAACCATCCCAGAAGGCCGTATCCCTCAGGCGAATTAGGATGCAGCAGAACGGCACGCTTGAAGGTTTTCTCCGCGTCATCAGCGCGGTTCAAATGCTCATAGACGCGGGCGAGACCGGCCACCGCACGGTCGTCAGAGGAGTTCAGCGCTACGGCATCCTCATATTCTTTCTGGGCCTCTTCGTACTTTCCCGTACCGTCCAAGAGAAGACCCAAGCAAGCGTGGCCGCTGGCGAGATCTTCTTCCAGGGCGACGGACCGCGCGCACGCGGATCGCGCACGCGCTATCCATGTTTCGTTGGTCGTCATCTTATATTTATACCAGTAGGCTTCCCCCAAGCCGGCATAGGCGGCGGCATAATCAGGATCCTGCTCCAACGCGCGCTTCAAAACAGCGATGGCCTTTTCCAAGTTCTGCGGGCTCGTGTAGCTTTGGAGGTAGCCGCGGCCTTGCAGATAAAAATCATATGCCGTGGGTTGCAGCGTCCTGTGGGCCGTCATTACTTTCCGTTCCCCGGGGCCAAGTTCGATTTGCAAAGCGTTTAAGACGCTTTGTGTCACCCTGTCTTGCAATGCGAAGGGGTCGCTTGCCGGAGCCGTAATCGTATCGCCGTGGAGCTCCTTATGCGTTCGCGGATCGACCAATGAATAGCTCACGCGGACTTGGTCCCCAGCGGTCTGCAATTCCATTTCGAGTCCGAGCGTCACGCCGAACTGCTGATACGCCTCCTGCAGCGTCGAAATGTGCTTGTCGCGGATTTCGCTGGCCGGAATGACGTCCAGGGAATGCGCATCAGTAAGTTGAGTCAACCCCGTGGTCAAGGTCTCAATCATGCCGTTCCCGAAGGCCCGCTCCTCTCCATTTTCCATTCCCGCCAGTGGCAGCACCGCGAGGCGGGTTCGCGCCCCGGCGGAATCATGAGCGTGGGGGCTGTGTGCGTGAAGTAGATATATCATCAGGCTTCCCGCACCGATAAGCAGCAGTAAAGCAACTGCGGCAATAATTGCGTAGCGTGTGTTCCAGCCTCGGGTTCTGCCTTGCGAGGGTTGAACGCCTGATTGGACAGCTTCGAGAGCCGCCCGCAATTCGCTGGCCCGCTGGTAGCGCTGCGCAGGGTCTTTCGCTAGGCATCGGTGGACCAGGGCGCTAAGGCTGACGGGGACTTCAGTGGGAAATGGTTTTGGCAACTCGTGCAGAATTGCCGAGCTTATCTCGATCCCGGTTCCTCCCTGAAAGGGAAGGTGCCCCGCAGCGATCTCGTAAAGTATTACACCGCACGACCAAATGTCCGTGCGCTCATCAACGGGCTGGCCGCGTAGCTGTTCGGGCGACATATAAGGAGGAGTTCCAACCACTGTCCCGCCGCGCGAAGCCACACTCTGCGTAGCGTTGGGGTCATCAACCCTTCTAAGCAATATGGCAAGTCCAAAGTCGAGAACTTTCAATCGGCCTTCGGGCGTTATCATCACATTGCCCGGTTTCAAATCCCGATGGATCACGCCTTTGTCGTGAGCGGCAACCAAGGCGTCGGCGAGTTGGAGCCCGCATCCAACCACGTCGGAAAGGAGCAACTCGCCCTTGGCGATTTTTTCCCGTAAAGATATTCCGGGAATTAATTCCATTGTTAGGAAATCCGTACCGTCCTCTGTACCGAAGTCGTACAAAACTGCAATGTTAGGATGGTTAAGGCGCGAGAGTGTAAGCGCCTCCTTGCGAAACCGCCGCCGGGCTTCCTCATCCGAGAGAAGTTCGACAGCGAGAACCTTCAGGGCCACATCCCGATCCAGGTTCGTATCGCGCGCGCGGTAGACCTCGCCCATAGCTCCCGCGCCGATCTTCTCAGTGATTTCGTATCTTCCGAGCGTGCGGCCAATCATAAGAGCTGTCCGAGAACAAACAAAGAATCGCCTATGTAGCTTGCAGCGAGATAGTAGGACTAACGCACATCCAAGGTCAACAAACGCCCCAAAGCCGGCGCGCAGCTACGAAAAGCATGGGAAAAGTGGTCGCAGCGCCGCACGAAGCGTTTCGCCCGGTGTGCTCGCCTGTTACGAACGGCTAGGGTTTGACTGTTGACCCAGGGGCACCGACGTCGGCAACGTATGGCAATGCCGCCGTTGTCGGTGGTAATGGAATTTTCTCGGGACAACTACGACTTCCCTGTGGCGCAAAACGAAATGATAGGCGCACAGGCTGCTACAAATGCGGTGTCGGTTCTGGTGTCGGTTGGTTCTGCCGTCGGGCGCATCAGGCTGCGCGCCTGTGCGCGACGCTATCGCCGTAAGCTACGATAAACACAGAGGTTTTACGCTTCGCTGCGTTCTAGTGCGCTATGCTGCAAATCGGCTAAAACGGTTCCTAACCTGCATTATTCGTGAAAAGTGATTCAGCGAGGTTTTTGGAGAGAGCGCGACAATCTGCGACTAATGGCAGAGATAAGTTGAACTAGAAGACTGATTCTAAAGTTGTTAGCGGAGTTGAAGTTCAGGTTTTGAAGCCAAACGAGACGCCCCAACCAGAAGGGTGACCAGTAACAAATTCCTATCGTGGAGGACCTGGATTAGCCGCTTTGGGCGCCCAAGCTCAAGGCCAGACGATGAAAGCTATGGAGATACGGAAAGGACCGGGGTAAGTGCAGCACGATGCGACGT
>Ga0182024_10013021_pt1 | contig 16334 bp, 11 predicted proteins | sample P32metaG_FD_120480 | JGI IMG/M metagenome (GOLD analysis project Ga0182024, IMG submission 120480) | Permafrost microbial communities from Stordalen Mire, Sweden - P3-2 metaG (Illumina Assembly) | ecosystem: Environmental > Terrestrial > Soil > Wetlands > Permafrost | place: Sweden: Stordalen... | reverse complement strand
TCCGCTCAAGCCATTCAAAAGCCTCGGTTGGCCGCCCCAATACGGCGAGAATACAGGCGACCTGGTAATAAGTATGGTGGGCATGCCCAAAGGATTTTGGGCTGGCGCAGGCCCGAGTGAGGCACTCGAGCGCCCGTTCGGAGTTACTCGTCAAGGCGTAGATGACACCGAGCAGACTGACGATAAGCGGTTCTTCGGGCAAGAATTGCATTGCTTCATCGAAGTGCTGGTGTGAAGCTTTGTTGGCCGGACGTATGGCTTGCACGTAAGAAAAAGGAAAGGAGCAAACCCGTCCGATGAGGGAGAAGATCACCCTGAATGTGAACGGACAGCAGCACGTCGTGGAAGTCGATCCAGAAACGCCGCTGCTGTTTGTTCTGAATGACGATCTTGGGTTGCGTGGACCTCGATTCGGATGTGGAATGGCTCAGTGCGGAGCCTGCACGGTAATCATGCGCGGCCAGGTCGTGCGATCGTGCGTCATGCCGGTGAGGGCAGTTGGTCAAGACGAAGTCACGACGCTGGAGGGTTTGGGCACGCCTGAACAGCCTCACCCAATCCAGCAAGCATTTATTGAGGAAGGAGCGGCCCAATGCGGGTTCTGCCTCAGTGGCGTAATCCTGACGGCGAAGGCCGTTCTCGATGTAAAACCGAATGCCTCTGATCAAGAGATCCGCGATGCGTTGGGTGGCGTTCTGTGCCGCTGCTTCACGCACATTCGCATGTTGCGCGCAATTCGAAAGTACGCCGAGGCAAGACGAACATGATTGAGTCCCGGCGTGACTTTCTGAAAAGTTGTGGCGCCCTGATTATCACTTTCAGTTCCGCGCCGGTGAGTTTGCTGTCCGCGCAGAGTCCAGGACCCTTCGGCACCCATCCGTCCCACATTGATCCAGAGAAGCTCGATTCCTGGTTAGCTGTCGGCGACGACGGGCTCGTCACGGCATATACAGGGAAATGTGATTTCGGACAGGGCATTCTTACGGCTCAATCCCAGCTTGTCGCGGAGGAGCTGTGTGTTCGGATCGCCCGCGTCAAGCTCATCCAGTGCGACACATCTATTTGTCCGGATCAGGGAACCACGTCTGGCAGTCAATCGACTCCGACGAACTTCAACTCAGAAAATCTCGCACTCGCGGCAGCCACCGCTCGGGAAGCACTGCTGAGTCTGGCTGCTAAGAAATTGGGAGAGCCGGTTGAGAATCTCACGGTCGCGGACGGCGTCATCACCGGCACGACGGGACGCCACGTCAGGTACGAGGATCTTATTGGAAACAAGCATTTCAATCTTCCGCTGAACGGGACAGCGAAGCGGCGATCGGCTGCAGATTGGACGGTGCTGGGTAAACCAATTCCTTCGCTGGATAGAACCGCCCTGATGACCGGTCAATTCGAATTCGTTCACAATGTCCGAGTCCCCGGAATGTTGCACGGGCGCGTGGTGCGCCCGCCAGAGATGGGAGCGACGGTCGTCCGTGTAGATGAACAATCGGTGCGAAATATTCCAGGTCTCGTGAAGGTTGTCGTCCGCAAAGATTTTGTTGGCGTCGTCGCAGAGACGCAGTACCAGGCAACATTGGCGGCCCGTCAGTTGGCCGTTAAGTGGCATCCCGGTCCGGAACTCCCGCCGCAGAAAGATTTCTTCGACCATCTTCAGAAGCAGCCTGCCCACGACGCTCTCAGCGTTGACTCTCAGGACGTTGACGCTCGGCTCGCTGACGCGACCAGTATCATTCGGGCCCGATACACATATCCGTACCAGATGCACGGATCCGTAGGCGCATCGTGCGCGGTGGCCGACGTTAAGCCGGCGAGCGCAACTGTATGGTCGGCAACACAGTCGGCTTATCCGACGAGGAGCATCGTCGGAAAGCTCCTGAATATGCCGCTTGATAAAGTGCGCGTGATCTACGTGCGGGGATCGGGCTGCTACGGACTGAATGGCGCCGATGCCGTGTCCTTTGATGCGGCCATACTCTCCCAAGCGGCAGGAAAACCGGTCCGGCTCCAGTTCTCCCGCCCAGACGAAATGATGTGGGAGAACTTAGGTTCAGCGTGCACGGTGCAGCTTCGTGCCGGGCTTGCGCGGGATGGACGCATCATCGCCTGGGATCGAGAGGACTGGGTCGCCTCGATGGGCAATCGTCCGGGCTACGACCAGCCGGGGAACGTTATCACTGGCATGCTGTTGGGATATGAACCTGAGTTGCCTGAGCCTCGCTCTGCCAAGCCGCCTGCTGGCAAGTTTCGTAACCAGAGCAACACGGTGCCGTCTTACTTCGCTGGATGCATTGCTGGCAGCTGTGGTGGCGATGGAACCATCCGTAGTGAACGGGCCCTGACTCATACTGTGCGCTCGCCGTTTTTCACCGGGCCGCTCCGTTCACCGTTGCGGATTCAGAATACGTTCGCCAACGAATGCTTCATGGACGAGCTCTGCGCCCGCGCAAACGCCGACCCTGTGGCCTTCAGGCTGATGCACCTTCAGAACTCACGAGTCATCGGCGTTCTCAAGGCCGTCGCCCAAGCAGCCAATTGGCAGGCGCGCTCCTCACCAAAGGCAGGCGTCTCTCGGGCCGGAACAGTAAGCGGACGTGGCATTGCTTGCGTTGCGTACGAAGGAAACAATGGCTACGCTGCGCTTGTTGCCGAAGTCGACGTAGATCTGGAAACAGGAACGGTCCAGCCGAAGCGCTTCGTAGTTGCGTTGGACTGCGGTCCTATCTCCAACCCTGATGGTCTGCGAAATCAGATCGAAGGTGGCATCTTGCAAGGGATGAGCCGCGGGTTGGTAGAAGAAGTTACATGGGACAGCAGGCGCGTGACCTCTGTCGATTGGGAAACTTATAACAGTTTGTATCTTGATTACGAGACGCCCACGGTCGAGACGGTTTTTGTGACGCCTGCCGATGTGCCCGCAACCGGCGCGGGAGAGACCGCAATCACAGTAACTCCCGCCGCGATCGGAAACGCTATCTTCGATGCTACAGGCGCCCGTCTCCGGGAGCTGCCGTTTACGCCGCAGCGTGTGAAGGCTACGCTGGTTAAGAGTGCCCAAGGTGGCGAGAGTGTATGAAGGATAGAAAATCCATCGCGCCCCTCATGGCTGTCGCCGCAACCTATTGTTCTCTATCGCTGCTGATTATATGGGTTGCCGTTCAAGGAGTGGAACATGCCAACGCACAAGTCGTCCATGAAGTCGTGTCGCGCGACGATGCCGGCGCCGCTGCGGCTTTCGAAGCAATTGTTCCAGTGCTTCGCCACCCTCGCTGTATGAATTGCCACTCCAGTGGTGACTTTCCTCGTCAGGGTGACGACAGCCATCGCCACACAATGCAGATTCGCCGCGGAGACGGACAGGGAATAAATGCCGTCAGATGCAGCACCTGTCATCAAGATCACAATCTCGCGGGCTTGCACATGCCGCCGGGAGCGCCCGGTTGGCATCTGCCCTCTCCGACGACACCGATGATCTGGGAGGGGTTGACGGACCATCAACTCTGTGAACTGTTCAAAGATCCCCAGCAGAACGGTCATCGTACGCCCGAGCAGATTGTGGAGCATATGCACACGCCGCTCGTACTCTGGGGTTGGGCCCCGGGCGACGGCCGCGCCCCAGTCCCCATGCCTCAGCATGAGTTCATTGCGAAGGTCGAAGAATGGGCTGCCAAAGGAGCGGCATGTCCGGTGGGCGGAAGTGCCGGAATGGCCCCCGGACATTCTGTCGTCCATAGCGGTAGTCTCTACGTGGCGAACCGCTAGGCTTCTTTATGCGTCAACGCCCTTTTCTAACGAGGCTATTCTGAGGGATGAACCGTATTTGGAGTGAACCCTTATTTTGAGACAGTTTTTGGTGGCCAGACTTCAAAGCTCCAACTTTCAGGTCGCACGTTCTACTCGCGAGAGACCACCTGCCTGGTGAGCAGGCGCTCTAGGCGATTTCAGGCGTCGCCGGTTCAAATCAAGCCCCCGCAACCAGCATCTCTTCGCCGCCAGCAACCGTGCTAAAACCTGGCGACTTGCCTTGCACACAAGCAAAGCAAGTTTGCGTTTGTGGAAAAGAGAGTGTTCTGTTTAGCACAGCCCCGCAGCTGCCTGGTGGAGATACTCGCGTTGGTAAATGAAGTGTGCGCGGCCAGTCCGAGTAACGCCATCATTGGCTTTTATGAAGCTCGTCATCTAGTCCACGAGAATGCGCCGGAATGCGTCGGCCGCGACGGTGCCAACCAGCAATTCGAACGTACTCGGTTGGCTGCTACGGCGAGATCTCACCGACTTCGCCCGGCTGTTGCGGTCAGGAGCGGTAGTCCCAAAAGGGTCACGGCTGTGTTTCGTCGGACTTATTTGGCGGGACTGCCGCCGAGGCCCGGTGGTCAACTACCTTAAAACCTTGGGGGAGCACGAAAAGCTGTGCGTCCGGTTCGGCCATGGTTATGTTTGTAGCGGTGAAGGTTTGAGTGCCGAACCTCGGATCTGAGCGCTTGGAAAGAAGGTTGAAGCCTAGCCTCGAGGAAAACCAGTATTCCCTGCTGGTCGTGATCTTCTCGTCGTTTCCAAATACACCCGGATTATACAGGGTGCTCTCCCTCGTCCCCACCGTCTGCACACCATCAATTGATTGTTCGCCCAGGCTCTCGTGAGTGGCGTAGCCTATGTCGTTCGGCAGGGGGCCGGTCGGTGGTCCGTCTTCTTTAATAACCGTGGCAGCGGTTTCGAGGTATGTGGACAGGCCGCAAATGTGGTGGCCGTCGAACCAGCAGTTGAAGAGAGTGTGAGCGTTGGGATCCGCGATTTGAATCGTGGTCATCGGCGATGGCCTCTTACTGTTTTTCGGAATCAGCAAAAAACGCTCCTGGTAGATGCGACCGTCGGTATCGCGGGCGATGTGACGTTCGTTAACGAGCGTAATCGTGCCGCCGCCCGCCAGTTCGCGTACCCACTCGGTTTGCAGGGTTAGAGTGAACGGAGCGTTTGGCTTGGGGGGGATTACGATGCCCTGGAGGAGCTCGCTAGTTCCTCCGTCTTCTGTACGCAGTTGCTTTACGGGCGCAGACTGCTTAGCTTGAGTTTGTGCGTGATACGCTAAGGTAAGGAGAAAAGCACAGAGAACGAACAGGGCCGGAGTGCGCATAATTGCCTCCCACGTTGCTCGGCTGTTGTGGCAAATCGATGGCGACAACCGAGGTGTTGCTTCTTCTAATCAAGTATATCAATTATTCCGAGTACACCGTCGCTAGATCAAAAAGGGAAAGAGTCAGCCATAGTTCTCGATTGCCGAGAAGAGAGAGTTCTGAACCGGCCCCAAAATATCATGGGCCTTTGCGATCTTCAGCAATATGACGAAGATATCCTTGTCGGAGTATCTCTGTTGGCGCTGAGCCAGATAACTGAATTCGGCTGTGAGCGACTTCGGCAAATTTGGGAACAGTTGGGAACAATAAGGATTCCAACCGGTCCACGGCCTGTCTCTGCGCACTTCCACTCGCATGGGTGTACACCTGAAGCGCGGTCGACATATGCGAATGGCCCAATTGCGCTTGAGCGACTCGCAGAGGCGTCGTTTGGGATTTGTTACTAGCCTTGCGGTGCAGTTGTCAAAACGTGATGCGACAAATGCGCACACAACCGCCCCGCTGACGAGATTGGAATCCCTACTTGACCACAGCAGGCTTGTGCACGAGGATGCGTTTCCGAGACCTCCCAGGAATGACGCGGAGCGGCGATGGCTCACGCAAAACCGCCCTCCGGAAGCCGCTCATTGGAATCTATTGACGGATTTGCGTCTGGAGCATCTTCAATATGCCAGGTGACGTTCCCAAGCTTCTGTCGCCGTGGAGGGAATTTCTCGCCGAGTTAGATGCAATACTGCGCGAGCCTCTCGTTGTTCACTGCATTGGCAGGTTTGTGGTGACGGTCGTCTATGGCTTACCGCGCCCGACCGGAGACATCGACTATTACACCGCAATCCCCAATTCGTTCGATATTCAACAGGTGGCCGGTCCTAAATCTCGCCTAACAAAGAATCGTAAGATCTATTTCCATCGGGTAACAGTCAACAATATGCGCGATGACTACGAAACTGCCTACCCGAAATATTCCCTGGCCGGTTTCAAGAGTCTTCACCTTTACGCACCAGAACCACGCTAGGTTCATGGCGCTGCTGGCGCGTTTTGGTTGGATAGATACCGTCCCTCGGTCAAGCTGTGGTAGCGGCCTACTTGCTTTCGACTTCGATGATGGAAATCGAATAGGGCGCGAAGGTGTGGGAGAAGTTCTGAGCTATTCCGGCGACTACACTTTCCACCGGAATAATTTTTGTGGGTTCCGACATGGAGTTGGTCTCCGCAGTCGTTTCCGCACTCAGGGTGATCATCTTGGCGCGATTTTTTACCTGGTTCGCGCCGGCGAGCTTGATGGTAACCGCCTGCGAAACTGAGGATGCATTCACCACTTTCAGGTACACAATTCCTTTTCCTGGGTCACGCGTCACGGAATAGAAAAATCTTGGGCCACCGCCGTCGGACTTGGCGCCTAGAATCTCGGTACCGATGTGGTTGGCGAACATCACTTGGGCGTAGTAGCTCGGTGAGCCGTAGCTGGTCAACGCATCGTAGCCAATCAGATCGCTTTCCCACTGCATGCCGCCCGGGTTCACATTTACAAGAAGCGGCGCGTAGCTGGCCATCACGATTAGGTCGCTGTTCCGTTCCATTGAGGTCATCCACGCGGCGTCGCCCAGCGCGGCGCCGAAGTTGGGCGTGGGCGAGCCTTCGCGGGTGGCCCATTCCCCGATGAAGATCTTGGGACCGTTGCGATCGACCTTGTCGTAGCGGGTGAGCATTTCGTAGAACTGGTCGGCGCGGCGGTAATAGTGATCGTCGACGACGTCCGGTTTGATGCTCTTCACCGGCGTGGTTGCGATCAACTGCAGTTGGGGGTATTTGTCCTTGATGGCTTTGTAGAACTGCGCGTAGCGGTCATCGTAACTGCCGGACTTGTCGAAGTTGTCTTCGTTTCCTATTTCCACGTAGGTGAGCGCGAATGGCTCGGGATGGCCATTCTTGGCGCGAACCGCTCCCCACTGGGTGCCGGCGCCGCCGGTTAGATACTCGATTTCATCCAGCGCGTCTTGCACGTAGGGATCGAGGTCCGCTCCTGGTTTTACGTGCTCCTGGGCCAGGGAATATCCCGCGTAGACCGCGAGCACCGGCTGCATGTGCAGGTCTTCGCACCACTCGAGGAACTCCAGCAGTCCCATGCCGTCGGAGGAGCGATAGCGCCATGGGCTGAGATGCGTGGGACGATCGACCATCGGGCCGATAGTTTTTTTCCAGTCGAAGCGATCGGGAATATGTTCGCCCTCGAGATAATTGCCGCCGGGGAAGCGGAGGAATGCCGGATGCATTGCGGCCAGCATCTCCATCAGGTCGATGCGGTTGCCATTGACGCGATTTCTGTAAGTGGGCGGAAAGAGAGACACCATGTCAAACCATAGGGTGCCGGGATGAGCGACGGTCAGCGCGATGTGATTCGCTGCGGAAACCTTCAAGTCGCCAGTATTGAGGGTGACGTTGTACTGCTTCCAATCGGTGGTCAAGGCGAGTGAAGCTACGGTGGCCACGGCTTTACCGGTATCGTCGCCGACGATACTCATAGTCACCGGCCCAACCGATTCGCTATCCGCTTTCGCAAAGAACGAACCCTGATACGCTGTGTTGGGCCGAGCCGGAATTCCCCAGTATCCTTCGTTTTCCACGCCGGCACGGTTCTGCGGATCCGCTTGGATCACGGTCAACTTCAGGCTTACCTGGCGATTCGCGCTCGGTCCGGTGGAGGGGTCGATCTGCATTGCAGCGCGTGAATTTCCGTACTGAGTGAGGAACCAATGGGCAAGCTCACCGCGACCGGCCTGAAAGGCACGATTGCGAACTAACTCGGGGTACAAGCCGCCATCGTAGGAGTAGTTGATCTCTTCGGTCATCAGCCCGTACAGCATTGGGCTCACCTTGGCGACGGGAGCCGCAACGTTGATCTCGAGAGTGGCCGGCGACTGGGAGTCTTGAGCGAAGAGGGCGACTGAGAGACAGAGTGATCTCACCAGCAGCAGCTGGCTGAGAGCGCCAAATATTCTGGTGCGCGACCGCATGTTTGACGACATATGTGAGGGCATCTGTGAGGTCCTCTCGGTGTGGCAGAAAAGTGAAGGAAACGGTCTCCGCTCAGTTCAGTTCGTCCGCGGGTAAGACGCGTTATTCCACCGAAGCTGGTCTTTGAATTGATCCAGGTTGGTTTCTTTGCCGATCCGCAGAAATTCGATTCCGGCGATTTCCGCGAAATCCTGCAAATGTCCCGCTCCTAACGCCTGACTAAAACCGGTGTGGTGCGATCCTCCCGCGTAAATCCATGCGGCCACCGCGGTCTTCAGACTGGGCCTGGGAATCCACACCGCTCGAGCGACTGGCAATGCCGGTAATGGTTGGTCCGGTGGAATCACGTCCACTTCGTTCAAAATCATGCGGAACCGATGGCCCAGGTCCACCAATGAGACGTCGATGGCTGGCCCGGTCCGTGTGTTGAACACCGCTCGCACCGGATCGGCTTTTCCTCCGATCGAAAGCGGATGAATCTCGAGCGACGGTTTTCCCTCGGCGATCGACGGGCAGACCTCCAGCATATGGGCGCCCAGCGCCTTGTGCGGCTCTCCGAAGTCATAGGTGTAAGCTTCCATGAAGGAAGTTCCTCCCGCGAGCCCGCTGCCCATCACTTTCATCGCGCGCACCAGCGCCGCGGTCTTCCAGTCGCCTTCCGCGCCAAACCCATAACCTTCGGCCATCAACCTTTGCACCGCGATGCCCGGAAGTTGCGCCACGCCATGCAGATCCTCGAACGTGTCTGTAAATGCGTGGAAGTTGCCTTGCTCCAGAAACGCGCGCAATCCCAGCTCGATCTTGGCCGCTTCCCGGAGTGACTGACGCTTTTCGCCGCCGGCACCCAGCGGCTTGGTCAAGTCATAGCTCTGCTCGTATTCGGCGATCAGTTTGTCGATCTCCGCATCGGTGATCTTGTTTACGCTCGCCGCCAGATCCCCCACGCCGTAACCCTTCACCGAGTATCCGAACCGGATCTGCGCTTCCACCTTATCGCCCTCGGTGACCGCAACGTCACGCATGTTGTCCCCGAAACGAGCGATCTTCAAACCTTGCGCGTCCTGCCATGCGGCGGCGGCGCGCGTCCACCTACTGATCTCCGCTAGGACATCGTCATCTTGCCAGAAGCCCACGATCACTTTTCGGGGCAATCCCATCCGGGTGACGATGTAGCCAAACTCGCGATCCCCATGCGCAGCTTGATTGAGATTCATGAAATCCATATCGATGGTCGACCACGGAAGGCTGCGGTTGTACTGAGTGTGGAGATGGACGAAAGGCTTCTTCAAGGAGCTGAGACCCGCGATCCACATCTTCGCCGGAGAGAAGGTATGCATCCAGGTGATTAAGCCGATGCAGTTCTTGGCGTTGTTGGCTTCCCGGCAGAGTTCGGTGATGGCGTCGGCCGAGGTGAGCACCGATTTGAAAACCACGCGGACCGGAATTTTGCCGGACTGTTCCAGTCCGCTGACGATTTTCCGGGAATGCTGGTCCACCTTGGTGAGCGCCGCGTCACCGTAAAGATGCTGGCTTCCGGTAACAAACCATACTTCCAACTTCTTCAGATCCATCATCGATCCGTCCCTCGGTTCTTTTACCGCGATCTCTTTTTTCCGCTTCAGACCGGCGTCAACCCTTACGGTGAGCCGGCCGAAACGACAATTCAAACCCTCGGGCGGCCTTGCTGATGAGCCTCGAAAACGACGTGTTTTCTCTGATTTCAGCCACTCTGGAGGCCTAATCTGGCGAAAGGCCGTGCGATGCCGGCGGCGGATGGTCTGGCTTGGCGCGAGACGAGCCTTTCATCCACCCAATGGAATCGGGACTCGGGCGATCGAGAACCTTGGGACGTATAACATTGAGAAAACGTCTACCGCAAGCGAATTGTTGGGTTTTGCGGGTTGGAAGGCCCGAATTGCGCCTTTCTGTAATATACGGATACAACCGCAAGGGCGGGAACAACAAGTTAAGTGCGGGCCCGTACCGCCCAATTCCCGCCAGCAAAACTGAGCGGCTGCGGCGAGTTAGCCTAGCAATATCAGATGCATACGATGGCCTAGCCGTCTATTGTGGTGGCAACCCAGCCATCACCGTTTCCACCAGGTCACCCAATTGTCTTGCCGTGAAATCGTTTCCTTCAATGTTACTAGCTAATCGGGCACGGCGATCGATTACCACGGTGTGGAAGGAATGCACCAGCAAGGCCTCTTCGGGGTAATACTTCATATCGAATCTGGCGCATATCTGCTGTATCGCGGCGGGGGAGCCGGTGAGAAAATGCCATCCCTTCGGATCGGCGTTCCAGATGCGCGCGTAGTCCTTCACCGATTGCGGCTGATCATGAACCGGGTCGATGATAATCGTCAGTAGGACCAAGTTCCGTCCTATCTCGCTTTTGAATCGCTTTTGCAACTGGGCAAAGTTACTCGAAAGACGAAAGCAATAGTTCGGAAGGGGACACCGGACGTACACAAAGGTGACGGCTACCACTTTGCCCGCGAAGTCTGAGAGTGCCACTTGCTGTTGATCTTGATCGACTAACTTGAAATCTGGCACCGCCTGGCCGACGGTCAGGGCATCCTTAATTCGCCCCGTGTCCGACAGCATATTTTCCAGAATCGACAGCCGGTTTGCTTCGGAAGGATCATTTTCCATGCTTTGAAACGCCCGAATGTGAATGTCTTCGGCGTACGAGGATTCCTTCTCCGTTGCGATTGTGAAATCGATTTTCATCCCGGGCTTAAGACTCTCCAGGGATTTCAAGTCATGCACCGGAAAAGACATCACCATCGCGTCCATAACGTTCGGGATGCTTTCGCATGACACCACCACGATTTGCTTAGTGCGATCCACTTGCAGGACCAGGCCAGTGGCCGCATAGCGTTCCCCCGCGCTGCTGGAGCTGGCCAGCATCGCTACTGCGATTATCAGGAAGGTCGCCAATTTCTTCATGCGCCGCTCAAATGAGCTCATTTACTGCTGACCGGGGTGGCGACAACCGACCCGGAGCCGGCTTCGCGCTGTGCGCCACCCAGACGGAACGAATGTCTCTCCAGCACCACAAAATCCTTGGCGAATTCTTTGACTTCGATGAACTGGTTCTTCTTGACGTTGGTGAATTTTTGCCGCGTTCGGCTGGTTGGCCACCACACTTCCAATTCCGTGATCTTCGCCGATTTGCCCAGGCCAATGTGTTGCTGCAGTGGAGATGCGCCGAAGGAACCTCCGCTGGTAACCGTCCGATAAATTGAGCGCGGAGCCTGGCCCTCGTCCTGCACGGTGACCTTGATTCGCGCACCGATCGCCGACCGGTTAGTCTTCACCCCCACTAGGTGCACAGTGATCCAATCATTGTCATTTCCCGGGTTCTCAAACAGGCGAAACGCGTGCGCATCCCCCGGGACCGCGCCTCCCACTTCCTCGAGCAGATCCTCCTGGCCGTTGTTGGCCAGGTCAGCGAATGCTACGCCGTGCCCCTTATGCAGTTCGCCGGTGCCGGAGGATGCGGTGACGTCGGTGAAGAATTTTCCGCCGTTGTTGTGGAGCAACACGTTGGGAAGCAGCGAGGAATAGGAGGGATTACCGGTACCGAGATAAATGTCCAGAAAGCCGTCGTTATCGATATCGCCGAAATTCGAACCCATGGGCATGAAAACACGGTCTAGATGCGTTTCCGCAGTTACGTCACGGAACGTTCCGTCGTGCATATTCTTGTAGAGTTTCAGGGTCTCGGCGTTGGGAGGCAGGCCCAGATAACTGCGCAGGGTTTCGTCGGTGGAAATGTAGTAGCTGGTCACGAACAGATCAGGCCATCCATCGTTATCGTAATCGAAAAACCAGGCCCCGAAGCTTTGCCAGGGCTTTTGTACTCCGGCCTCCAGAGCCACTTCCTTGAACGTTCCGTCGTGATTGTTGTGATAGAGAAAGTGATTTCCATTGAGGTTGGAGACGTATAAATCGATGTAGCCGTCGTTGTCGTAGTCCGCGGCGGCCACGCCTTTGGTGAAAGCGATGCGATCGACGTCCGCGGCGTGCGAAATATCCTTGAACGTTCCGTTCTTTTGATTCCGGAAGAGCTGGCTGGGCCCGTTTTCATTTCCGACAAAGAGGTCCAGATAACCGTCGTTATCGATATCCACCCACACCGCGGCCTGGGTGCTGGTCGCCGGATCCGCCAAGCCCGCCGCGGCGGTCACGTCGGTAAACGTTCCGTTGCAATTGTTTCGCAACAGGGATTTTCGCTGGGGAAATTCCCAGGCGCCGCGCAGCACCAGGATGTCTACGCAGCCATCGTTGTTATAGTCCGCCTGAATCATGTTCAAGCCGCCGAGCTGCTTATCCAGTCCGGCCTCCGCGGTGCGATCCGAAAATGTCCCATCGCCGTTGTTGTGGAAGTAATGCATCGGCGCGCACTGGTCGTAGTCCGAGGTTACGATGTCCAGAAGGCCGTTATTCTCGAAATCATCCACGATCAGGCCACCGGATAACGAATACAGATTGATCCCCGCTTCTGGCGCCACATCTACAAACCGCCCAACCGAGTCGGGCGACTCGAAGATCGAGGGCGGAATCAGATATTCCTTGGGCACTCCAGCCGGATACTTTCCGAGCGTCATGTACCCCAGATTTAGCATCCACTTCATATCCAGTGCATCCGAACCCCGCGCCAGGAACTTGAGGGCGTACTGAATGGATTTTTCAGACGCCTCCGGTTTTTGATAGCACAAGCCGGGGGGAGGCGGGAAAAGGCACTGCGCTCCGGGTTGGCGATAGACGTCGTTATCCATTTCCGATTGATGCAGGTAGGCGATCGCCAGCACTTGTTCCAGTTGGGGCATGGCGGACGGCAGCTTCTCTTCGGCTAACGCGTATGCGGTTTCCCATTGCTCCACCGCCTTTTCCATCTCGCCCTTGTACGCATAAAGATCCGCCAGCGCATAGCGAGTCTCGATGATGCTGAGGGGATTATTGGCCTCCGAGGCTCCCGAGTTGTCAGTGGCAAGTTGCTTGGCGAGGTCATCGATCACCATGGCCAGTGACCGCTGGCGAATCTTGCACAGCCCTGGCAAATCCTGGCTCCAGTTTTCGGGCTTGGACATGCTACGAAATGCCAAATCGGCCTCGGCTTTTCCGCCGACAAGTGCCGAGTAATGAATTGTGCCGGTGGCGGCCAGCGGAAGAGTCCGGCTAGCTCCGGCGGCGGGGGCATCCGGACGCTCGGATCCTTCCAGAACTTTGAGAATTGCGTAACCCGAAGGAAGATGAACGATGGCGGTGGGCTTGCCGGGGCGGACTCCCTGTAGCGCATCGCGCAACTCTGCACGCAGAGTCGACGGATCGATCTGCCCCATGTAGCCGCCATCGGCGGCGGTAGGGTCGATCGATTCTTTCGTTGCGACGGCGGTAAAATCCTCGCCTTTGTTCAGCCGCCCCAGTATTTGCTGTGCTTCTTCGCTGGTCTCCACCACAATGATGCGCAGGCCCACGGCGCCTGGCTGCTGCGAGGAATCTTGAGCCAACAAGGGATTCAACCGGGCCAGGAGTAGAAACACAAAAATAAAGCAAAGTGCCAAAGTCTTCGGTGGCGCGTAGCGCGGAGGCGTCGCACTCGCGAAACTGCGTGGTTCTAGACGCGGCAATATTTTTCTCGGGCGCACGGTTGGAACCGTCTTTAAGGCTGACAAAGGGCTCGCGAAAAATATAGCATAACAGTGCGCAAACGTTTACCACATGTCCCGCTTGGCGCATTTCCGGAGCCTAACGAATGACAGGCCCTTTCCGATTTTTGTTTCGTCGCCGCGCGGGCCGGTCTCGACTGGCGATTGCCATTTCAATTTCGATCGTGGCGATGGCCTGGGCATTTCCCTGGAAAGCTCTGTCGCAACAGCCTGATTCCGCAGGTCCCGCTCAGCAGGGGAGCGTTTCGACAGGGGGCGCGCGGCCGGCGATGCTTGATTCCGAGAAACGGCCCATCACCGCGGGAGGTTTTGTCGACAGTGGACCCATCATCTTTCAGGACGTCGCGGAAAAGGCCGGATTGACCAAGTGGCGCCACGAAATGGGCACGCCGCAGAAGACTTTCATTATTGAGGTGGTCGGTTCCGGCGTCGCTCTTCTGGACTATGACAACGACGGCTGGCTGGATATCTATATGGTGAACGGTTCCACTTATGACGCAATGTCCGGCAAAGCCGCAGCGCCCCACGCAGCGCTATTCCACAACAATCATGACGGCACTTTTACCAACGTTGCGCAACAGGCAGGTGTGACCAACGATCGTTGGGGCTTTGGCGCGGTGGTCGGTGATTTCGACAATGATGGCTGGCCGGATATTTATGTGACCAACTTTGGAAAAAACCGGCTGTACCACAACAATCACGATGGCACTTTCACTGATGTCGCCGAAAAAGCCGGCGTCACCATGGGAAACTGGTCTACCGGGGCCACTTTTGGTGATTACGACGGCGACGGTTTTCTCGATCTCTTCGTTGCCGGGTACGTCCACTACGATCTCGAACATCCGCCTGTGCCGGGTTCTCCCGTGGTGGCCTTCGCTACCTGCGAGTTCCGCAGCGTCAAAGTGATGTGCGGCCCGCGCGGATTGAAAGGCGAGCCCGATCGCCTCTTTCACAACAATGGCGACAGCACCTTTACGGACGTCAGCGTCAAGGCCGGTGTGAGCGACCCCAATGCCTATTACGGATTGGCCGCCGTTTTCGCTGATTTCAATAATGATGGCAAAGTGGATCTGGCCGTAGCCGACGATTCCACCCCCAACTATCTTTACTTGAACAAGGGAAACGGCACATTCGAGGATGTCAGTTATGCGTCAGGGTACGCGCTCAACGAGAACGGACGCGAAACCGCTTCGATGGGCGTTGCCGTGGGCGATTACCGCAATAATGGCCTGCTTGACCTCTACAACACCGTTTTTTCCGATGACTACAACCCGCTGTATCGCAACGATGGCGGCGGAAATTTTTCCGATGTCAGCTTTCAAATGGGTATCGCTACCGTGACCTTTCCCTTTTTGGGATGGGGCACCGGGTTCCTCGATTACGACAATGACGGCTGGAAGGACCTCTTCGCTGCCAATGGCCACGTCTATCCACAAGTGGATTCAACAGGGTGGGGAACGACATTTGCCCAACGCCCACTGCTTTTTCACAATCTCCAGGGCAAATTCGAGCCCGTTGCACCCGTTAAAGACACCGGATTGGCCAGGTTACTTACCGCGCGCGGTGCCGCTTTTGGAGATCTATTTAACGACGGGAAGATCGACGTGGTGATCAATCAGCTGGATAACGTCCCGGCTTTGATGCGAAACGTGAACCAGGACAACAACCACTGGCTGGGCTTGCAGTTGGTAGGCGGTCCCCACAGCCCACGTGACGCCGTGGGAGCTGCGGTATACCTGACGGCGGGCGGGATCCGCCAGCGCGGTGATGTGATCAGCGGCGGTAGCTATGCGTCTTCGAACGACCCTCGCGTGCACTTCGGTCTGGGTGAACACACCAAAATTGACAGCGTAGAAATCCACTGGCCAAGCGGGGTAGTGGAGCGGGCCTCTGTACCCCCTGCGGTGGACCGGTACTATGTGGTAAAAGAGGGAAACGGCGTGATCCCCAGTAGCTACGACGCGCTTCCGCACGGACCCACAAAGTCGAATTAATGGAGTAGTGGGAAAGTCGCGCAAGGGAGCGCGAAAGGGCAGCGGCGGTAGTATATTGTATCTACTTGTGCGCGCCGCTACTCCTTGCCGCAGGCCGGTCCCAGGAGCGTCAAAATACGTGAAATGGAAGGTTTTGCGCTCTCCGCGCCCCCAGCACGTCGCTGCTGTTATCACAACGGGTAAACGTTTTCAATTTTTCGATGGGTTAGATAGAAATTTGTTGACAACTCCTGTTCGCCCCATTTAGAGTCCCCGCCATAGTGCTTTTCTACTAAGCACGGGTCAATTATTGCCCCATACAAGTAGTTTATGTCTGTGACACTAACTCTGTGGTTCAGGGGGTTGTTTATCTCAGCGGCCGCTCTACTTTGGTTTGCTCCGGCGCAGGGGCAGCTAATCTCCCGTCTCTGAAGTCTCTTTATAGGTTTCGCTGTGCACAGGATCGGTCATCTGCTTGATTTTTAATCTCACTGCCGCTGCCTTTTTAGTGCCTTAACCTTCCGCAGGATCGTATC
>Ga0182024_10013020_pt1 | contig 16334 bp, 14 predicted proteins | sample P32metaG_FD_120480 | JGI IMG/M metagenome (GOLD analysis project Ga0182024, IMG submission 120480) | Permafrost microbial communities from Stordalen Mire, Sweden - P3-2 metaG (Illumina Assembly) | ecosystem: Environmental > Terrestrial > Soil > Wetlands > Permafrost | place: Sweden: Stordalen... | reverse complement strand
CGCCCTTATCTCCCACGTGTCGGTGCCGGCACTTAGAATCGACGAAGTCTCATCCACGCTCTCCATGAGCGACCGTGCCGCTACCACGGCCACCCTCCGCCTAGCGTGCGGGCAGAGAAGCACCGGCTCTTTACTGCCCTCGGCGACCGCGAGCGCAATTGCCAGTTCGTCGTGATGCTGTGAATGAAAGGACGCCGGACACTTGCTCACCAAGGCGCCGATGGTTCTCCTGATAGCTGTCGCGAGCGGCATCATCTCGGGTATAGCCGCTACTGCCCTCACCCTTCGAGTGCTCGAGCGCTTCACTATTCTCGACGTGCCCAACCAACGGTCGTCCCACACGAGGCCGACGCTTCGGGGCGGTGGGATCGGCTTGGCCGCCGGGACGCTGGTAGCGCTCGCGATTGCGCAGACCAACCTTGTGGGGTCCACATGGATTGTGTTGCTCATTGCAGGCATTGGGTTCGGCGCCGTCGGCTTCGTCGACGACCTGACCGGCGCGCTGCCAATCACGATCCGTCTGGCGCTTCAGTTCGCCGCCGCCGCCGCTGTCGTCGCTATCCTCTGGGACCACGCGTCGCAGGGAATGCTCGCAGAATTCTTGGTCGGTGCAGTGGCGACCTTCTGGATTGTCTCATTCGTCAATGCTTTCAACTTCATGGACGGCATCAACGGGATCTCGTGCGCGGAAATCATCGTCGCCGGAGGCGCGATCGGATTGCTCGCCCGCCACGAACACCAACTCGCCCTGCAGGCGGCTGCGTTCGCCCTGGTAGCTGGTGCGATCGGATTCGCTCCATTCAATTTCCCCACCGCGCGGGTGTTCCTCGGTGACGTGGGAAGCTACTTCGCCGGCGCTTGGCTGGCCGTGCTAGTCGTCCTCGGCCTGCGGGGATCGATCCCGCCAGAAGCGATAGTGGCCCCGGTTGCTCTCTACGTGGCGGACACCGGGTTAACCCTGGCGCGACGAGTACAGCGGCACGAGCCGTGGCACGAGCCACATCGCCAGCACGCTTACCAGCGCTTGGTGGTCCTCGGGTGGAGCCACAAGAAGACGGCTGGGGTCGTGTTCACACTTGTGACGATGTGCGCGCTACTTGGATCGGTGAGCCTCCTCGGGTCAGTCCCGGGACGCGTCGCCGCCGACTGCGGCATCGTCCTGCTCGTCGTCGGGTACCTGGACTTGCCGAGACGGATCGAGCATCGCCAGTCGCCTTCGCCGCGCGGCGGCCGACCCTCTCGAGCTTTCCGGTTTGGAGCCGACCGGTGACCCCGCCATCTGCGTTGCTGGAGCGCGGCTGAACGTGAGCCAGATCAAGCTCACGTTGCGACACCAAACCGCCCGACCGGTCGGTGTCACCGAGGGGACGGGCCAGGTGACCTGCCGGTTCTCGAAGCACGTGTCGGCGGCCACTCAAGGCGTGCCGCCAACGGGTAAGCCGAAACGATGCGGTGCGGTATGGGAAGGCCGATCCACCAGCTGCATTGCTGACGCTCGTCGGCGGCCCCAACGATCGACTTGACCCACGGATCTGGAGTCCGCTAATGCGTATCCTGGTCGTCACTCACTACTTTCCTCCGGAGATCGGCGCTCCCCAGGCCCGCCTAAGCGAATTGGCGCGCGCTTGGGCAGCTGATGGCGATAACGTGACCGTACTCACCGGCATGCCGAATCACCCGACGGGCGTGATTCCCTCCGCGTATCGACGCCGGCTGCGGGTCTTCGAGCGTATCGACGGCTATGACATCGTGCGGACATGGCTGTACGCCACGCCGAACGAAGAGTTCATCAAGAAGACGATAGGCCACCTCAGTTTCATGGTCACAAGCGTGCTGCTCGGGCTCTGGCGGACGGGCGCAGCAGACGTAGTTGTTGTGTCTTCTCCGACCTTCTTCTCGATCTTTGGAGCCTGGGCCATCTCCAAGCTCAAGCGCGCTCCGTTGGTCATTGACGTGCGCGATCTGTGGCCGGCCATCTTCGTCGAACTCGGCGTGCTCACCAACCGCCAACTCGTCGGACTTCTGGAGCGCTTGGAGCTGTGGGCCTACGGACAGGCGGCCGAAGTGGTGGTAGTCAGCGAAGGGTTTCGCCAGGACTTGATTCGTCGAGGTGTCCCCGCACAGAAGGTCACGACCATCCGCAACGGCGCGGACCTTGACCGCTTCACTCCCGGCGGTGACTCGGGTCCGGGGCGCCGGCGGCTCAGGGTGACAGAAGGGGAGATCCTCGCTCTTTACCTGGGCGCGCACGGGCTGTCCCACGGGCTCGACACGGTCTTGGAGGCGGCTGCGATCGTCACCGACGCGCCGGGGGTGAGCGTCCGGATCGCCCTGGTCGGCGAAGGCGCCAAGCGCTCGGCGCTACTGGCCCAGGCCGACCGATTGGGGGTGATGAATATCACTATGCACCCCGGCGTGCCCAGGGACGAAGTGCCGGGACTGCTGGCAGCAGCGGACATCTGCTTGGTACCGCTGCGCGACGTGCCACTGTTCTCGACGTTCATTCCGTCGAAGATCTTCGAGTACTTCGCAGCTGGTAAGGCGGTGATCGGCGCACTGCGAGGCGAGGCAGCGGAAATCCTTCGAGACGGGGGCGCGCTCGTCGTCGAGCCCGGTGACCCGGCGGCGCTAGCCCGTGCCATCGCCACCCTGGCCGGCGACCCGGACCGGCGGACAGCCATGGGAGCCGAAGCCCGTCAGTACGTCATCGCCCACTTCGACCGGCGGCATTTGGCCACCGTCTATCGTGCCGTCCTGGCCCGATGCGCAAGATCCACGCAAGGTTGGAGAGGTTGACCTGATGAAACAGCTGGTGCAGTCGGTGCGAAGCGGGGATCTCCGCCTCGTAGAGGTCCCCGCGCCGCAGATCGGTCCGACCCAAGTACTCGTGGCCACCGGATGCTCTCTAGTCTCCGCTGGAACCGAACGTGCGGTGCGCAAGCTCGCCTCGGCCAACCTGGTTGAAAAGGCTCGCGCCCGGCCGGACCTGGTGCGCCAGGTGGTGCGCAAGGCCCGCGCCGACGGTGTGTTGCCGACCGTCCGGGCGGTGCGCACCCGTCTCGACGACGAAATGCCGCTCGGCTACTCCGCCGCCGGCACCGTGCTTGAGGTGGGCGAGGCGGTCGTCGGCATCCGCCCAGGCGACCGCGTGGCGACCGGAGGCGCCGGGCACGCCGCCGTCCAGGCAGTGGCCGGCCTGCTGACCACGCGCCTCCCCGAGAAGGTGAGCGACGCCGATGCGGCCTTTGCCACCGTTGGAGCGATCGCCCTGCACGGATTCCGTCTGGCCGAGGCAGGTCCTGGCGCCCGCATCGCTGTCATCGGCCTCGGCTTGGTCGGCCAGCTGGCCAGTCGGCTGGCCCGGGCGGCCGGGTGCGAGGTCGTCGGGATCGACGTGAACCCCTGGGCAGTCGAGCGCGCTGAGAGTGCCAGCGTGGATCTGGCTCTCGTCGAGGCGGGCGACGACACGACGGCTGCGGTAGCCGCCTGGACCGGAGGGCTCGGGGTGGACGCGGTGGTGGTCACCGCCGCCACCCGATCCTCCGACCCGATGCGCCGGGCCCCGAGCCTCGCGCGGGACCGGGCGACGCTGGTACTCGTCGGTGACGTCGGTCTGGAGCTCGATCGTCGTCCGCTCTACGAGAAGGAACTGTCGCTCAGGGTGGCTCGTTCGTACGGGCCGGGCCGATACGAACGTTCCTACGAGGAGTGGGCCATCGACTACCCAGTCGGCCAGGTTCGCTGGACCGAGGGGCGCAACCAAGAGGCGTTTATCGGTCTGCTGGCCCGGAACCGGGTCGCCGTTGCCGATCTGGTCACCCACCGGTTCGAGTTCGAGAATGCGCTGGCCGCCTACGAGCTTCTCGAGAGCGACACGCCCTCGCTCGGGATCGAGCTCGTCTACCCCTCGCCACAGGGGGGCCGGATCACCCCGATCCGGCTGGCTCCTCCGGCCACCGGTGGCAACGGCGTCGGCCTGATCGGTGCGGGTGCCTTCGCCCGAAGTGTGCTCGTACCGGCGCTGAAGTCGGCCGGGTTCGGGCGGATGGTGTCAGTGGCCTCGGCGTCGGGACTGAGTGCCGTCCGCTTGGCCGAGCGAATCGGGTTCGAACAGGTCGCTACGTCTGCCCAGGCGGTCATCGACGACCCTGATGTGTCGGTGGTCGTGATCGCCACCCCGCACGACTCGCATGCTGGCTTGGCAGCTGCCGCACTCCGGGCCGGCAAGCACGTCCTTTGCGAGAAACCCTTGGCGCTCACCGACATCGAGCTCGACGACGTCGAGGACGCGTGGCGGTCGAGCAGGTGCCGACTCTGGGTGGACTTCAACCGGCGGTATGCACCAGCGGTTATCCAGGCCCGGCAGCATCTGAGCACCGCGGGCAGCCCAGTCGTCATCACCTACCGAGTGAAGGCCGGTCCCGTTGTGCCCACCCACTGGTACGCGGATCGGCGCCAGGGCGGTCGCCTGCTCGGCGAGGTGTGCCATTTCGTCGATACCTGCGCCGCACTTGCTGGCGCACCGCCGGCCGAGGTCGTGGCCGTCGCAGGGCCGGCTGGCGAAGCCCAGGGCGGGAACGACCTTGCCCTGGCCCTGCGGTTCGACGACGGATCGTTGGCCACCATCACCTATGCCAGCGGCGGCAATGCATCGACGCCGAAGGAGCGTATCGAGATCCTCGGCGGCGGCCACACCCTGGTGATCGACGACTTTCGCTCTCTAACAGTCGACGGTGCCAGCGCGTGGTCGGGCTCCCAGGACAAGGGGCACTCTGCGCTGGTCGCCGCCTTTGCACGCGCCGTCAATCACAGCAACGATGACACCACCATCGACCAGAGCCTGGCCAGCTCACGAGCCACGCTCGCCGCGCTCGGGTCAGTGCTCGACGGCCGGACTGCCACGGTCGAGCACGGCACGCGATGAGGATCCTGGTCACGGGAGCGAGCGGGTTCCTCGGTAGCTCGGTGGTGCCGGGCCTTGTCAACCGAGGCCACGAGGTGGTGACACTCGTTCGCAGCGGCGCCGCGGAGGCCGCCGTGTCTCGGGTCGGGGTCGAGGTCCTCCGGGGAGACCTCGACGACCCGGCTGGACTGGACGACGCCTTCCGCCGATCGGGTGCGGATGCCCTGGCCAACCTGGCCCCGCTCGGGTTCGGGCGCACACCGGCCATCGTCGCCGCTGCCGAGGAAGCAGGTGTCGAACGGGCCGTCTTCGTGTCCACCACCTCGATCTTCACATCCTCGCCGGCCGTCTCGCGTGCCGTCCTGGTCGCCGCCGAAGAGACGATCCAGGCCAGCGGGCTCCGATGGACGATCGTGCGTCCGGCCATGACCTATGGCCGACCGGGCGACCGAAACCTGGCGGGACTGCTTGCATTCGTGCGCCGCAGCCCCGTGGTACCCCTGCCAGGGGCTGGACATCATCTCATCCAACCAGTGCACGTCGACGACCTTTCCGGGTTCATCGCCACGGCGCTCGAAACCGATGCCGCCGTCGGTCATGTCTACGACGTGGCCGGGCCGCAGCCGCTCACACTGCGCCAGATCGTCGAAGCTACCGGGCAGGCGGTGGGCCGACGGGCCAGGCTGGTGTCGCTCCCGCTCGGTGCGACGATCGCCGCCTTGCGAGCGTACGAACGGCTGTCAGCGAGGCCGAGACTCACGGTCGAGCATGTGTTGTGTCTGAACGAGGACGAGACGTTCGACATCGGCCCCGCGATGACGCTCGGTTACGCGCCCCGGTCGTTCGCCGAGGGGATAGAGGGAGAGGCGCAGTTGCTGCGATGACGTCACCGAATCTCCTGCATGATGACCCGGGGGACGGGCAACGACCACGCTCGCACCGGTTGGGCGACGCCGCGCTCTTGGTCCGTACGGTCGCGCGGCTCCGCCCGGCCCAGCTCGCCCACCGGATCCGGCTCCGAACGCTGCGGGCCGCCGAACGGCGCTGGCCCGAGCTAGCCACCCGTTCGGTCAACCCGCCGGCAGGTGTCTTCCCGGGATGGCCCGCGGCGTTCGGTCCGCTGGACGCCAACCTCGACTACGGGGACGCGACTGAGATAGCTCAGGGGAGCTTCCGCTTCCTTGGCGAGGATCGATCTCTGGGCGAACCCGCCGATTGGAACCAGGCCGATGCGCCGCGACTGTGGCAGTTCCACCTTCACTACTTCGAGTGGGCCTGGGCTCTGATGCAGGCCCCAGACCGTGTATGGGCGCGGGAATCGTTTGCCCGCCTGTGGCGGTCGTGGCGTGCCTCGATCCAGCCGGCATGCGGGGACGCCTGGTCACCGAGTGTGGCCTCGCTCCGGGTCTGGGTTCTGTGCAGCGTTTTCGAGGCCTTAGTGCGTGAAAGCGACATCGAGAGCAATTACCTCGACCAGATCGGCTGGCACGCCGGCTTCGTGCGATCGCACCTGGAGCTCGATCTAGGCGGCAACCACCTGGTCAAGAACATAAAGGCCCTGATCGGTGCCGGCGAGTTCCTCGGCCGGCCAGACCTTGTCTCGACCGGGCGGCGCCTTCTCGAGGCGCAATTACCCATTCAGGTGCTGGCGGACGGTGGCCACTTCGAGCGCACGTCCTCCTACCATTGCCAAGTCCTCGGGGACTTCATCGACATCGCGGCCCTTCTCGCGAGCTGCGACGCACCACCCGTCGTCGGTCTAGACAAAGCCATCAGCGCGATGCGTCGATGGCTCGATGCCATGGTGGGGAGTGATGGCGACGTGGCACTGTGCAACGACGCCGTACCGGTTGGCGCACGCAGGCTCGCAGCGTTGGCTCCTGGCCCCCCAAGCGAGGGGCCCGTAACCGTGCTGGCGGCGTCCGGCTACGTCGTGGTCCGACCCGACGAGCACACCCAGCTCATCCTCGATGTTGGTGATCCGTGCCCGGACGACTTGCCAGGCCACGCTCATGCCGACTGCCTGTCCTTCGAGCTCTGGATCGACCATGAACGATGGGTGGTGGACACGGGTACCTCAACCTACGAAGCGGGTCCGCGCCGTGCATACGAGCGGTCGACCGCTGCGCACAACACCGTCGAGATCGACGGACAAGATCAGACGGAAGTGTGGGGGGTCTTCCGGGCGGCACGGCGGGCACGGGGAAAGCTCGAACTCGTCTCGAGCGACGGCGACACGGTCGAGATCGTGGCATCCCACAACGGCTATCGGCGCCTGGACGGCTCCCCACTGCACCGGCGCAAGTGGCGAATCAGCTCTGGACGCGTGGAGATCACTGACACGGTGCTGGGAACAGCCGCTCATCTAGTGGTCAGCCGTTTGCACGTGGCTCCGGGAGCGGCATCCCGTTGTTCGATCGCAGGGCAAGGCGGCCGCACAACTTGCGAGACGTGTACTACCGCTTGGGGCTTCGGTAGCCTTCGGCCGACGACCGTACACCGGCTACAAACCGATTTTGTCCCTCCGCCAGTGACGTTGGGCTGGATCATCGAGTGGTCCTGACCGCAGTGCCAAGAAGCGCGATGAACCGCTCGGCATTTCCGATTCCGTCGATTGCTCAAGCAACTGCGTCGGGTACACAAACCAAGAAGGACAAGCGTCCGCGATTATCATTTCCGCTACGTTGAGTCGATGCCGCTGAGAACGGCGCTATGGTAGCGGGTTCCACTGATGTCCGGCTGGGTTGGTGTCTGGGCGCGGAAGTGGCTACAGTCGTCGTTCTTATGGCCGTCAACGCCCTAGCGACCCGAGGACCAGACGGTGGGTACTGGACGGTCGGCGCGACCCACCCACAACTCTCGACCATTTCTCTCGCATCGCATCACGAGGTGCCGCCCCGCAGGGCTGACACCTTTGATCACCAGCAAGATGGGGCTAAGAACGTGAGGATTGTGCGCGACTTGACGACAGCCTCCATCGGCGCAGGCCTGTCGCGAGAGTACGCTGCGCCAACGCCATCACACCTAGGGGTGGCCCCAAAATGCGCCTGCACCGTGATGGTACCGAACTGATATGTGCGGGTGGGTCGGCGTGTTCGGCGCGATTACTGACGAGCGAGCTCTCAAAATCGCCGCAGATACCCTCGCCAGCCGAGGACCCGACGGCAGCGGTGAACGTTGCGTAGTGGACGGAGCTCTCCCGTTCGGAGTCGCGCATCGGCGCCTGAGTATTCAGGATCTCTCGCCCGCCGGAGCTCAGCCGATGTGGGACCGGGACCGCGGGGTCACGCTCGTCTACAACGGCGAGATCTACAACTCGCCTGAAATACGCAGGGAGTTGAGCGTGATGGGCCATCGGTTTCGCGGGACGTCAGACACGGAGGTACTGCTTCGTGGCTACATCCAGTGGGGCACCGAGGTTCTCCATCACATCGAAGGGCTCTTCTCGTTCTCGCTTGTCGACGAATCCGAGGGCCTCGTCCTCCTCGCGCGCGATCGCCTTGGCGTGAAGCCGCTTTACTGGGCAGAGCACAATGGCTGCTTGCTAGCCGGTTCCGCACCGAGAGCCCTGTTGGCGCTGCAGCCCAACCTTGACCAAGAAATCGACCACATCGCCATCGCCGAATTCCTCACGTTGCTCTGGATCCCCCATCCGCGCACCCCGTGGGCGAACATCCGCAAGCTGCCTCCCGCGCACGCGCTCTCGTTCAATGGTCGCGCTTCACGGATATGGCGATATTGGTCCCCGCCCGCTCCGTCAGATCTATCCCTCGATCCTTCTGAGCTGCTCGAGATACTGCGCGCAGCCTGTAAACGGCAACTACTGAGCGACGTGCCAGTAGGACTGCTCTTCTCCGGCGGACTCGATTCGACGATGCTACTGTGCCTGATGGCTAGCAGTTATGGAGTCGGCATGTTGAATGCAGTTACGGCCGGCTACAGCGCCGCGTCTCAGAAGTTCGAATTCGTCCCTGATGATGTCGCATACGCCCGCCGAGTCGCTGCGGAGCTAGCACAGGTCAGGCTGAGCGAAGTAGAAGTAGGTGTCGATCCGGAGCAGGGCCTGGATTCGCTAAGCCCACACTTCGATGATCCCGTCGCTGATCCAGCTGCCATTACTCTCAACAGCCTGTGCCGCGCGACGAGCAACAAGGTGCTGCTATCTGGAGTCGGCGGCGAGGAGCTTTGGGCGGGATACCCAAGGCATCAGCACCTGCCGACCGTCCGCCGGGCTGCCGCCCTTCCCCGAGGAGTGCGCCGCGCTCTGGCCCGCGCGTCCCCTCTACTCTACGGAGCCCGACCCGGTCCCGGATACGCTGCCCGCCGCAACGGACAGAAGCTGATACGAGGAGTCGCTGACTCCGCGCCTCCTCACTATTGGCGAATCATGGCGCAGTTTACCTACGACGAACTCGTACGCTTGGCGCCAGCAGGTGCAACAGAGGCGTTCGCCGAACTTGATGCGCTCTCACCCAGACTCGACAATGTGTCCCTGACGGACGCGTTGGCCTTTGACCGCGAGTACTTCCTTCCCAACCTCAATCTCGCGTATGTAGACAAGGCATCAATGGCGAGCAGTGTTGAGGTCAGGGTTCCCTTGCTCGATGAGCTGGTCGTCGGAGCAACCCTTGCGGCTGCCTCCGACACATTCATCGCCGGACGAGATACGAAGGTCCCTCTTCGCAGTGCAGCGCGCGGCATTGTCCCCGACGAAGTCATCGATCGGCCAAAGACTGGATTCGGAGGCCCCGCGCGTGCCTGGTTCCAAGGCAAAGCCGGTCGGTCGCTCGCGCAACGTATCGATGCCCTCGCCGACACTGGTCTGGTCGACGCCGCGGCAGCGAAGCGGGTCTACGGGTGGGCGGCCAGTGGCCATCAAGACGCGGCACTTGGCGCTTGGGCCCTTGTGTGCCTCCATTCGTGGTACGAGCACTATGGCGTCCCCTCCCGACCACATCCTCGACGTCCTCCTCTGTGATCGAGTATCAATGATGCCGTGGCGTCAGTGCACTACAGGCGAACGAAAAGAGGTCCTCCAAGCGTGCGGAACCCTGTCCCTGAGATCGTGCCCCGATCGGTCAACTCGATCTATTGCGTCGCAGTGGTTGGCTACCATGGGGCGGACGTTTGAGTAAAGGACATTTGCGCGGCAATCGAGCTGTCGCGCTTGGGCCACCGATTAACGACCGCCTTGTCGGCTCCTGATCTCACCATGTCTGAGCCCAACGGCCCCGCTTATTTCAGAGCCACTCGCCTTCTCAACTGTGCGGCGCGGGAGGTTCTACTCCGAGGTGCACCCCGAGCCACTAAAGTGATCGCCTCGCACTGGGGCAGCTATTTTCCTTTCTGGTACGTGTCGGAGTACCCACGGTCGGGTGGTACGTGGCTCGGGCGTATCTTGGCTACCTACCTTGACATTCCGTTTCCACAAGAGAACCTGGGACTCTTAGCACTACCAAGCGTCATACACAACCATTGGAAGTACGATCCGCGACTTGAACGGGTGTTCTACCTCTATAGAGACGGCAGAGACGTCATGACATCGTTATACTTCATGCGAATGCAGATGATCAAGTCAGACTTGGGTCGAACCGTCCTCGCCTCACAGCTCGACAAGCGCTACCGGAGGATCCTCGGCGCTGACTACCTTCGAAGGGATGCGCGTGCCAACTTGCCGGGATTCATCGAGAGTGAGATGCTGCGTCCACGTCAGTCACCCCTCAACTGGCCTGATCACGTCCGCTCCTGGAAGCCAGCCACCGAAGGCAAGGTTGTTTTTCTCTCTTACGAGGATCTCCTGAGGGATCCCCATGGCGTTCTTAGTAGGGCGTTAAACCGTTTCGACCAGGTGACGGACAATGAGCAGCTGGCTGACGCGATCGAACGACGACAATTTGTGCGTGCGAGTGGCCGACGTGCCGGCGAGGAAGACCGTACCGACCTCTTCACGCGCAAAGGAGTAGCCGGGGACTGGCTGAACCATTTCAGCATTGAGGCGGTCCGGACGTTCGACCACTTTGCTGGTGACGTGCTCATATCGCTTGGATACGAGCGAGACCGCGATTGGCCCTCCCAGTACGCCGGGTTGACTGCGTGAGATCTCGCCGCTCGTCGGCATTCCGTCGACGAGCAGCCGTCGCCAGTCTTTTGCTCATGTTAGCCGCGGCCTCCTCTGTAGCCGTTAGCTCGCTGCTGGGCCAGCGGGTCACACCACTCAAGATCTCCCTCTTAACTGTGGGCCTTGTGGCAATCCTTCAGCTCATGGTCATTCCCCGGCTCGTGACTCGCGACTGGTTTCACCCCCTCGTGTTCCCAATCATCTACATTACCGTTGCCTTGTTCGCCCCGGTTTGTTATATCCTACTTAGCGGCAAGAGTATCCCCACGATCACACCAGCTGAGTTGACTTCGACCGTGGCTGAAGCCCTCGCTTTGACCGTTCTAGGCGTAAGCGCCGGGTCGCTCGCCTCGCTTGCTATCGTTCGCTTCCACCCCTTTTCACCCACTCAGCCTTCTCGTGCCGGGCCGCCACCGACCGCCGCGTCACCACCGTTCAGTTATGCAACCTTACGATCGCTGGGTCGATTCATCCTGACCCTCAGTGTTGTGCTTCGTGTCTTCTGGTTAGCAACGGTGTACGGCCGCCCTTACGGAGCCGGCTCCGTCGCGACCGCAACTACTGCCGGCCTTTCCGGTCTCGTCGACAGCATTTCTGTTACTGCCTTCTTCGTAGGGGTCATCCTTGTCGTGCTGGCAAATGTAGAAATACGCGGGGTATTGGGGAGGAGGCAGGAGTTCCTGTTGGCCGCTGCGTTCACGATTCTGACGCTGCTCGGTGGAAAGCGGGGAGTGCTTATCGCGCCATTCCTCTTCGTGCTATGGGCTTACCATACCTATATACGGCAGTTGCGGACGTGGCTCCTGGTCATCACGCTCGTGACCGTGTTGCTAGTATTTCAGGGCGTCGCTGCCACTCGAGCAGGTGGCGCCTTTTTTAGCGGCACTTCCTCTGCGACACAGCAAACTCTATCCAGCATCAGCAGCCCGCTGTTCACTACTATCCAAGTCGTAGCAGAAGTCCCGACGGGCCACGCCTACTACGACGGCGCCACCTATCTTGCCGCTTTGTATCGCCAGCTGCCCAGCCCACTCGCCGACTCATTATTCGGTCCACCGAATGATACGGGCGCCTACGTATTTCGACAGCTTATTGGATTCCAATCACCCAACGCGGGATACGACTTTTCGATCCCGGCAGAGGGTTATCTCAACTTCGGCCTCGCAGGCGACTTAGCTGCGGGACTAGTGATCGGTATACTTCTCGGCGCCGCCTATCGGACCAGACGGTCGGCTCCGACGCGCGCCCGCCACATCTTCTATCCACTTTTATTATGCACGCTGCCGCTAGCGCTTCGGTCGGACGCTCTCGGTACCATCAAGTCAGTTCTCTACCCCATGCTTATCCTCGCAGCCGTCTTCGCTGTAGCACGTGCCAGACCTCCCTCCGCGCACCAACGGACCCGACAGCCATTGTATTCCTAATGCTACCGTTTGGCTGCGCTTGCCCGGTGGTCGCGGGCCCCCCCGTCATGGAGGCCTGTGGCGGCGCCTCTGCCCGTCTTCAGGCGCTTATGCTTCGTACCGCTGGCTGGCTTCTCCGACGCGTCTATCTGAGAGGGCTTCAGGGGCTGGCGCGAATCATCGGCGGTCGGCTCCCTTCAACTAACAAGCGTCCTCGTGGAGTTGCCGGCAGGTGGTCCCGTCAGGCTGTATTTCAATGACGCGTACGAGTGCCTTATACTCATGCCGAGCTTGCTCTATGAGTCTGCTATATATATATTGTCTTCTCGAAACAGTGCGGTCCGATCCGTATCTCTTCTTCGTGGATGCTTGCGCCAAGATCGGGTACTGGAGCGGCCTCCTCTCGTCCCGGCCCGGCATGACAGATCGAGTAGTCGCCATAGACGCGCCGCCACGACTCCTCAACCGTCTGACGGAACACTGTGAGTTGAACAACGGTGACCTTCGGTGCCTCCCAGGCATCCTTTGGTCCGTAAGTTGCGAGACGCTAACGCTTTGTGACTACGCGCAACGGTCGGGCGCTGCTACTGTCCCTGATCTGATCCCGAAGGGTGGCGACGCTAGTGATAGCAGGTACGAGATTTGTTCTGTCGGCCACGACGATCTTCTGAAGCTGGGGCTTCTTCCCGACCGATGTAACCTCATAGTCACACTAGATATTGGGGCAGCCGAGATTCCCGCGCCCTTGGGGGCTCGTGAGCTGTTGAAGGGCGCGGTTACCGTGATTATTTATGAGGATCATGGCTCCGATTCCACCCACAGGGTGAGCAGGTTTATGTTCGAGAGTCTCCGTTGGATGGTCTATTGTCGGGACGCTTTCTCGTGTCAAGTACTCCCCGTGCGTTCCACCGCCGACGTCTTTGAGAGAACGCAGAATGCCTACACCGGTTACAATTTCATTGCCTGCGAGTCTCACTCGTGGGTAGTTCCTCTGCTCGAGCGGCGTAGCAAGAGTTGTAGGTCCTAGGCGTGCGCGGATGATCTCGGGTAATCCGAAGGAGCCGTTGTGAACGTCGTCATCGATGCGTTAAGCGCCCGGGACGGGGGCGGTCAGACATACATTCGTAATTTTGCTGCGGCGGATCCTCCTAGGGAGATTGAGTCGGTCACTGTCCTCGCCCTTCCAACGCTGGAGCTTCCTTGCTTAGGATCAAGGGTATCGCGATTGGACGTGAGCGCCCACTTCACTCGGCCCCTGCCACGGGCTGCGTTCCACATCCTCTTCCTGCCTTGGCTCCTCCGCCGCCTGCAGACGGATATCTATTTTGCGCCTGGCGGTACCCTGCCGCATCGTTGTTCCAGGCGCTACCTATCTGTAACTATGTCGCGTACCATGTTGCCTTTTGATAGAACTCAGCGGAGCCGGTATCCGCTGCACAAGTACCTGCGTGCGCGGCTTTTCTTGCTGTCTGGCGTGCTGCTTCGGAGTATGAGTCGGGCAGACCTGGTCATCTTCCCATCGGTGCTTGCTCGTGACGTTATTGCCGCTACATCTCGACACCGTTTAGAGCAGACCGTGGTGGTGCCACACGGCGTTGGCGACGAGTTCCGGGCCGGGGCGTCGCTACCACGTCCGGGTTGGTTACCGGCGCAGTATCTTTTGTATGTTTCGAACATTGAACCCTACAAGTCTCAACTTGAGGTCATTGACGCGTTCCGGTTGTTAAAGAATTCCAGCCATGAGCACTTGAAGCTTCTGCTCGTTGGCCCGGAGTCGGCTAGATGGTACGCAAAGCTGCTAAGAGAGCGCGCGAATGAACTCGGGCTGGCGACTGACGTGGTCTTCACGGGACGTCTTCCTCATGCCGCTCTGCCGGCGGTGTATGCGAACGCTCTTGTCGGTGTCTTTAATTCGGAGTGTGAGAACTGCCCGAATGCTCTCCTTGAGGCGATGGCCGCGGGTGTACCTATGGTGGTGTCGGATCGCCCTCCAATGCCTGAGTTCGCTCAGGATGCAGCCGTGTATGTGGATCCGCGTGATTCAGCGGACATCGCTCGGGGTATCAACGAGCTACTTACGGACGGAAAGCGACGCAATGTACTCGGCGCTGCTGCTAGAGCAAAGAGTTGCGAGTATCGTTGGCCGGAGACGATCGGGGATACATGGAAGGCGATACTCTCAGTTGCCAAGGACCCACAGGTAAAGGGCAGCGCTGGCCACGCTTGAGTGATCTCGGTCACCGGTGGTGTGTTGGTCCGCCAGGTTAAGGCGGCGTAGCAGCCGAAAGTAGGCAGGTCGGTTCGTGATCTTGACTTACTATCCAGATGGACGGCCACGGTGTGCAGGCTCGCCCGAGCCTGGTCCGATCCGATCGGCCGCCGGGCAGAGAGCGTTTTCCCCGTCGCTCATGGTCGGACTTCCGAGACGGCGTCGATCCGTTCAGTGGTCTGTTCGAGCAGCTCGACGGTCGCCACTCTCCGGTAGGTCGGGCTCGGCCTCGAGCCACCGACCCGGCTCAGTCGCGCCTCGTGACGCAGCTGGTTGACCCCGTCCGACTCATATAGCTGCGTTCCCCACCCCGTCGGCAAGCTCGATAAGGTCGTTCACAAAATGGGCAGCTGCCCCGCGAAGCTCGACGCCGGAGGATCCGAGCTGATGTTCCAAGTCATCACCGGGCACGAGAGAAAGGGAGCGTGACGCTGGCGAACTATTTGTTTTCCCTGAAATGGGGAAACGTCATCGGCGGCGCGCGCCTCGTCGCCGCTATCGTCGCCGCCGTCACCTTCAACGCTCACGTCATCGAAACCGGCACCGAGTCCTGACACCATTGGCTCCGAGCGAGAAGGGGGTTGGTGCAGCGAAAGCCTGGCTGATCGGTCGCTCACGCTTGTCTACCCGGCGGCCAACAACCGCGTGAGCTTCCCCCGGTCCAGCGGACAGGTTGGGTGTGTTGATCCCGCAGCTGCGGCGGGCTGTGTGCTCGTTCGAAGTCGACGGGGCTGAGCATCAGGAGTGCGCCTCCAGGGGTTGTACCAACACTCGATCCAGTCGAAGATGGCAAGCGCGTGTCGAGCGCTCATCGATTGTCGCGATCCGCGATCAGGCGCGCTCAACGGGATCACCCCAACCGCTCGTGACGCCGGCCGCCATGGCTGGCGCCGAGCAAGGGGGGATGCGGTGGCCACGTTGTCTGTTCACGAGCGGGTTCAGATTCTGAGGCTCCACAAACAAGGGCTTCCGGTTGATCAGATCGCCAAAGAGATGAGCCGATCGTGGTGGACGGTGAAGGCGGCGCTACGTCCGACCGTTGCCACGAAGGAGCGCTTGTACGCCCCATCGCCGGCTCGCCTCTCGATGGCCGATCGGGAGGAGATTCGGGTCGCCATCGCCCGGGGGAGACGTTCAGCTCCATCGCCAGGCGGCTCGGACGTGCGGTGTCAAACGGCTTCCCAAGAGGTAGCCAAGAACGGCGGCCGGGACGACTGCCGGGCCTATCGGGCGCACCAGTATGCCGCCCTCTCCGCGCGGCGCCCCAAAGCCTCCGAGCTGGCTTCCCGCCCGACACTGAGAACCACCGTCGAAGCCTGGCTCGAGGAGCTGTGGTCACCCGAACAGATCGCCCACCGGTTGCGCTTGGAGCACCCCGCCGATCCGATATGTGGGTGAGCCACGAGACGATCTACCAGTCGCTCTTCATTCAGGCAGGGACGCCGTGAAGCGCGAACTGGTCAAATGCCTGCGCACCCGGTCGGTCGGGTGGAGCGCCGGCCGCGGTCCCGTCCTCGCAAGTTGAGTCCAGGGATAATGAAGAGAAGCTCTTGATCTGAGCATCCCACCGCCACTTTGGAGGGACAGCTACGGTCAAAGCCCTGGGTTCCCGGCGTGACTTCCGCTGTGTCTTGGCGCTCG
>Ga0182024_10013019_pt1 | contig 16335 bp, 26 predicted proteins | sample P32metaG_FD_120480 | JGI IMG/M metagenome (GOLD analysis project Ga0182024, IMG submission 120480) | Permafrost microbial communities from Stordalen Mire, Sweden - P3-2 metaG (Illumina Assembly) | ecosystem: Environmental > Terrestrial > Soil > Wetlands > Permafrost | place: Sweden: Stordalen... | reverse complement strand
CGCCGTGGCGGCAACGGCGACAAGCTGCGCGCCCAGAGTGCGAGGCCACCAATGCCGTGGCCAGACCCTCATCCGACTTCGGGTTCCACTGCGAACATATACCCGCCACCCCAGACCGTCTTGATATAGCGTGGATTCTTCGGATCAGGCTCGATCTTCTTTCGCAGACGGCTCACATGGTTGTCGATGCTGCGATCGAACAGATCTGCATCGCGCCCCTTCGTCAGATCGAGAAGTTGATTGCGGTTGAGCGCGATCTTGGGGCGGTCGATCAACGCGCTCAGAAGACGGAATTCGCCGCTGGAAAGCGCCGTCGCCATTCCATCCTTGCCGATGAGTTCGCGTTGTCCAGTATCGAGCGTCCAGTCGCCGAAACGGATGTGTTCGGCAACGGGAGGCTTTTGCCGCGGCGGCAACGCCTGGGTGCGGCGGAGCACCGCGCCGATCCGGGCGACGAGCTCCCGCGGGCTGAACGGCTTTGGAATGTAGTCGTCGGCGCCGATTTCGAGACCGATGATGCGATCAACTTCCTCCCCGCGAGCGGTCAGCAGTACGACGGGAATTTGTGAGGTTTCGCGAATCGAACGGCACAGGCTGAGACCGTCCTCACCGGGCATCATGATATCGAGCACGACCAGGTCGATCGCGGCGCCCTTCATGACCTTTCTGGCGACTTGGGCGTCCGCGGCCGTCGTCGTTCGAAATCCGTGTTCGCGCAAATAGCGCGCCAGCGGCTCGCGGATATCGCGCGCATCCTCCACGACAAGCACATGCGGTTTTGCTTCGTCTTTGAGCATCGCTGCACCCCGATCCAAGATGCCGCCTCCGGCCGTCCGGCGCAATCGGGAATTGTCTCAGTCTGTCGCCACTCCCTAGCCGGACGGGGCACATTGCGACGAGTTGGGGGGCAAATGGACAAAGTTCCGCGACGGAACGGCGGATATCACATTGCCCCATTGGGGAGCGCCATGAGGAGATGACTTCAATGAAATCTGCAGTTCGAAATACCCTGCTGTTGTGCGCCGCGCTTTCGGTGTGTACCGGCGTAGCCGTCGCTCGAACGAGCAAGGCTCAAGTGCCTGCCGCACAGGCCAACCAAGGCCTCGATTCCCAATCCTACGCATCGCGCGGCCGTTTCGCCGATCGATTTCTTGCCGAGTTCGACACCAACAAGGACGGCAAAGTCACCCATGACGAATTCAACCGGACGCTCGCGCACGAGTTTGCTGTAGCGACCAACGGCGCGCCGACCATGACGCTGGATCAGTTTGCGAGTACGCATCTGAAGGACCTGCGTCAGTCCGCAGCAATCCAGTTTCACCAGATCGACTGGAACGGCGATGGCAAGATCACGCTCGACGAGTACATGGTGCCCGAACGCGACCGCTTCGAGTTCATGGATCGCGATGGCAGCGGAGTCGTTTCCTGCGGATCGTCGCGTGGGGGAGGGCAGTTTGGTGGAGGCGCGTCAGCCGGCCGCGGCGGCGGCAGTTCGAGCAGCCGTGGGTTTGGTTCGCGCGGCCGTTCAAGCCTGTGTTTTTCGGCCGACCTGGACAAAGACGGCAAGGTCACGCGCGCCGAGTTCGAAAAATACACTCAACAACAGTTCAATGCAGTCGCCAAAGGCGGCAGCCTGAATCTGGAACAGTTCTATCAACTTCAGGCGACGCAGTCGCGAGCCATTTCGGCGCGCGTCTTTCAACGGCTCGACCGGGATCGCGACGGCAAACTCACGCTCGCCGAATTTGCGGCTTCCCAGGAAAAGCTCTTCGCGCGGCTGGACAAGAACAATGACGGCGTGATCACCGAAGATGAGCTCACGTCTTCGCGCCGCAGCCGCCTCGCGAGCCGCAACTAGGAACGGGGGGTAAACCCCGTGTTGGCTGTCGCGCGGACGATGGATCGCTCCCAAACGTCGTCCGCGCGCAGCTTCATCGTCATTTCCGCGAGAATGGAGATCGCAATCTCCGCCGGCGAACGTGCTCCGATGGCGAGCCCGATGGGCCCGTGTATTCGGATCAGCTCTTTGTCGCCGAAGCCGTGGGCGCCCAGTCGCGCCAGTCTCGCCGCATGCGTTTTTTTCGATCCAAGTGCGCCGATGTAGAAGCAGGTTGTCCGCAGCGCCGCCGCCAAGGCCGGATCGTCGAGCTTGGGATCGTGGGCCAATGCGACGAGAGCGCTTCGTGACCCGAGTGGTTCCTTCGCAAACGCCTCGTCCGGCCATTGGAGGGACAGACTGACATCGGGAAACCGGTCGGGACTTGCAAAGGCGCCGCGCGGATCGATGACGCGCACGCCGTAACCGGCGAGATGGGCGATGCGGGCGAGAATTTGCGCAATATGCACCGCTCCGATGATCGCGAGATCGAGCGGCGGATTGCATACATCGAGAAACCATGTTCGTCCGTCGGCATCCGCCACGGCGCTGCGGTCGATTCGCGCCGCATCGGCCGCAGCCCGCTCCAGCTGCGAGTTTCCGGATGCAATATCGATCAGGCGTTCTTCGCCCGACGCAATATCGACCGCACGCACGATCCCGCGGCCGGCTCTGCCGGCGTCGCAAACGGCATGCAATGTGCTACGCTTCATGAGGCAATCCCCGATCGCGAAGCGTCAGACAATCGGCTCGACGAAGATCTCGATCCGTCCCCCGCAAGCCAGACCGGCGGACCAGGCCTTCTCGTCGCTGACGCCAAACCGCAGATAACGAACTTTGCCGTCGCGGATTGTTTCCCGCGCTGCCTCGATGATCTCCCCCTCAACGCAACCGCCCGAGACCGATCCTTCAAATAGGCCGTCGGCGCGCACGGCAATGTGACTGCCCGCGGGCCGGGGCGCGGACCCCCAGGTTTTCACCACCGTCGCGAGGGCCACAGCGTGGCCGTCGAGGGTCCAGCGTTCCGCTGCTTCAAGAATATCGGCTTCGTCCATCGTTCATTCTCTTATCGGCGATGATTGGCCATCCAGAGCTGCAGTGACGGCGCGCTTCGCCATCACCGTAACCAGATGAGCACGATATTCCGCCGAGGCGTGCAGATCGGAATTGAGCCCGTCCGAAGAAAGTCTCACGTCCGAGAGCGAGTCCGGCTCGAATCGGATTGACAGCGCCCGTTCCATTTCTGTCGTGCGAAAAACACAGGGCGCCGCGCCGGTAACGGCGACGCGCACCCCCGCGTGCGTTTGAGCCACAAACACGCCGACGATTGCATAGCGCGACGCGGGATTTGGAAACTTTGCATAACCGGCCCGCAACGGAGCGGGAAAGGAAACTGTCTTTATGATCTCGCCTTCCTGAAGAGCCGTTTGAAACATGCCGGAGAAGAATTTGTCGGCAGCAATGACATTGTTTGTCGTGACAATCGTCGCACCGAGGCCGAGCACCGCCGCGGGATAGTCCGCGGCCGGGTCGTTGTTCGCGAGCGAGCCGCCCAACGTTCCCAGATGACGGACGGCAGGATCACCGATGGTGCCTGCAAGCCGGGCCAAAGCCTGAATTGTGCGCCGGATATCAGGCGAGTCTTCGACCTGGAAATGGCGCACGCCGGCGCCGATCACGATGGCGCCGTCCTCGGCCGCGACTAACGAAAGCTCTTCTAAACGCGACAGATCGATCAGATGCGCAGGATTGGCAAGGCGCTGTTTCATGACGGGAATCAGCGTTTGGCCGCCCGCGAGAAATCTTGCGTCATGCAGACTCGAAAACAGCGCCTGCGCTTGCGCGATTGAGCCCGGACGATGGTACCCGAACTGGTAGGGAATCATATGCGATCACTCGCGCAATGCTCCGCGGCAGTCTCTATCGCATCGACGATATTGTGATACCCGGTGCAGCGACAGAAATTGCCCTCGAGTTCCCGCCGGATCATCTTCCGGTCCTGCGCCTTCTTGCGCCGGATCATGTCGATGGCGGTCATGATCATTCCCGGCGTGCAGAATCCGCATTGAAGCGCGTGATGTTCGCGAAACGCTTCCTGCACCGGATGCAGCGTTCGGTCCTGCGCGACGCCTTCGATCGTCGTCACGCTCGCTCCGTCCGCCTGGCAGGCAAACATCGTGCAGGACTTCACCGCGCGGCCGTCTAGATGGATAACACAGGCACCGCATTGGCTGGTGTCGCAACCGATATGTGTGCCGGTGAAACGCAGAGTCTCGCGGAGAAAATAGACGAGCAGCATCCGGTTCTCGACCTCGGCTGCGACCGGGCTCCCGTTCACCGTCATGTTGACGACGGTCATGAATGCTTCCTCTCAACGCTCGCTGTGATCGCAAACTCTTTCGTGAAGACCGGAGTCGGGTCAAGGCGCATCACAGCGCCATGCCGAACAGGATGAGCAGAATGACGACGATGGCCATGAGCCCGATCACCCAAATCTCGGGCGCGAGTCCCTCACGGGCCGGCTTGTCCGCGATGATGGGCGGCTCGTCCAATGGCTGGCTCGAGGGTATCTCAAGCGATGCCTCCTCTACCACTGACGCCAAACGGGATTGGGTCGCGACCGCGGCGGAAAAGCGTGCAAAGAAATCGTCGGCGATCTGTTTTGCCGCGCCGTCGATCAGCCGTTGACCGACCTGGGCGAGCTTTCCGCCGATCGTTGCCCGGGCAGCGTAGGAAAGAACGGTCGAGCCGGCCTCCCGATCGAGAACCACTTCTGCCGCGCCCCGCGCGAAGCCGGCAACTCCACCCAGGCCCTCGCCCTTGAGCACGCAACGCCGCGGCGGATCGAGCTCACTCTGCTCGATCGCACCCTTGAACGTCGCCTTGACCGGTCCGATGCGAAGGGTCGCGGTGGCGACAAAGTGATGATCGCCATCTCTTGTGAGGCTCTCGCAACCACGAATGCACAATTGCAGGACCGCCGGGTCGTTCAAGGCCGCCCAAACTTGATCCGGTGTGGCCGGAATGACATAGCGGCCCGTAAACTCCATGGCTCGAGCTCCATAGCAGCACGGATATTGAATTTTATAACAGTGGGTTACCGGTCGCTTGCGCCGGCCGGGCAATATTTGACAGGACTTCGCCGGCCCTGCTTTTCTCTTCGTGAAGCTTGTGTTACGGTTTGACCAGATTTTCAAGGTAATAGCGTTCGGGGGGTAGGGAATGGAATCGAACGTGGCGCCGCCTGGCGTCCCAGCCGAGGCGTTCGAAGTTTCCGGCTCGATAAAGTGGTTCGATGTCGCCAAGGGATATGGCTTCATAAGACCGGCCGCGGGTCCGCAGGGAGATATTCTTCTCCACCTGACCTGCGTGCGGCAATCCGGATTCAAATTTGCGCAAGAGGGCGCAAAAGTCGTTTGCGAGGCGGTCAAGGGTCCGAAAGGCCTGCAAGCGCGAAAGTTGCTGCTGCTCGACAATTCGATGGCGCCGGCCCAGGCCCAGCCGTCGCAGCGGCCCGCAAGGTTCAGCGTTGCGCCGCGCGGCCCAGCCTTCGAAGCGACCGTGAAATGGTTCAATCGTGGGAAGGGATACGGCTTCGTGTCGCGCGGCCCCGAAACGCCAGACATTTTCGTTCACATGGAACTTCTCCGCCGCAGCGGTATCCGCGAATTGAACCAGGGGCAACGCGTTCGCGTGAGAGTGGGGGACGGGCCGAAGGGGGAGCTCGCGGCGGAAATCGCGGTGCTTGAAGGATAGCTCGACCGTCGCGGTCTGTGGCATTATCCGTGCGTCTCTCACGGCTCAGCTCCGAATGAACTGCAAACACCTATTCGCCATTGCTATGCTTGCGTGCCTGCAGGGAGGCCTTGCTGCGAACGCGGCATCGGCCAATTCAAAAACCGTCCTGCCACTCGATACCGTCATCATCGACGCTGCGGGGGGGACCGTTCGTTTCTCGGCGGAAATAGCGGCGGACCCGGCGTCGCAGGAAAAGGGCCTGATGTACCGCACCAGACTTGCGCCCGATTCCGGCATGCTGTTCGATTTTCACGCGCCGGAACCCCAGACCTTCTGGATGAAGAACACAATTCTCCCGCTCGACATGATTTTCATTCGCGCCGACGGCACCATTTCTTCCATTGCGCCCGACGCCGTGCCCTATTCGGAGACGCCCATTCCGTCCACCGAACCGGTTCGCGCGGTGCTCGAGATCAATGCCGGGCGCGCTGCGGCGCTCGGTATCGAGCCTGGACAACGCGTCCATAGTGCAATTTTCGGAAACGCACTCCCCGGCCAGAAGTGAATCTGCGTTATTGAAGCAGCGGAAGCGAAGTTGTAAGGGACGACGCCTTTTGGCGGCCGGAGTTCCGACTGAGACCGGGGCGTGGCGCAGTCTGGTAGCGCATCTGCTTTGGGAGCAGAGGGTCGCGTGTTCGAATCACGCCGCCCCGACCACCGTTTAGGCGATTTTGTTGATGTTGGTTTTGTCGTCGGTTTTGCAGTTTTCGGACTCTCTCTGTTCTATCCGACGAATCCGATCTAGGTCCAAAGCATCCCGGCTCACATATTTGTCGATCATTGACTGAACGGATTCTTCGCTCCATCCCATGATGTCCGCGATATCCCGGAGCGTGAGCCCGGCAGCATAGAACCGCGTGCAGGCGGTCCCTCGCAGATCGTGAAAATGCAGCCCCGATTCACCGAGCCCGGCCCGGTCCATCGCGTCCTGCCATGACGAGCCGAACCCCGTCTTCCAAGGCCGCCCATGCGAGTTTGTCAGGACGTACTCGCCGCGTCGCGGGATCGTCGCAAGGAATTCCCGCAGTTGGCGGTAGATGGGGATGTTCGCTGTCTGCTTTCCCCGGCTCTTGCGGGTCGGCTTCTTAATGTGAAGTTGATCGATCTGCGTCCACTTGAGGCGCAGGCAATCGCCTTGCCGCAACCCCGTCAGTTCGCCCAACCGCACAACGTCCGCAACCCCGCGGGATGCTGCGGCATACAGCTTTGTCAGGTAATCGTCCGGCCAGATGAGTTCGCTACGGTCAGACTCATACAAGCTACCGAAACCGGCACACGGATTTACGGCGATGGCACCTTGAGCGACCATGAACGAGCACACGCGCGAGAGTGCCTGCAACGCCAAGTCTGCCATGCGTGGAGTATCGGTCCATTGCTTACGCCACTCCCTAATGTCCTTCTTGAACGTAGGACGGTCCAGGAGACGGACCGATAGCTTCCCGAAGCGTTCTTGCGCGTCGTCAATCAGCGGGTCCCAATTCTTCTTCGTTGACTTGGCGAGCGCGCAATATGGCTTCTTACCTCCGCACCCGTCCTTTTCCTTATGGGCACGATAGAGCCAAGGCCACGCGCCGAACTTGCTGCGGTCCAGATTGCTTTGTGGATTCCGCAAGGCGTTGAATTCTTCGATGAACTCCGGCGTTCCAATATCCGCCATGATCCGGGGTCCGCCGCGCCACGCGTAGTAATAGGTCTTGCCCTTCGCGGCGACCTTCGCGACGCCCTTCAGGTTTATCTTAAACGTAGCCATTGACCCTCCGGAACTCGACAAGCTCCGTATCCGCCGGATCGTCCACCTCGTGAGACACCGCAATACCGTCGAGTTTCAGGCAAGCGCGTTTCAATGCCTCAACGCTCACGCGACCGGTCGCATTCATTCGTGGAAGAAGGCCCATTCCTCCGTACTTATCGAAGGTCGCCACGCTCATTCCACAGAGCCGGGCAGCTTCCTGCCGGTTTACCATAAGCGGGGGGGCTGCGCGTGCAGATTCCAGCAAGGCTCTTAACGCGCTTAACGCGTTTGCAAGTATCTCGAACCCGGGGGGGACTTGCGGATACGCGTGCGGGACGGAAAGCGCGCCGGGCTGAGATTCAATCACTTGAAACCTCGCACTTTGAAACGCGATATGCGGCGGTCACCGTGCCGTACGCCATGATCAGTCTGCGAGCCTGTCAGGTGACGCGACGTGCGGCGAGTTATCTTGAACGTTGCGTCAATCGAATGCGCCGAGTTTTGGTTGAGGCATTTTTGGGGCGCGGAGTGCTCGTCAAGCGAATGAGTGTGATGGAAATCCCAGGAATTGCGGGAATTGCTGAAACTATCCGAATAGCGCCCAACGCCTTCTGACAAACATGAAATGGCGCCCGACATGGGAGCCATTTCCTTGATTCTGCGCCACTTTTTGGTGTGTCTGGCTAGGATTTCGAACCAATGATCTTGAGGTTCAAGAGGCCAACCAGTCAAATAAACTTCCTGCATGATGTTCTTGAATTTTCCTAGCAAGAACAAAGGGCTACCTACCGAGAGAGCGGCGGCTGCGGCATTTCTGGGGCAGCGAGATCATGCGGGCGCGAAGCTGCACCGAACACGTCGTGCAGTATCGTGTTCATCACCTCTCGATGTTCCGGTCTGGGAAACAAATGGCCATAAATTTCCATCGTTGTCTTCAGCAAACTGTGCCCGGCGAACTCCTGAATGGCCTTGGGTGGCAATCCTATCTCGATCCAACACGAGACAGCGAAATGGCGCAGATCATGCCATCGTGGTTTGGTCGGCTTAGGTTCGTTATCTGGGTAAGCCGCAATTGCGGATTCGCAAATAGGGTAAAAATGGTTCTCGCGGAATTCACTGTGGTCTTGGTAGTTTCCCGCAGTGTTGGGAAACACCAAATCCGAGTCGGAGGAATACGGGGTCGTAGCCCTCCATTCCCTCAATTCTGGCATTAGGTCCGGCGCGATGGGGACTTCGCGAATGCCGGCATCACTCTTCGGGAGGTCTTCCTCTTTGTATCTATCAACGCGAGTGTCCACTCGCACGTGGCCACGAACAAAGTCGATATGATCCCAACGAAGTGCCCATTGCTCACCCGCTCTCAGTCCTGTGACTGCCGGGAACTTTATCGCGAGCCGTTCGCCGAGGGAGGGAGCGTGTTCCATGAGTAGCTGGATGAGTTGTTTGGGCGGCACAATTATGCGCTTAGGTCTCGCATGCCGACTCGTTATTATCCGCAGGCCGCGGGCCGGATTGATCACCAAATATCTCCGACGGCGAGCATGATCCAGCAATCCGACCAAGTTCACGCGGACGTTCACTGCTGTTTTCGCTTTCAGACCGAACTCATTCAGATGCACACAGAAATCTTCGACCACGTCGGGTGTTATGTCGGCGAGTTTGTATGCCCCTAACCCGTATTCGAATGTCTGCGTTTTAGCCCAGCGTCGTACCGGCTCGCCGCCGAGAACGTAGTTGTTGAGTCTTGAAACGGCACCTTTCAGCGTGGCGGTTGTCATGCTCTCGCCACGAGTATGTCGCTTCTCAAGGTACGAAATATAGTCGGGAACAAACTCCGCGACAGTGATCTTTGTACCATCTGCCAAGAACGTTCCAGCTCGCGCTTTAGTACGGATTTCCTGATCATACTTTTCCGCGTCGGCTTTTGTCCCAAACTGCTTTCTATGCCGCTTGCCACGGACGAAGTTCGTGACCAGCCATTTTGTTGTCGTGCTGCCGCCCTTATTTTTCCAACTGCGCTTCTTGCTCGCCATTAGTGGGCGCTCCCCTTCGACGGCGGGCAGAGAACAACCGCGCCAGAAGCAATCCGCACGGCCGCCACAAAGGCAGGTGCTTCCTTTCCCTGCTTCGCCGCCTCTATGATGATTGCGATGGCGCCACGCGGAAGGTCGCAGGCATGCACGTTGTGACGCACGCAGTACTCGATCACTGCCGTGTGCGCCGCTTCGGCTTCGGCACTTGTAAAGAAATTCACGGTTAGGGGAGTGGCCTTGTCTCTTCGATGCCACTTCAACGTGAAAAAGGGTCGGGCGTGCTGACCTTGGTTGGGCTTTTGACATTTGATTTTCATCATGTGCGTAGTTCCTGGGTAAAGCAGAGGCGCGCGCTCGCGAGGTTGTCGCGGTCGAGGGCTTCTGACGTGAATGCGAGTTAGCGGGAGAGGTCGGAGCGGTTGGTGGCCGCCCCCACGAGGGTCATGCGGGTGGCTCGCGGTTTGACGCGACCTCCATGCGATTGTGAATATGCACGTCGAACGCCATTGCGTCGGCTAACGACCTAAAGAGTCGACGCACACGCCTGCCGCGCACCTGCGAATCGACCACGAAAGATTCTCGTCCGTCTCCAAATCGGCGCTTCTGGATCGCCATTCGCCATGTTCCTTTCTGGTAATGACTCACTGTCCGCCCGCAACGCTGTTGCGGCCGTTAGTGGATCGAATTGCGTGAGATGCGGCGAGACTATCTCTGCTGCTTGGCCCCCGTCGGCCTACGCGGGTGGCCCGCGATTATTCGTCGGTTGCGGCATGTCGATCTTCCTCAAATTGTGAAGGCGCAATTGCTTCTTGTCAGTCGTCGTGGTTGTCAGGATCAAATCCCGACAGCAACGCCGCCCCCGCACTGCTCACGCCGGCAAAGGCAGCGATTGTTGTCAGCGAAAGACCGGCTTCGAACCAAGACCGAATCGCGAAACGTCGCAAATCGTGCCATCTCGGCTTTGCGGGAATGGGTGGTGCAGATGGCCCCCCCTCAATCGCAGACGCATGGATTTCGCCAAAGCGATTGGCCGTCAAAACGCGTTTGCCCGTCAAATTGGGCCGCCTGGCCTTTGTGCCTCGTCCAGTGTGGAATACGAAATCGTCGTCCGAGTTGAATTCTGACTTTTGACGATGGTCCGCTAGGACGGCGCAGAGAGCGGAGGAAATCGGCACGGTGCGAAAAGTTGAACCAAACTCATGGTTCGATATCCGAACCGTCCGATTGTCGAAGTGGACATCTCGCCAGCGCACTCGGGATTGCTCCGAGGCCCGCGCTCCAGTCTGGGCCGCGAAGTCGATCACCAGCCGTTCCTTTTCATTTGCGGCGCGGCGCAAGCGGTCATAATGTTCTCTCGACATAGGGGGAGTGATTGTGGGTTTCGTTCCGTTCCGGCCATTCGTGTTCATGATCGTATTCCTTTCAAGCAAAGGCCTATCGTTCGACCGCAACGTGGTTGCTGCCGCTGGTGAGTTCTGTTGAATGATGCGCGGTGAGAACCGTCTCAGCCGCTTTGAGCACCTAAGTCATGCGGGCGGTCCGCGATTCCCGGCGCCCCGCACGCTCTGGCAAGTCCCAAATGCCGGCGCGCAGATCGGATTGGAGACGATCTGAACTGTCACGTTGCCTCCTCGTCCGTGCCCAGAACCGGATGTCCAAAATTCATATCGCGCCAGCGGAGTGTCCGCTGCTGGGCGGGACGCGTGCCTGTTAGCGCAGCGAAAACAACGGCGAGACGCTCCTTCTCAGTTGCCGCGCGCAACAGCGAACTGAAAACATCCCCTGAAGGCGGCACGCGTCGGTCCCGCACATTGGCATGGCGTCGTAGGTCTTCTGCGTAAGCGTCTATTTCAAGTCGGCACGCCAACTGCGCGGCGAAGCGTTCAGCGTTGGATCGGGTGTCGAATGATCGGGTTCGCTCGTGTCCATCAAATGCCGACCACGCGACCATGCATGTCCCATTCCCATTTTCCGAGACGATGGTCATCACGCAGCCTCCCGATCATCGTTCGCCGCATCGGAATGGCGCAGCGCGCCGCGCTCCTTTTCATCAAAAAAGGCGCGCAATCTGGATTTTCTGGCCCAGAGCTTTCGTCGCCCCAGTCGAATTACGGGCAGGTTGCCCGACTCGATCAGGTAATAGATTTTCCGGCGGTGCCGCTTATCTCCCAGGAGAAATTCGGCAATCGCGGCTGCTCCCTCAAGCAGGTCGTCCTTCGTCACTTGTACCCCGTCCAACATTCGAGTCGCTCCTTTTCTCAGCCAAAACGAGCCGTCCCGTTTCGGTACACAATGATCCTTCGGCGCCTGAATTTGAGAATCCTCTCAGGCAAGGGTGCGACTGTTAAGCCTCTCATATAGCGGAAAATTGCAGTATGTCAAATTCAGCGCAATAAAACGCTATTTGTACCCTGTAATGGGTGCCTTGTCTTGCGAGTGTTGACATGATTGTGTTTAAACATTTGTAGTCAGTACTCATGAATATTGAATGTCACGTATTCTATATTTGATGACATTGGCCGTTGTTCCGGAGCCGTTTTAGGTTTCGTTGCAAAGAGCCGAATACAACGACCTGTTGCCCATGTCGGTCATGCGAGACCTCAAGGACACCGCTTCGCGCCATTCCATGAGTAACCGGGAGAACATGTGCTGCTGGCGCCAGTTGATGTTGAGCGGGCTGCCGTACTCCTCGATCAGCCAGCGCTCGCGTTCGAGCGGTTTCGCGCAGGGCAGGGCGACAATGAGCGCGTTGGCGAAAAGCCACGCAGAGAGCGACTCGGGGCCGACGACTCGGCAGAAGGGGGTACGGGACGCCGAAATCGCGCGCCGCGCGTGTTCGATCGCAAACAGTGTCAGCCGGAGAGAGGAACGCTCGCTGCCGGTCGCAAAGTGCGCCTTCACCCTGTCGCGGATGCTGGTGCTGGCCGCGCCCACATAGAGAAGCATGTAGGCGCCGGCCGAGGGTGGAACCTGGGCCGTGGTGTCGAAAAAGGAGGTGGCTCGGAGGAGCCTGATGCCGGCAAGTATGAAGATGAGGTAGACGCCCGGATCATTCGGCAGTTGCGCAGAACTCGCACCAAGAGAGCTGGCCGGAATCAGGCTAAAATGGTTCGCTTCGGCGTGTAGCATCGTCTATATCCTTGTTGTCCACTAACGGGTAATTATGCCATTTAGTGGACAATGTCAAGTGGGTATAGCACCGGGTGGGTGATTTTCATGGTCGAACGACAGAGAGCCGAAATATCTGGTGCGCAAATTCGTGCCGCACGGGGACTTTTGAACCTCTCTATTGAGGAGTTGGCGACGGACGCGAAACTCAGCCTCAAGACGATCCGGCGTGCCGAGCGCGTGCACGACGAGCAAGTTCCGATCAATTCCGCGAACGCCGAACGCATCAGGTTGGTTTTGGAGGAGCGCGGTGCCGTTTTCATCGCCGCGGGCGATGGGGGAGCCGGCGTTCGACTAAGGAGCGATCCGCCGCCGCAATTTGGCGAGTTCAAGACAATGCCGTCGAAGGCGACGAAAAAACCGGCGAAAAAGGACCGCGCCGGATCGGTGAGGAAGAGGAAGTAGAGCCGCCTACCGAAAGCGAAGGAACCTGAGCATGACTTCATCCGAGGGAAAACCCACCGGCCGCGTCGGCAAAGTCGAGGCAATTGGCGACGGCCACGGCGTCACGCTGTTCGACGCGGAAAATCGAGCTCTGGCGACCTTCACGTTCAGCGACGCGATGGAAGCGCTACATCACGAAACTGTCCTTCGGGCGATTCTGCGCCGCGCTACGGCGGTCGTGGCACCCAGGGATGTCGTGGACGCGCGCGAAGAGATTGCAAGACTAAAGAGGACAATGGTGGAAGCGAGGAAGGTTGTAAAAGAGGCCTCGGACGCTTTGGAAGGGAAAGATGCGCCCGCGGGATGGATTGCACCACCGGTCAAGAACTGAATGGCGACGTGGCGTGAGGCACTCGACGCCCGCGAACCTCATCCTCTCGGACAAAACTCCGCCCAAAGCTCATCAGTTGGTGTTTGGTTGACCCGAGGACCGACCCCCGCGTCGAGGTCATCCTGATCCGGCATGTAAATGTACCAGCGGACGCCGTTTTCAATCATGCACTTCACATAGTGGTCGCCATCATAGTGGGACCATTCGACATTGTCGGTTGTGGGCGGGGTTACGGCTGGCGGCGAACCTTGCTGGGTCGCGACCTGTGCGGGCGAAGCAGCTTGCGGAACCCGGGGCGCATTAGCGACGCTTAGCGCTACCACGATCACCAAGAAGCCTGTCCACCCAAGGCCCAAAACGCGCGCTCGTGTGGAATATCTCTTATCCAGAAGAGTCCAGCCGAAAATCAGCGGTGCAATAAGAATCCCGAGTCCGAGCAATGGACTAACATTACGGTGGAGGTCGCCCCAAGTCTGATACGTCCTGCCGTCGCGGCGTGATTGGGCGTTGCGCACGGGCATCTCAGTGGTACTTCGTTGAACCATGTTTCGGACTGATGGTTTTCAGCACGAAAGCATCGTTGTCCGTGTACCACGCGGCGTGAAACGCGTTTTCCGAGCATATGAGGTCCACCATACGCGCGTTACCACTATGGAGCGTGACCTCAATGTCATGGTCCCTAACGTCGCCATGAAGTCCCAAACTCACTAGAAATGGTTGCCATATTGAAGGAAGCTCGCCATATGCCGGCGATGTCTTGATCTCACCACAAATCAAGAACGCAAATCGGCAACAGTTGGCATCCATTGTGATGACGCCCCTGGAAAGCGCGCGAAACTCTGAGTGGCCGTAGTCTACCAACCTTCGATCCAGTGCCTCCGGAACGCTTTCCACGAAGGCAACTTCTTGATTTGCCCTAGCTGCGTTCTGTTGGCGTGAGTGTGCCTCTTTAAACAGTGCTGGTGCAGAGGCGAGATTATCGTCGGCGAGGGCCATTTCCCCGGAAACACATCTGAACAGGGCGACCGCGAGCACGCCTACGACTGTACCAAACCGCAAGGTCGCTATCCTTCTCTTTAGAGGTGAGTGAAGAGCCCAACGTCAAAATAATAACTATAGTGACTGGCCAGATGTTACGAATCCGTTGCGCCTTCGCACATGCGACTGGCGCGGACGTTCGGGATCAATGTGAGGCGGCGGCGGAAGGAGCGGGGCTTGACCCAAGAAGCCCTGGCGGACGCCGTTCGGTTGGCGCCGACTTACGTCGGGCAGATTGAGCGCGGGAAACGCAATCCGACGTTGGAAGTGGTTGAGCGGTTCGCAAAGGTGCTCAAAATTGATGTGCTCGACCTCCTTCGTCCACATGGAGATTGAATCCGGCGCCTTTCGCGTTCGCTGGCCTATGGGAATGGTGGCGCGCGAAAGAGGCGCCCAAGAATGAACCTGGGCTGGAGACGTTCACGATCCTGACGACCGAACCCAATGCGCAATGTTGAATTCGAGGGCCGGACGAAGATGGTCGTCTCGCTATTCCATATACGGCGTCAGCACATCTTCGATCCATTTCATGAATGCGCGGACTCGGCGCGACAGATTGCTCCGATGTGCTACGACGAGAGACACGGCGAGCGCCCGGCGACGAAAATCGGGGATGATCTCCACAAGCGCTCCACTCTCCAGGTATCGGCCAATCCCCAGGAGTGGCGCCTGAATCAGGCCAAGGCCGGCAAGGGCAGCGGCTTCGTAGGTCTGCGCGCTGTTGACGTGCAGCGCACCCGGCAACTGAAGCGTCGCGTAGCTATCGCCGTCCGGATATTCCCATCCATGGGGTCTTGCGCCCAGCAGCGTCGAAAAATGAATTGTCCGATGATCCTGACGCCGGAGATCTTCCAGCGATCGAGGGGCGCCATGGCGCGCCAGATAGGCGGGACTGGCAGCGTTGACCATGCGCAACAGGCGCAGTGGGCGGGCGATCAGCGTCTCGTCCCCTATGGGTCCAAGCCGCAATACACAGTCGAACCCCTCCGGAACCAGATCGACTTGCCGATCCGTACTCGACACCTCCAGCTCCAACTCGGGGTGAGTCGCCATGAAATCCGGCAACGCCGGCACGATCGTTGTGCGCGCCACCTCGGTCGGAAGATCGACCCGTAAACGCCCGCGAAGTGCCACGCGATCGCCTGCGAACATCGAGTGCAGGTCATCGACTTCAGCAAGCAGATCGCGGGCACGGGCATGAAATGCACGTCCGTCCTCCGTCAATTGCACGCTGCGCGTCGTCCGGTGCAGGAGCCTGACACCGACATCTTCTTCCAGCTTGCGGACCGCCGTTGAGGCCCTGCCCTTTTGGATGCCCAGGCTGTCGGCTGCGCGGGTGAAGCTCCCCATTTCCGCGACCGTTATGAAAATGAGGAGCGGTTCGAGATTCTGCATTTTCGTGCCTCGGGATTGTTCACCATAGAGAGAACAATTGGTTCATTTTCTCGGTGCTTATCATACCTGGGAGACACAGTAAGTTTCGGACATGGGAATCCCCCCATCGGAGAATGACAAATGTCCGAAACCATGAAGCTGCATCAGGTGCCTGAAACCATGACATTGCATCGCGCCCTGTGGGCCGGTCGGATAATGAGCGCGTTTGTCGTTATCGCACTGGCGGCAGACGGCACCATTCAGCTTTTCGCGCCGGCACAGATCGCGAGCATGTTGCAGGAAACCGGGTTCGCGATGGACCTGACCCGTGTCGTGGGTCCGATCATTCTCGCCTGCGCCATCCTTTACGCCACCCCGGCCACCGCCGTTCTCGGCGCGATCCTGGTGACGGGCTTTCTGGGAGGTGCCATCTGCGCCCATGTCCGCATTGGTGAGTTGGGGTCGCCGCCGGAAATCATTTCCCTGCTTCTGGGCGCGATGACATGGGGCGGCCTCTACGCGCGCGATCCCCGTATCCGGG
>Ga0182024_10013018_pt1 | contig 16336 bp, 15 predicted proteins | sample P32metaG_FD_120480 | JGI IMG/M metagenome (GOLD analysis project Ga0182024, IMG submission 120480) | Permafrost microbial communities from Stordalen Mire, Sweden - P3-2 metaG (Illumina Assembly) | ecosystem: Environmental > Terrestrial > Soil > Wetlands > Permafrost | place: Sweden: Stordalen... | reverse complement strand
TACATGTGGCAGACGCTCGAAACCAAGGCCCGCTTCATCCAGCAGGTGATGCGGGGAGAAACCTCGGTGCGCTCGGCGGAGGACCTGGAGAGTGGCGCGCTGACTTACGCGGAAATCAAGGCGATTGCCTCCGGCAATCCCGCTGTCGCGGAAAAAATCAAGATCGATACCGAAATCCGAAAGCTCGATCAACTACGGGCCGTTCACGCCAATCAACAGCGCCACATCCGTTGGGAGATTCGCGACCTGCCACGGCAGATCATGGAAGCGACCCAGCATCTGACCAATATCGAAGCCGATGTCGCCACCAGAAATGCAAGCGAGTCCAGCGAGTTCAGCATGACAGTAGGGAATCGCGTTTTCTCCGGCAAGGGCGCGCGGGAGGAAGCGGCTAAAGCTCTGACGTTCGCAATCCTCTCCTGGCGTGACGACCAAACGGTGCAGCCTCGCGGTGCGCTCCGTGGTTTCGAGATATTGAGCAGAGGAAAGAGCGGCGGATTCGGACTGCTCGAAGAGAACGAGCGGGTTCCAGAACTGTTTGTACGTGCGCAAGCGATGTATTCCGCAAACCTGAATGCCACGAATCCGGTTGGGACTGTCCAGAGCATCGAGCACACGTTGAGGAACTTAGACAAGCTTGTGGACGAGCAGCGGAGCCGCGTGGCCCGTATCGAGAAGGAACTTGCCGATTACCGGTCACAGGCGGATCGCCCTTTCGAGCACGAGGAGCGGCTTAAGCAGTTGCTCGCCCGCCAGTCAGAGCTCAATTCTCTCCTGGACCTCGACAAAGGCGATCAACAGGGAGCGGACTCCGCCCCCGATCTTAAGGATGATCCCGATGTGGAACGGAAAGCCCCTGCAGGATCACGAGGCCATGATGAGGTCGCGAAAATGGCGGAAGCATACATGCGCACGTCGGGAACCGCCATTCGAGAAATGCCAATCGCCGAACGCACGCCGCCACAAACGGGTTCCGTTACCGGAAGGGCTGTGGCCAAGGATGAAGCGCACATTGCAGTAGCAACTGCCGCCAATAGCTTCTTCGTTGTAGCGTCAAGTTCTCTGGGCCAAGATGTACAGCTCGGTGAGCGCCTGTCTTTGCGTTTTCATCAGGGCCGGGCGTCGCGCGACAACGGTCGCGACCAGGGAAGATGACGTGGCGTCCTTGGAAGAAGCGTTGACAGGAACAATCCCGCCTGCTTTCCGACGTGGTAAGACGCGAAAGTGGAGCACCGCCAGCGGGAGCTGCTCATTGGTGAGGGCGATGGAATCCGCATTTCGACGGCGCCGCCACAACCCGGCGCTACGTTTTGCACGTCACCGGTTTCCTCTACGCTGCGCAACTTCTGGGGACTAATGCGGTCGCGCTTACCGGAACGCCATTTCTTGGGGTATCGGCCATCTCGACGAGTCAGCCTGTCCCGGGTAGATCGTCACGGCGACCAAGTTTAGCCAGGGCCTCCGCAATGCTCGCCGTCTTCTCTCCGCCTTCCGCCTTGGACGCATCCAGGAGCAGCTTAAGACGATTTTGCTTTTCAGCCAGCGGAAGGGACGAGGTGGTAATTCCGTCACAGAGCCTTCCCCAATTTTGGGCCCATTTCGGCCACTTCTTCACGAAACGAAGGTGGTAGTCGATGATCTGTTGGTGGTACTGAGGGGTCGCTTCGTAAATCGGCAGGAGATCCATGAAGGCGTCTATCTCATACCCCCCTTCCAGTTTTTTCTCGATGAGAGGCCATGCGTTTTCTCGACTAAGACTTGCCAGCAGAACCAGCCCAGCGTCAGCGTTATACGTGTGCAAGAAACCACCCTTATAAAGGCGCAAGGTCGCCGGGAACGCCGACTCAGGGAGACCCGCAGTCAGGACCTTAATATCTTCAAGCTGCACCATGTCCTTGATTTGGTCGATGGCCTTTATCCGTTCCTCCACCGGGTAGCGTTCGAGCGCGTTGGCCGCGAACGGACCAGTTCGGAATTCCTCACGTGTGCCATGGCGACGGCGGTGACGCTGAGGGTACAGGCCAGCTACCAGGTAGGGAATCGACTCACCAGCCGCGAGCTCGCCGAGAACTTTGTAGGCCGTCGTGACTGTGTCCAACTGGGCATGGCTCAGGTGTTGGTGCAGTACGGCTAGGGACTTTCTTCCAAGGCGTTGAGCGATCTCTAGCGATAGTCCCCTAGTAGCTGCGTTTGCGCTCTTCAGGAACTTGGCAAGATCTCGCTCGTCGTCCCGACCTACGGAGGTCGGATGTGCTTGTAGGTCGAGAGCCTTTATTGCCCAGACGAAATCGTCCAGAGCCAGATCCAGGCAATCGTAGCGATCCGTAGTCTGATGAGCGGTCATACGCTCATAGACTTTCGCGAGGGGTTTGAGATTCGGGTCCAGGTCGGCGAGCGAGGGCAGATTTGGGCGAACCGGCGGTGTCCCGGTAACCAGCTCGTAAAGTATGCAGCCGAGTGAGTAAATGTCTGCTCGATGGTCGACCGCCGTCGCATCTCCGAATCTTTGCTCTGGAGCATAGTAATCGCGGTTCATCAGACGATCCGCTGGCACTGTCAGGCGGCTCCAGTTAGCAAAAGATGGTGCCACATGTGCGATCCCCAGATCCGACACCCGAGGCGTCTGGAACTGAAACAGAAGGACATTCTCAGGCTTTAGGTCACGGTGCACGATGCCATGGTGGTGCAGGTAAGACACGCCCAAGCAGGTCCGCATAAAAGCACGAAGAGCTGAGTCAATCAAGGAAGCGTCGAACTGGGGCGGCACCAAGTCACGTAGCGTGCCTCTCGCTAGGGGCATCAGATAAAAGGGAATGCTGTAAGAGCCGAGTTTGACGATCCCAGTACCGTGGGCCTGGATAACGAACGGGTGAGCTAGGCCGTTTACGAGTTGCACCTCGCGCTGAAAACGTTTGAAGGCGGCGTCATCCAAGTCTCTCGTGTCTGGGGGAATGTAGAACTTGGCCGCTAGCTGCTTCGCGCTGGACTTGACAACAAAGGCTGCTCCGTTCCCACCTTGGCCAAGCTCCCGGTCGACCTGAAAAACGGTACGCTTTCCGTCCGCCTGAATCTCCTTGCCGCGCAGCTGCTTCAGGATGCGATTTCGGTCCACTCGGAATGTTCCTCTGTATTCAGTATCCCAGGCCACACAACGCGCCAATCCGCCGAAAGACCGAGATTGTCCGGGAGTCCAATCCCGAGAAAGTTTGCCGGGATCATACTGGGAACGGTGCAGGGTTGATCTATCTGGCCAACGCCACAAGCTGTGTGGTGACTGTTTCGCGGGAAAGAAGGAGGCCGACATATTTGTGTGGGCACCGAGGCTGCACGAGTTGGATCAGGCGAGGCCAAGTCCACGTCTGTTTACCGACCGTGATCGCGTTTTCGATTGCGCTCCGTTTCTTTCACTGGGCGCTGGCGTTCCGGCGTCGTCGAAGCATCGGCAACCGCCTTCTGATAGCGACCAAGCCATCCATTCCACCCGTCCTCTTGTGGAACAATGCCGCGCCGGACGAGCCGCTGCGCGGTGTCTCGCAGGTATCCCTTGTTGCGCAAGATCGACTCCGAATCTCCCAACTCGTCGATCTTCAGCATCGGATGACCCTCGGAGAATAACTTTCGAAGCCGCACAAACGAATTGGTTCGCAAACCGCCCTGGCTGCGTGCGGCTTCCAGTTCCGGCGTGTAGTAGACGTAGTGAACCAGTCCGTCTGTTCCTTCGAGCATAAAGTAGCTGCGTCCGGCCTGGCGTCCGGTGTCCTCCTCCCCATGCACCAAGATCCTGCCTTCCAATGTGGTGAGACGGCGAAAGGCGAGCACCGCTAGGGGGAGCCGCTCATCGGACATCAGGACTCCGTGAGCCGCCAGTGTTTTCTGACGGTCGGCGCTTCGCTGCATGGCTCGCAGGACGTTCTCGAAGTCCTGCCGCACGCGCCACGTGTTTGGACCCGTGGGCTCGGCCAACCCCATCGATTCAAGGAACCTCAATCGTTCCGCAGTGTGCTGTTCTACCAGCGGCGCACTTCGACCGAGTTCAGCTCGCTTGGAGTCCATCGCCACTGTGAAGAATGGGGTGTCTGCCTCCTCAGCCTTTTCCGCGTTGCGCTGGATGATGCGATCCAGAGATGTGAAGCGGTGCTGATGCACCTCCCGTCGTTGAGCTACGGCGGTATCCAACTCCGTGCGATGCCCAAGCTGGCGGGTGCAGAGATCTTCCGCGATCTCGCGGATGCCCTGCTTGACGTAATCCTTGCCCAGATGCAGTGGGCGACCTTCCGCGCCGATTCCCCGGAGACTCATATGCACATGCGGGTGCTCCGTGTTGTAGTGGGCCACCGCCACCCATTCGAGCTGCGTGCCGAGGTCTTTCTCCATCCGCGAGACGAGATCGCGGGTCATCCGCTTCAGGTCCGCTCTGTCGCCGAACTCCGGGGATACGATCAACTTCCAGAGGCGCTCATCGCCCGCTTTCTGCCAGCTTTCGAGCCGCGCCGCGATGTCGATGGATTCTCCTCGATCATCGAACCCAACAGCCTTGGAATCTCTTCCGTGAGTGGCGCTCTCACGGGCGACGTAACGGCCATGGGCTCGCCATTGTCCGGCGACGATGTTCTTCGCGTACATGACCCGTACCGCACATCGTTGGTTGTAAGTCCGACTTCGCTTCGGACCTACGCCGACTCCAGCCGACCGGCGCTGCCGACTCCCGCTCATTCGGGCGTGATGCATCAGGATCTTGTAGGCTGACGCCCAGGCCGCGCGCTCGTTCCGGACCGGCGGCTTCCGCGGTCGAAGCCGGAACTCGCGTTCGTCATCCTTCGCCACGGTTCACCAAGTCTTGCATTGCCACTTGCGAGTCTCCGACCATCGCTTGTCCCGCGCTTTTTAGCAAGCGGGCGTGCCGGCCTCGCGCCCGCGCGACAGCGGCCTCCATCGCTTCCCCGCCAGGCTCGGCAAGACACGTCAGCAAGACCTTGGCCAGACTGTCCACGAACGCGAATAAGGCCTGCTGGGCCCGACCGAGTCGGAAGACTTCCCGCCTGACTTGCTCTATGCTTGCCGCGAGCCTTTCCTCGGCCCCGACCAGCTCCTCGATGCGCCCGGATAGTTCCTGTTCCACTGAATGGCGGATGAATGCCGTTGGTGATGAGAAGCCGCGCTTCCGCGTTGCCTCTTGAATTCCTTTGTCCGTCGTCTCGGAAAATCGGATTGCTCGTTGCGCCATGCGGGAGCGCCTCTCAACTTGTAAGGGGACGGCGGAGGCGGTTTGGGACGGCGGAAATCGCAAATTTGGAGGCGCATCCCAAGCGGGATGCTGGTCCAGCGAAATGCATACCGACCCAACCTCAACTGCACCAACCAAGAGACCCAGAAAAAACCAAACGACGCATCCCAACCCTTATGTTCCACTACCGGGTTTTTGGCTGCCTGGGAGTGGTCTTTGCTGCCGGTGGGTGTTGCAATCTGTTGCAAACGGTTTCAGGCACGGGCTGACCGCCGAAACTGTTGCAGACTGTTCACAAACTGTTGCAATCGGTTGCAAAACGCGAGAATCCGCCGATTCGGTGTCCCGACTCGCTTGTGCCATTCCCTTACTAGACGAGGGAGCAATTGGGCAACACCGATGGACTCGAATCCACCGCCGCGCCGCAGAAAAACGAGGTCGGACCTGGTCCACTTGCGCTCCCTCCTTACGGTTCAACCCGCCACGAGTACGGGACAGGTTACTGCGGCCTGGGGAGAAATTGAGGCTGGGCTGGCAAGGGGAATGAGACTCAGAGAGGTTTGGGAGGCCGCGAAGCTGGATGGGCTGGAGATTCAGTACCCGCAGTTCCGGGTTTACGTCTCACGGCTACGGCGAAGGCGTCAACGGTCTTCCACATCCGCGCCGCAACCACCGCCCGCACTACTCAACGGAGAGCGCGGGGTACCAGCTCCGCAACAGCTCGATCCGTTCAATAATCTGCGGGAGCAGCGCGAGAAAAAGGAACAATCAGGCTTCGAATACGATCCGTTCTCAATTAACAAGAACCTGATCGGGTGAAAGGTAGATCATGACAAAACCAGAGGTTGGCGGGAATGGAACCCCGGCGTCGGTGCATCTGGTGCTGCAGGGGAAGGGTGGCGTGGGCAAGAGCTTCGTCTCAGCGATCCTCGCCCAGTACTTTCGAACGAAGTCGGCACCGGTGCACTGCCTGGATACCGATCCGGTGAATGCGACGTTCGCGCAATATCGGCTGCTGGAGGCTGAGCACTTGAAGGTGCTCAAGCGGGGCACGATCAATGAGAAGCAATTCGACGTGTTCGTCGAAAAAGTATGCCACGGAGATGGCGTCTTCATCGTGGATACTGGGGCCACGACGTTCGTGCCGCTGTGGAACTACATTCTGGAAAACGAGATCCTCGATTTCTTCCGAGCCCACAGGCGAAGCGTGTTTGTTCATTCGGTCGTGACGGGCGGGCAAGCCATGACCGACACTCTGAACGGCCTGGAACGCCTGGCGCAAACCACCTCACAGAAGAACGTCGTTGTCTGGCTGAATGAATACTTCGGCGAGGTCACCAAAGATGGAAAGACCTTCGAGGAGTTCAAGGTTGCCGAGGAGTATGCGCCCAAGCTCGTCGGCACCGTGGTGATCCGCGACAGAAATCCGCACACCTACGGCGATGATGTTCGCCAAATGCTGGAGCAGCGGCTTACCTTCGATGAAGCCATTAAAGACGAGAAATTCTTCCTGGTGTCGAAGCAAAGATTGGCAATTGTGCGGCGCGAGCTGTTTGAGCAGCTCGACAAGCTGGCTATCACTTAACCTGTATGCCTGACGAGAATGGTTCGACCACAACGCAGCGGCTCATCGCCGAAGTTGCGACCCGGCACAAAGTCTTCCTCAAGCCGGACGATCCGGCAATCGCCCTGGTCACAATGAACCGGCTCATTCTTGACGACGCCATGGAGGCGGTCCATGGGCGGATTCGCGTAACGATCGCGGAATTCCAGGCGTCTATGCAGAAAGCGGAGAGGCGCGCGGGAAGTATGCTGGCGCAAGAAGTGAAGGAATCGGCGGCGCAGATGCAACGGGGTTTGCAGAATGACATTCACACCGCCGGGCTGAAGGCTCGCGAAATTGTGCATCTGGTGAACGAGGCGCACCGTCGCCCCGCGCTGATTCGCTGGTCCGCCGTCGGCTTGGTTGCCGGCGTCTTGCTGTTTGGCGGCGGTCTTTGGCTTGGGACGTTGCTGCATTAGCAGGCCAGTCCGAGAGGTTGAATATGTGGATTTTGGTTCTCCTGTTGAACTTGCTGGGACGGAGGAACTTTCTCCGGTTCCTCGCCGGCTGGATGCTGATCATGGGCTTCTTTCTCTACTGCTTCGTACATGATGCCTTTGATCAGCCAAGACCTACGAATCGCGTGGCAGCGCCGCACATGGAACGTCGACCCGTGGAGCCCGTGTCGGCGTCTACCTCCGACCACTAACGCCCGCGGTCGATTGTTGCCAGCGCCTTCTTGATGGTTCGTTCTACGTAGTCGTTCTGCCGCCGCTCGTTCCCCTTATGCGACAGATCGCGCGATCGGATAGCGACCTCAACCTCCGCCGCGTTGGCACCGTGCGACAAAGCATAAACGGCGTAAGCAAGATCGACTCGTGTTCCGTCGGCGCCGTAGCGACCGTCCGCTCGGAACACGTCAATTCTCTTAAGGTCCTGCGAGCGGATCGTTAATGTCTTGGCACATTGCCTCAACTTTTCCCGCTCGGCATGCCGTCGTTCAAGGCCGCTTTTTACGCCTTCCAAGAACCGCTCCGCCTCGGAGTAGACTCTGCCGGCCGCCTCGATTAAACGGACGAACGGATACAGTCCAGTGCTGGCGTCGAAGTATTTAGCCTTGCGGTTCGTGAAGCCGGCCAGCCGGCCAAAGTGCCGCCAGTCTGCTGCGCCACGATCACCGCCGAATTTCTCCGCCAGCGCCCGCGCGGCTGCCGTGCTCACTTCCTTGCTGAGTCGTTCGGGGTGCTTGAGCCAAGCTTGGTAATTGCCCGGAGAGGTTTCGACGACTACGGCGGGACTGAAGCCCGCCTGCTTCATTGTTGAAACTGCATCTTTCGTCAGATCATCGACCATGCTCAGGTCATGCTCACCCTTCGGCCGAATGTAGATGTTTCGCCCTTCGCGGTTCTGGTGGCGCAACCAGGGAACCGATTTGACGATGGTTTCGGAATCCCAGACACGCGGGATCATGATCGATTCGGTTGCACCCGCATCTGGGTTGTAAAGCCCAACTTCAAACAGTTCGGAGCCCATCGCAGCAACTTGAGGCTGGACCGCTCCAGTGGTTGTGTCGGTCGTGCTGCTTGAAAGCCGCCATCTCTCAACGGAAACATGCATCCGAGCAACCTCCCTATTGACAAAGGGAACGACAGGGACTATCCGGGACGCCGAAAAGCAGAATCTTTGGCGCAATTCTAATTGCTCGGGCGACGTGAGGAGTAGCACCTCGGTGCCGAGCTTATCGGCGTAATCTCCTTTGAGAGGCCCCGCGCGGGCGTCGTCGAATGCTTCGAGCGGCGGCGCCTCGAACATGAAGGTTTCCGAGTGTCACGAGCGGAGGGCGAGTTCGAACCTTTCGCGGCGACATCGAACCGCTGCTTCGCATTCCAGGCGGGCGCATTCGATTCGCCGCAGTTCCGAGGCCGACCTGCTCTCCTACGACCCGATGCGCCATAATGCGGCATACCGCATGGTTCACGACTCTCATTGTCCAGTTGCCGAGCGATCCGTGGAAGAGAGAGATCTGTTTAAAGCTAACGGAATCTCGGAGCCGCTATGTTGCGGCACTTAGCGCCCGCAGGCGGTCGGACGCACTCGATCCATTCTTCGATACACCTGCACGCCTGTCTGGGCGAAAACCGGCGTTGCCCTCAGTGACGAGGTCCCGTGCCCGCTCTAGTACTGGTACGCAACTGCCCCGAAAGCGTTCGAAGTACCTTGTGTCGAGCGAGAAATGACCGGTGGCCTCCTTCGATAGAACTGTCTTACACTGGCGTCCTTGAACAAAGTCCATATCCACAACGCAAGAATCGTGGCTTCTGGGCACCGACCGTATCCACTGGTCTGCCTCGGCGTCGCTCAACCGGTACTCCGGTATGTAGTCGACGGCGCTCAAACCAACTGGACCAGCCAGTTCGAACGATGTTTTTACAATCGCACGTAGAACCTCGCTCTCCTCCTCGGGGGCGTCCAGGATGATGTGCGTTTCACCTTTATCTTGAAATAGCTGCATTCTGTGATCTCCTCTTTCTGTTCTTGCCTTGATCCGAAGGGCCGGCCCTTCCCTTACGGGGTTCCCTCACAATTAGCTACCGCGAGCATAATTCGATTTTCAGCGGTGTCTGTTGATGGCCTCGAACTGACCCATCTGTAACACTTGAACCTAACATCACATGGAATATCTGCACGCCTGCCCAATTCGTAATCCCATAGACGCAAAACCTCGTTCGTGCGACCCCCAGCGTAAACGGGCGCCTTATAAAACGCGTCTTGTAGAGCGCCCAGACCAATCGTGGATAAGCGCGTATTCAGAGGTACAAACCATCGGCTGGGGCTGCACGCCGACGCAATTCGCGGCGCTAGATGTTCATGACGCTTGCGGCTACGTGCGAGACTGACTAGCAGCGCCACGTTCGCTACTGAAAGCGCATTCTGAAATACCAGCTGCCGGAGTCGGTTGAGCGCAAGCGAGATGCTTATTCTCATTCTGCCGGCAAGCCTCTCAATTTCGCTCACCGTCAATGTCATTTCCGCTCGTGTTCGAAAATGTTCAATTAACGCTTCTTCTGGACAGAGTATGTTGCCTGCGGCGATGTCGCACACTCGCTCTCGCTGGTTCAACGACAATGATCGCTCAAGTTGCCCGTACTCTCTTGAAAGAACAACGTGGGCGAGCTCGTGCGCAAGGGTAAACCGCGACCTGAACCCCTGACCGAGAATCTGCACCTCGTAATCTGAAGCGAACCAACTGGTGGCCGTCTCCGCGCTGCTGGCCTCGGAGGTCGTCCTCACCAGACCGTCGAGTCCGAGTTCCTTCAGGGGTGCCAATGAGGCATCAACAACGTCACCGCTGCTCGTTACCGCAACGCCGAAGCTACTTGCCAACTGCTCCACTGGCACCACCGAGAGTCCGTATCGGAATCTCGGTGGTGCTTCAGCAAGCACTCGCTTCGCTACCGTAATCCCCACTGACTCTAGGTGTTGAGCAGCTTCGTGTGCGACGCCCCTCGTCGAGTGCATTCCAGTTCCCACCATGCTACTTTCGCACGTCGATGTCGCGCCAAGGGAATATCATTAAATTCCTGCCAAGTCCCAACCCCTTTCCCAATGCGGGGCCCCCCACGGGTCCATCGCTAAGGGCCTGAGTCAACCAAGCGGGGTACGTTTCTGCACTCCTGTCCTCCGAGAATACATAGTCCGAAGCATCACGAGGACGGAGCAGTAGCTGAGTGCACCAAAGGTCCCTCGGCAGCCCATCATCGCCAACCTTGTAGTTGTCCAAGACATCTCGTATTATAGTCACGGCTTCGGCGCCGTCTCCGGTGTTTAGGAACTCCACCGCCCAGACCGGGCGATCCTCGGGATGAGTAAAGCTGTTTATCAAGGCCTCGCTGTCCCACGCCATCGAGCGCTCTTCATACCAGGTGAGCGGAAACAGTAAAGGGATGGGGTGCGTCTGAGATTCGGTGAGTGACATCACCCACGCAATCACGACTCGATCAGACGGCCTCATCGACAAAAACCGGCCAAGGGTCTTCGGGAATGCCGGACCACGCACCAAAACAACGTTTACATTCGGCACAAGATCTAGAGCCTGAGTAAACGAGAGAACGAGTGCGTCACCCAAGGCTCTCTCAATCGCCTCAGATTGAGCAGCCAGGATTGGCTGTCGTACGCCTCCAACTATCCCTCTTGTTTCGGAAGTCCCAAACGTGTCCTCAATATATGCGTTTGGATCGGGTAACCGGCATCGCCACGCTTGAGCGCGGAACGGCAGTAACCCATCTTGAAAGGAAATGCAGGACGAGAATCGCAATAGGAAGGAGCGCGTCCTGCGCGCGTCGGTCAGGTCTATGTCGTAATAAATCGTTGCGTGTGGATTCACCGGTCTGCTACCTCTTCGTACAGTATTTGCCTTTGACGCAACTCAGCCAACAAACGATCGAACACATATCGAGCTTTTGCCCTGTTAGAATCGGGCGGGCTCAATAACATAATTCGACCGAATGGTCGCTCAAGAGATTTGACTTTCTCCGAAGTCAAGGGTTCTAAGTCGCGGCTTCCGGAAGACCACTTCTCGGCCGGCCCCTTCGGGACCAAGAGTTGCGCAAATCGAGGTGAACGGGCCTTCGGTGTAGGTCGAGGATTCGGGGGAATCGATAGCACTCTGGGCATTGAATGGACATCGATCAGAACGTCCGAAAAATATTGCTGCTGAAACGACCTGGCTATTTCGCGGACAACGCCGACGTGTTCGCGATGAAATTGGATGGGATCGCCAACGATGAATGAGTCTGCGAACGCGAACAAGGCCTTCACTCCCTTGCCTTCGAGTTGCTGTAAAGCAGCCACTGAGCTGCTCAGCGTTTCTCGATAGTGCTGATCCGTGGTCTGCACTCTTGATACCTGCTCCAGCATGAACGAAAAGCACTCCCAGTCTCGTTCGCCGGTCTGGCCGAAAACAGTAGTAAGGCGGTTTAGGAGGGCGGTTACCGCGCGGTATTTTATGGCGACGAGATCGACTCCGGATTGAGTCACACTTTCCGCTTGAACGAGTGATCCAAGATCTCGAACATCAAGTCGTCCATCTCCCGGCGCGGCGGCGATCGAGGGGTGAGACATAATCTGCCTGCCGAATGATTCACTCATGACGGCTCGAATGAGGAACTGCTGGACGACTTCCAGAGTTATCCGATCTGCAGCACGGATTACGGGCGAGAGATAGAAACGCTCATAGAGGAGAAGGCGTTCACGCCACAGGTCGATTGCCGCTACGGAACTGCGGCCGGGCAGACAAAGGAGTCCCAGGTGGTTGATGAACTGGTCACACAGAAACTCCTTTAGCCAAGGTAAATTATCCGATTCCGTCCCAGAGTAAAGAGCAAGTCGCGTTTGAATTGGAAATCCACATTGTTGAAGAAATTGCTGGTCGCGGCGCAAATAGTCGATCTTGTCGGCATCTACAGGGCTATTAACGATCGCCTGTAACCACGGCATTCCGCTCCAACCGTGGGTAAGTTGGATAAGTGCAGGTATTGGGTCTTTTTTGATTGCTGCCGGCGCTGATGTCGGGAGGGCGCGACTGATCGTGTCCCGAAGATTCTCTGAAATAGCACCATCCGAGGTCAAGCGATCCCGGAGGACCGTATATTCAAGGGAACTTTGGCCACTGCCTACCGGAACCCAGTTGATGGAGTGGATCGCCTCCTCCAAGAGGTGCGAGAACGGCAGGTGGCCGTAATCATGCAGGAGTAGGCAATAACCAAGTAGCGTTCGGGCGGTCGTGTAATCTGGGTACGGCGTTGTCTTGAGGTGAGTTGGGACAGCGTCGCCACTGTAAAGAGAGTGCAGCCAGATTTGCCCAACTGTGTAGACGCCCTTGGAATGATTCCAGCGGTTGTGTGCGCCAGACGGTTTACCGAGGTAACGATTCTTCAACCCAATCTGCGATACGTGTTCCATTCGCTCCTGAACTTCGGGAGGAATGGAAACGGGTAGCGACTCAAGCTCTGTTTTCTTGAGAGCTACTCCACAACGTGGCAACTCTAGGTCACCGTACTTAGGCCAGGTATCTTGGCAAATGAGCTGTGATCCTTTACTCATGCTATCTAACTCAAAGGTAGTAAAGCCTGCCTTGCGAGGGGTATTGTGGGCAACGCTGAAAGCTTAAATGCTCCAGTCGCCTGGACCATCGGGTGCAGCGTGTTCATAAAAGCGTCCGCAGTCGACGCCCACTGCTCATACCAAGGTCCTTCGTCGCGTGCTCCAACAGGAATACTCGGAAAATATCGATGTCGAAAAGCCTCGAATGCCGTCGGCATTGATGGAGTACCACCTGCGGGTTTGACATCCACGATAGGGATTGAGTACGCGAGCGACCAGTCGAAAAGCTCACTGAGCAGGTATGGGTCCCACTGACCACTCAATCCAATCGGAACGATTACCGACACTCGATGACCAAGAAAATCCCGCAGTTGATGCAGAATTGGCTCTACTAGGCGCTCCTTCGTTTCATACCCTGGGAACGACAGTTGCAGTTGAATGGACTTCAAGTGGCACGATAAACAGCGGAAGGCTTCGTCATCATCTTGGTACATGGCGTAGCGCGTATCGAGGGAACGATCCTTTGCGAAATCCGGACAACGATTATTGGCACAGCGTGCATAAAAAATGTCTCCCCTGGCATTGATCACAGATGGCTGATATTCCCGATTTGTAGATGAGTAATAAGCGCGAATATCATTGTCTGTATGTAGGGAGATGATATGGTAATTCGCTGGCATCTCTCGAACGTTTTGGAGCGTACTGGAACGCCGCAGGTGCGACATGGCGAGAAATAGCAAAGGGTCGTAGTTCAAATTCAGCACATGGCCCGCGCCGACCGTCATCAGACTTGCGATTCCGAGATGTGCCTTCGATGGGCCGGATAACGGTTGCGCAGGTTCATCGGTGTCTGGCTGTGGTACAAGTCGGAACAGGCCTGTGAATCGACGTCCATCCGAAGTAGGCAGACCGTCCAAAGCTAGTTCCCCGCAAAACTGTTGCCAGATTGTGGGCATCGTCTGCTCGGGGATCTGGCATGTTGAGAAAAACTCTGCCGCGTCGCTTCTAGATGCCCGGTGCGCCTGAATCAGGTCTCCGTGTTTGATCAGGATTGCCTTGACGGCCTTCGGTATCGTCGTGGAGTTGCGGATAAGCGTGACAAGGCGACCAGCCATTTCGTCGATGAAGGGCACTCGCTTAGCGGAGATTCCAGCACCAAGCACGAACAAGGGAGCTTTTCCCAAATAGTAGCCATTGTCGATAATGGCACCGAGGCAAGCATGGAGCGGGCCCTCGGGTGGACGATCGGAACGTGACCCGGGACTTGTTGTAGTCGCCATGTGTGAGGCACACCTCGCCGCGTGACCAGCAGAATTTGCTGCCTCGGGCCTTAGCAGAGTAGTCTACTCCTTGCATGAACCGGCTGCAACAACTATCAGGAGTTTGAAGTTAGTACGGCTACTACCCGAAAAGGGTAGTTGTACTGGTTGGTCTGAGAGGACCAATAGAGGCCCGTCCCGCTGCCCTTCGCACCCGCAAGACGACAGGCTTTGTACCATCAGTGCGGCGGTCGCCTGGACTCACCGCGATTCGCGCTGCACCTTGGCCTCGTCGGGAAGCCGACACGATTCCCGGAGATCGAGAAACTCCTGGTAACACGGCGCACAATGGATCACATGTTTCCACTGGGAATCCTCTTCCAATTCCTCGAATCTCGTCGATCGGAGTGCGAGGTCCCGCAGGACATCCGTTCCGGCGCAACCGTGCCGTTCTGGGTTGGGGTACGAAGCCTGCACCGCCGTTTGGTATTCGCGTTGCAAACGATCCCACTTCTGTTCCGGTGATTCGCCCTTCATGTTCGCCAGTCAGTAATTATGGCATACGACGCCGTCCTTTGTGCAAGGGCTTTTGTTGAGACTTTTGCGGAAAGTTGCGCTTCATCCACCGCCAGAACCGCTTCTTGAGTGCCTCCGGCTTTTGGTTACCGAGCCGCTGAGCGACTTCCTCCCAGGTGTAACCTTGGCGCAACATCTTGAAGACCTCCCGGATCTCCTGGCGATGGTCCTCCTCGATACGGCGTTCGATCAGATCGAGTAGTAAGCGCTCCTGATAGATCTCGTCGTAGCGCTTCGGGTCAGCGGGACCATTACCGTAAAGGTCTCCTTCGAGCGAGTCTACGGCCAGGGAAACGGTATGGTTGATGCGCCACCGGGAGTCGCCGGCCGCGAGATCCCGCGCTTCCCACATGGCACGCACCAACACGCGGCGCCACGGCCAGATCCCGGCGTCTTCGCCGTGCCGCTCCCACAGCTTGTGAACAGTGATCTCTGCCAGCTCTGAAACACGCTGAACGTCCCCGAGTCTGTACCGGGCGAGGCCGCGAAGCTGATCTTGGACGGGAGCGACTCCTTTCTCGAACCAGATTCGCGCGATTGGGTTTCCGTGGCGGTCTACGGAAGCGATGCAGATGGGAACGATCTTCTTCCGCTGGGCGTCGGGCAACTGTTCGTAATCGAATGGGATGATAACAACTCCCATACCCCTGTCCGGCGAAACGAAACTATTTTCGCTTCTCCCGTCCCGGACCCTCCATGCCGTTTCCTTACTAATTGTGGAGACGCGGTGATTCAAAGGACGCGATAGAGGAAAGTGCGGGTACGATTCTAAGGTGTTTTTACATGTCAACTCTTGCCGCAATTCAGGATGAGCAGCACCAGCGCCTGGAAGTAAAGCTCCGGCGGGAGCTGGGCGAGCAAGTTCTCCAGCTACTCGACGACGATCTGACCGAGGACATACTGCTAAACCCGGACGGCTCGTTGTGGGTGAAACAGATGGGACAAGGCTTTTCACGGATCGGCGAAATGCCCGCCGCACAGGCGGCCAGCGCGCTAGGAACCATCGCAGCCTGGCGCGGAACGGTTCTGAATCATGAACGTCCCATCCTCGAAACAGAGCTACCCATCGACGGCAGTCGCTTCGAGGGCATCGTGTCGCCGGTTGTCCGACGGCCCGTGTTCGCCATTCGCCTGCGTCCCCGAAAGATCTTCAGTCTTGACGACTACGAAGCCGACGGTATCCTGACCGATAGCAACGACCCTCTGAACCGGCTTCGCCGCCGGGATGATTTTCTCGATGGGGTACGCGGTTTGAAGCACGCGGACGTGATCCGCGCCGCTGTACGCGCGAGAAAGAACATCCTCGTTGTCGGCTCGACCGGCAGCGGCAAGACGACCTTAGTCAATGGAATTCTCGATTCGCTTGCGCAGCTCACCCCGCACGATCGAGTGATCTCTATCGAAGATACGACCGAGTTGCAGTGCCCGGTCAAGAACTATTGTGATCTCCGGGCGGTCGGGAACGTGACGATGTTGGAGTGCCTTCGTGCCTGCATGCGGCTGAAGCCCACGCGCATCGTTGTGGGCGAAGTGCGCGGCGCGGAAGCACATACGCTCCTGAAGGCTTGGAACACGGGGCATCCCGGCGGCGCGGCAACGGTCCACGCTAACGATGCCCTCAGCGGATTGATC